>Ga0247611_10010884_pt1 | contig 10602 bp, 11 predicted proteins | sample 177DNAGHGhighgp2_FD_192422 | JGI IMG/M metagenome (GOLD analysis project Ga0247611, IMG submission 192422) | Sheep rumen microbial communities from Palmerston North, Manawatu-Wanganui, New Zealand - 1770 DNA GHGhigh gp2 | ecosystem: Host-associated > Mammals > Digestive system > Stomach > Rumen... | reverse complement strand
AAACCTCCTTTCTGTGCATATGTTAATTATTACCCATTATAGAAACTGTTTTCTTGGCGTACTTCGACAGCCAGTTCAACATGGCCCCCATCCTCCAAAGCACTCATGACAAGCGGATCCATGGCTAAAGCGGTGTAGGTCTGTCCGTCGGTCTCATCTCGGACGATAATCAGTTTGCCGTAGTGTTTCTGCGTCGTTTCTTCATAGTGCATTCGAAGCATGACGCCTCCCCAAACTCCGATTAAACATGCAAAAATAATACACACTGCTGAAATAAATAAACTCATAGCTATCTCCTTAAAATGAATTTTCAAAATTTCCCACCGTGAATTTTTTTAGGTCAAGAAAAAAGAGCCACTGTGTTTCAAGCGACTCCCTTTTTATCATTACCAGGGGAGGATCTTTTTACAACCCTCGAATTTCGAATTCTGTTCACCTCCTTTCTCGATCTTTTCAACTTCGATTTCCTCAGTTTCAATTTCTTCGATTTCAATTTCATCCACCCCTCCAGGATAGTGGTCAATCTGTACTGTTGCTTTAGCTTTGCCTCCGCAACCAGTCATCATCACCACCATCAGGGTGAGAAGAATTGTTACAATAAATATTTTCATAATCTTTGTCTCCTTTCTGAATTAGTTTTCGATTCAAATTTCGGGTTTCCTCCCATAACAGTCAGTGTAAATTTAGCGCACCCCATTAAGCACCCAATAGAACTTCCTCCTTCTGTCGTAAAACATATCGCGCTCACAGGGTATACCATACAGAGATTTCAGCACCACAAATGTCGTCTCCTCAGTAACAGCTTTGATAATATAACTGTAGAGTTCTGGATCGGCACAAACGGCAGCCTGTTCAACCATACCTATATAGTCGCTTAGCAGTTTCCTCTGGATAGCAATCTCTGCAGTACGGTCTGCAATCTTAGAAGCGTTCACTCGCAAAATATCAGTCCCACGAGAAGCCAGTCCGACAGCTCCCTCAAGCTCTGCTAACTTCCGTTTCCACTCAGGATACTGTAGAGCAAAATATCTCAGCTCCAAATACCGATACTTCGGCAGCCACCATTTGTTTGTTTTAGATAGTTCCTTAGACAAAAAATCACCCACAACTAGGTCCTCCTTTTTGCTGGAGTTTAAACCTAACCATGGGTGCATGAGTACGGTAATTATTTGTGGGGCGAACTACCTAATTTACTACACAATTTTTACACAAATATAAGTCTGAAACCGGCTCGAATCACGACCTGGAACCCGCATAAAACCTGACTCGGGCATCTCAGCGTATTACGATACCTAATTTCATTTCTGTCTATTCTCCTTTAAATATAAGTCTCTCGGATGACTCTACACAACTTTTACACAAGATTCAAACAACCTAACGCCCTCACTCAGGCTCTCATCTGTAACATGAACGTATCTGTCCATGGTGGTCTTGATGCTGGCGTGACCCAGAAGCTTCTGTAAGGTCTTAGGTGGCATTCCTCGCTCGATTGCTCTGGTAGCATATGTATGTCTTAGAGCGTGCATACAGAACCGCTTAATTCCAGCTTCGTCGCATAACTTATACAGATGCGTATCGTACGAGCTATTCTTTGCAGGCATACCTGTTCGCCAGTTTACAAATATAAGTTCGCGCATGTTAAACGACTTGAGAGTTCCACTACGCCGATCCAGATACATAAGAGTCTGGTCCAGCTTTGGCGATTCCTTTCTCTCAGTGTCTCTGGCATCCAGCAAAATGTCATACGCTCTGGATGTGAGTGGTATAGTCCTATAACTCGATTGAGTTTTCGTTGGACCAGCTCTCCAGACTCCTGTCGAATGACGGTATTCCAGAGTCTTTGTGATGGATAGTGTGCGTTTTTCCCAGTTTACATTATCCCACGTAAGTCCGATAAGTTCGCCTGTACGAAGTCCAGTTTCAAGAATTAGAGCGTATTGTCTGTAGTTGTGAGACCTCTTTGTTGTTTCGAGGAATCTGGTCTGCTCTTCGATCGTAAGGAAGTGAATGTCATCCGGTGCTTTCTTCGGTTTGTTTACTTTGACACCTGTAAGAGGATGCTTGCTAATCAGATCGTTGTCAACAGCCGCTCTGAACATTGTGCCCATGGTAATATAAGTCTGAATGATCGTACTTGTCGCATAACGTGGCTCCATAAGATTCAGAACCTGCTTACAGTGCATTGGTTTAAGGTCGCTCAGGTAAATATCACCGATGTACGGAGCGACATTGAACGAGTACCGCTCTGCATAGTTTCGTCTTGTATTTGGAGCCAGGTCGCTGATCAGATTAGTCATCCAGTATTGATACCACTGGTCAACAGTCATTCCGCGTTTAGACTTCGGCTTAGCGTTGAATTCTTTTAGCCATTGCTTAGCCTCTTTAACCGTCTTGAAATAGCGTCCATAACTCTGTCTGTGCTGTGTACACCTAGCAGAATATAATCCGTCTTTCCTCTGACAAATTCCTTTTCCAAGTTCCTTTCCTTTTAAGTCTTTTCCCAACGGACACCTCCTTTATAGAGTCCGCCCCGAGCCAGTATAACATGTGAGGCGAAAAAATAAAAGGGATTGTACAAGCCACCTACTTGTACAGTTTAATGGTGAGCCACGCTACTGCTTATACGTACAGAGTAGATTTTCATCTACCACAATATGTGACTTATGGGTCTGTACGTTTACCATCCCATAATAGAAACTGTATATTGTGCGAAAAAATAAAAGGGACAGTAAGCTTTGCGGCAAACCATCCCTTTTACGTGACTCTACCATTTTAGAGTGCATCCTAGGTGTTTGAGTATGGTAGTTACTCTTTTTTTAAAACACAAACGCGTCTCCGTCCATGGTTTACTCCTTATTAACTTGCATCGATGTTATGGTTATAAATCGTAGTACCAGAAACGACGTTATCTGTTGTAACTCCCGAAATATAGTCATGCATAGTTAGAATGTTAGTGGCGTTTCCACTGTATACCTCAAGCGGAATAGAATTTGATATGCACAGTTCGACTCCGGTATCAGTCAAATTTGTTAAAGAAGCATTGATAAATACTTCATTTGTACTTGTTTTCAAACCCTCAACAACAGTGATATCGCTTTGGATAACGTCACGACTTGCTCCAGACAGAAAACCAAGTCTAGCGGAAGGATCAACAGACTTAACCACGTTTAACCATGTGGCGTTAAACGAGATAAACGTACAATTACCTTTTAGTCCATGTTTGTATGCTGTTGCCACGGCGTTTTCGATGTTCTGCTGACTCGATCCATATCCACTCTTAAGCTCAATGTATGGATGTAAGCCAAGTTTTTTACATAAGGAACAAAATTCGTCAAGCGTTGGTATTTTTGTTCCTGCATACGCCAAGCTTTTCCAGATACCGAAATCATATTCAAGTGCCTGAGCGTATGTTATATCGTTAATATTAATGTCGCCTACGATTTCGGTACCATCGGCGTTTCTGGCAGTTCTATTTATGCTTCCATCATGCAATAATACAGCTGCATTGTCAGATGTAAAACAAACATCGGTTTCAACATATTTAAAACCATTTTTGCTTGACAGTTTGAACGCTTCTAGTGTATTTTCCGGTGCAACACTGTTCCAACCTCTATGATTTATGCTTTTTATAAGTGCTTGTGGAGCAGCAATTAAACTAGCTGTTGGAATATCGATGTTATACGGTTTACCATCAATAGACCACGCAGAAGGCGAAACCATTGTCATAGTACGCGTACCAGATTTAATTCTGATAGCAGCAATCAAATATTCATTGGGTTCTTGCGGATCTGCGTATCGCTTCAGTGTGAATTCAGAAGTATTAATGTTCACAGACAACTTCAGTGCTGCTGAATTATATGTGGAAACATTTACGTTTTCGATCACAACTTCTTGAGAACTGTTTAAAGCCTTCCAGCATTTACCATTACCGTCGGCATTGTAACCGATAAGAACAGTATCTCTAGGTATTATGATTCTTTCGTTAACACTATCGTAGTTTATGTAACCAGTAACACCGGGTAAAGCTAAACACTGATTGTAACGATTTATACCATCAAAATTTGATGAAATATTGATCAAATCGTCATAGAATCCGAACCAGTCTTTAAACGCGCATTCAATAGCATCACTGCAATATACATTATTCACAAACTCGTCGACGCTAGACAACGTTTCTGTCGAATCTTCAGGGTATCTTTGTATAGTGAACCATACTTCAGTGTTCGCTTTATTGATAGGAAGAAATCGTCCCCATGTAATATTATAAACAGTATCGTCATTTGGAAGTTTATAATAAACGTAAATTCGATAACCAGGATTTGCAGAAATGACACACGGTTTATCGAACGTCATCCATCCTTTTGATGTAACTCTTTTTTTTTCATTCGAGTTAATACTAACAACATTCGACTGAACTATCGCCGAACCTATAACAAAATTATATGGCTTAAAACGCGTGAAAGGATCAACTGATAAGTCTATTTTTTCATTTTGAGTTAACTGATCGTTTACCGCGTTCCGGTATACAGCCAGTTTAACCAAACCGCCAAAAGTTCTATAGCTAACCCTAATATATTTAGAGTTTGTGTTTACGATTGAATACTCAAAATCATATTCCAATACTGATGCCGCCGGCTGACGTGAAAATCTACTACCAACAGCGTCATAATTTTCATCATATTCCGCAATCGCTATCCACATACTGTCGGATATGGTTTCAGTATGTGTTAGTGTGAATTTGTATTTAAAACCGTATCTGACCGATATTAATTCACTAACAACTTCAAGATTAATTGAGGATTGACCACCCGACAGGTTTTTATTAGCGTCTATATATCCGCCTGTAAAATGCCAGTTTGAAATATCTTCTGTATACATATCTTGCATAAGACCAACGGGCTTAATTTTTCTAGTCCCGTTAGTTGAGCCATCAACCAACAAAAAATCATCGGAACCAGGAGAAGTAGTCTCCGGATATGTATTAATTCTACCCATAAGTTACTCCTTCTTATTATACTGGACGGTACTGATACCCAGAATTACGCCGAGGAAGGTGTCGATCGCTGTAATAGTGCCTACGATCTGCTCACCATAAGGAAAACCCCAGATTCCTGCAAGCGCGAAATATAAAGTTGCAAGAGCCGGCAGCAGTACAAGCGCCACCCATTTCAGAATGTTGTAAGTTTTATCTGTAAGAATCGTTTTCATTTATCCCTCCTTTAACGGCAGTTTTTCTACCTCGTTCATGATCTTAGTTCCGGAACCGTTACCTCCGAGCTTTTTGTAAGGCTTGTATAACTCTTGCAACGTGTCGTATTCGTCTTTTGAGATCCACCCACGATCGATATATTGCATTCCATAAAAGACCAGCTCTATGTGGGCGATACCAAGCAATAAATCTTTCTCTGCCGAATGCCGATCGAGTCTGCGATCCAGACGACTGCCCAGAAATGCCCATAGGCCAGAGGACGCCAGAACCGATGTGAATATAGTTATGATTATTTGTGACCAGGTCATACATTTTATTCCTTTACCATGTGATCGATTGATTAGGTTGTGTAGATACTCCTGAGTTCTTTATTGCAAACCAATAAATATAGATGTCTGTTGTAACAGCATTGTAGTCGTAATTATTTAGCGTAATAGTCAATTTGTTGTTATTGGGATTACAATAATAGCCCTCGACAAGAACATCCGATATTTGAGCCGTTACTCCTCGAATACCGCATAATGTATAACCTGTAGGAATATTACTCACGTTTATTGTTACAGATTTTTCGCCCGGGCTTAAAACTACATCGCCATACTGATTAACTGAATTATTTGCTCCAGGTATCGATCCTCTAGCTGTTATGCTTCCAAACGCTAACAACTGATTAAGTTTAGCAACTTCTTTACCGTTTTCTGTTAATGCTTTACCAGAAGGAATAGTAACATTAGCGCCATCATTACTTAACACAATCGATGCTGTAGCAGTGCTACCATCCAATACCTGCATAGCAACTCTTTGTGAACCACTCTTAGCCTCGCAAACAACTTCCGACTTGTATGTATTATATGAGTTTGACAATCCAATAGCGCCAACATTTGAACCGCCGTATATCTTCATTGTTGTTCCAGATAAGCCGATAAGCACTTGTCCACCGCACAAGTTAATCGTGGCGCTGGTGTTAGATTGACCTAATTTTATTGTGTCATTAGTGAACGATGCTAATACATTGCCGTTACTATCTCGGAAACTCATTCCGGTAGAAGTAAAATTAGCAAGAATATAATCGCCATTATCAGTACCGTTTCTAATAGCTAAACCGTTTGGCGTCATCGTTAAGTGTGTTGTGGAAGATTTCCCAAGCTGTGACGTTTCGCCAAAAGAAGCCACCAAAACACCAACTCCATCGCTATTGATGGTATAAATGTTTGTGCCCGAAGGTCCAACCACTATATACGATTCATATGGTTCGTTTTCGTCATCCAACTTACCTATTAACAGACCTTCCTCGGTTAATGTCATATAAACGTTTTCGATTCTGGTCAATGCCGGATAACTAATATTACCAATAATAGTCAAAGTATGTGCTTGCATCGTACACATTACAGTGTCGTTAACGCCAACCTTCACAAGACTTTTTGCCGGTGATTCAAGCTCTGATCCGTTTATTCTTACGTAAACTAGGTCGTCCTCAACTACCCTGGAAACCGTACCATATATATGCTGAGAACTGGCAGTAGAATTACCATTGCTGTTTACCGCATCCGCAAAGTCTTTGAGGATGCTATCCTGAAGTTCCAAAAATATCACCCCCAAAGACTCTTCGTATACACTGCTGTTTCCTGTACCTGACAACCAGTCTCGCAGGAAATAGATTGACGGGTTACTTTCGCTCTGGTACTTCGCATTCCAGCGCGTTCATAATTTAAAAGCACACAGTCGCCTACTCTAACAGGACAATAGCCATGCGTGTAGGTAACTGTGTACTCAAGAGAGGATAAATCTCTTAATTTTTGCTTAGCATAGCCATCAAGCTGTGCTTGAGTCGGTGTACTGCCGTTCAATTCTGGGTCGGTAATACGCTCAACGACCCTTCGACCTCGATTTACCGTTGAAATAGGGCTGTCGGGATCATTATTTTCAACTTTGGAATAAATATAAGTTCCATCGTCTTTTGTATATACAACTTCCAAAACGTTCGGAATACCATAAAGATCTCTATCAATATCAAAGTCCGGCTGTAATATAGAACTGTTATCATCGTCGAACTTCCATACAGGCTGAAGAGAATTGGTATCCTGATACGGGACAAACAACACACGTCCCATTTCATCACAATCCAGAAAATATCCCGCACAAGCAAGCAGATCACTGACAAAACTAAACCATGTGTCGTTCAGATCAGACACAAAAGGCGTTGGTAATGTTTTATCACTGCTACCACCTATTACTGGTGCTCTGCAATTCTCTGATACTATGCTTGTTGCTACGTTAAGTATATTAATTCCTGACGCCAAAGAATATCCTATTGGAGGTCTGTTGTCTTTCAGTTCCAACAAAGGAGTATAGGCATCAAGTGTAATACTTTTAGACTTTCCGTCGAATCCTTCGCCGGTCGTCTGACATAAATGAGTTCCAAGAGGATGACGTTCTGTGATGCGATATTGTGTCGTAATGAGATACGTCCGAACATACAACTCTCCAAGATCGCTATCAACCTTGAAACTAGCGCTTCCACCAGTGTCGTTTGACAAATCTCGTTTTACGCTTGAAGAGATGACATTGGTAATCTGTTTGCGGTCGGTCCAGGTCGCCGGATCGACTTCGTAATACTCGTAAGTCTGTTCCATAGACTTAGTCCAATCAGGCATCAGATACCTCCTTCTACTCTAGTTACATCTAATGTCACTGGTATTAACAAACTGCTGTAATCTTTGTTAAAAGATACGTTTACACTAGCCCAATATCCGACTCCGTTAGGTTCTCTGACATAGCAGTCACCTTTGTAAATCTGAAGTCGTCTAAGAGCATAAATAGTATCCTGATCGGTAGCCGGAAACTCTGATGACCAACTACCGGACACTCCAAGCTGAGTACCGTAATATGATACCGGAGCAGATCGCCCAATATACTCAACAAGCGATTTGTCAATAGACGTCGATTCAGATACCTTGACATTGTACGGCAGTTTAAGCATAGAGCCTGTCCAAACGGTTTCGGCTATACCGTCACTGTCTCCAGAAGGAACATTAAAATCACTCCACTCTTCATCCCACTGAATCACGATGCCGGTTTCTCCAACACGCTCTCCTGGTAAATCGTAAAAACCAATCAAGCCGGTATCGGTTGAAATAGCAACAATTCTGTACCTTGCAAAATTTAGCGAAGGATGAGGATCAGTGACTACGGTTTCTTTAGTGTTATCAATACCGGTATCAATCTCAACAAACCGTCCATCATACTCACGTCTATAAACAGAAAGTATTGTGTTAGCCACAAGTTCGCCTTCGTCATCGACAGCAAACGGACGAATATAAGCACAAAGCGTGTCTGAATCTATGGCTATTTCTGCATTCGGCCATAAATTACTTGATGTCCATTGCGTTTCAATGTTTTGTTGAGCCTCAGCACGCAATCCGGAGTTCATAGAAACCGTCATTTTGATTGTGTAAGTTTGTTCGTTTTCAAGATCCACATCACTGGCGTTTAGAACTCTGGATACGCTGTTACTACCACCGGGTATATACTCTGAGAAGATTTCATCACCGGCCACAACGACTGTACGTCTACCAACATCGTCATAAGCCTCATATGAATTGTTAGCTATTATTGAAAGATTCCAACCAACAGCCAGCTGCGTTGATGGAAACGCATTAGCTTTGACATAGATTGGAAAGCTCGTATATGTATACACTGACATTGACGAGTTACTTGTATTTGTTACTGTTAGCTCGATCGTTGGCGGAGCATACATAGTAACAACACGTTCTGTCGACCATTCACTAAAGCCGTTTTCGCGACCGCCTGTTGTCATAACACCTCTAGTACTAACCCTCCATCGTATAATCATACCTTCGGGATAGTCTATGTGTGCTTCTCCTACGATCGGATTAGTGTCGTTATCAATCACGTCGTTGTCTGATGAATCTTTAATATTATCGGTTATAGTAATGAACGTATTATAGTTCAGATAACTAGCTTCACCCTGAGTTTCAGATTTGTATGTTGGTGAGTATTCCTGCCAATCACCGTTATTGATCTTAACCTGAATCTTGGCTTCTGTCTGTTTAGACCCATCTTCTGAGTTGTGAACCCAGTATAGTCGAACCATATCGCCAACAATAGCCGTAGACGTTTCGGACCACGTTGTAGGCGGCGCTGGAACAGCACCCATAACAACCGAATATATCTCAGACCAGCCAGATTCGCCCTGAGCATTCTTGGCTTTAAGTCTGAAATACCATGTAGTACCTGTGTCAAGTCCTTCAATATAAGCTGTTATGCTATCTCTAACTGTCTGAGATTTTGTTGACGAAGAAGTATCGAAGAACCGCTTTGAAGTCGTATACTCGACAGTATATTCGTCAGCATTTTGAACTCTATCCCACGTCAAGTATAGAGATGTGGGTGTATCAACTTCGTGGCTTTTAATTCGTGTAGGAGCGACAGGAACCGTTCCCAGGTTTGAAGAATAGTCACTCCAATCACTAGATACGTATTCCTGTCTTGATCCAGTAATCTCGACGCCGGTTGTTCCTCTAACGCCGCCAGCATTATAACCGGTATCGTTGTTTGCCTTCATCGTTACTTTTCGTAACGCCCTACAACGAACTTTGTACTCTCCTCCGGCAGCCACAGTCACCTGATAGGATGCGTATTGTGTTTTAACTTTTACCTGACCTGTGCTTATTACTGTTGTGTTGTTCTTGACTACTTCGAACTCGATGATCTGAGTATTTGTATCCGAAACATTCAACGAAGCAACAAGCTTATAGCTACCGTCTATTGTCACACTCGGTGTAGACGGCTTTGCAGGCATTTCAAAGTTATTAAAATTATAATATACGGTAGCGTTTTGAGCTTTCCAATACGTGGCATTATAAGTCAAATAGCCCTTCGTATTGCCCATCTGCGTAGTCTTTTCGTAAGTCTCGGAGACGGGCAATACAGTACAGGAAACTCGGAGTGCGTTTTCAGGAGCACTATAGGTCTCCCTTACAGCACTGCTTCCGCTTGGCTTATCGACGTCTGACTCGTTGCCAATGAACCAGACGCCGTCGCCAGTATAGTATTTCCAAGTAACTTTAAAGTTCTTGGTATGATCTTTGTTCCACTTCCAGGTTGCATACAGCAATCTTGTCGAGCCTGTCTGTAACCCGATTTTTAGGTCAGACACAACATAATATGTGGTGTTTATGGGTTCTACTGAGTTGCCACCAGCCATCATGCCCTCCCTTCAATCTTTGCGGCACGAATAAGAGACCTAACTGCTGTCGAGACATTACTGCCATCGTCATAAGTTACGCCATTAACGTTGTATACATTACCTGTGTTACCAATGAGTCCTGCCAAACCATTAATAGCGTCGATGAGACTGCCCATCATCTGATTGT
>Ga0247611_10010883_pt1 | contig 10602 bp, 14 predicted proteins | sample 177DNAGHGhighgp2_FD_192422 | JGI IMG/M metagenome (GOLD analysis project Ga0247611, IMG submission 192422) | Sheep rumen microbial communities from Palmerston North, Manawatu-Wanganui, New Zealand - 1770 DNA GHGhigh gp2 | ecosystem: Host-associated > Mammals > Digestive system > Stomach > Rumen... | reverse complement strand
ACCACCGCGCCCGAACGGAGGGCGCGCAGGTCGGGGCCCCTTCCCCCAACCACCGCGCCCGAACGGAGGGCGCGCAGGTCGGGGCCCCTTCCCCCAACCACCGCGCCCGAACGCCCGCCGTTGAACAACTGCGGCGAGCCAAAAGCGGCCATGGTTATTATTGCCGCCCGAGCCTTATTACTAGTATTGAGCCTTATGATGCGGCAATAATCATGGCCGGTTTTGGCTCGCCGAACGACCGCCGCGTCTGGCGCGCGCTCGTCATGCTTCCTCGCTTTTTCCGCGAGTGTCATTTACCTTTGCCCCTTGAATCTGCCAGCAGGCCGGCACCCCCTTTTTGCGCCCTATGGGTCGCAAAAAAGGGGTGCGCGTCCCGCTGGCAGCGCGCCCCCAGGCGGCGTTCAGGCAGGCAGAAGCGGGCAGGGGGTTCACCGTCCTTGTTGCTATTATTGGGCCTTGTTGCCTAACCCCCGCCCGCTTCTGCCTGCCTGCACGCCGCCCCGCCCCGCGGCCTCCCCCTTTCCCCTGCCGTTGGCAGTTCATTTCATGTATCGTCTTATGATGATATTTGGGTAGGCAGTGTGTCAGCTCATACACGGACTTTACCTTTGCCCCTTGAATCTGCCAGCAGGCCGGCACCCCCTTTTTGCGCCCTATGGGTCGCAAAAAGGGGGTGCGCGTCCCGCTGGCAGCGCGCCCCCAGGCGGCGTTCAGGCAGGCAGAAGCGGGCAGGGGGTTCGCCGTCCTTGTTGCTATTATTGGGCCTTGTTGCCTAACCCCCGCCCGCTTCTGCCTGCCTGCACGCCGCCCCGCCCCGCGGCCTCCCCCTTTCCCCTGCCGTTGGCAGTTCATTTCATGTATCGTCTTATGATGATATTTGGGTAGGCAGTGTGTCAGCTCATACACGGACTATTGCAACTGAGCCGATTACCTCCCTGTTCGCGGCGTGGGGCCTGTCGGCCTTTCGGCCGCCACCCGCGCCGCTCGCAGGGAGGGAAAGGCTATGGCTCCACGTCTTCCGTGCGCGTCGTATCCGGGTCGATTTCCCGTCGTGGCTCGCTGCTGGTGGTGGCCATGGCCTGCCGAATTAGTTCGTTGATGAAACGACCCTTATTTTGGACGCTGCCGAGCCAGTCGGCAACGTCCAAATCTACTCTAAACGACATCATCTTTTGTGTCCTTCCGCTTTTGTGGTCGAAGTCCTTGCGAATTCGCCCCTCTGTCTTTTTCTTTGTCATGTTGCTTTGATTTTAGTTGATTGATTGATAGATGGCCCGCGTGCGCTCGTTGCGCATTTGTGCGTAGATTTCTGTTGTTGTGACGTGCTTGTGGCCCATCAGTGTCCCCAGCGTCTTCAAATCCATGCCCCGATTTAGCTGGCGAACGGCAAACAGGTGCCTGATGGCGTGCGGGTGACAGCCAGGAATTTCGTTGGCCATCATGAATCGTAACGTAATGTCGGGCGTGTCGAATATGCGCCCTTGCCGCTGGCTGACGATGTGCGCGTACTTTTCAAAGTTCTGCCCGTAGTAGACAATGCGCTCCTTTCGTCCCTTGCCTTTGACCTTAATCGACTGCGTCGCCGTGTCTATGTCTCGCCCGTCAAGGCTTAGGACTTCGCCGATTCGCATCCCGGTATCAAGTATCAGCGCGACTACGACGTGCACAAGCATGCTGGTGCGATTCATCGGCGTGCTTTCCAGATAGGAGAGGACTGCACTCTCGTCTGCTGCCTTTGGCAGGTCCTGGTTGAACTTTGGTGTCTGTGTGTACTGAGCTGGGTTTTGCTCAAGTAATCCTTGATGTATTGCCCATGTGTACAGTAGACGCAGAACTTCGACGCGTCTCTTAATGGTGCGTGGCTGGTATTGCTCGCGCATGAAGCTGACGTAATTGTCCAGATCATGCCTTGTGATGGTCGACCATCGAAGCCCCAACGGCTTTGCATATTCGACAAACGCCCGCAAGTCCTTGCGGTAGTTATTGATGGTGGAATCTGCGAGACCCTTGTTGGCTCGCTGGTACTCTAAAAAGTTCGGTATCATAATCTATTTTGATTTTTTGGATAAAATTTTACCTCGGTGCTCGCGGCGTGGGGCCTGTCGGCCTTTCGGCCGCCACCCGCGCCGCGAGCCCCGAGGGTTGAGGATTTAGTATCTAAAATAGTACGTGCAGCATCTTACTCGGTTGTAAGTTTTGCTGAAGTCGCTCCAATAGTTGTGTGAGATCGTTTCTCGTTGCGTGTAGAGGTAGCCTTCCGGGACTGCTGGGAAGGGTTTCTCGTCGAAGTAACAAGCTAGCTCTATCTTTTTTGCTGCTGAATTCATTGTAGTGCTGACCAGGTAGCCTTTTTCAAACAGATAAAGCTGTATCAGCTGCATGAAAATGATAGCAATTTTCTTGTTAATGAACTTTTCGCTGGCGTCGCTTGTTACGTAAATCACGCCGTTACTTTTTCTTGTTGTCATAATGTTGGTGCCGCTGTTGTCCGTTGCCGCCGGGGTCTTGGGTTTGTCCTTCTGTGTCTTTTTTCCTCGGTGCTCGCGGCGTGGGGCCTGTCGGCCTTTCGGCCGCCACCCGCGCCGTTCGCCCCGAGGGTTTGGTTTTAAATTCGGTCGAGGTCTTCCATGATTTCTAACCATGCTTCCCCAAGGTCGTGCCATGCCTTGCGGGCTTGCTCTTCCTTGGTCGTTGTGCTGCTTGTTGTCATAATTGTATGCACTGGTTCGTGTCGTGCGCAACTTCTATGTGGTTTATTACTTTTGGTTCCTGGTTCGCCCCCAGCCTTCCGGGGGTGTCCTTGTCTCAGTCTGTCAATCATCTCTTTTTGTACTGCAAAGGTACTAATAAGTATTGACATATCCAAATATTTTCTCCCTTCAATCGTCCGATTTGTCAATACATACCGGCCGATTTGTCAATACATTGCGGACGCATCCTCGCGTGGATTCGGGCGCGCGCCGGCCCCCCCGCCAGCCCCGCCCGTTGGTCGTGGCTGGCGGGGGTGCGCGTCGCGCGACCCGCGCGCCCCCGGGGCGCGGCGGCGGGGGGTCAAGCCCACCCGCCCCCGCGCCCCGCCCCCGCGCCCGCCCACGTACCGGGTCGCTTTTACCTTCCGGCTAGCGTCGTGGTTCCCGTCGGCGCATTGCGCCGCCACCCCCGACGCTCCCCGGAAGGGATAATATTCTCACGCACGCACGCGCGCGCGCGCGCGAGAAAACCCGCCTATCAGTGTGCTGCTGGCTCATTCCCGCTTCCCTGCCCGTTAAATATTCCTAAATATCATTAACGTCTCTGCCTGCCCTTCTGACCTCTTTGTAAAAATAAAGTCAGTTAATGCGCTCTTGCTCCGAGGCCCCGCCGACGTTCCTCCGATTTGGAGCCTGCGAAAAAAATTTGTAGCTTTGCCGACGTTAAAATGTACCCTGGTCGTGGGGCAGGGTAGAAAACAAACTAAAACGCTGGTGCCCACGGCCACAACTTTATTTTTACGTTATGGGTAAATCTACAGGTTTATTTGCTGGTGTCGTTCGTCGGAAGACGGCAAACCTTGTTGGCTTCAAAGTCACCAACAGCAATTCAAAAGAAAAACAAGGCTGGCGCGAGTATGTCGCTAAAATCAGCAACCCCCGCAGTTATGCGCAGGCCAAGCAGCGCGCAAAGATTCGCCCTGCTGCCATCTTCTACCAAGCTTTCCAGCAGGTCGAAAATCATGCCTTCCTGCCGTCCAAGCGGGCTTCGCTTAATCGTCAGAAGTTCATGGCTTATGCCATGTCCATGAAGGAGATTTCCGACGTCCGAAAGGGTGATGTTGCAATCCCCTTCATCGAGTACCGCATCTCGTCGGGTTCGCTGGGCTGTGATTCGCTCGCCAAAGGTAATTACACCCAGAACGACGACCAAGTCCAATTTGCAGGTCTCAAAGCTGGTGAAATAGCCGGGGGAAATATGGCAACCACGTCCGTTGCTGCTTTTGCCACGGGCATACTCACCAACACTCCACAGCTCCGCGAAGGCATGGAACTCACCTTCCTAGTTGTCATTGGCAATCGCGACACGCTGGAGCGTCAGGCAGAAATATTCTCTGTCGTGCTCGACAAATCAAACCTCGTTACGACTATGGGCGACCTGCTGCCCGCTGTCCTGTCTATGCGAAGCACTGCCGACGGCCTGCTCATCGGTGCAACTGACAACGCCAAATTCGCCGTCCTGTCCGCTGGCGTTATCATCTCTGCCCGTCGTGGAAAGACTTGGGACTATACAAACAGCTACATGGCACGCTCGGCCTACGCTATTGATGGCTTCGACTGGGATCCCGAGAGCGTGATAGCTTCCTACATGGATGGCGCAGCAGCCGCCGAGAGCGATTTAATTCTACAGCAGGCCGACAACTCGACCGACAACGCCATTGCTCAGGTTAGCTTTGCCACTGCTGCCGTGACCCACGCCGACGGAACGACTCTCAACTCTGAGACCTTGGCCGTAGTGGCCCTGTCAGACGGCTCTCGCAAAGTCATCGTGAACAATGCTGGCGTTCCTTATGGTGGCATAGCCGAAAGCGGAACTTACTATCTGCTTGGCACCAACAGCAACAACAGGCCCGTTACACTTGCTGAAACGTCGCTTGCTGGCTCACCGACCATCAACGCAGATGCCATCACGCTTGACGCTACGTTCGCCAACACGGCCGTTCGTCCCGTACAGCCCTAATCATCCACACGTCTAATTAAAACTCAGTACAACTATGGGTAAAACAAACAATCTCTTTACGGGCATAGTCCGTAAAAAAGTCGGCTCGCTGGTCGGCTACCGCATCACCAACTCCAACAATGGAGAAAAACAGGGCTTGCGTACGTATGTCGCAAACCCGAAGAATCCGAAGTCGCTGGCACAGGCAATTCAGCGTTGCAAGCTTGGCCCTGCATCGCGCTTCTACCGCGCTTTCAGCGACATTCTCGACCACGCTTTCGAGGGTGTTGCCATCGGCCAGCCCAGCCGTTCGCATTTCATGTCACTGGCCATGCAGTCGGCCACGCCTGCCGTCGCCAAGGGAGATACTTCTGTTCCCGTCTTCCCCTACATCGTCTCGCAGGGCTCGTTGCCCTTCTTGCCGCTCATTGAATTTGAGAATGGCAATGCTTCGTGCCCCCTCGTTCGTACAGATGAGGAAATACCCGGCTCTACACAGATCGGCGCAGCAGTGAGCAAAATCCTTTCTTATGAAGGACTTCTCCAGCAGGGTGATGAAATAACTTTTGTTGGTGTTATGCTTCCTCTGATTAATGGCCGAACGATGGAACTTCCCGTCGCATTCAGTCATTCTTTCGTGCTTGACCCAACAATTACCGATACTATTGAGGATGCTTGGCATACTCAAATTGGAAACTTCGGTTTTTCTGCCGCCGATGGTTACGTTGTTAGCCCGAAAGGAACTCTTCTGGCTGGTGCCTTCATTATTTCGCGTCGCGATGGGGACAATTGGTTATACACCAATTCACAAATGAAGGTGACAACCGCAGGTGAGCAGTACTATAATGACGCTCTTGTTGAAGCCGCTGTACGTTCGTACATGGACAAGAGCGACACGAAGAGTTCTGAGTTGATTCTTCAGCAGGCTAACAACGGCATCTCTACGTCTGCCTGGGTCGTAAACGCCGATGGATTCGTAGTTCTGCTTAACGAGAGCAACCAGGTGGTGCGCCTTGCCAAAGGAAAGACACAGGCTGGTGATGTGCTGCCCATCATCAAGATCTCGGGAGAATTCAAAGTAACTACGGGTGAACTGCCTACAGCCTTGGCAAATGTTTCCTCGGTTACATTTGCCAATCCGTTTGAAGCAAAGAAATCAACAGGAATCGACATGGGAACTGGCACCTACTTTGCATCTTACACCCCGTCGAGCGGTGGCAGCGAAGGTGGCGCAGATGTTCGTCCTTAACCCAACAGCTACATGTTAGGTTCCCGAATCTTAGAAAAGGCCGTGGCCGTTGGCAGCTTCTTGGTTGCCACGGCCTTGGCTTTTGTCTCTCTCGCCATCAGTGAGCACCATGACATTGCAGCAGGCGTTTGCATGGTCATTGCTCAGTTCCTTCTACTAACAGCCAGCATTTTCGGCATTGATTATAAACTAAACAACTATGGGCACGCCTTCAAGCGCGAAACTTCCGCGCGGACTTCGGAACAACAACCCGCTCAACATTCGCAAGAATCCTAACAACAAATGGCAGGGCGCAGCTAAGGGCAACGACCCCGAATTTGAAACGTTCGCCAATTGTGTGTGGGGCGTTCGGGCGGCATTCATCATCATCCGCAATTATCTCAAAAATCCTAAACTACCCGCCAAGACAATTGCAGGCATTATTTCACGATGGGCTCCACCATCGGAAAACAACACATCAGCCTACATCTCGCGCGTCTGCCAGCTGGCTTTGGTCAATGCCAATGACAAGGCCGACTTTGCCAATAAGTCCATGATGTGCAGTTTGGTTAAAGCCATGATCATTGTGGAAAACGGCAAGCAGTACGAATCTTTTGTGCCATCATCAACCATCGAACGCGCTTATGACTTGGCACTCCATCAGTAACCCAAATTCAAAGACTTTCCGCGCCCTTGCCTGGTTCGTCCTGCTTGCGTGGTCTTTTGCCGTTACCCTGATCATCTTGTCTTGTCATTCCTCGCGATCGCTGGAATTGACCGAGACCCGAGGGCAATCCATCTCCATCAGCGGGCAGGGCTGGGATTCCCTGTGGCTTGCGCCGAATCTCTTTAAGTCATACAATGCCCCCGATATCCTCGATGATTCAACGCCCGACAATCCACAGCCGTTGATCTTAGCCGCTGTGCGTCATTACGGACAGCAAGCTGGTGCACAGCTGGCCGACACCACGACGGCCACAAGAACCGAACATAAAGACACTGCTTCACATTCGATAATAGATTACAGGTTTTTAGTATTTCTTGCCGCAGCGGCGGCAGTATTGTTTGCTTTATTAGCAGCATTTTTAGTTTTGTTGCGTCGGCTTTAACAGCCGGCATGTTCATGAATCATTTTAGGTTTTTAAGGGAATTCTTTCGATGCTTGGCCTGCGAAGGTCGAGCATTTTTTCATGTCCCTTTCTTCCCTATGTATGTCCTTTTTGACATCTGCCCGAAAATTTCCCCCAAAAACTTTTGGCCGTTTCAGCGTCTTTTTCTAATTTTGCCAGCGTCGAGGATAACTGGCAACGCTGAGGAGCGACCAGCGAACGTAGACAAGAGGGTACGGCAAAGTACTTTTGGGCGTGACGCAGGATTCCTCGTTGCGCTTTTTTTTTCTTCTATCGAGTATCGAGAATATGTACTAAGATAAGTTGAAATAAAATTGTACTTTTGCGTTTCTTCTGATTCGGAAATCCGAATCGAGTTTACAAAACCGAAACCAAAAGTACAATTTTATGAAACAACCATCCATTTCGGGCTTACCAATTTTTCGCTTTTATGCGCTAAATGCCCTATCAGCTTCGACACTGCGCACCCTTTTGGCGCAGCTAATCGAAACCTACATCGAGCAAGGCAATTGCACTTGCTTGATCTCCATTGACAAAAATTTGTTTGAGAACCTGTGCCAGGCATATAACGACCTGCTAACAGGCTATCACCACCCGCGCCGCGATTCTTTGTCGTGGCGTTACTGCCTTGGCGACGCGACGCGTCGCAAGATCCTATCAATCTTTCCACAGCTCTCCGACGATGATTCAAAAACGCCTTGCAATCTTTACGCCGAAGGCGTCAAAAGCGCTTGCCATCCCTCAAGCGAAAAAAAACCTAAGTAAACCAAAACAGAAACTTATGAAAGAGAAAGAATTTGTGGCAATCTCATTTGCCGTAATAGTGATTTTATTCCTTGTGGCTGCTTGGCTGGAAGGCCATGAAGCCATGTTTTACTAACTTTAAATTATACAAATTTATGGAATTATTCATGGTAATCGGCAATCTCGGAGCCGATGCACAATTAATGACCGAGAATGGAAAAGAATTTATTAAATTCAATGTTGCTGAGACCCGAAAGTGGAAGACTGAGGACGGAGCAGAGCGCGAAGAGACCTTGTGGAACAGCTGCATTTTGAACGGCAGGCAAGACAAGTTAATGCCTTACCTGATTAAGGGCGCAAAGGTCTGCGTTATTGGTCGTGGCTCCACGCGTGTCTATTCGTCGCCGAAACAGAGATGTATGGTCGCAGGCTTAAACATCTCCGTTGACAAGTTGGAACTCATCGGGGCCACGCCCGACCCAATGCCCCGTAACATCGTCACGCCGACGGGCGAAATTGTCCCGGTCAGCAAAGCCTATTTCATTGATTTTCAAATTGCGCGTGCTAATGGTGCCAAGAAAGACCATCCCGTGCAGTTCTTCGACCAGAAACAGGGTCTTTACTCTGTTGATTATAACGGATGGATCACACCACTGCAAACAGGAACCGACACCCAGCAGGAAGAAACCAACGAATAAGGACATGGAATTATTCAAACAGGATTATAGACAAAGAGCGGACGCGTTAGTCCGCTCTTTTGAAACAGAAGGCTATATGCAATTGTTTTGTGCTGAGACAATCTCACACCAAATTGGCATTAAATTGCGCCACAAACGCAATGGCAATGGGATTTGGATTTACGCGCAGCCATCTTTGATAACCATCTGCAAAAACGGCATTCTCATTAAAAAGATTGAACTTTAATGCTTAAACGCTGCCTAAATATCGACTGGCTGGAAGTCTATGCCTTGGAGCCCGACAAATTGGACGCTGACTTTTTCATTTCCGATGGATGGTCAGTGCAGCCTCGTCCTTATGGCACGCGCGTTTACGACGAGATGTTTACACTTATGGACTACACAACCAACGAACCTTTAATTGAGATACGTCGGGCACCCGTTGGAGCAAAGACAGGTCGCTCCATCATTGAGCCTAATTCGTGCCATATCAGACTTACTAACCGAACTTGCTACTACGAAAACGCAGCTGCCATCATGGCAGAATTTCTCACCCGGTATGACTATCAGTTCATGCGTATCACCCGAATTGACTTATGTCTCGACTTTGAATTGTTCGACACGCTCGACATTCCACAAAAATTCATACAACGTTACATGGCAGGCCGATACGCCAAGATTAACCAAGTCAATATACGCTCAATCGGCAAAGATTCATGGGATAAGCGCACATGGAACTCTATATCGTGGGGTTCACCAACGTCGGCCATCTCCACGAAGATTTATAACAAGACGCTGGAACTTAAGGAAGCGCGTGACAAACCATATATCAGACAGGCGTGGGCTTTGGCAGGCCTTGTTGATGATTTCATCAAGCTGACAAAGACAGACGCAAAAGGTAACGTTTACACGCCCATCATTTGGCGTTTGGAGTTTTCTATAAAATCAGCCGTCAAAAACTGGTTCGTTATGGATAACGACACAACAGGCAAGAAAAAATATCACAGCATAAGGAACACGCTCGACTGCTATATGACCAAGCAACAGCAGTTGGATATTTTTGCCAGCCTGGTTGACCATTATTTCCATTTCAAAAACGTCCAAGAAAAGCCCTGCAAAGGCCTTGCCCTCAACACCATCAGGCAGGAAGTTCGCGCAGTCAACATAGAAAGATCTTTGGAGCGCAAAGACCGATGCCCAGATAAAGTGCTCTTTAAGTTCACAGACGCTGAGACATTCTACAAAGTTGAGAAAGTCGCGTCGGCTACACCCACAGACCGCCACGACAAATCGTTACTCCGTAAGTTGCAACTCTACAGAGAAACGCATCTACAGCCAGAAATTATCAAAGCTTGCGACACGCTCATCGAGGATATAGAGCAGATAGCATTACGCAAGAGCGCAGCCAACCCAGCCGACGCTACCGAAATCATGCTGTTACGCCAGCTGATTTCGCGTCGAATCAAGGGCGACACCGCCGCCAACACGTCGCTGGAAGACATGCGCGCCATGCTGCAATTGTTTGACGATATGGACGGATTTGGCGAAAAATGACAACGAAAATAAGGCGGTTCAGTAGAACCGCCGTCGGATTTCCAATCCGAAACGACCTAAAGATATGATTATCAGTAAATTATAATAGCAATCAATTACGCGCACGGGCACAGCGCGCGCGCAAGCAAAATTAACACATCAGCTTATGACACCAAAACAATTTTTCGACCTCGTTGAGGAGATGCGCACAGCGCAAAAAGAGTATTTTAAGACGCGCAATTTCCGCGCACTGACCAGGTCGCGCACACTTGAAATGCAGATTGATGCGGAAATCGCGCGCGTCCATCAGGTTATTAGCGAACCGACACTAAATTTTGACAGCAATGAGAATTCTTAATGTCCTGATCGCTTGCGAAGAATCACAGGCAGAATGTGAAGCCTTCCGCGCTTTAGGCCATAACGCTTTCAGTTGTGACATACAACCATGCAGACCAAAAGGCCACCCGGAATGGCACATTCATGAAGATGTAAGGCCGTATCTTCATGGGCAGACCGATTTCGTTACACAGAACGGCCAGCCCCACCATGTTAAGCAATGGCATTTAATCGTCGCGCACCCGCCTTGCACCTACCTTTGCAG
>Ga0247611_10010882_pt1 | contig 10604 bp, 25 predicted proteins | sample 177DNAGHGhighgp2_FD_192422 | JGI IMG/M metagenome (GOLD analysis project Ga0247611, IMG submission 192422) | Sheep rumen microbial communities from Palmerston North, Manawatu-Wanganui, New Zealand - 1770 DNA GHGhigh gp2 | ecosystem: Host-associated > Mammals > Digestive system > Stomach > Rumen... | reverse complement strand
CTTGTTATGCTCTTAAAAGGCACAGAAAAACTTTTTGAGAAGAGGTGTTTATGACAAAGAATGAAATCATCGCCGTTTTCAAGGATGAACTTGAAAAGAAAGCTTTGGCGATCCGTGAAAAGGCAAGGCTCTTTCAGAGACTGACAGAGCGTGACTGGCGGTATGACAACTACCACGGCAGCATGGACGATTACAGACGGCTCAAGGACGAGATGTATGTCATCCGTGACCTTGCCCGGAAATTCGGTCTTGAAGCGGATGTCCTTGAGGATTTTTCGGTCATCGTGTCCGCCAAGGAAGAGAAGGCAGAGCCTTGCTACTATGAGCATTCCGAGCTTCTTGCCCATAAGGATGAAATCATAAAGGCGGCACAGAAGAAATTCGCAATGGACGGCACACGCACAAGCAGAGACGGTCACAACGGCTATTGGATGGACATAACCGATTGGACGGACGAGGACGAGTACAGATATCTGCTTGACCTCAAGAACAATCAGCTTTGCCTTTATAGGAAGAAAGCCGGAAACAAGGCATTCGTGCTTGAAGACACGGACAGTCTTGATGACCCTTACACCCTTGAGGAACTCCAAGACCATCTGCGCTAAAAGTAGCCTAAAAACTTTTTGAGATAAGGAGACACGAAATGAACGAAAAATGGGCAATCTACAAGCAGCATGAAGAATTCAAGACAAGGGAACTTAATCGGATCTGCTATGGATGCACAGACGATAGCACCTTTGAAGAGTTCAAGACATATCCGTCCGAAGCTGAAGCAAGAAAGGCTTGGGATGACGGCTACACAGTCTCGGAAGTAATGATAAGGCAGAACATTTCCGAGGTCATTGAGTACTTCCTGGTCAAGGTCATTCTTGACGAGGACGGCGAAGAGTCCGAGTGGCAGATAGAGGATGTTTCCAACATCAACCTTTCGGCATGGGCGGAATATCGCAACACAAAGACGGACAAAACAGAGTCCGTTGAACAGTCCGGCTTCACTTCCTATACGGAAGCCGAGGAATGGCTGAATGCACAGTTCTTTGCCCACGATGACGAAGAGTGGATAGAACTGACATCCGCCATCAGATAGGGTTCTTTCGGATGTCTCATTTCTGGGGCATCCCATAAGACCTCTAAAAGGTCAGAAAAAACTTTTGTTTAAAGGAGAAAAGCCATGAAGACAACAACTACTTACAGAGTAGACTACAAGAACATCGAAGACGGAAGATGGTGGCTTGAAGCCGAGTACTCGGATCTTGAGTCCGCAAAGGAAGCCGTAAGGCTGCTCCGCATCGGCATAAATCGCAAACACAGTCTGCGTATCGTCAAGAAGGTCACAACAGTAGAATATTCCGTGGAAATGCCAGAAACCGCAAGTCCGAGGACTGTTTGGGATTTCCTTTCCGAATTCGATGTTTGCAATCTTTCAGAATTCAATTATTGGGGATGCAACCTTGCTACCTTTTCCGGCTTGAAGAGCCTTGACGAGAAGGATGGCATCCAAGAGTCCGACAGACACTTCGTGGAAGATGGAGATTCCAACGGCATCTACTTCGTTGACCAGGACGGCTATGTCTACTATGTCTGCAAGTACACAGAGGGCAACTGTCAGAAGCTGAATGACCGTCTGAAGAAGACTAGGGCAAACAATCTGATGAACACGTTCAAGAGAATTGAATTTGAAGGCTAAAAGGCTGAAGAAAACTTTTAAGTGAGGTAATAACAATGACAAAACAGAATTTCATCGATGTTGTAATCGATTACACGGCAAACGGAAATGACGGCAACCTGGTCAAGAAGCTGACGGACGAGCAGAGAGAAATCGTTGCCATCGCATCAAGAGACACAGTAGATGTTGCCCTTGAGGACATGGAAGAGGCTCTTGATGTCTACTATGAAGACTATTCGGAAATCATGGACATGAAAGCCGACTATGCTGATGACGAAAGAGTAATAAGCCTTGCGGATCTTGAGAAGGCTCTGTGTGAGCGGTACGGATGGTCGGAGTATGACAAGGAAGCCGGATGTCACACACATGAAGGCGGATGGTTCAGTATCGATGAGGTGCTGAAGACTGTTGCGGAGTCGGACTATCTGTGCAACTAAAAGCACGGCAAAACCTTTTTCGGTTGTCGGAAGCATCTTCCGGCAACTCATAAAAGGCTTTGGAGCCGAAAACTTGAACAGTAAAGGAGAAAAGAAAATGGCAAAAAGATTTGTTGTAAGAGTAATGATTAAGGGCAGCATGGAGATTGACCAACCCACAAGAAAGACCATGTCCAAGAAAAGAGCAATCAAGCTTGCGGAGTCTTGTTGGATGGGATTCCCCAAAGAGGACAGAGAAAACGGAGACTCCTATGCTTGCGTATTGAGAGCGGATCTGGATGATGACTTTGACAACTATGTCGAAGCCGTGGAAACCGCAGAGGAAATCTGGGTCAAGGACGAGTGCGAGGAGACCAGGATATGACAAAAAAAGACATGACTCCGTTCCAAAATGCCGTATTGCGGACAATTATCAACAAAGTGAATTTCGACAAAACACATTATGGAACAAAACTGACAGGAAAGTCAGTCACCGTGCATGAGATGTATGACTTCAATCCGGCGGGAACTGATTATCTAGATATCCTTGGTGAGTATGCCATGCATTTTTCCGTCACAACAGATTGGGAGAATGAGTCAGAAGAGCCACAGAAGGCATCCTGGCACATCACACTCTTTGAGGACGGCGATATGAGCGTGAGGTTACTTGAGGTCAAATAACAAGCCTAAAAGATACAAGAAACATTTTTTGGAAAGGAGAAAAGGAACATGAAGAGATACTACGGAATAATTGATGAAGACGGATTCCTCTCGGAGACAGGAACAAACAGAAAGGAGCTTGAGAAAAAAGCCAGGGAATGGGGAGATGGTTGCGATGTAGTCAACATTTCGGAAGGTGTCTTCCAGTATGCCAGAGAGAAAAGTGATGACGAGCCTTTATATATTGAGGAACTGACAGATGAGTATGATTCGAGAATCAACGAAGATGTTTTCTACCTCAATCTGCCTCATGTCACCGTGGGGCAACTGAAGAGGTTTATCGCAGACCTTTCGGACGATACGGAAATCTCCGTATGGGATACGGACTCAAGGTCAAGTAAGGAATGTGTGGGGTTCTTTATGAATGGGCCGTTCCTTACGCTTGAAACCGAAACATGGGGAAGAACCTGGCTGAAGCACTAAAAGACCAACAAAACATTTTCTCAATTTGAGAAATGTAATATACTGAAAACATCTTGAAGATAAAGGAGAAAAAGATGGACTGGAACACAGTAGATGTCGAGCCTAGAGACTATGGCTACGGCAAGACAAGATGGACTGAAAGGTTGTACCTTGAGGTCACGAAAAAGGGTGAAGCGTTCTTCGGTCGCATGATAGGATTGTATGACGCTGCCACAAACTTCAACACGGACATTGAGAGCCTTGAAGACCTTCACAGAAGATCCGACATTTTCCGCACAATCAACATCTGGATTGACAATGCACCAAAATCCGTGAGAAACGCACACAGCAGAATCTGCGGGGATTTTCCCGGCATTGGCAAGGATGCCGTCCTTGACATCAACCTTGACCTTGCAGAGGTTGAGAAGTGGGCGGAATATGAAAAGGAATGCCTTGAGGTATCAGAGGTCTTGCAGAAGTTCTACAACGGCATCTGGGACGCTGATTTCGTGCAGATGGGCAAGGATCTTCACATGAACATCCGCAGCCTTAACTACATCCGCAGATGGGCGGAAACGCCTTCATGGGAGTGCAGAAGGATTGTGAGAAGGTCCCTGGAGTCCATCATCAAGGACGGATTCGCACAGGCATATGTTGACGGGGAAGACCTTTCTCCGTTCAAGGAAAAGCTGATAACCGCATGGGAGACGGAAGAGAAGGCTCTTCTGTCCTTTCCGGCAAACAAAAGAAACGAGGAGAATTTTCCGTCATGACACGCAAAGAACAGAGAGACAAAAGGCCGGAAGGATGGGAAGAGGTCAAGGCCGCCTACAACAGAAGGGAACTGACCTTCGCACAGGCAGCGGAGAAGCTTGGCATCAGCGGTGCATGGTTCAACATTCTTCTCCGTAGAGACGAGCCTGGAAGAAAGGGTTTCAAGGAAGAGAACGCAAAGGCAATGGGTCTTGCAAACCGAAAATTCTCCACCTATTTTCAGCAGAATTTCTCGGACTATGAACTGTGCATGATGATCAAGTCCAGAAACAAGTGCGACAAGTGTCCCATCAAGTGTACCACGGGCAGGAGTTTCAAGGGTCTTGCTGATAAACTTGTACAGAAAGTGTCTCTAAAAGACGCTGAAAAACCTTTGGAGTCCGCCGATGCATAATGCTTCATTATTCGTGAAAAATGTTCAGTTCTGTGCAAAAGAAAGGGGCATGAAGATAGGGGAACTTGAAAGGTCCGTTGGTGTTCGGACAGGGTATCTTTCAAGGTGGTCAAGCGGACGGCAGACATCTGCTCCGACCCTGGATATTGCCTGCCGTCTTGCGGATGCCGTAGGGGAGAGTCTGTCGGATCTTGTATCTGCGGACTATGCAGAAATCTTCCGCATAAGCAATCTGAAGGCAGAGCTTAAGAAAAAGCAAGAGGAGATTTCCGGCATCAAAAGAGAACTGGAACGCATAACAACACGCAAAGCACTCGCAGAATCCCACTCCTTGACAAATGAAATAGTCCGAGAGTATCTGCTTGACCTAAAAGATGCTTAAAACACTTTGGAAAACTTTTTGAGGGGTGAACATGATAACAATAACATACGGATATGGGGAAGACCGCGGCGTTGTTGAATTGCCAGACAAGCCTTCTCCGCAGGAATTTAAGGACGCAATGCAGAAGCTCCATGATTGTATATATGATACCGAAGAGGTTCATGTTGCAATGGACACATTGCTTTGCAAGACCTTGGAATCCCTCGGCTACGCAGAAGGAATAAAGATTTTCGATGATACCTATATGTGGTATGCATAAGGGAGAGAGATGACAATAAATCTTAACGCCAGGATCAAAGTCAAATTGACGGAGTTGGGCAAGGATATTTACAGGCGGTCTTTTACAAGCATCAATGAAAAATACCGCAGACCTGTTTTTAAGCCATCTGAATGTGAACCGAAAATTGATACTGACGGATTCACAGAATTTTCCCTATGGGATTTCATTCACACTTTCGGCGAGGCCATCTATCTGGGGGCGCCGAATGTAATTGAACCGATTGAGATTGAAGTGGTGGAAAGAGAATGAAAACTAATACAAACCACGCAATGGAAATTGACGGCAAGTACATTCCGTTCAATCCTAATCCCGTGAATGCTGTGATAGATAGCATTATAGCCGAAAAGGAAAGGGTAGTCAGGGATTTCCTTTTCGCTCACGGATGGGATGGAAAAGACCAGGAGCAGGCAAAGAAATTATCCGAAGGCTACTCTCTTGTTGAATATCCCGGCTACACGTTCAAGGTCATGCGGACTGAAGAGGTCGAAAGGCTATATGGAAGATGTTAAAAGAAGACCGCTCTCAACGAGGGCGGCCTTTTGTTATATATCGAGTTGTTCTCTACCTTTCAACGAAAGGCTCATACATTGTCCATCTTCTCCTTGATGGCAAAGATGGTCTGCTCCAAAGCATTCGCATAATTTTCCCAAAGTTCCCACGCCTGAAGGCATGAAGCCTCGTTCTCAAGGACTTCAAAAATCGTAAGGGCGGGACCGGGATTGACCTTTATCTGCGAATTGTCAGGACGGAGCAGAAGCACAGGATCAATGATGTCGGAGATGTCTACCTTGACAGGGACCGGCACCTCAATTTCGACCGTCTTTGTAGATTTGCATGATGTAAACAAGCAAACCAATACCAAAGACAAAAAGCAAAAAACCTTCCATACTTTCTTCATTTCTGCGTTGCTCCTCTTTCAAGCATCTTCTGTGCAAGCTGCTGACCAATGGCATAGGCCATGTCCATATTGCTTGTTCTGCGGGCAGCGTCAAGCTGATTCATTGCAATCTGATAATCTGCCTGTGCCTGTGCGTTTTCCTTTGCACTTTCAACGGCAATATGCGAGACTTCCTTCTGCAAGTCTGCCTGAACCTTAATGGCATTGTTCTCCGCCTGCAACACAGTCACCTCACCCTGGAGCTTGGTGACCTTCGTGTTGTTGGAGTTCTTTCCGGCTTTATGCCCGCACAGCCACATGAGGAAGAGGATTATTCCACCGCCGATGACCGCAAACAATCCACCGCTCACAGTTTCCTCCCGTTCTTGTCGCAGAGCGTTCCGTCAGGAAGCTGATAGAGATTGTCATATCCGGCAACCTTTGTGACAACAGGCTTCTCTGCGAGAGCCTTTGCCTTCATGTCTCTCCTTGCTTCTGCTCTCTGCTCCTTCTTGTCCATCCATGACAGAATACCCTTGATTCCCCAACATGAAATGATGAACTGGAAGATGTAGACGAGGAAAATCCAAACGGGGTAGAAGACCTTGCCTGCGGGAAGGGGCATACTGTTGACAAGCAGCCTTGTGAAAGCAATGACCTGAATCCATGTGACAAACTGGATGGCTCCCATGCGGATGAAAGGCATAGCCTTGGGCATCTTGTCTCCGATTTTTGCCTCAAGCCATTCAAAGGCTTTCTTGACTGTGATTTCCGTGATGATGGCAATCACGAAACCGATGACTACCATCATAAGAAATGAGTAGCCATAATCTCCGAAAAAGTTTTTGATTGTTTCCCAAAACATTTTTTATCTCCTTGCAAGTGATATGGGGCAATTAAGTAAGCAGCGTCTTCAGCATCGGTGCGATTGCTTCAACGGTCTTTGCAGGCACATCAGAGCCGTTCTTGTAGGCAAGAAGACCTGCGACAAGGATGATTGCTCCGACCACCACAACGGCAATCGTGAGTCCTTTTATGGTCTTGTTCGTTGAAAGCACGGAGACTTTCAGATCCTTGACATCTTTCTTCAATTCGTCCACCTCCTTCCGCAAACTGACAACATCGGTCTTGGTCTCCGCAATGCTTTTCCATGCGCCGGAAAGCTTGTCCTCAACCTTGCCGAGTCTGCCGTAGATGTTCTTTATGTCCTGTTCAGCCTGGAACAGCCTTGTACCATCGATATCCATGACCCCAATGTATCAGAACTAAACGAGTTAACTCGTTTACATAGTTCGCAATATTCCTCGATATTCCCTTGGGCATAAAAAAGAAGACCGGGGATTGCTCCTCGGTCTTTAGGTAGGAAAAAATGAACAAACCGATAAAACGGTTAATTAACAATAGCGTCCTGGATATCAAATGAAACAGACACAGCAAGATTGCCCGCCTGTTCACCGATTGAGAAATGAGTTGTCATTCCATTGACTATGCGGATGTTCACGGTTTCGGATGAAAACCCGCCATTATCAGCACCATAGTACAAGCGGATCGTGTGTACGCCGCCTGCAATCTGGAAGGATAGGGTAGGCAGAACATAGTAATCTCCGTCTTCGGTCATGGCATCCGTGACCACCCATTCAGTTCCGTTCATTCTATTTTCGTCTATGTAGCAATCAACGAAATTGACATTTGCACCTACTTTCGACTTGAGGAAATTACAGTTCTCAACCAGGAGCGTTCCTTTGTTTGAAGTGGAATGCAGCGTAATGGAAATCGTATTGTTTCCCGGCTTGATTGTAGTTGTCACAGATCCCGTAAAAAGGTTCTGCGAGTCTGTGATTGTAAAAATCCATGAGCCAACAGAAAACGGGCCTATGGAGTCCGTCAGAAGCAAATCCTCATAAGTTCCCGCTCCCGTGTCTTCCCCGCCGTTCTTGACCGCTGTGAGCGTCCATGTACGGTCTAAAAGGGAAGGGTAATCAATCGAAGCTGTTATGCCCCTGGAAACAGAAGTGTCGAAAGTGACTGTTCCCAATGCCGGATCGTGTTCAGCACAGGAAACACACAGAAGCAAAAGACAAAAAATAAATGGTATGATTTTTTTCATACCATAAAATATCAGAGTTTTGCGAGATTGCAAGTGATTGTTTTTCAGCTCAATGAATACTTTATGTATTGATTGCAAGCCGGGTCATTAAAGCCGTGTTTCTCCTTTCGCTTAATACAAAATCCCTTGAAGAAAACAAAGTGTTTACAGCCGCCACACGATCCCAGACAGATTTCGGCAAATTGTTTCAACTTTTTCCGTTCGGAATTTGTCATAACTATAAGCCACCTTTAAGTCAGCGACCCGACCAGTTAATATGAGCGATAGCCGTAACTGGGTCGCATGGAAAATCGGGAAGACATTTGCGTTCCTTTCTGTATTCCCAAGACCACATTAACTCCGTTTCTGCGGTTGCATTTCTAATGTCGAAAACATACTTGTCTTCCGCTCCATAGGCAGGCGGTTCGTAATCCGCAGGAAGCAGAATTGTATCTTTGTCCCGTGCTATCAGAAGTTGCCATCCTTCGGGCATCTCTTCTTGTTTTGCCACTCCCTCGTTGGCAAGGTAGTATCTCCGTCTGCCAACGCCTTGCAGGGGGTCTTGTCGGAACGGCTTTCTCTTGTCCGCAAGGAAATCGGAACGGGAAGCCTTGCACTCAATCAAGACGGAATAGTATTTCGTATAGGCAAAAACATCGGGATTTTCCTTTCTATATCCAGTTTCGATAAGTATTCTCCACGGATAATTAGTGGGGTGTCTCTGCGTCAGAAGAAACCTTGCACCCAATTCACAGAGTTGCCGATGTGTGAGTTTTCTCCGCTCTCGATCTACTTTTCCGCAATGCTGACAGAAAGCATCATCTGCATCATTGAAGTGTTTGCAAGGCTCGCAAATCCTCTCGATAAGAGCAAGGTCATCCATTACTGTCATGTTGTTCTCTCCCCCTCGGTCTTGGAACGAGCCAAAATTCTCTCGGCTTTCTCGTTCACGGCTTTTCTTCGTTCGACAGTCCAAAGTACCTTGCGACCTTCGCCAAGATAGTGCCTTTTCCTGTCAGCCTTAAACATCTTCTCTTTGGCTACTAACCCTGCGTGGTCTTCGGCTCGTCTGTTCATCTTGTTTCCTCTCCCTCTGCCTCGGATTTAAGCCAAGCCTTAATTCTTCTATGCTCCGAAGCGCAGATACTCTTGTCGAAATTTCCTGCACAACCCTCGCAACCAAACTCTCCCTTGCAGAAGAAGGTTGTCATATCGTCTATGGTCATTGATTTGATTTTTTCAAAGTTGGTCATGTTGTTCTCTCCAGTACCACCTCGGCTTGCGACAAAGCGGTAATGACAACACAAGCCTTGCGATATTCAAAAGTGTGTTTCTGCCCACATTCCGACATGATGCACCTCGTCTGTTCCCATTCGTTTATTTCCTTGTCTCTGTCTATCAAATCCCCATGTTCGGGAACGGGGATGGCCGTGGCTTCGGTCGATATTCTTGCATTGTTGATAGGTGATATCTCCGACACTATACCATCGGGGTAAATTTCAAGGAGCGTCCTATATTTCGGCATCTCCATGTTCTTAATCAGTATGTCCATGTTCAGTTCTCTCCCTCGTTAATCTTCTGCCATGCCAAGATTCCTTGTCCTTGATGTGCATATTTCCAGTCCAATCCCCATAAGCATTGAATCAGTTTGTCTGTGTCGTAGATGATTTCATCGTCTGATTTTATTTTAATCAGATACCACCCTTCTTCTGTAGGTTTTCCAGTATGCCAAGGAGAGGGTTTTTCCTCTATCCATATTCCCATATCGCAATCGGGGCAGGATTCCTTGCCGTCGAAAAAACACCCTTCGCAATCTGATTGATACCGAAGGTGATGTCCTTCATATTCCATTCTCTTGCCTTTCACTTTTCATTCTCCTCTATCGGTTCTGAAAGCATCTTGTTTAATCCGACAAGCATTTTGTCATAACAACTCTCGCACAAATCAATTTCTCCATCTGCCACTTCTTTGCCGTTCTCGACCTTGTAATACCTTATGTTGTGGAAAGGCAAATACTTGATGTCCTTATTGCAGATATTACACACTCGTAAAATCACTTTTCCTTCTCCTTCTTCGGGATATAAACCGAAATCGCGTCTCCGTGTTCATCGTACACATCAAGGTCATATCGGCTATACTTCGGAAAGTCGAAGTGTTGAAGAATCCTTACATACTCCTCGTTGTTTTCTCCAGTTGTGACAATGATCCTTGCAGGCTCTCCCTCCGATATTTCCTTCTTGTATTCTTTTTCGACAATCTTCCGAATGGTATCTGACACATTTTTGAAGTCATTGACCCATTGAAGATACTCCACCTTCTGAACAAACTCCTCGTTTGCTCGGATTTTGATTTCTTTGTCTTTCATACCCACATTGTACGATATTTGTGGGAACAATACAAGGGGAAAGAATTTTAGGGGAAAAGAAAGGAAATCAGAGGAAATTTCCCCTAAAATAGACATTTTTGTATTTATTTTGCGAGTTTTTGGCAGAATCGGACGAAAAACGGGAAAATATCTGTGGATTTTAAGGATTTTATGGGAAAAAAGACTAGGGCAGAGGAAAACCCCCTGCCCTTACAGAACTATGTTCTTCCGATAACTGGATT
>Ga0247611_10010881_pt1 | contig 10606 bp, 5 predicted proteins | sample 177DNAGHGhighgp2_FD_192422 | JGI IMG/M metagenome (GOLD analysis project Ga0247611, IMG submission 192422) | Sheep rumen microbial communities from Palmerston North, Manawatu-Wanganui, New Zealand - 1770 DNA GHGhigh gp2 | ecosystem: Host-associated > Mammals > Digestive system > Stomach > Rumen ... | reverse complement strand
TTTATCATATCTGCTTATAGGTCCCTGGACCATCTGAGGAAAATATGAGGTGAAAACCGCGAATTTAAGAGGATTTCTTTCAGCTCTGTATTTGTTCCTGTAACAGTCTATGACATATCCGACCGACTGGAAGATATAGAAAGAGATTCCGACAGGCATTACAAGGCCGAGAACCGGATAATCGTCCGTATGCAAAAAAGCATTTGCGAAAGCTCCGATGGTGAAATCGAGATATTTCACGGCGAAAAGCATGCCGAAATTAATGAGGAGTGAAGCAGCAACAACTGATTTTTTCAGTCTCCTGTTTTTCTTCGCTCCTGTTATATCATCCTTAGGAATGTCTTTCTTTTTTATATTCAGTTTATCAAGAAGAAGTCCTGCCGTAAAAGTGCTGACCGTAGTTACAAGGAGGTATATACCGGCCCATGGCCCGCCCCACAGATAAAAAACGATATTGCCTGCAAGGAGGACGACCCATTGATATTTTCCAGGGACCAGGTAATATACGAGAACCGTTATCAGCACAAAAAGGATAAATATTCCCGATACGAAATACATACAATCAGCCTAATTTCCTGTTAATCATTTCAAGCATATCATCTATTGAATTGAAATTTTCGGGTACGATGTCATCGACATCGAGGTCGATGTTGAAATTAAGGGAAATGCTGGTCACGATACCTATAATGTCAAGAGATGTGAGTATCTCATCGTCCACAAGGTTCTTTTCTTTCATAAAATCCACACCTGGGACTTCATCATGAAGTATTGCAACCAGTTTTTCAAGTTTATCATCCATATTTTTTACCTCTGAATTTTTCAAAAAAACCACGGACTTCATTCCGTCTTCCATAAATCCGAATCTGCTGTAAGTCCTTATCGCAGCAGTATTGTTCTCTCCCGTCCAGACTCTGACGATCGATCCTTTAAAAAAGCTTATAAAATGTCCGACAAGCGTTTCCGCAATGCCTTTGTTCCTGAACTCATCATTAACGCAAAGATGCCTTATCTCAGCCGAGCGGTCATTCCCCTCAAGATGGATAAGTCCTGCGGTTTTCCCGTCAACCTCGGCAAATATGATGTTTCCGGCTTCAAGGGCCGCATTCATTTCGTCACGGCTCGGAATACATCCGGTTTGAACATCAAAATTGTCTGTCAGTGTCGTAAGGACAAGAGCGCTGTCACCGGTCCCCGCTATTCTGAATGAAACTGCATCATTTACTGCGGCAGTGTGTTCTTCCACGCCGCACTTCAGAGAGAATCTTTTCCTGGAAAGGACCTCCGTCATAGCGAGTTTTTCGAGTCTGTCACTCAGCCGTTTTAAGCTTTCAAAATCTTTTACGGAATCCCTTGTTTTATATGAATACTCGGTAACAGTTTTTTCCGGGATATCAAGGCTAAGATCTTCAAAGTCATTTATTATGAAGTAAAGCTTATTAACATACTCGGTCTTCTTCAGCACGAAGAGATTGTTTCCGTGTTTTTCCATCAATACATTCCCGAGCAGAATCTCAGGCATGAATTTGCCTGTGTCAAGGGGAATATTAGTAATACTTCCGATATGATATGACTCCTTCACGGCAGCCGAAAGCTCTGAAGGATCATCTACTTTTTTCAAGCTCATATTGCTCCCTGATCTTTTTTCTGTCGATTTTTCCGTTTGGTGTATGCGGGATTTCTTTCATGTTAATCCAGACATCTGGAATCATGTATTTTGGAAGTTTTTCCTTCAATCCTGCTGCAATCAAGTCTTTTCCAATCTCCGAAGAAAAAGCACACACGATGCGGTCGTTTTCACTGTCAAACATGCAGCCGCACTCTTTCACTCCGTCAACGGATGCAACTGCGTTTTCAACTTCCTGAAGTTCGATCCTGTAGCCCATGTGTTTTATCTGGGCATCCTTGCGGGAAACAAACACAAAATTACCGTCTTTGTCAAGGTATGCAAGATCGCCTGTTTTATATATTATATCCGGATAGGAATCGTTAAGCGGGTTCTGAACAAAGGAATTCTTCGTCTTCTCGAAATCACCGAGGTATCCTATCGCGACTCCTGCTCCTCTTACGCATATCTCACCGGTCTCGCCCTTCGGGACTTCCCTTCCGTTCTCGTCGAGCAGAAAAACTTCCATGTTTTCGCATGCCTTCCCGATGGGGATCGGTTCATTATTTTCAAATTCCCTTTCTATCGGGTAATATGTGCAGTCCACAGTGACCTCGGTTGGACCGTAAAGATTCGTTATCTTTATGCCGCTTACGGCTTTTTTCCATATATTCACGTGTTTTGCCAGCAGCGCCTCTCCGCCGAGAAGAGCTTTTTTCAGCGTCACGGGACTTTTCTTTTCCAGTATGCCGCACTCCGCAACAAGTCTGAAAGCGGATGTCGACCAAATGACGGCTGTTATTTTCTTTTCGTTCATTCTGTCCACAAGGAGAGAAGGAAACATGAACAGCTTTCTTTCGAGAATATGACATGAGCACCCGGTTTTCAATGTCTGATAAAGGTCTTTCACCGAAAGGTCAAAATAGAACGGAGCCTGATTTCCGAGAACATCATCTGCAGTGAGAGATGCGGCCGTATCCATCCAGTCGGTGAAGTCGATAAGGGATCTGTGAGAAACAAGTATTCCCTTTGGAACTCCTGTGGATCCCGATGTGAAGATGACATATGCGGGATCTATATCAAGCACTTTTTTTCTTCTGGCCGAAAGGTACCTGTGAACGTCAGGGTCATATTTTCCATACGCTTCATCCATACTCATCATTTCGCAGAAACCCGAAAAGACGGACGGATCAACCCTGCTGTTTTGAGAATAAAGGGCAAGAAGCGGTTTTGTCTGACGCAGTATCTCCAGTATCCTGTCTGTTGGAGAGGACTCGTCTACAGGCACATATGTGTATCCTGCAGAAAGACATGCAAGCATTCCGATCACCGATTCGACTCTCCTGCCAACAAACACGGCCACAAATCCTTTCGGAGAGACCGCTTTGTCGGATATTGCCTTTCCGAGCATCTCGGTGCACTGAAGCAGCTCTGAAAAAGTCACGGCTGTATCTTTGTCCGAAAATGCGATTTTTTCGGGATGCAAAGACGCTGTATCAAGCAGGTAATCAAAAGCATTCAGCATTGTGCCATGTCCTTTCCTCACACTATAATCCGTTTTGAAATTTTATCATATGAACACGTCAAAGTCAACAAAAGCGCCCTCACGAATCATCGAAACATCAACATATTGATAAAACACTCTTCCGAAATATAAATATAGCCAAATATGCCGTCTTTCAAGTCCCATTTTTCTGCATACATTCGGAAGATGTTATTGTTGACTTGAATGAGTCCGAAGTAGTATAATTACATGATTACCTGAGAGGAAAAACATTAATGATAAAACGATTGTTGCAATCTGTCGGACAATATAAAAAATTATCGATTCTGACGCCCCTTCTTATCGTTGGAGAAGTCATTATCGAATGTATAATGCCGACTGAAATTGCGTATTTGGTAAACGAGATTAAGGCAGGCTCGGATCTTTCAAATGTACTCAGACATGGTCTGATACTATTTGTTCTGGCGCTTATTTCACTGGCATTCGGCGCTTCAGCCGCGTTTACTGCCTCCAAAGCTTCATCCGGTTTTGCAAAAAACCTGAGAAGAAGAATATTCGAAAAAACCCAGACATTCTCTTTCGAGAACATCGACAAGTTTTCATCCGCATCACTGGTCACCAGAATGACTACCGATGTCAGCTATGTCCAGATGGCATATATGATGATTATCAGAATCGCTGTCAGAAGCCCGTTCATGCTTGTCTTTTCGACGGTTATGGCATTCAGACTCGGAAAGTCTCTTGCCGTCTCGTTCGTTATAGTGATACCCTTCCTTGCCACAGGTCTGATACTGATAGCAAAAAATGCCATGCCGGCCTTCAGAGCAGTCTTCAAAAAATACGACAAGCTGAATGAATCGATCGAAGAAAATGTAATGGCCATGCGCACCGTCAAAGGCTTTGTGCGTGAAGAATACGAAAAGAAAAAATTCGGTTCAGCTGCTGAAAACATCAGAAAAGATTTCACCAAAGCCGAAAGAATCGTGGCTCTGAACAGCCCGCTGATGCAGTTCTGCATGTACTTCAATATGGTATTCATCATGTATTTCGGAGGCAAGCTCATAATAGAAGGGCGCGGAGTCGACATAGACGTCGGCCAGCTCTCTGCCATGCTTACTTACGGAGTGCAGATACTTTTCTCACTTATGATGTTCTCAATGATATTCGTCATGCTTACGATGTCTCTTGAATCCATGAGAAGAATAGATGAAGTGCTTTGCGAAGAATCAGCCATAACAAATCCGGAGAATCCGGTATATGAAATAAAAGACGGTTCCATTGATTTTGAAGACGTAAGCTTCAAGTATTCGGCCAAATCCGATAATTACGCGCTTGCCGATGTTTCATTCCACATAAACTCCGGCGAAACTATCGGAATCATAGGCGGAACAGGATCAAGCAAATCAACTCTTATCCAGCTTATATCCCGTCTTTATGATGTGACCGTCGGCTCTGTCAAGCTCGGCGGGACAGATGTAAGAGAATATGACCTCGTAACACTGAGAGACGCGGTTTCCGTCGTACTTCAGAAAAATGTTCTGTTCTCTGGCACCATCAAGGACAATCTTCGCTGGGGCAACAAAAATGCTACTGATGAAGAACTCATTGAAGCATGTAAACTGGCTCAGGCTGATGAATTCATTTCTCAGTTCCCGGACGGTTACGACACCATGATCGAACAGGGCGGCACAAATGTGTCAGGCGGTCAGAAGCAGAGGATATGTATCGCGAGAGCACTTCTCAAAAAACCTAAAGTCCTGATTCTCGACGACTCCACGAGCGCCGTGGATACACGTACGGATGCTCTTATAAGAAAAGGATTTGAATCATATATTCCCGATACTACCAAAATAATAATCGCGCAGAGGATAGCTTCGGTAGAGCACGCCGACCGTGTGATAGTTATGGACAACGGCAAGATCGACGCAATCGGCACGCCGGAATATCTGCTTGAGAACAATCAGATATACAAGGAAGTATATGAACAGCAGAACAAGGGAGGTGAGCAGAAATGAAAAAAGCCAACTCACGTCCCCCGATTAAGAAAGGCGTTCTCGGACGAGTTATAAAAATGCTGTTCTCGTTCTACCCTGTTCTTGTGCCTCTCACCGCATTATGCATTCTCTTTTCTGCTATTGTATCTTCATCACCCTCTCTTTTCCAACAGCAGATAATAGAAATAATACAGGCATACACTGAATCAGGAGACTGGCAGACTGCGGCAGAAAAAATAGTTCCACTTCTTATCGTCCTTATATCGCTATATCTCCTCTCCCTCATCTCGATGTTCACGTATACGCAGCTTATGGCATACATAACACAGGGATTCTTATCAAAGATGAGATGTGCCATGTTTGACAAGATGCAGAACCTTCCGATAAAATACTTCGATACGCACAAGCACGGAGACATAATGTCGATATACACGAACGACATAGACACGCTGAGACAGCTTGTTTCACAGACACTCCCCACTCTCATACAGTCCGGAGCCATAGTCCTTGTCGTAATGTCCATTATGATATACTTCTGCGGATGGCTGACTCTCGTTGTGCTTCTCGGCGTTATCGCCATGTTCATTGTTTCAAAGAAGGTCGGAGGCGGAGCTTCGAAATACTTCGTAAGAAACCAGAAATCTCTCGGTCGTGTTGAAGGTTATGTTCAGGAGACCATGAACGGCCAGAAGGTAGTCAAGGTATTCAATCATGAAGCCGAATGCGAAGAAGAATTCAATAAGCTGAACGAACAGCTCTTTGAAGACGGATACAGGGCAAACGCATATGCCAACACTCTAGGACCGGTAATAGGAAATATAGGAAACATTTTATATGTCCTTACGGCAATGATAGGAGGCATTTTACTTGTTCTGAACGCTCCGAACTTTTCTCTTTCCGGAGATCCGCTAAGGATCAGCGTTGTCATCCCGTTCCTCGGCATGACACGTCAGTTCACCGGCAACGTAAACTCTCTTTCCCAGCAGTTCAACACCCTTGTAATGGCGCTTGCGGGTGCAGACAGAATATTCACCCTGATGGATGAGGAACCGGAAACAGACGATGGATATGTCATGCTTGTAAACGCAAACATTGACGAAAACGGCAACATAACCGAAAGCAAGGAACGGACCGGAAAGTGGGCCTGGAAACATCCTCACGGAGACGGCACGATAACATATACCGCGCTAGCCGGTGACGTGAGAATGTTCGATGTGGACTTCTCTTATGACGGCAAAAAACAGGTTCTTACAGATGTTTCGGTCTATGCGGAACCGGGCCAGAAGGTAGCCTTTGTTGGAGCTACAGGCGCAGGAAAGACCACCATAACCAATCTCATAAACCGTTTCTATGACATAGCGGACGGCAAAATAAGATACGACGGCATAAATATCAACAAGATAAAGAAGGCAGACCTGAGGGCTTCCCTCGGAATAGTTCTCCAGGACACAAACCTCTTTACCGACACCGTTATCGGAAACATAAGATACGGCAAACTTGACGCAACGGATGAAGAATGCATTGAAGCCGCAAAGCTTGCTGGCGCCGACGACTTTATAACCAGACTTCCCGAAGGATACAACACGATGCTCACAAACAACGGAGCAAATCTATCCCAGGGACAGCGTCAGCTTATCGCGATAGCCCGTGCGGCTGTTGCAAATCCGCCCGTAATGATCCTCGATGAAGCAACCTCTTCGATTGACACGAGAACAGAGGCCATAGTATCAAGGGGAATGGACAAGCTGATGGAAGGCAGGACCGTATTCGTTATAGCCCACAGGCTTTCAACAGTCATGAACTCCGATGTCATTATGGTTCTGGATCACGGCAGAATAATTGAAAGAGGCAGCCACGAAAAACTTATAGAGCAAAAAGGTACTTACTATCAGCTCTATACCGGCGCTTTTGAACTTGAATGACAAATCGTCAACCGTATTGCTGTAATTCCATGTATATTGCAGCAGCCTAAATCGACTCATTTGATTTGAAACAACAAAAGAACACAGAAACAGCTGCACATTGTGGGCTTATCTGTGTTCTTTTTTTCTTATTGTCTAATGATAAAGTCGTGTACAAGCCATCAATACTGTTGTCTCATAATGCCAAAAGCAAGACATCATGAGCTGATCAGCTTATTTGGCTCCGGTGTTCCATTGAAAGACACGCGATGTGGTTAAGCAGGTTTTCATCACATATCCAATATCGCGGTCTTATAATTTTGGACAAGATGAGCTATCTCAGCTCGTGTCGCGGTCCCTTTAGGATCAAGAGCTCCGTTCTCTCGTCCGGATACAATCCCTTTGCTTACAGCCCATGCAAATGCATCCTTTGCCCATAAACTGATATTATCGGCATCTTTAAAGTCAAAGAGGCCATCCCATCCGGTAATTTCGCTGTTATCGTATCTCCAGAGAAGAGTCACGGCCTGCTCACGCGTAACATAATCATCCGGCCCGAAACGTCCGTTGCCGTATCCTTTCATGATCTGCATATCAGAAGCCCAAATCACAGCATCAGCGTAATATGCTTCTGCATCAACATCACGAAATTCAGTTTTATCCGTGACTTCGGGTGTCCCGGCCATTCTGTACAGAATAACCGCAAGCATGGCGCGTGTAAGATTGCCATCCGGCGCAAACCGTCCTATTCCCACGCCGTGCATCAGTCCCTGCTCATACATCTGCAGGATACTGTGCCTGCTCCAAAGAGTTTCGGATACATCCCAGAATACCGATGGTATAACCGTGTCTGCACTAAGGATTCCCCACCCGCTTCTCAGATCAAAGCCATCATCCATAACGTCCTCAGCCAAAGTAAACAATATTCTTCGAACATCAGACGGGGTCATTTCCGGATAAGCAGTGAGAATCTTTGAGCAAATACCCGTAATCACGGCGCAAGAATATGATGTGCCTGATACTGTTGTCGCATCGACTGTATTGTGATTTGTCGCGGTTTTCAAATCCATTCCCGGAGCAAGTATATCAACGCCGTCCTGTGAAAACGATGCGGCTTGATTGCCATCTGCCGAACCGACAGACACAACTGTTTCATACGCGGCAGGATAATAAATCTGATCCGTATTTCCGTCATTTCCAACCGATGCGATGATTAAAACCCCACGGGATTCGGCATAGTCCGCTGCATCTTTTAAAGCTGACGAATTTTCCGTCGTACAGAGACTTATGTTGATGATCCTGCATCCGAAAAGATCAACTGCGTCATAAATAGCTTTGCAGAGCGCATCAGGCCCTCCGTTCATCGTGACACCGGAAGGATACACATCCACAACCACAAGAGGGACGGCAATTATATCCGAACAGACTCCGATTATTCCCTGGTCTTCTGCCCCCATGACCAAACCGGCTGTAGCCGTACCGTGTCCAATACGGTCCTGTGTGTCATACTCAGGGAAAACATAGTTGACACCCTGTAATACCTTGGAACTGTCAATGTGTTTTGTTGAAATACCGCTGTCAATAAAAGCAACACGGATACCCGGTTCTTCAGCATGGGTGCATACTGCGAGAACGAAAGCAAGCGCTGCCATGAATAACATGACAGTTGTGCATTTAATCATTTTTTTCATGTTCACTATTACACTATGATATACATGGGGACGATATTCGCCCCCATGTCTTATTATATCTTATATCCTGAATACGGAATCATTCATGATTATATGCCCGATAAAGGAATGTCACAATCTGCGAACGCAGGCATGGTTCATTCGGACTGAAAGACGTAGCACTTGTTCCGGTCGTGATTTCGTTCTCTACAGCCCAGAGTACTGCTTCATAGAAATAATCATCAGTCATTACGTCTGTAAACGGCATGTCTCCCTCCACCTTTGTTCCAAGAGCACGATACAGGAATGTTACGCACTGCGCCCTGGTAACGACGTCATCAGGGCTGAAAGCGGTAGAGCTTGTTCCCTTTGTGATTCCGTTTTCAACAGCCCACTTAACTGCTTCATAATAGTATGCATTTTCGGAAACATCTTCAAAAGGCATATCAATACCCGTCGATTCCGGGCATCCTGCTGCACGCCAGATAAATGTCACCATTTGAGCGCGTGTGCTTGGCATTTCAGGTGAGAAGGTATTTACACTTGTTCCTTCTGTTATTCCTTCTTCCACAGCCCACATTACTGCATTGTAATAATAACTGTCTTCAGCGACATCAACAAAGGGATTTGACCAGGCGGCCTCAAATACAGCATTGATTTTTACAATACCTGAAGGCTGGATATAGAAGTATGTTCCGTTTCCGTTATCAGTCAGATCTATATTATTGCCGTCTTTATCTTTTACGGTAATTAATCCGACTGTGTAACCTTCATCCGGTTCAAGAGTAATGATAACCATACTGCCGTATGTCGGGTTGGCCGGGTTGACAGTTACAGTTCCATGTTCCGTATCCGGGATCTGTGGAGGATATGTTTCCTTGCCCTGACTCAGCTTAACCAGTTTTTCTGTCTTTATGTCAGTATAGGTCTGTCCGTCGAATCTTACTGTAGCCATGGAAATTATATATCCGTCAGCTGTGAATGTAGGTTCGGAATACAATATATTATCTATGGTAGCTCTTACCTTTTCAATATGCGTGATGTTGTTCAAGCAAATAAAGGTCGCTTCTGCATAAGTATAGCCGGTCCAGCTCCAGCCGACCATTATATAGTCATGACCTGTTGCCGGAATTGCTACGGTTCTCGTCTGGCTGGAGAACAGTTCATTCGAGAATACCGCAGTATATGTACCTATTCCATCCGTTTCACATGTAGCAGGGGCATTAACCTCATATACAGTGACGGCAACTTCTTCGACTACATGCGACGCATCGTCCTTACTTACCGCTTTCGCGGTTACAGAGCTGTTATCATCTGACCAGGTGTATGTGGGTGTGTCATAGTCATGTCCCAGTTTGGCAAGAATTTCGGTCTTGTTGTCGGAATAATTATTTCCCTCAAAAGATACTTTAGCTGTGTAAACAACAGAACCGTCCATGTCATTTGTGGGTTCAGTGCGTACGCTGGTAATTTCCGCTTCAAGCGTCAGTATATGATCAGTGTTATGCTTGCAGATGAAGACGGCTTCGGCGTAAGTGTAGCCTGTCCAGTTCCAGCCGCTCAGTTCATATTCATGACCCGAGGCCGGAATTACTACAGTTTTCGTTTTAGAAGAAAATACCGGATCAGTGAACATTGCTTTATATATGCCGGCACCATCATCATCACATGTCGCAGGAGTAATTATCTCGTAAGTAGTGTTGACTGTTTCTTCGGCAACATGAGAAGTGTCACGCTTACATACAGCTCTTGCCGTTACACTGCTGTTGTCATCTGACCAGGTGTAAGTCGGTGCATCGTAATAGTGCCCGAGTTTCGTAAGAACCTCTGTCTTTGTATCCGTATATGTTTTTTCATCAAAGATCACTCTGGCTGTATATACGACTGAACCGTCGTTTTCACAGTCAGGCTCGGTACGTACGCTGGTAATTTCC
>Ga0247611_10010880_pt1 | contig 10606 bp, 7 predicted proteins | sample 177DNAGHGhighgp2_FD_192422 | JGI IMG/M metagenome (GOLD analysis project Ga0247611, IMG submission 192422) | Sheep rumen microbial communities from Palmerston North, Manawatu-Wanganui, New Zealand - 1770 DNA GHGhigh gp2 | ecosystem: Host-associated > Mammals > Digestive system > Stomach > Rumen ... | reverse complement strand
ATCTTAGCTTCTTTTATAGCTTGTTCTTTAAAGAACTCCTGTTGTGCCTTAAGCTTATCTTCTGGTAAATAGAAATTAACATATCCACAATTTAAGCAAATAAGCATATCAAATTCTTTTGATTTCATAGCTCCCTTAAAGAAATCATTTTTTCCACAACTAACACATTTCATAGTCAAGTATTCCTCCAAAATAAATTATAATGCTATTATAAACTAATTTATATAAAATTAATAGTTAGAAACTTACATTTTCTAAAGAATTTTTCCAATTATTTTAAAAAAATATTGTATAATCTAAATTGATTGGAGGTGTTTTGATGTTTTTATTATTTAAATACTTTAAAAACTATAAATTAAGAGTATTCTTTACAACAATAATCAAAATAATAGGTACTCTTTTAGAATTAGCAATACCTCTAATATTACAATACATTTTAAAAACAGTAATTAAGAATGTTATAAATAATCCAGACCCATATGGCAATTATGATATTACACTTGTAATATTATATGGATTATTAATGGTTTTATGTGCATTCCTATTTGTAGTATTTAATGTTATCGCAAATAGAATGGCATCAAAAACATCAACTTTAATAGTTGAGGAAGAAAGAAACAAATTATATAAAAAAATAATGAATCTTACATTAAAGGATATTGATGATATAACAATACCATCATTAGTATCAAGATTATCAACTGATACATATTATCTTTATAATTCATTAAACACATTACAAAGACTAGGAATAAGATCAACATTTTTATTCATAGGTGGTATTATAGTATGCTCATTCTTGGATGTAAAATTAACTTTAGTATTCTATGCTTTAGCACCGATTGTATTAATTCTAATTTTAATAATATCTAAAATAGGTATTAGATTATTTACTAAAATACAAAATAAAGGTGATTCATTAGTTAGAGTTGTAAGAGAAAACATAACTGGTGCAAGAGTAATTAAAGCATTATCAAAAGAGGATTTTGAAAGAAATAGATATAATAAATTAAATAAAGAAATATTTGATTTAGAAATAAAATCATCATATCCTATGACCCTATTAAATCCAATTATTAATTACATACTAAATATTGCAATGTGTGCTGTATTAGTTATTGGCGCATACGAAGTTACAAAAACAGATTTAGATGTTGCAACAGTAATTGCATTTATTTCATATTTTACAATAATATCTAATTCTATTGTGTCTATATCAAGAATATTTGAACAAGTATCTAAGGGTTATGCATCAGCATTAAGAATGAAATATATTTTAGATATAAAAGTAGAACATATAAAAAATACGCCTAGATACTCAGATGCATTTATAGAATTTAGAAATGTTTCATTCTCTTATAATAAAAATGGAGAAAATGCTATAACTGATATTAACTTTAAAATTAACAAAGGTGAAAGCTTAGGTATAATTGGTTCTACAGGTAGTGGTAAATCAACAATTCTAAACCTAATAATGGGCTTTTATGATTATTTTTCTGGTGATGTATTTATATTAAATCAAGATATAAAATCATTAAATTTAAAAGATATCGCAGAAGCTTCTTCTGCAGTATTACAAACTGATATATTATTTAATCAATCTATAAAAGAAAACTTAATTTTTGATAAAGATGTAAGTGATGATGAAATAATAAAAGTATTAAAGGATACTGATGCATATGAATTTGTATCAAAATTCCCTGATGGAATAAATCATGTAATTGCTGCAAAAGGTAATGACCTTTCTGGTGGACAAAAGCAAAGATTACTAATCGCAAGAGCAATTCTTCAAAATGCTAAAATCCTAATTTTAGATGACTCATCAAGTGCACTTGATTACAAGACTGACGCAATAATAAGAAAAAATATCAAAAAATATGATATTACAACAATAATTGTTGCACAAAGAGTATCTTCTGTTATGAATCAAACAAAGATAATTGTAATGGATGATGGTAAAGAAATTGGTTATGGTAATCATGATGATTTATTAAAATTATGTAAAGAATATAAATTAATATATGATGTACAGATGGGAGATGATTCTAATGCCTAAGGTTACAGGAATGAGAAAACCATCTGGTAAGGTTGAACATGCTAAAAATAAAAAAGGGACATTATTAAGAGTATTAAAATATTTAAGCAAATATAAAGGTTTATTAATATTCGCAATAATAATTACCATTATATATAACCTTTTAGCATTAGTAACACCACTTCTATCTGGTAGACTTCTAGATTACTTAAAAGATAGAGTAGATAATAATTTTGATATAGACTATGTTGTTGTATGGCAATATATAATAACTTTAATTAGTATATTTACTTTATTATTTGTATTAACATACATAGGTAATCTTATTATTACAAGAGTATCTAAGAAGATAGTTGCGACATTAAGACATGATTCATTTAATTCTCTATCAAGAATCCCAGTATCATATTTTGATCACAACCAAATCGGTGATATTATATCAATAATGTCATACGATATTGATACTGTATCAACATCACTATCTAATGATGTTGTAACAATATTCTCTTCTTTTATACAAATTACTGGTTCTTTAATATTAATGATTATAATTTCATGGAAGTTATGCTTAGTATTTGCAATAACACTTCCTATATCTGTATTATTCTCACGAATAATGCTTAAAAAGCTACATCCATTATTTAGAGCACGTTCAAATAAGCTTGGTATAATGAATGGATATAGTGAAGAGATAATAACTGGTATAAAAACAATTAAATCTTATTCAAAAGAAGATTACACCCTAGAAAAATATAAGGTTGTAAATAAAGATGCAGCAGATGCAATGTATAAAGCAGATTACCATGGATGTGTAATGGGACCTACAATGAACTTTATAAATCAATTTACAACCGCATTAATTTGTGTTGTTGGTGCCTTATTATGTATTTATGAAGGATTTACTTATGGTTATATATCAGCATTTACACAATATTCTAAAAAATTTGCAGGTCCTATCAATGAAATGGCAAATATCGCAACTGATATAGGTTCAGCCTTAGCTGCGGCTGAAAGAGTATTTGCATTAATTGATGAAGCACCTGAAAATGTAAATGATAATAAGGATGCAAAAGAAATAATAACAACAGAAGGAAAAATCAAATTTGACCATGTTAAATTTGGTTATACTGATACTCCTGTATTAAAAGATTTCTCACTTGATGTACTTTCAGGAAAAAAGATTGCAATAGTTGGAAAAACTGGTGCTGGTAAAACAACAATTATAAATATCCTAATGAGATTTTATGATATAAATTCAGGTAAAATAACATTAGATGATATTGATACAAAAGATATTACAAGATCATCATTAAGACATCAATTTGCAATGGTATTACAAGATACTTGGTTATTTGAGGGTACTGTATATGAAAATTTAGCATATGGTAATCCTAATGTTACACAAGATGATGTAATTGAAGCATGTAAAAAAGCACATATTCATTCATTTATTATGCAACTTCCTAATGGATATTCTACTATCTTAAAAGAAAATGGTGGAAACATTTCAAAAGGACAAAAGCAATTATTAACTATTGCAAGAGCAATGTTATTAAAATCAAGTATTTTAATATTAGATGAAGCAACATCTAATGTAGATACTAAAACTGAAATGGATATAGGAGATGCAATGAATAAGCTTATGGAAGGTAAAACTTCATTTATTATTGCACATAGATTATCAACAATTAAAAATGCTGATACTATTCTTCTATTATCAAATGGCGATGTTATTGAAATGGGTTCACATAATGAACTTATGGCAAAACAAGGTCAATATTATAATTTATTCATTTCTCAATATGATAGATAAAAAAATTGTTAAGGTTTAATGCCTTAACAATTTTTTAATATTCTTTACCCTTAAGCATCGCAAAATTTTTATATGCTTTAATCTCTATTGTAGATATATTTTCATCATGTAAATATTGATAATAAGCTTCAGGTATTGATTCATTTTCTGAATAATACCTCTTTCCATTATATTCATACTCATAGCTTATTAAATATGGATGTTCAAAATATTTACCATCCTCACTTTTATTTATAAGCTTATTAATTTTAGCCTCAATTATAATTCCCTTCTTCTTTATGTTTTTAGAATTAATAAACCAAACAACATAAATAATTATAACCACTAAATCTGCTAAAAACGCAACTCCAAATGCGATAAGAGGAATTACAACCTGAACCTCAAAATTAAATCTTATTGCCATCCATATTATACCAATAGCTATAAGCAATAATCCAAATGATATAAAAACAACTGATAATAAATCTGTTTTTTGAATTAAAGGTTTAGTTTTCATATATCCTCCTCATAATATAATTTAATAATATTATTAAAATAAATTTAAGTCAATTAAAAATATAATTAAAAAATTGAAATTATTCTTTACATAAGATATAATTAAACTAATAAAATAGATTTTAAGAATTCAATAGTGAGGTGTTTTATATGTACACTATAGAAGAACTTGAACGTTATGATTACTTCAAGGAATTATTAAAAGACAATAAAATCGAATATTTATTAGACTCTTTAACAGGAGTTATACAAAGACAATATATGATTGAATTTGTAAAACACTTAATTGATAATAAAATAGAATTTACTATGGCTATATTAGACTTAGATTCATTTAAACAAATAAATGATAATTATGGCCATGATGTAGGAGATATAGTATTAGTTGATGTTGCGAATTCATTAAAAGAATATATTGGAGATCAAGGTATATTAGGAAGATATGGTGGAGATGAATTTATATTCATATATTTTGGTCCTTCTGATTATGATAGTATTCATGATTTCTATGCAACATTATATGATAATAAAAAGATTTTAAGGAAGATTGTAAAAACTCCTTCTGTATCACCATTTATAACAGGTACTATTGGTTCATCATCATACCCTAAGGATGCTACTGATTATGATACATTATTTAAGCTATCAGATAAAACATTATACCGTGGAAAACAAAAAGGTAGAAATTGTTTTATAATATATGTTAAAGAAAAACATGAACATCTTGTTATTGAAAATATTAGACCATTAGATTTATTTGACGCATTTGTACATTTAAAAAGAACATTTGATACTAATCTTTCAGTAAAAAACAAAATCATTACTTCTACTTCTTATCTAACTAGTGAAATGAGAATTAATAAAATATTATTTTTATCAAAAGAAAACGATAAATTATTTGATTTAGTAACTAACAAAGTGATTGGTCAAATAGATTTCCAAAAAGATAAGAAAATGATTAAAATTATTGAAGAAAAAAGTAATTTCCATGCATCATTAAGAGATGAGATTTATCAAGTTGCACCATCACTTTGTACTTCTTTAGATAAATTAAATATTCAATCAGTTTTAATTATAAAAATAGATATATTTGGCAAAAATTACGGATATATTATGTATGCTGAAGAAAGAGGTGCAAGAATTTGGGAATCTCAAGAAAAAGCAATATTAAGTATATTCAGTAGATTTATTGCTGAAGCATTCTATACTAATTCTTCTAATTAAAAAAATAGGATTAAGCGTAAAAACTTAATCCTTTTTATCTTATAAATAATACCGCCAAAGTAACTACCACAATAACAACCGCAAGGGTAGTTGTTAATAATACCATTCTTGCAGATGAAATTGTTTCATTTTGCTTTGGTAAATATAAATCTTTATCCTTAATTAGCACTATAATTGATACAATCATCAAAAATACATAAATTGAAATATCAAATATTGCAGCAACAGTAAAATCTATTTCTTTTACTGTTAATAAAACACATCCAGCAATTATTACAAGTGCACAAAGACCTGAAAATAAAGTCATGAGGTTTTTAGTCTTCATAATAATCCCCCTAATCACAAACAAACAAGATTATTATACACCAAAAACTTATTTTTTTATACCTTTTTTTATAAAATTACAGAAATAATAAATATTGATAATAATATTTGTGGAACCAAACAAATAATAATTTTAATTCCATTTTTAAAGAAATCAAAAAAACTATATTTAATTTCATTATCCTTTAATATCTTCATCCACATAATACCAGCAAGTGCACCAACAGGTAATAAAAGTGCACCTAGGTTTGATGCAATAATAACTGAATAAATATTTAATAAAGATGAACCATCTAATATATTAGCGTATGCAATAGTCATTGGTATATTATTTATAATATTACATGAAATAAATGAGCTAAAGAAATATATTACTCCTTCTATATAACTATTACCAACACCTGATATTAAACTATTTATATCAGTAAATAATGTTGTTTTAGATAACGCAAATATTATTACAAACATTGATAATATAAATGGTATTAAATTATATGGTAATCTTTTATATGTTGTTAAAATATATGACTTCTTCTTTATAATACTATAAATTAATAAGAACATTGATAAGCTTATCGCAAATATTAATGTTATAAGCCACATTTCAAAGCCTATAATATTAGATAATGCCATTAATATTATTACTAATATTAAATGTGATAATGATACAAATAATATAACTTTATCTTTAATTTCAGTACCATAAAAATCAAAATCTGATATTTCTTTTTTTAAATCACGTCTAAACATTAAATATAATATTAAAAGTGAAGATAAGCCTATTATAAATGTAGGTAATATCATTACTCTTAAATATTCAACAAATGAAATATTAAATGCACTTGAAAGATAAATATTAGTTGGATTTCCAATTTCTAATAATATAGAATATGTATTTCCTGCGATAAATTCTAACACTAAATATGGTATAGGAGAGATATTACCTCTTCTTGCAAGATATAATATAAAAGGAGTAAACGTTAGAATAACTATGTCATTTGATGTGAATATAGTAATTATAGATATTAATAAATATAAAGATAAAAATAATTTAATTTGTGAGTTTTTAAATTTAGATATAAAACGAGATGCTAGATATGAGAAAAACCCAGATTCATCTAATGTTATTGATATCATAGATATTGATATAAACAATACTAATATCTTTAAAGGATTTATTGAAGTATTTGATGTAAATTGAGAAAATAATTCCTTCTTATCAAATAAAGGCAATATTATTAATAGTATTGCTGCAAGCATAATAGGTATATAAAATGTAGATATGCTTTTATTTTTAATTTTTAATACTGGTTTTGCAATAATACATATTAGCATTAATATTATTGCAATTATAGAAATAATATATGTAGCCATAGAAAAACCCCCTAAAGCCTATTAAATTATAACGCTTTAAGGGGTTATTTTAAATATACTATTTTATATTTAATTTCTTTTCTTGTTCTTCAAGTTTTAAATCAAGCTTATAAGCATATTTTAATAATGCTTTATTAACAAATCTAATTAATAAGAAATATAGTGGAATTGATATTGCAATAAAAACACCAAATAATACATAGCATTGTGGTTCTTTATTTAAATTTAGGAATGCTTGTGCATGCCATGGTTGGAAGAATTCACTAAAGAATGTACCATCAGATATCATATTGATACTTGTTGGTTTTCCGCCAATAAATGATGTTGGGAATGCAAAAGATAAGACTAATACTCCTAAAAGCACTAATAAGAATACAAAGAATCTATATTTATTAAATGGTCTACACATTGATGCAGTAACAGTTAATCCTGCAGATACTGTTAATATAGATATTAATGCACCTACGTTTTCATTTGAAACAATAGGTTGCTGTCCAAAAAATTTTGGCAAAGCATTTAATACAACAGGTAATATTGCCGCAATCAATATTAATAAGCCAGATGGTAATGCTTTAGATAAAACATTAATTCTAAATTTACCTTTTATAGGCTCATGACTCATTTCAAGTGATAACATTAATCCACCTAACGCAATTACTGCAACCTCAAGTAAATAAATATTTTCAAGTGAATACCACATTTGTCCTTTTTTAGTAAATATTAATAAGAATGATAATAACGCAATTGCGATAGTTTTCATTAAGAATAATACTGAAGAACGAGTAATATTATTAACAACTCTTCTTCCTTGTCCAACAACTTCTTTTAAATGAGAAAAATCATTATCTAATAATATAACATCACTACAGCTTTTAGCTGCATCAGTTGCTTTTTCAAATGTTATAGATGCATTTGCAGTTCTTAGGGCTAATATATCATTAACTCCATCTCCTGTCATCGCAACCTTTCTTCCCATATGTTGTAAAATTTCTATTATCTTTTGTTTTTGTTCTGGGGATACACGTCCAAATATCTTATATTTTGGAACAATTTCTTCTAAATCATCAAGTGATACTCCTTCAAGTGAAATAGCTAAATCTGAGCCTTTTACACCACATAATTCTGATATTTTAGATACTGTTTTAACATTATCACCAGAAATTATTCTGACATCTACATGATTATCATAAAAGAATTTAATAGTATCAGATGCAGTACTTCTTATTACATCTTCTAATACATAAAAAGCTAAAAGTTCTCCATCTAATACTAAAGATAATATTCTATAGCCTTTTGATGTCATTTCGTTAATATAATCCTCATACTCACCTCTAGATATATATTCAGGTGCGCCTAGTAATAGCTTTTCTCCTGTTTTATATATTAAACCAGATGATTTTATCGCAGATGAGAATGGAATTAATTCCTTAAATTCAACATTTTTATTTGTATCAAATTTTTCAATTAAAGCTTTAGATGTTTGATTTATAGATTCTTGTGAGCCTAAAAGGTTTTTAATATGCCAATTTACCTCTTTGTTATCTTTAAAATATTTAACATCAATAACACGCATTGTACCATCAGTTAATGTACCAGTCTTATCAAGACATATAGTATCAACTCTAGATAAATTTTCAAGTGAATATAATTCTTGAATTAAAGTATGTTCTCTTGCAAGCTTTACAATAGATACTGCAAGAGTAATTGATGTCATTAATACCAATCCAGATGGAATAACACCTACCGCAAAAGCGGCTGATGTTACAACTATTCTTCCCCAAGTAACTGGATCTGATAATTTTAATACTACTTCCTTATCAGATGTTCCCCAAAGTGAACCATCTCCACCCCATCTTGCAATCTTATAGCATAATGTTAGAACACATACAAAAATTATAATAACCAATAAAATAGATAACCAATGTATTATTTTATTAATATCAGTCATAAGTTCACTCTTATGCTGTTCTATTGATTTAACATTAGTTTGTAACTTTGATGTATATGTTTCATCACCAACATTTTCACATCTACAAACTCCACCACCAACAATAATCATTGATCCTTGATAAATTAAATCACCAGGATTCTTTTCTACTAAATCAGATTCTCCTGTTAAAAATGATTCATCAACAGAAACCTTACCTTTTTTCAATATAAGGTCAGCTTGTGCTTGTTCTCCAGAATTAATTTTTACTATATCATCAATAACTAAATCTCTTGATAATATATCATATTCTTTTCCATCTCTTATAACATTAGAATGTGATTCAGTTACTAGCTTCATTTTTTCTAATGTTCTTTTACATCTAACTTCTTGAATAATACCAATTACCATATTTAATATTACAGGTACTAAGAATACAAATTTAGAAAAACCGAAATAATTCTTAGCTTCATTATCATATCCTAAGTGATGCAATAAAATCATAAATACAATAAAAATAATTGCGATAGTAAAGAATACAACATTAAATACAGTTAAAATATTATCTTTAAATATTTGGCCGTATGTTTTTCCAACCTTTTTATTACTTTTATTTATATATCCATTTTCGATTCTTAAATCAACCATTTCTTTTGTTAAGCCTATAGTAATATCAGAATCAATTCTTTCTATTTCTTTTTTTATTTCTTTTTTCATAATTCCACCAATTATTTTTAAAATCATAAGAATTATAACATAAAAAGATTAAAAAGATGTAGAATTATTCTACATCTTTAAAAATTAATATTTAATATATTCTTTTTTCTTCTTATCAATAATATAAAAGCTATCTAATATTGCAAATCCAAACATAGAAACAATTGATAAGAAATATATAACATTTGAAACCCTCATAAGTCCTGTACCCTTATAATCAAATGTAATATTATAATTACCTAATCCTAAATCAACCGCAAGTAAATAATCTGTTGCTTTTGGATCAAATGGATCTTTAGTAACAACTTCTCCTGTATCCTTATTTTCAATTCTAACCTTATAACCAGGATAATAAATTACTGCAACCTGAATAACCGCTCTATTAGTTTCTGAATCTAGTGATGTAACATTTACTGATAATGATGTTATAGGAGCGTTATATACTATAGATTCTTCATCAACTATAGCACTACCTTCTAATACGCTATATTTACCATCAGCTTTTTCATGTGTTCCACCATGACCAACACTTCTATATACAAAATAATATAAAGAATTTGAATATACTGGTTCATATCCTTCATTATAATATCCATATAAATATGGGAAATATTCCATATTATATCCAACCTGATAATAATACCAAGGGTTTATTTCACCATCAATTTCATATCTCCAACCAGAAGTTACACTATGC
>Ga0247611_10010879_pt1 | contig 10609 bp, 19 predicted proteins | sample 177DNAGHGhighgp2_FD_192422 | JGI IMG/M metagenome (GOLD analysis project Ga0247611, IMG submission 192422) | Sheep rumen microbial communities from Palmerston North, Manawatu-Wanganui, New Zealand - 1770 DNA GHGhigh gp2 | ecosystem: Host-associated > Mammals > Digestive system > Stomach > Rumen... | reverse complement strand
TTGTGAAAAAGATAAAGCTAGTCACAATTATATTTTCGTAGGGAAAGTCGGAAGCTTCTGTCCCATCAAAGAAGGATGTGGTGGAGGACTACTATGCCGTGAGAAAGACGGAAAGTATTACGCTGCTACTGGTTCCAAAGGGTACAGATGGCTAGAATCCGAGACAGTCAAGGCACTTGGTAAGGAGTCTGACATAAATGAGGATTATTATATTTCCTTGGTAGACGAGGCAGTCGAAACCATTAAGAAATACGGCGACTACGAGCGGTTTGTGTCGGATGAACCTTACTATTCGTTTGAGGATTTTATGAATGTTCCAGAAGGATTTGATACTGAGTTACCGTTTTGTTGATATTTGAAAGGAGAAACTAATTATGAGTAAGGAAAGATTACCGTTGTTAAACATTGAGAATGCTAGAATCTTATTCAGGAATTTCGCAGGCAGAGAGGATAAGTTTAACCGTGCCGGAGACAGGAATTTCTGTGTTATTATAGAGGATCCTGAGCAGGCACAAAAGCTGGCTAAGGACGGCTGGAATGTTAAGATATTAAGACCTCGTGATGAAGATGAAGAGCCAAGGCATTATATTCCGGTTGCCGTTAGTTATAAAGCCGTTCCCCCGAAAGTCATTATGATAACTCGTAAGGCTCAGGTTAAACTTAACGAGGATACTATTGACACTCTAGACTATGCTAAAATAAGAACTGTCGACCTGACTCTGAATCCTTATGAGTGGGACGTGAATGGGAAGACAGGCATCAAGGCTTATCTGAAGACCATGTATATCACGATCGAGGAAGATGAATGGGCTGATAAGTACGATGCGGAGTAATTATATTCTTGATAAGGCTACTGCTTCGGTTGAGGTGGTGGCCTTATTTATATTTAAAAGGAGGACTTATGTTCTGGGTAAAAATTATTCTTTTTGTATGGGTCGTGACTTTTGTTTGGGGAATCATTACTAACGCCGTAGATAAAACCAAGTCTGTAAAGCTCAAAACCGCTAAAAATCCCGAATATGTCACGATTTTTGACCATATCTTAGCGATATTGGTATTATTTGACCTTGGCGGACTAATATACATAGCGTATTGGGTATTATTTTTGAGATGATGCGGGGGTATCGAATGTTTAAGGTAATTTGTGACTTTTGTGGAAATGAAATACCGAAAGAAGAGGTTTTTAAAATAACAATTAAACCGGTCTATGGCAATAAGAGAAAATATGAGTGCTGTATTGAATGTGTAAATGAAATTGAAAATCGATTGTTTACTATAAAAGACGAATCGTCATTTGTGAAAGGAGAAAATGAAAATGACTGATGAATTAATGTTTGTGGATTATTATAAGTATTGCGAAACTTGCAAATACAAGGAATTATCTGAAAACAAATACCCTTGTGACGAGTGTTTAGGTGTTCCTGCTAGGTATGGAACGAGACAGCCTGAGAAGTGGGAGGAGGCTAAGAAATGAAATATACACCTGAAAATTGGAAGCTTATAAACTACATAGGAACTCCTGCCTTGCTGGAGCAAACCGCTGAAGAAGCTATGGAATTGGCTTTTGCTTGCCTGAAATATGCTAGATATTTGCGTGGAGAAAACAAGGTGTATGGAAGAACCAGAGAAAGTCTGTTAGAGAATCTTGAAGAAGAAATAGCGGATGTTTGTATTTGTGCTAACGAACTTCAAGAAGGATATATCATCGATACGAACAATCTTTATACAATGATTTCTGACAAGACTCGTCGGATGATCGATCGTTTTCAGGAGGAAAAAACGATATGACAGACATATTTGCAATAATCTTTGAATGCTGATGAAAGGACTGAGAGAATGAGTGTTAAACCAGTATACGAAAGCGACGACAATTTTGAGAAGTACCGTCTGTATATTATCAAGGTAGCGTCTCAGTTGTGCTATCCGAAAGAAATACTGAATAAACTTCGGAGAGCTAAAACCGAGTTTGAACTGAACAGGATTATGATGTCTGCTAGGAATAAGATGGGAGGAGATTGAATAAATGGCAGGGATAGAGTTGCGGGATTACCAATTGGATGCTGTAAAACGAATGAAGAATGGGTGTATCTTATGCGGCGGCGTGGGTAGTGGTAAGTCCCGCACTGCTCTTGCCTACTATTATATTTGTGAGGGCGGAGAGATTGGAACTGAGGATTATGTTCCTATGAATGACCCGCCAAGAGACTTGTATATTATCACTACCGCTATGAAACGGGATAAATTAGAATGGGAAGGAGAGCTTGCCCCGTTTCTACTGACTGTGAATCCAGATGTGAGTTTATACCAGCATAAAGTGATTATAGACTCTTGGAATAACATCAAACGATACGCTGAGGTTAAGGATTCGTTTTTTATATTTGATGAGCAGAGGGTAGTTGGTTCAGGTGTTTGGGTAAAGTCGTTCCTAAAAATCACTAAATCGAATGACTGGATACTCCTCTCAGCTACGCCAGGAGATAAGTATGAAGATTATATTCCGGTATTCATTGCAAATGGGTTCTATCGTAACAAGACTGAATTTACCCGAGAGCATCTCATTTACGCACGGTATAGTAAATTCCCTAAAGTCGAAGGATATATGAATACGGGTCGATTAAATCGTTTGCGACGACAAATACTTGTAGATATGGACTTTCACCGTCCTACTATCTCCCACCACGAAGATGTCTATGTATCGTATGATATTTCGAAATACAAAGACATTTGCAGGACTCGCTGGAATCCTTGGGACGATAAGCCTATTGAAAATGCCAGCGAATTTTGTTATGCTTTGCGTAAAGTGGTGAACTCTGATGAGTCTAGGCAGGTGGCTTTGCTGGAAATTTTGGAGAAGCATCCAAAAGTAATTATATTTTATAACTTTGATTATGAATTGGAAATATTAAAGGAGGTTCTAAATGACGGTATCAATAAACTGGAATCTTGGGAATTGGCAGAGTGGAATGGTCATAAGCATCAGCCCGTTCCAGATACTAGCAGCTGGGCTTATCTTGTACAGTATACGGCGGGCGCGGAGGGCTGGAGTTGTGTAAAGACCGATACAATTATATTTTACAGCCAGAGCTACAGCTATAAAGCCATGGTGCAGGCTTCGGGGAGAATAGACAGACTTAATACCCCGTTCAAAGATTTATATTTTTATCATCTAAAAAGCAGGTCTGGAATAGATTTAGCTATTAGTAAAGCTTTAAGAGATAAGAAAAAGTTTAATGAAATGAGTTTCTTTGTTAAAGACAGAAAGTGAGGTAAGGGATGATAAAGAAGTTATTTAAATGGCTAGAGAAAAATTCATGTATAGAATGTAAATATTATTACAAGGAAAATAACGTTTGTCAATCGAAGAAGTGTGCAACCTGCGGATGCCATCCATATGTTAATTGGTTTGACAGACATTTTTGTGAGCCATATAAAGCATAAAGTTAGGAGGATAGGACGGGATGAGCATGTACGGTGATTCTAGTTATTCTAACGAGAAAAATAATATATACGACGAAATAAAGTGGTTTCTTGAAAATCATCCTATATCTGAATTACTACAAATTGTTGCAGATGTAGTTAAGCTTGAAAGAGAGGATGGTGAAACGGAATGTTGAATGAAGAAATATCCGTAATCGAAGATAAGTTAGAAGAATTATTTGAAAGAATAGGGAACATAGAAAAGCATATAAAAGAATATAAGGAAGAACGAATAAAGAAATTAAAGGCAGAAATAGAATATGCAAAATTTTGTTGTACTTTGACGAATGTTGATGCTGAAAAGTTTAAGCAGGAAGATTGAAAGTGAGAGGTGATAAATGAGATGACGATTTTGGGTACATATACTAATATTAAAGAGTTTATTGAAGCGAATTTTGAACCTGTTGAAGATAAACCAGGATATGTTTGGCTTAATAAAAGAAATTTTGAAATAATAAAGATAGAAACTTTAGAAAAATCATTGAAAGAATGGGGTGGGGCTGTGCATAAAGTTTCGGAAGAAGAACTTAAGGGTTACACATCAGGACAAAAGCCAATAAGCGTAAGTATCGTGCAAGACTGACCAATAATACAGAAGAAGATACAGAGTGGTTTATAAAAGGTGAGGAACGGCAGAAAGTGAGGATGAGGAGTGAGCCACGCATAGTTTACAACTCCTTTAATGGAAGTAATAACGATTGTATTTCGTATTTTACGAAACAAAGGAGGAAAGCTATGTTTAGGAAATTAGAGAAACTTATCAGTTTTGTAGTAATGAAAATTGAGAAAGAACTGAAGAGATTGAAAAATGATTGGAAAGAATATAGTGAGGAATTTGACAAGATGAAAAACGAATACGATTGGAGGATATTTTATAGTTAATAATTAACTGGGGGCTTCGGCTCCCTTTTAATTTTCTTTTTCTGTACGCACGAAAAACAACTCCTTTAATGGAAGTAGTAACGATTGTATTTCGTATTTTACGAAACAAAGGAGGAGACTATGATTAGTAACAATGACAAAGTTAAAAAGCTTGGGTTAATATTGGCAACAGCTGGAATCGGAATGCTATTGTTTGGAAAATTTGGAATAATAGCAGGATTGATAGTTTTTCTGTTGTAATATTATTCAAGGGGAGACTCGTGTAACACGGTCTCTTCCTTTTTTTGTTTTTTGAGGAAGGAGGAATTGGATGAAATTCTTTATATTTTTTGGTGTTTTTTTATTCTCTGTAGTTTCATTATCCTTATATTACGATATCGCATATCTCCTAACAAAGAAGCCAAAATTAGCTGCTTTATCACTTATTATAGCCGTATCGTTAATTGTGACTAACTTTGTAACGCGCCCATCAGAATTTGATTATCAGAGAATAGTTAGCAATAATTCAATTGAAGAAGGGAGAAAAAACAAATGATTCGATTTGAGAAAACAAGAGTTGTAGGATTTCATGATGCGATCCGAGGAATGCGTAACCCGATGAATAGCTGGGATAAGTCCGATAGTGAGGCTTGTGCGTGGTGTCAAGATATTGATATTTGTCATGACTGCTCGAGAGACTGTGATACTTGTCCGCATGAAAGAAATTATGATTACTTTTGCCTTGGTAATAACGACAGGAAATTAGCTTTGAAGTTGGCTTCTGCTGGTCCAGTGCATGGTAAATTTCGTAGGATGATTGTCGTATATACCGACATCATTGCTCCTTTTTATTGGTGGAAAGAATTTGATACATATAAAGTCGGGACTGTGGCTAACTCCTGCTCTACTATGCATACGATACATACTAAGGAGTTCGTAGAAGGCGATTTTAGCTTCGAATATGTGTTGGAAGATGAAATGGATGACCCTTATGCTTCAGCTGCCGTAGGAACCGTTCTGAGCGCTCTGAATAGGTATAGAGAGTTATATTTAGAGACTGGTAATAAAAAATACTGGTATAAAATGATACAGCTTTTACCGAATTCTTACAATCAGAGACGTACCATAATGTTTAACTATGAGGTCCTGAGTAACATTTATATTTATCGTGGGGACCACAAACTTGACGAATGGCGAGAGGACTTTTGTAAATGGATTGAGAAGCTGCCTTATTCTGAGATTATTACTTGTGGGGTTAAGGGGGAGAACAATGATTGATATTTCAAAAAGAGGTCGAGGTAGACCTAAGAAAGAGAATGCTAGAAGAAATAATATTCATATCCGATTGAATGACGAGGAGCAGGCTTTGCTAAATATCGTTTGTATGGTGGACGATTTGAGCGTTTCCGAGTTCTTAAGAACCAGTGCCAACCGTAGATACTCAGAACTTGTGGCTGAGGGTCGGAGGAAGCAATATGAATAAAATAGGAAGACCGAGGAAAGAGAATAAGAAAGTAAATAGTATTAGGATTAGGCTTAGTGATCAGGAAAAGCATACACTTGAACTGGTCTGTCGCGAAACCGATTTGAGCATTTCAGAGCTCTTTAGAACCTGTGTTAATGACAAATACATGGAAATTGTAAGAAATAATCGTATGGATCCCTATGATATTTATTAATTTTTGTAGCAACATTTACTAATTTTTGTAGCAACATTTACTAATTTTTGTAGCAACATTTATGGACAGTTTTATGGACAGTTTTGGTAAAATGGACAGAAATATTACAAAAATATGCCTAAAATGTAGCAACAAAAATTCATTTTTGAGTATTTTTTGTAGCAACAAAACGAATTTTTGTATCAACAAAATCGTATTTTTGTAGCAACAAAACAGGCGTTTTGGTCAGAAAAGTGTCCAAATGTACCAGTTAAAAAACCCTAAGTGGTACATAAGGAATGCCCATTTTATGCGGGTTTGCGGACTTTTTGGACAGTTGGTCAGTTTTTTTTCACTTTTATACATAATAAAAAGTTTAACTATATATTAATAAAGAAAAAAGTGTCCAACTGTCCAAAGTATTTTTTGTACCCACAAGTGTACCCACATCAAGAGAGGTTTTAAAAATGGAGGCAATAGAACACGAAGAAGTACCTTGGGAGAATCTCTACGAGGATTTCCTTGCAAGACATCCGAGGTTGAGTAAAAGAGTTATTGGATTTATGCCGTATGATTATGCGACTATCAAGATTTATCTCACCGATGGGATACGAATGATATTTGACGGTAATGAGCATATTGCGAAATTTGTTAAAGGTTGACATAATCTTAGTTTATAGGTTAGCGGAACGGATATGTCAAAGATGACGATGATATTTGAAAAATAAATAGTTGCTAGAGAGGAGTCACTTCGGTGGCTCTTTTTTTTTGCTCTTTTTTGCTTCGCACAAAATACATCTCCTTTTATGAGGAGAGAGGATAAAATGGCCACTTTTATGACCAACCTCTCTTTTTTTGTTTGTTGAAGAACGAAAGGGGGCTTGGTATGTCTGGTAAACTTGAACGCGATTTCCAAGCCAAACTCATAAAGAGGATTAAAGAAAGGTTTGAAGGATGCATTGTAACGAAGCTCGACTCAGGGCATATACAGGGTATCCCTGACCTTTTAGTTTTGTACAAGAATAAGTGGGCAACGCTGGAATGTAAAAGACAGAGCGGAGCAAGAAGACAACCCAATCAAGAGTACTATGTCAATCTTATGAACCAGATGTCTTTTTCAAGATTCATCTGTCCGGAAAACATGGAGGAAATTTTGGATGAACTTCAACAAACATTTAAACCTTGTAGGACAACACGCATTTCTAGGTGCAAGCAAGTATCACTGGATTAACTATGACGAAGAGAAAGTGAAAGCTGCTTATCTAAGTTATATGGCTGTAGTCAAGGGAACAGCTCTTCACGCTTTCGCTGCTCAGTGTATTACTCTTGGTCAGAAACTTCCGAAGTCACGCAAGACTCTTAATGCTTATGTAAATGACGCAATAGGTTTTCGTATGACTCCTGAGCAGATTCTATATTATTCAGAAAATTGCTTTGGAACTGCCGATGCTATTTCATTTGATACTCACAAAGAGTTCTTAAGGATACACGATTTAAAAACTGGTGTGACTCCGGCACATATGGAGCAGCTTGAGATTTATGCTGCCCTATTCTGTTTGGAATACAAAGTTAAGCCTGGCGAGATTGGAATGGAACTTAGGCTGTATCAGAATGATGATATTTTAATTGCCAATCCTACAGCCGAGGATATAGCTCCAATCATTGACAAGATTATAACTTTCGATAAAACCATCAACAAGATTAAAGAGCAGGAGGTCTGAGTATGAACTCTGTAGCTGTTGATATTTTAATGCACTATGGAATGCCCAGACGTTCTGGTAGATATCCGTGGGGCTCAGGTAAGAACCCTTATCAGCATAGTGGAGATTTTTTGGCTCGCGTAGATGAGCTTAAAGGTCAAGGATTATCTGACAAAGAAATTGCTGATGCTTTAGGTCTTACAACAACTCAGTATCGAGTTCAGAAGAGCCTTGCTAAGAATGAAAGGCGTGCGGATCTTGTTGCTACTGCTAAAGGACTTCGTGAGAAAGGGTATAGTCTGAATGAAATTGCTGATAAGATGGGCTATAACAATGATTCATCTGTAAGAGCTCTTTTAAATGAGAACACAGAATCAAGAATGAATAAAGCTAAGACTACCGCAGACTTCCTTAAGCAAATGGTTGACGATAAGGGAATGGTCGATGTCGGGACTGGTGTTGAACGAGAGCTTGGAATTTCCAAAGAGAAAATGAAAGAAGCTTTGGAAATGCTTAAGATGGAAGGATACGAGGTATACGGTGGCGGAATACCACAAGTTACCAATCCGGGTAAACAGACTAATGTCAAGGTGTTGTGCCCTCCAGGAACAGAGCACAAAGAGATTTACAATTTTGATAATATTCATTCAGTCAAAGATTATGACAAGATGCTTATCGAAAACGGAGAGCGAATTAAACCTGCCTTTGAGTATCCTGAAAGTATGAGTTCTAAGAGATTGATGATTAACTATGCTACGGATGATGGTAAAGGCGGTGCTTTGAAAGATGGAGTCATCGAGCTTCGTCGTGGCGTAGATGACCTTTCGCTTGGTAATTCTCATTATGCTCAGGTAAGAATACTTGTTGATGGTGATCATTATCTCAAAGGGATGGCCGTTTATGCAGATGATCTTCCAGATGGAATAGATGTGCGGTTTAACACAAATAAGAAAGCTGGAACTCCTACAGAAAAAGTTTTGAAAGAGATAACCAATGATCCGAATAATCCTTTTGGATCCTTAATCAAAGAGCATGGTGGTCAGAGTTATTATATAGGCAAAGATGGTAAAGAGCATCTTAGTCTTATTAATAAAAGAGCTGAAGAAGGTGATTGGGGCGAATGGGCAGATAAACTTCCATCTCAATTTCTTTCTAAGCAAAATATGAATCTGATAAACAAACAACTTAATCTTGCGACAGCTGATAAGGTGGACGAATTCGACGAAATAAAATCATTAACTAATCCCACTATAAAAAGACACTTACTCAACGCATTTGCTAATGATTGCGATGCTTCGGCTGTACATCTTAAAGCTGCCGCATTACCAAATCAGAAGTATCAGGTCTTATTGCCGTTGAAGAGTATTAAAGATAGTGAGGTTTATGCTCCTAACTATGATGATGGAGAGAAAATAGCGCTTATAAGGTATCCTCATGGCGGTACATTCGAAATTCCTATCTTGACTGTCAATACTAAAAACAAAGAGGGTAAGAACACTATTGGTGCTAACCCAAAAGATGCTATTGGTATAAGCAAGAAAGTAGCCGACCAGTTGTCTGGTGCAGATTTCGATGGGGATACCGTAATGGTAATACCCCTAAGGGGTAAGACAAAGATAACAGCCACCCCCCATTTGAAAGAACTAAAGGACTTCGACCCTAAGGATCAGTACGGCCCTGATAGCACTACTCTTCCATACAAGAGAATGTCTAAAGGACAAACTCAGAAAGAAATGGGAGTAATTTCAAACCTCATAACTGATATGACACTTAGGGGTGCTAATGAAAGTGAGATAGCACGGGCCGTAAAGCATAGTATGGTTGTTATAGATGCCAATAAGCATAACCTGGACTATCAGCGTAGTGCAAAGGATAATGGTATAGCGGCTCTTAAGAAGAAGTATCAAGGACACTACGATGATGAGGGAAGCTACCATGAGGGGGCCTCTACCCTAATATCCCGGGCTAAGTCCCAGGTATCAGTCCCAAAGCGTCAGGGATCGCCCATAGTAAATGATGACGGTTCTCTTAGTTGGAAAACATCTGACAATTTGTATTATACAAATAAGAAAACCGGAAAAACTGAAATGCGTAAGCAAAAAAGTACTCAAATGGCAGAGACCAAAGATGCATATACTTTGTCTTCGGGTACTAAGCAGGAGAATGCTTATGCTGAATATGCCAATCGTATGAAATCGCTCGCCAATCAGGCAAGAAAAGAGGCTAAGAATACTGGCAATCTTAAGTACTCCGCTTCTGCCAAAGCTACTTATCAAGCTGAAGTAGATTCTCTTAATGCTCAACTTAATATTGCTTTGAAGAATGCTCCTAGAGAGAGGCAAGCTCAGGCTATAGCTAATAGTGTTATGGCTGCAAAGAAAGAAGCCTATCCCGACCTTACAAAGAAAGAGATCAAGAAGATGAGCCAGCAGGCCCTAACTGAAGCTCGCATTAAGGTTGGAGCTAAACGAAATCCGATTGAGATTAACGACAGAGAATGGGAAGCTATTCAAGCAGGAGCAATTACTGATAGTAAATTACAACAAATTCTCAATCACACTGATGTGGATAAACTTAGACAGCGAGCAACTCCTAGAACAACAACTGCTTTAAGTAAAGCTAAGATTAGTAGAATAAAATCTATGGCTGCTTCTGATTACACTAATGCTGAGATAGCCAAAGCCCTTGGTATATCATCATCAACAGTTGTTAAGTATTTGTAAACGAAAGGAAAAGAATTAATTATGTCGAGAGAATGTGCATTAACAACGTTCGATAATCCTTATAATCCTTTCACACAATTTGATTCTTGGTTTCTGTTTGATGTGGAAAAAGGATACAATTCTTGTGGTTATCTTGGAAGAATTGCAAAAACTTCTGATGCATTGTCTGATGAAGAAAATAATCAGGAAA
>Ga0247611_10010878_pt1 | contig 10609 bp, 6 predicted proteins | sample 177DNAGHGhighgp2_FD_192422 | JGI IMG/M metagenome (GOLD analysis project Ga0247611, IMG submission 192422) | Sheep rumen microbial communities from Palmerston North, Manawatu-Wanganui, New Zealand - 1770 DNA GHGhigh gp2 | ecosystem: Host-associated > Mammals > Digestive system > Stomach > Rumen ... | reverse complement strand
GTTAGTAAAGCCTGCATTTTTTCTTCTGGAAAACTGGTTACTGACAAAGATATTGTTTTTGAATGATTTATATGGATCAGCAGGGGTTATATTTTTTAAGCCATTTTCACCCTTAACAAAGCTGAAATGTACTATAATAAAGTATAGTTAAAAATACTCAAATTTCTCTATTAATGCAGCAATCTACAATTTTTAAACTATAAATATATAAATTATTAGGGTATAATATAAACAGTTGTTTTCACAATAAGACAATCTAATCGAGAGAGATTTATCCTTTTTAGGAGGACAATTGTGAAGAAAACTTTTTTGAAAAAAAATCCATTGAAAAAAATATTTTCCTCAGGCATATATGGCTAATGAATGTAGCTCAGGTTTTACTTCAACACGCTTAAAAAAGGATGACTGTTATGAAAAGTATGAAAATTAAAATTCTCATTGTTGTAATTGGCTTAGTCTTTTTTTCCAATTTAATTGTTGCTTTTGCGGCATCAAGATTTTTTACAAAGAATCTTACTAAATCTGTAAATACTTCAATTGATTCTATTATGAATTCCATTGCTGTTGAAATTGAAGCTACAAACAGCCGGGAATTCAGAATGCTTAAAACTCTTGCCCAGCTTCCTTTTATCCGGAGTGACCAGCTTACTACACACGAAAAAATTCAATCTATTTCTTCATCTGTAAAAGAAATTGATTCCAGTTTTCTGGATATTTCTATGATTGATTCCTCTGGATATTCCTATAATTCCTTTGGTAATTCAATTGATATGAAGAATAGTTTTTCCTACAAAGAGGCAATGAAGGGTAAAAACAGTATTACTGACCCGGAGACAAAAAGCGGTACTACAATCATTACTTATGCAGTTCCTGTTTTTGATAATAATTCAAAACCTGCTGCAACGGTATTTGCAAAAGTAAAAGCTTATCGCATGGAACAGGTCTGCTCTTCAATTGTGGTCGGAAAAGACAGTCATCCAATTCTGGTGAATATGGAAACTGGTGCGGTTGTTGGTTCTTACGATCGGGGAATGACTCTTCTTCAACAGCAGTATTCTGATGTGTCAGATGTTGTTAAGAAAAATCCTGAAGTATTACAAAATGTAATGGATGGGAAAAATCAGATAGAAACCTGCATTGATTCTTATGGACATAAAAAAATTGTTGCTTACAGGCCTGTTGGTGAAAGCTGTAACTGGGCCGTAGTCTGTGAAATTCCATATGGTGATTTCTACGGTGCAATTAACAGAATGAACATTGTTATTTCCATCATCATGCTGAGCACAATGCTCCTGGGACTTATTATTGCCCTTACAACTGTTAACGCTTCATTTAAATCTCTTGGCGCTGTAAAAAAATCAATCAATGAAATTGCAACTGGAAATGCGGATCTTACAAAACGCCTTGAACGTACTTCAAAGGATGAAGTTGGTGATGTGGTTCTGGGATTTAATGCATTCTCTGAAAAACTGCAGAATATTATTTCGGAGATAAAACTTTCAAAAGAAAATCTGAATACAGCGGGCAGTACTTTATCAAATAAAATTCAGGAGACTTCAAAATCCATTAACGACATCCTTCACGAAATTAACAGTATTCAGGGGGAAGTGGGATGTCAGACAGCAAGTGTTAATGAGACAACGAGTTTTGTTCAGGAAATTACGGAAAAAATAGATGGCCTTTCCAGAATGATTGAAATGCAGTCTGCTGATATCCAGGGAGCTTCTTCTTCAATTGAAGAAATGGTAAGCAATATCAGTTCAATCAATAATTCCATGGATAAGATGACGGCCTCTTTTGATGATCTGCTTAATTCTGCAAAGGAAGGTGTTAACCGTCAGACTGATGTAGATGAAAAAATCCGTCAGATTGAAAAGCAGAGCCAGATGCTGGATGATGCAAACCAGGCCATTGCCGCTATTGCAGAACAGACAAATCTTTTGGCAATGAATGCTGCTATTGAAGCGGCACATGCAGGTGAGGCTGGAAAGGGGTTCTCTGTTGTTGCAGATGAAATCCGCTCACTTTCAGAAACTTCTTCTGAACAGTCAGAATCCATTGGTAAGCAGCTTCAGGAAATTTATACTTCAATTGAAGCTGTGGTTTCTGCTTCTGAGCAGTCCAGTCAGTCTTTCAATCTTGTAACTGAAAAAATTGATGAAACAAATACAATTGTTTTGGAAATAAAGCAGGCTCTTACGGAACAAAGTGCCGGTTCAAAACAGATCAGTGCTTCACTTCACACAATGAATGATACAACAAGTTACGTTATGGTTGCATCAAGTGAAATGGAAGAAAGCAGTAAGTCTGTTTTAAAATCTATTGAATCTTTGCAGAAAGTTACTCATACTATCAATGGTAGAGTTAAGAACATGGACTCAGATATTGAGACCATGCGTGAAACTAGTTCTGAACTGGAAAACGTTAATGCAACAGTGAATCAGTCAATCAGCCAGATTGGAATTCAAATTGATAAGTTTAAGGTTTAATTAAATGGAGTACAGGTTAGACAGGCAAGGAAACAAAATTTCTGTTTTGGGATACGGTTGTATGCGGTTTTCAACAAAAGGGGCTGCAATCGATATCAAAAAAACTGAGGGTGAAATCCTCAGGGCTGTTGAAGGTGGAATTAATTATTTTGATACTGCCTACATCTACCCGGGAAGTGAGGCGGCGCTTGGAGAAATTCTTGAGAAAAATAATCTCCGGGATAAAGTTTATATTGCAACCAAACTTCCTCATTATCTCTTGAAAAAATCTGAGGATATGGACAGGCTTTTTAATGAAGAGCTTCGTCGTTTGCGTACTGACCATGTGGATTATTATCTCATGCACATGCTGAATGATTTAGGGGCCTGGGAGAGAATTCAGAATCTTGGAATTTTAGACTGGCTGGAAGAAAAGAAGAAAAGCGGCCAGATTCGTCAGGTGGGATTTTCTTATCACGGAAACACGGACATGTTCCTTAAACTTCTGGATGCTTATGACTGGGATTTTACACAGATTCAGTATAACTATCTTGATGAAACTTCTCAGGCTGGAGTTAAAGGGCTTGAGCGGGCTGCGGAAAAAAATGTTCCTGTTGTGATTATGGAACCTTTGAGAGGCGGCCGTCTTGCAAATAAACTGCCGGAAGCTGCGGTAAAGATTTTGAATCAGGCCAGACCTGAATGGAGTCCGGCAGAATGGTCCTTCAGATGGCTGTGGAATCAGGAAGCAGTTACCTGTGTTCTTTCCGGAATGAACAGTCTGGAAATGATAGATGAAAATATAAAGGCTGCCAGTTCTTCAAAAGCCGGAGCCTTTACCCAGGAAGATTTTGATACAATAAAAAAAGTCGTTAAGGTGATTAATTCCCTTACAAAGGTTTCCTGCACAGGCTGCCGTTACTGTATGCCTTGTCCGAAAGGAGTTGATATTCCTGGAATATTTGCGGCCTATAACCGAAGTTTTTCTGATAATTATTTTCAGGGACTTAAGGATTATTTCATGTGCACTTCAATCCGAAGTACAAGTACTGGTGCTTCGAACTGTATTAAATGTGGTAAGTGTGAACTTCATTGTCCTCAGTCTATTGAAATAAGAAAGATGCTTACAAAAGCAAAGCGGCGGTTTGAAACTCCAATTTATAAAATAGTCCGTTTCTTCCAGACAAAAATAATGAAGTATTAAAGGTAATCTGGAATAACTGAAGTTTTCAAGGTTGCCTAAAAAAATGCCCTTAAGATTCAGATGAGTCTTAAGGGCATTATGATTTTACTCTGAAAGGAGTTGAATCATGTTAGTTCTTTTTTGTAACTACAAATTCAACGCGGCGGTTCTTCCACCAGTGCTGGCGGTCTTCCCACTTAGCCATTGGATTTGCTCCACCGTAACCAATAGATGTAAGGTTTGAAATCTTCAGACCACGCTTAGCAAGTTCTTCCTTGATTGCATCAGCACGAGCCTGTGAAAGAGGAATCAGTTCTTCAATATTTTCCTTTTCTGTATTAGAAACATTGTTTGCGTATCCCTGAATTTCAATGTTCAGTTCTACGAATGATTCCTTTTCCTTAACCTGATCTGCAATGCTGTCCAGTGTCCACTTGTTGCTCTGAATCTGTTCTTCTGTCAGAGTGTTGAATGTAGCTGCATCCGGGTCAAAGTAGATTGTGTTAACGACAATCTTCCACTTTTCATCAGGGATGATTGTTTCCCACAAGATACCAGACTTGATTTCAAGAGTATTACTTGGAACTTCGTTAAGTGCATATTTCTTTGCAATTGAATCAACTGGTTCTGCAATGAGAGTGATGTAATAATCTTCACCAGAGAAGATGTCTTCACCTGAGATTGTGCTTCCGTCCCATACGATTTCTGCAGGAACCTGACCCTGGCCGGAAATTTCTTTAATTGTTTCCTTGTTCTTATCGTTGATTATCAGTTTCCATGCCTTACTCTTAAGGTTAACGCGAGGTTTAATTGATACAGGGAGAGTATCAAGTTTGTTGTCGCCGTCTGGAGTAAAGCCTTCCATAAGTTCAGAAGAAATTGTTACAGCTGGCATTGCAATTGGGCCAACGTTTACTGTAACTGGTTCTGCAGTAACTTCAGAAACGCCGCCAAGCTTTGCCTGAACTGCAGCCTGTGGAACTGCCTTAAGTGTGAAGGTATAAGGTGTTTCGCCCTTTACCAGAACCCCATTGTCATCCAGACCGTCCCAGAGAACTTTCTTAGGAAGTTTGCCTTTTCCGCTGAGTGTACGTACAACTTTTCCATTTGGATCTGCAATTTCCAGAGTCCAGCTTTCAGTTTTGTTGCCGAGAACATTGTTTGTAACCGGTTTAAGTGTGAGAACATCATCTTTGCCGTCATCATCTGGAGTGAACTTAACATTGTTCTTTACTGAAAGACTTAAAGCTGCTGCCTTTGGAGCAAGTGGTGAAAGCAGGTAAGTGCGGAGACCAACAGTTGCATGTGGTACGCCGAACCATCCGTCTGTGTAATTTTTGTTGTAGACAAAACTGTAGTTGCCCTGAATGTATGGAACAAAGATGTCGCTGCCCATATTGAAGGCCAGAGCAAGAGACAGATCTGTGTAGAGTGAAGCACCGTCTGCTGTAAAACGTGGACCGTTGTCATAAGAGAAGAAGTCTACGCCTACTGAAGCTCCCGGTACAATTTCAAGAACTGATGGGAGGAAAGAAATACTTTCGTTTGAAAGTACCCTGCGGAGAGTAAATGCAAATGTGTGACCTCTTGCATTTGCCCAGGAATGACTTGCATTGTCTTCAAGCTTACCCCAGATGTCACCAAAATAATTGATTCCAAAGAGCCAGCCGCCGTGGTTATAACCAAGACCTGCACCAAAGACAGCACCAGGCTGTTTTGCTGATGTGTCATAGTTTTCCTGCAGCATTCCGAATGGGAATACGAAACCTGCATTGCCTTCAACATAGAAGTTTCCTACAGAAAAAGCTGAGCCGTTTGCAAGGAAACTGCCTGAATCTGGTTCAGCAAAAGCTGCTGATCCGATAAGAGCGGCTCCTAAAAATGCTAACAATATTTTTTTCATTTATATGTCCTTTTTTTAAGTTTCTCCCTGCTTTGTGGGCAGGAAAGAGAACTGGTAAAAACTACAAATCCTAGTTAAGAGGATAGTTAACTGTAAAGATTCCGCCTTCTATAATTTCTGTTCCAAATGTTACAGATTTATCGTTAGTACCATATACTGTAACATTTCCTGTCTGACCAACAGCAGATACTGTGTCAGTATTTGCACAAGAAACTTCTGCATAACCACTTACAGCGCCATATTCATAATTTGGATTAGTTTTGAAACTGTTTGTTTTTTCAAGAGCAACTTCATCTACGATTCCATCGAGGTATGCTAAAGGTACCTGAACACGAGCTTCGTCAAGTTCATAGTCAATAACGTGAAGGTTATTTCTAACTGTTACATTGTTCTTGATACAGCGTTCAATTCCTCCATCATCATAAGCACCTATTTGTACTTGAGTGTTTCCGTCTTTTTTTGGAGCCAATGTATATTTGTTTGTTGAAGTAGGGCATGTGAATACAACAATTGTACTATCAATTGGACGTGTATAGGTAGCATCATTTGACTTCATGTAAGAGTCGTTTTTTGTTACCCACTCTTCTTCGAAAGTTTCTTCGTTCAAATCCTTATAGCGAACTGTTCCCTCTGCCTTAGTGTAGTCAAGTTCTACCTTGAAAATAGAATAACTCCATCCACCCTTATCGCCTACGGAAACTTTGTATGTGATTACTGTATCATCATCGTAGATGGTCTTACCTGTTGCGGTAACTAGAGCATTTGATACTGCTGTTACTACTCCATCATTAACTGCTGGATTTATTGTAATTACATTGTTTGCAAGTGTTGATGAAGCGAATGAACTTTCAGATTTTGCAGATACACTCTGGTAAGCTGTAAAGTTCTTCTTAGGATAGAGATTAAACTGAGAAGAAATAAGTTCATAAGTAGCAACACCACCAGAAACTGTAATCTTGTATTTGTTAACAAAGTCATTGGTGTAATCTTCACTATCACCTTCATTAACAGTTCCTGTACTTCCGTAAACTGTAAGGTAAGTTGTTCCATCGTTAGCTGGTACTACAACAAGAGTGAAGTCATCGCTAGTGCCTGCTTCTGCAATGTTTGTATCTTCTACTTCATAACCCTGAATTATATAGTCAGTAGTAATCTTTACAGGAATAGCAACATTTTTAATTTCTACTGTAGTTGTTCCGTCTTCCTCAACTGTTACTTCATAAACAACACAGACTGTATCACCTGCATCATTTTCTGTGGTTACTGTAACTTCAGTAGTTCCAGGGTTCTTTGGAGTAATTACCAGGTCACCGTCTTCGTTGATTGTTGCAGTTACAACATCTTCGTCTGCAGAAGAAACTGATTCGTATGTAAGAGGACCGTTTTCAATATCATTTCCGTTCTGGTCTTTTGTTGTAGGTTCAATTGTGTAAGGTCTCTGAACAAAGCCTGTCTGATCAGCAGAAATGCTTCCGTCAACATTTACGTTGTAGCGTACGCGGTAGAGAATTTCATCTGGCTCAGGTGTAATATTTACAACGCGAACCCAGACAGCGGTGCTTCCCTTTCCTTCTTTTTTAAGTGTGAGAACGCCTGTGTCTTCATCAACTTCTGCTGTACAAACTGCTGTGTTGTAAACATATTCATCTTCACTTCCGTCTGTCAGTTTTGAAGTTTCATCAATTACGTAATATTTAATAACTGCAGAGTCATCTAATGTAACTCCTGCATCTGCTGGGTTTGTTACATTGCGGGTAAGATCTGTAAGACGCAGGTCCATTACCAGATCTGAACAGCTTGCTGCTAAAAGTGACAGGGCACCGGCAGCAAAAACTTTAAGAATATTCTTCATAAATTTTGATTTCATATTTTCACTCCCATTTTATTTGTCAAAGGCGTAAACGAAACCGAGACGAAGACCTCCAAGTATAGTCATTCCGTCATTAAATGGATTGAAAAGGAACTGTGGTGTAAGTTCGAATTCAAGATGGCCGTTAAGGGCTGGAGGTCCCCAGCGCAGACTGAGGGCTGCTTCAATAAGCTGGTCTGCATAAACTGTACTTGGCAAAGTTTCATATGCAGGTTTTACATCAACGTGGCGAACATCAACTCCATAACCGAGTTCAGGGACAAGAGCAAATCCTGCTGGTAAACCAATACGGAACCAGAGGTTTGTCATAACAAGAGCATCCCATCCATCATCTGCTTTTCCACCCTGGGCAAAAAGGTATCCGCCCTGAATGTGGAAAGAAATACCAAACTGATTATTTCCAATTTTTGCCGGGAAAGGATAGCCGATTGTTACTCCTCCTCCTAACAATCCATCGATGGATTCAGAATATTCATTGGCAGGTAACTGACCAAATCCAAATGCACCAATACGAAGGCCCAGTTCATCAGAAGATGATTCCTGAGCACTTAACGGTGCCGCTACCAGAGCTACCATAAGTGCAGCTATGGCAAACAGGGTACATTTCTTCATAGAAATCTCCTTATTTTTAGTTGGATGAAAATCGTCGGACAGTTTTTTATGCTGTGCTGACAAGTTTTCATACTTTTTACATATTTGTAATTCTCAATGGAATTGCAAACTCATATATAATTTTATGTTATTCACTTGAAGAAAAAAATTCAAGAAAAGAAAGGCCAATCCAATAGTAGTTTGAAAGAGATTTTAAATTTTTTGGAGGGATTTTGATGAATTTTGAAGGAAAATATTTCTATATTGTAGGGAAAAAAAGATTTTTTTGAACTGTCCAGTAGTTTTCGGTTCAGGGAATTTTTTAATGAGGGTCTTTGTTGTTAAACAGGCCTGCAATATAAATTGAAAGCCCCCGGTTGTTTTTCCGGGGACTGTTGAGTCTTATAAGCGGAAATCTGAAAATTGATTTTTTTTCAGGTTCCCAGGTATTAATCTTTTGAGCAGCTGATTACCCACTGAATGAAATTTTGTGCCGGTGTTCCACTCATTTCTGCCTGTACGTGTTTTAAGCCCCATACTGCCTGGAAATCAACATTTTCCACACCTGCATTTTGAAGTGCAGTGGCAAGAATAAGTTCTGTACTTACAGCTGTGTCTCCCTGGAAGATTCCGCTTCTTATTCTCCAGTACTTTGCCAGAGTTGAAATTCCGCTTCCTTCATAATAATCAGAGATATAATAGAGAGGATTATACATGTTTGCACGAACTGCAACTGTTTTTCCAAGAGAGTCTGTTTTTGCAAGATCTTCAGTCCATGCTTCTTCGTATTCGCTGCCTTTAAGAAGTTCTCCCATAATTGGGTCCCAGTGAGCGCCTTTACCGTCATTGTAGCCGAATAATGTGTTTTCGCCTTGACTGGCATTTAAATCATCAAATGCACCAACTGATTTTGTGGCATTTTTTACTGCTTTTGAAAAGTCTGCCAGACTTGTGATTTTTGCAGTGTTTGTTTCCGGATTGTAGATGACCCATTGTCCGTTAGCGTTAAGTGCATCGATGTAATCCTGTACGGTTTCATATACGCCGCTGATTGTTACTCCTGATGTATTTTCTGTACGTTTTACATTGTCAATGTTTTCAAAATCCGGACCCTTTCTTTCACCTTGCTCAGGCATTCCTTCTGGAGCTGCTTCAGGGGCATCTGTTCTTTTTTCAGCTTTTCTGAAATCTGCAGGGCCTCTGCCTCCAAAGTTTGGAGTTGAAAGCATTGGCATATTTGTATTTGCCTGCTGAACTGATGGGTCATAAGGGAAAGTCTGTGATGCTAAAAATGTATTTAAAGATTCTTCGACTGCAGAAAGAAGGTAGTCGTAGTAGGAACCGCTCTGATAAATTCCTTCACCCTCATTGCTTAAAGAAAGTGTATTGCCGTTCTGATCTTTCAGTCCCAGCTGATTGATGTAAATGGCAAACTGTTCTGCAAGGCGGTCTGATAAATCCTTTGTGAATTCATCGGAAAAATCTCTGCTGGCAGAAAGTTCCCATTCGTAAGCTTCATTTGCAACATTGAGATTTGTAATTGGACACCAGTCCATGCTTCCGTAGATTGCATCGCTTTCTGTCATAACAGCGCCGATTTCAGCAAGATAATCATTATAAAGTGGAGAGTCTCCGCTTGCTCCCAGAATAGCACTCTGGGCTCCGCCACCACTCATTCCGAAAGAGAAAATTTTTACAGTATCTCCCGGCAGCTGATTTTTATTATATCTTACATAGCGGATTGCGGCTTTAAAATCTGTAACTCCAGCAGGGGCTCCGTGTTCCCTTCCCCTTGCACCACTGTAAATGAAAATTAAACCGCTGTCTGTAAATTCTTTTACTGCTGAAGGGTAGCCGTCTGGTGCAGACATTGCAGAGTAACCTGGAGTTTCGATAGGAATTACATAAGGGGCATCTTCAACTGTAAATCCATTCTGGGTTCCATTTTTATTTACAGAAACAGTGTAAGTGCCGTCTCCATTATCTTTTCCTGTAAAATAGGCTCCAGGAACGTAAAGTCCCAGGCTTTCATATTCTGAATCTGCAGAATTGGCGGCGTAAGAAATTCCTGTCTGATAGTAAACGTTATCTTCGGAGTTGTAGAGCCATTTTGTCATATCAATTCTGGCCAGTGTGGATTTTTCGGCTGCCTGCTTTCTGGAGGTGCTGCATCCTGTTAGAAGAGCTGCGCCTGTCATAATTCCAGCCATGATTGCTAAAAATTTATTATTCATTAAAACCTCTTTCTGCCTCAAACTTTAATAAGTGATTTTAAAATAGACGACTCCTTTTTTTTTATCCATAAAATCAGTGTTATGAAACAAAAAATTTATGTTTTTTTTGAAATTAAGGGAATTCTTTTTACATTTTTGTAACTTCACTGCTGATTATATAGTAGGGGGCTGATGAAAATGCTTTCGAGCACTTTTGTCATATGCAGATTCTGCCGTCGGCTAATCTGACATTAAGCCTCCTCTACAACCGCACTGCGGAATACTAGGAGAAAAATATGAAAAATACTGATGTAAAAAATCTTACCCCGGAAGAAAAATGGGAGCAGGCAACAATCGCCAACAATTACATTTTCTACAAGG
>Ga0247611_10010877_pt1 | contig 10610 bp, 10 predicted proteins | sample 177DNAGHGhighgp2_FD_192422 | JGI IMG/M metagenome (GOLD analysis project Ga0247611, IMG submission 192422) | Sheep rumen microbial communities from Palmerston North, Manawatu-Wanganui, New Zealand - 1770 DNA GHGhigh gp2 | ecosystem: Host-associated > Mammals > Digestive system > Stomach > Rumen... | reverse complement strand
GCGTATCTTTGCAAAAAAGAAAAAAAAAACACAATGAAAAGAATCGTCCTTATTGCATTGACCCTGATTGCGTTGACGGCATGCAACCGCACTTCCAACTACGTCAATACCAATCTCGGAGCCATCAAAATTGTAAAGACCATAGACCTTTCTGAATACTCCTCCCTGCAGCTGAGCCGCAATATGGACTGCAATTACATCTGCGTCAGCCTGCTGGACCCCGACGGGCAGGTGGACGAATTCACGGGCATCAGCAATGCCAATTTCTGCACCAACGACAAGGGAGAAATCCTCCTCGACACCGTCTGTTTCCAATCCCAAGAACCCTCCTACATTCTAATGAGCTACGACATCTCATCCACCTACGGGGCCGAAACATGGTTCGTCCTCTCGCCCTACTATGAGGGCACCCCCGAAAGCTTCTGGTCGCTCTATCGCCTCCCCTTCGACCGGCTTGCAGCCCGCGATGTGGACGGCGACGGCATCACTGAAATCATCCATTACGCCTCCTCACAGCCTTCCGACAGCACGGTCTATTCCTTCCACAAAGGAGTACTGAAAGAATTATAGCCCCACCCCTGAACCCTTACAACCGTCGCCAAAAATCCCAATTGTTGGTGCCGGTGCATATTTTTTTTCGAAAAATAGGAAAAAAGTTGTATCTTTGCAAAATCAACATTGAATGTTTAATAATAAATAACAACAATATGAAACGTATCTTAACCCTTTGTGCAACGCTGCTTTTGCTTGCGACCACCGCTTCGGCACAGGACGAAACCGAGGCTCTCTCCAAAGGCACTTGGACCACTTCTTCAACGCCCGCCATCAAGGCCAGCGAGTTCTTCTTCAACAACTGGGCCACTTCCGGTAACTCTCAAATTGACCTCACTGGTACTTTTTTCGGCAATTACAAGTTCACCCATCCCAAATTTGTGTGGGACAACATCGCCGACCTTGCTTACGGCTACGCTTGGCAGGACCTCGACAACGCCGCCGACCCCAAACTCTTTGAAACCGCACGTAAGAGCAACGATAAGATTGACCTCACTTCCTCCATTTCATGGAATGCCTACAAGGGATGGGGCGCCAGCTTCACAGCCAACCTCAAGACCCAGTTTGGCGCAGGCTATGAGTACTCCGGCATCGGCGAAAATCAGAACAAAACAATCGTTTCCAATTTCTTCGCCCCGGCCTACCTCACCACGGCCCTCTCTTTTGAGCATAAGAAAGCAGACTGGTCCGTTTCCCTCTCTTTCCTGACCGGCAAGACCACTTTTGTCTACAACGACGACTTCATTGCCGAAGGCCGCAACTTCGGTGTTCTGCAGAATAAGGATTTCAATGCCGACGACCCCTCCACCTACACCCACGCCTACTTCGCACTCGGTTCCTACGTCAAGGCCCAATATTTGAGGAAAGACATTCTCCCCAACCTCGACCTCTATGCCCGTGTCGAACTATTCTATGACTATAAGAAGCCCAAAAACATGGCATGGAACAATATGGCAGCCGATTCCCGCTACACCCTTCGTGGCGATGAAACCTTTGAAGAATTGTCACAATACAACTGGTTCAGAAAGCGCGCTTTTGAAACCGACCTCGACTTCGAACTGAAACTCGACTACCGTCTGGCTTCCTTCATTTCCGCCAACCTCGCCCTCAACCTCAAGTGGGACACCGACTTCAGCGGCATGAGCAAAAAATGGGGACACTGGCAGGTCTACCAAATGGCCGGCATCCAGTTCTACCTGAACATGAAGACCCCCAAGGCTAAGTAAAATAGCCATTAGAATAAAATGAAATCATCCCCACACTATCCAGTCGGTATAGTGTGGTTTTTTCTTACTGGGCATTTCAGCTTGCCGTCGTTTTGTTGAAAAAGATTTAAAGGAGCAAAGTGCTGTGGTGTGGTGAAGTGATGGGCAGTGCATTCCTTCCTGCTGCCACTCGGTTCCAAAGTATAAGATACGCCGAAGTTATCACGCTTAATTATTCGGCCGAAACAGCCGGATTCAACTATTCGGCAGTGCAGAACCAGACTTCGCTTTGAACCCTAAGGAACTGTATCTGATGTCAGGGTGGAAGCGGATGGTACGTGATGATATCCCATCGGTTGAATAGGAAGAATAAAAAACAAAAAAAAAGCGTATCTTTGCAGCATGAACATTTCTGAAATATTCAACCTTTTTGAAAGGCAAATTGCTGAATACCACAAGATAGATTCGGTCGACGAACCTTCTCACAACCCCTATGCCGAGGGCCTGTTTGAACACGTGCTATGGGAAAAAAGCCACATCGACACCGTTCAGTGGCATTTGGAAGACCTCATCCGGCCCGACGATGTCGACCCCGTGGAGGCTCTGCGGCTGAAGCGCTGGATCGACCGCTCCAACCAGAACCGCACCGATATGGTGGAACGCATCGACGACTACTACATGGCACAGTTCCAGACGGTGCCCCATCGCCCCGATGCCACCATCAACACCGAAACCCCGGCCTGGGCCATCGACCGCCTCTCCATCCTGGCGCTCAAGCTCTACCATTTCGGCATTGAGGTGGCGCGCACCGACGTTGGCCCCGAACACCACCAGAAGTGCCTTGCCAAATACAACACCCTGCTCCAGCAGAAAAGCGATTTGATACAGGCAATAGACACCCTCCTGAGTGAACTTTCCGAGGGCAGAAAGGTCATGAAACTCTACCGGCAGATGAAAATGTACAACGACCCCGCCCTCAACCCCATGCTCTACAACAAGTCCAAGTCTTGAACTACCGCCAGCGCATACTCGTCATCCGCCTCTCCGCCCTAGGCGATGTGGCCATACTCGAACCCGTGCTGCGGCTGCGGGCCGCCCGTTGCCCCGACGTGCTTTTCCTCCTGGCCGCCCCGCCGCGTCTGGAACCGCTCTTTCGGGGAGTTGAAAATATCCAATTTGTACCCACGCAGAAGCGGCAATCCCCCCGCCAACTCTATGCGGCGCTCGCTCCGCTGCACCCCGACTTGGTGGCCGACATGCACCATGTCAACCGCGTGATAGGCCTCGACTGGCTCTTCCGCCTGCACGGGGTGCCCGTCCGCGCCATACGCAAACGCCGCCAGCCGGGGCGTCCCTCGTGGCTGCGCTACAACGACGTGCTCGACCGCTGCGGCCTGCCCCAGGTCGACGGCATACACGCCCTCGCCTCCTCCTATTGGAGCCCCAAGGAGCGCGACGGCCGGCGTCCTGCCATCGGCATTGCCCCTTTTGCCCAACACCAGGGCAAGATATGGCCCTTGGAGCAAACCGAGCGCCTGATACAGCTGCTCAGCGCCGACGGACGCTACAGCCTCTACCTCTTTGGCAGCAAGGAAGAGGCGGCCACCCTCGACCCCTGGGCCGCCCGTTACCCCCACACGGCCTCCCTGGCCGGAAAAGTTGGCTTCGACCAAGAACTCAAACAGATAGCCCAGCTGGACCTCATGGTCAGCATGGACTCGGCCAACATGCATTTTGCCTCCTGCATGGGCGTCCCGGTGGTGAGCCTTTGGGGCGCCACCCACCCCTGCCGCGGCTTCTACGGCTGGCGGCAAAACCCCGACTGGGCGGTGCAGCACCCCCTCGACTGCCGCCCCTGTTCCAAGTACGGCAACAAGCCCTGCCGCCTTGGCGACTACCCCTGCCTGCGCGCCATCGCCCCCGAGGAAGTGCTGGCCAAGATAGAGTCCATCCTCTTTCCGCAGCCCGCCCACATATCCGAATAGCGCCAACAGACAGCAAGATGAAATCCCTCAAGTACCTATCCGTTCTTTTTCTTGTGGCGATTGCCGGCTGCGGCCGGTCGCCGCAGGTGCCGGTGGGTCCTTACTTTTCCGTAAGCGACAGCACCTGGGTGGAGTTTGCCCCAGGCAACCTGGCTCCCGACGGGCAGGGCTTCGAGCCCAGCCAGCTGCACTATGGCGGCCTGTTTGGCTGGGGGACGGGCAACAATCCCGGCAACACCTCCGAGAACCATCTGGACTATCCTTCCTTCCACGACTGGGGCGAGCCGCTCGGCCACGGCTGGCGCACCATGAGCGTGGAGGAATGGCGCTACCTCCTTTTCTTGCGGCCCAGGGCCGACAGCCTCCGTGCCACCGGCATGGTGGGTGAGGCCAAAGGGCTGCTGCTCCTGCCCGACAATGTCTCGCTGCCGGCCGACCTGGCCTTTGCCCCCGGCACCCACGGCTGGAGCGCCAACCGCTACACTCTGGCACAATGGCATCGCCTGGAGCAGATGGGCGCGGTGTTCCTTGCATCGCCCGGATTCCGGTGGGGAAACGATGTCTACGCCGAGGGCTGCGAGGGCATGTACTGGACCTCCTCGTCCGACGACGAATACGACGCCCACGTGGTCTATTTCTCCGGCGACACGCTGAACACCACCGGCGACGACCACCGCTTTTTTGGCAACTCGGTCCGCCTTGCCCGCAACCTTTCGCCCTCTTCCGCCCGTTGAGCCTATGGGGCAAGCGTCTGGATGCGCTTTGGTTTCTTCAGACAGCATCTTTTTCCGCTATAGTTCTTTGTTCACCAGCATCAAAGAACCATAGACGAACTAACGAACATTTATCAAAGGAAAAGCGACCCCGGAAGGGGGCGAGACAGGGCGTGGGGGAGGGCAGGGATGCTCAGACCAGGGGCAGTTGGACGATGAAGGTGCTGCCTTGGCCGGGTTCGCTCTCGACGCTGATGCGGCCTTTGTGGAGCGCCACTACCTGCGAGACGTAGCTGAGTCCTATGCCGAAGCCTTTGACGTCGTGGACGTTGCCGGTGTGGACGCGGTAGAATTTTTCGAAAATATGCTTTTGGTCCTCTTTCGAGATGCCAATGCCATTGTCTTTCACGCGCAGCACGGCCCACTGACCCTCCTGGCAGGTGCTGACGACGAGGTGGGGCTGGCTGGGGGAGTACTTGATGGCGTTGTCCACCAGGTTGTGCACCATGTTGGATATGTGCAGTTGGTCGGCGTAGAGGGTGCCGGCGATGGGCTGTAGGTCGGTTTCGAGCAGGCCGTTTTTGTTTTGGATGGAGAGCTGGAAACTCTGGAGGGCGTTCTGCACCTCTTGGTTGAGGTCTACTTCCTTCAGCGACAGCGAGAAATTCTTGTTGGCCATTTTGGAGCTTTGCAGGATGGTTTCGATGAGCACCCTCATGCGGCGGTTTTCGTCGTTGATGATGCTGACGAAGTTGCGGCGGGTGGCGAGGTCGCTGCTGACTGATTCGTCCTGCAGCATTTCGCAGGCGAGCCCGATGGTGGCAATGGGGGTTTTGATTTCGTGGGTCATGTTGCTGATGAAGTCGGTCTTCATCTCGTCGAGTTTGCGCTGGATGGAGATGGTGCGGATGGAGAAGACGAAGAGGGCGGAGATGAGAATGATCATGAGGATGCTGAGGACGGTGTATTTGTTGGTGTCGCTGGTGAGGATGATGGGGGAGGAGGGGAAGACGAGGACGAGGTAGAGGTTTTCGTTGGTGACGATGCTGTTGGCGTGGAAGATGTATTTGTAGGGGGTGTTGCGCATTTTGGTCGAGTCGCCGGGATTGCTGCAGTAGTAGAGGGTGTCGCGATCGGTTTCGAGGATGCCGATGGCGGGTTTGATGTCCACTCCGTTGATTATGAGTTCTTCCCTGATGAGCGAGTCGAGCAGGGGGAAGTTGAGTTTGGTGGGGTCGATGGAGTGGTCGTTGACGAGGTTGCGATACTGTTCGTTGGAGTAGTTGATGGAGTTCATGAGGCGGTTGCGGGCGCTGAGGAGGGTGTTGTATTGCGAGAGGATGCTTTCTTCCTGCGAGGTGAGGTTGGCCTTGGGCAGTACGGTGGCGCTGTCCTGGGTGGAGATGCCGAAGCGGATGCGGCTTTCGTCGTAAAAGAGTTCGCTGTTGTCGCGGATGATGTCCTGCATCTTTTCGTTCATGTTGTCGATGCGGCGGTACTGCAGGACGCGGTAGCGCTCTTTTTGCGAAACGTAGTCTTCTACTTTCATCTGGTCGAGTTGGGTGAAGACTTTGTCGATGGAGTTGTTGACGCTGATGTTGAAAAGGTTGTCGCTCATCTTGGCGGATTCCCTCATTTGGGTGATTTGGATGATTACGAGGGTGATGGCCGCGATGGCGAAAAGGGTGGTCAGGAGGATGAGAAAACGACGTTTCATGTGCATTTATTAAATATATGGTGTAACGTTGTTTGTGAAAAAAAATTTTCTTTATGCTGATTTTTAAGAAAAAAATCGTATTTTTGCACTCCATAATAAAGTTACGACAACGAGTGCAACGCATATATTGACATGAAAATAGGTATTATCATAGCCATGGACATTGAGTATCGCAAGATGCTGGATACTCTGGGCGGGAAGCCCGAAGGGCGCATTGGCGCGAACGAGGTGGTTCTGTGGCAGTGCGGCATAGGCAAGGTGAATGCCGCGGTGGGCACGATGCAGCTGATTCAGCAGCACCGTCCCGACTGCATTCTCAGCACCGGATTGGCCGGAGGAATCGATGACAGTTTGAAAGTGATGGATGTGGTGGTGGGCAGCCAGACGGCCTATCACGACGTCGATTGCGGCATGGGCAACGCGCCCGGCCAGGTGCAGGGGCTGCCCCTGCGTTTCGATGCCCACCCGGATTTGCTGCGGGTGGCCGCAGAGGTGGGGAAGGAGAGCGACCTGCATGTGCGCCAGGGACTTATGTGCACGGGCGACCAGTTTATCACCGACCGTGCGCGCCAGGCCGCCATCAAGGCTCTGTTCCCCGACGGCCTGGCCTGCGAGATGGAGTCGGCCGCCATTGCCCACACGTGCTATCTGCAGCAGGTGCCGTTCCTCAGCATCCGCGTGATTAGCGACACCCCTGGCAATACCGACGACCACCAGCAGCAGTGGGACGCTTTTCTGAATTCTATGACCGACCGCTCGTTCCGTTTTGTCAGAAGTTTTCTTGAACACTTATAATTCTCTTGTAGCATGGAAGTTATACAAAGTTTTACTATCGACCATACCCACTTGAAGCCAGGCATTTATGTTTCGCGCGTCGACAAGGGTTTCACCACGTTCGACCTCCGCATCACCGAGCCCAACCACGAGCCGGCCGTGGCTCCGGCGGCTATGCACAGTCTGGAGCACCTGATGGCTACATGGTTCCGCAACTCACGGGCCAAGGGCGACGTGGTTTATGTGGGGCCGATGGGCTGCATGACGGGGATGTATGTCATCATGACGGGTGAGTACACGGTGGAGGATATGCGCGCACTTACGATGGAGTGCCTCGAATGGGTGCTGGAGCAGACGGAGGTGCCGGCCACCACGCCCGATACTTGTGGAAACTACCTGCTGCACGACCTGCCCATGTGCCAGTGGGAGAGCCGACGCTACCTCGACCGCTTGCGCAACGATTTCCACTGCGAGTACACAAAATTGCAGGTTACGTTGGACGACGGGAAGGTTTTTGCCGATGCCTGACGGAGTGCAATCCGTTGGGACAGAGTGTGGAAAAGCCACCCGCTGTTTGTTTCTGCGGCATTGTTGATGTTTTTTTTCGTCTACAGAACAATAAAAAAATAAAATACGAGTTATTGGAGTTGTTTGATGATTGAATGGCCCCGTAGTTCAGCTGAATAGAACGTCGGATTCCGGTTCCGAAAGTCGTGGGTTTGAATCCCGCCGGGGTCACTAAAACTTCCTAAGGTGAAGAAAATTTCCGTTTTTTTTGTTGACAGCAAGCCCTTCAGTCAGCTGGTGGGTTTATGCCTTTTGCTGCTGTTTGGTTTCCTAATGGTGGTGGGTCTGCAGATTTTGCAGCCTATGTCGCAGTCGCCCGCCCCCGGAGCCATCCGTTTTAATCTTTTATGGCAGGGCTGCTCGCAGTTGCTTATCTTTTTTGTCCCGGCAATGCTGTTCGCATGGCTTTACCAGCGCAGGCCGGCCGAATACTTGGGTTTGGACCTGCAAGGGCGCAAGTGGTTGCTGGCCTTGGTAGGCGTGGTGGTTATGTTGCTGCTGGTGCCTATTAACGACTGGCTTACCTACTGGAACGAGCAGTGGCAGATGGGTTCGGTGGAGGAGGTGCTGCGCCGTCAGTCGCAGCAGTCGAAGGAGCTCACCCAGCAGATGCTTTCGCTTACCTCGCCGGGCGACCTGTGCCTGCAATTGCTTGTGGTGGCTTTGTTGCCGGCCGTGTGTGAGGAGTTTTTCTTCAGGGGCTGCCTGCAGCAGGTTCTACAGCGTTGGTTTGGCAACCGGCATGTGGCGGTGGTGGTCACGGCGGTGATTTTCTCTTTGGCCCATGGCGACGTGTATGGTTTCGTCCCTCGCTTGGTGTTGGGGCTGTTGCTGGGCTATCTCTTTGTCTTTTCGGGGTCAATGTTGGTGAATGCTTTTGTGCATTTTTTTAATAATGCCATGGTGGTGGTGATGTTTTATCTGAACCATCGCGAGCTGGTTCTTATTGACCCTACGGAACCGATGTTTTTTTCGTGGACGACGACCATTATTTGTGGTCTGGCAGGGCTGCTTTTGTTCTTGGTTTATTTCACTGAAATCTTTAAAAAACCGAGGCCGAAAACCCAAAGATGAGTTGCTATAACTCAGCCTATTAAATAAATTTGGAAATAAAAATGGTTTTCATAAGTGTTTTTTATTCAGTGTGTTGTGTTTAATTTTTTGGTTTATAGGGAGAAGGGAATAAAAAAAATGTTTCGCATGTCATTTTTTTTTGGTACTTTTGCAGCCTGTTTCGCCCAACGGGGTGAGTTAAAAAATAAGATAAAACTAATAAAATATAAGTAAACATGACTAAGGCTGAAATCGTTGCTCAGATTGCACAGAAAACCGGTATTGAGAAAGTCGCCATCCAGGCCACCGTGGAAGAATTCATGAATGTCGTAAAGGAGTCCCTTGCAGACGGCGAGAATGTCTATCTCCGTGGTTTTGGTAGCTTCATCATTAAGAAGCGTGCAGAAAAGACCGGTCGAAACATCTCTAAGAACACCACCATCATTATCCCTGCCCACAACATTCCTTCTTTCAAGCCCGCCAAGACTTTTGTCAACGACGTTAAGAAGAATACCAAGTAAGAATTGAATTAATTTATTTTATTATCATATAAATCTGTTATAATATGCCTAACGGAAAGAAACACAAAAGACACAAGATGTCCACGCACAAGCGTAAAAAACGCCTGCGCAAGAACAGACATAAGAAGAAGTAAGCGAAAGCCCCTTCTTTAAGTCTAAAACAATCTAACAACTAAAACAAATTACACAACGGTGCATGTCGCCAGTTTGTGTAATTTGTTTTTTCTCTTAAAGACGATGAACAATGAATTAATAATATCTGCAAACGAGAACGATATTCAGTTGGCCCTGCTGGAGGACAAACAGCTTGTAGAGCTCCACAAGGACAAGGCAGGCAATAAAGTTCACGTTGGCGATGTGTATGTGGGTAAGGTGCGCAAGATAATGCCTGGCCTGAATGCCGCATTTATTGATGTGGGCGAGGAGAAGGACGGTTTTGTTCACTATCTGGATTTGGGTACGAACTATGGCTCGGTGGCGAAGTATATGAAGCTGGCCATGAATGGCGACAGCAATATGTCGACGCTGAAAAACTTTAAAAATGAGCCGACTCTGGAAAAGACTGGAAATTTGTCCAATGTGCTGAAAGTTGGTCAGTTGGTTTTGGCTCAGGTGGCCAAAGAACCTATCTCGACCAAGGGGCCTAAATTGTCGGGCGATATTTCCTTTGCGGGTCGTTATCTGGTGCTTTCGCCTTTTATTAATAGGATTTCTATCTCGCAGAAGATTAAAGGGAGCGAGGAGCGTGGGCGGCTGCGTCGACTGATGCAGAGCATTAAGCCTGAGGGTTTTGGCGTAATAGTGCGCACTGTGGCCGAGGGGAAGAATGTGGAGGAGTTGGATGCCGATTTGCGCAATCTGATGTCGCAATGGAATACGCTGACCCAGCAGCTTAAAACTATTACGGGTCCGAAGAAGGTGCTCAGCGAACTCAACACGGCTTCGGCTTTGCTGCGCGATGTGCTGACCGATGACTTTAATGCGATATATGTCGATAATGAGCAGGTGTGCAACGAGGTGCGCCAATATATTGCTACCGTTGCGCCGGAGAAGGTCGATATTGTGCATCCATATAAGTTGGAAACCCCAATTTTTGAGCAGTTTGGGGTGATGCGCGACATACGCCGTGCCTTTGGCCGTATTGTGACTATCCGCTCGGGCGTGTACCTTTATATTGAGCATACGGAGGCCATGCATGTGATCGATGTCAACAGCGGTAACCACATTAAGTCGGGTACGGGGCAGGAGGATACGGCCTTGCAGGTGAATATAGAGTCGGCAAAGGAGATTGCCCGCCAGTTGCGTCTGCGCGATATGGGCGGCATTATTATTGTCGACTTTGTCGATATGCTCAAGGCGGAGCACCGGAAGGAGCTGTACGAGTTTATGACGAAGGTAATGTCGCATGACAAAGCCCGCCATACGATCCTGCCGCTTAGTAAGTTCGGGTTGATGCAGATTACGCGCCAGCGTGTCCGTCCGGCGGTGGAAGTGGATGTGCAGGAGAAGTGTCCTTTCTGCGA
>Ga0247611_10010876_pt1 | contig 10610 bp, 11 predicted proteins | sample 177DNAGHGhighgp2_FD_192422 | JGI IMG/M metagenome (GOLD analysis project Ga0247611, IMG submission 192422) | Sheep rumen microbial communities from Palmerston North, Manawatu-Wanganui, New Zealand - 1770 DNA GHGhigh gp2 | ecosystem: Host-associated > Mammals > Digestive system > Stomach > Rumen... | reverse complement strand
CCACAGCCACATCGACACCATAACCAATGCCCCAGCGCCGACCATCATCGACACGCAACGGCCGTCCTACGGCTCCTCGCACATAGCCGTTGGCAGTCTTCAGCGAACTCAGTCCATACTTATTGGCATTCAGCCACAAGGGCGAGTGATCCCCACCGCCAACTGTAGCCTGCACCTCTGCCCGATACTGCAGACTGTCAAAGAGTGAGCGCTCCTGTCCTAAAGCAACAGTCACCCCACTAATCCATAATAAAAGGAATAATAAATGTCTCATATTTGGTGACAAAGGTAAGCATAATCGGGCAAAAGACAAAACAAAACACTAATAAAATACCTTTATAGGGTTTTTCCCCTCGGCGTTTAGGGGATTTCCTTTGCATTGATGCGAAAAAAATCGCAATTTTGCAGCGTGAATCAGAATTATATATGTCTCACCTTTTAATAAGATACGATTATGAAGAAGTTGTTTTTCGCACTGACAATGATGCTGACCACCACGATGGGAGCAAGTGCCATGAGCTACGAGCAGGCCCGCAACGAGGCCCTGTTCCTCACCGACAAGATGGCTTACGAGCTGAACTTGACGGATGCACAGTATGAGGCAGCCTATGAGATCAACCTTGACTACCTGATGGGCGTGACAGGACGCAGCGATGTATTCGGTACCTATTGGGAGCGTCGTAATCTCGATCTCAGCTATATACTCTTCGACTGGCAGTGGAACGCCTTTGTGGCAGCCACCTATTTCTACCGCCCGCTTTACTGGGAGGCAGGTTACTGGCACTTCGGCATCTATCGCCGTTACCCACACCGTGACTATTTCTACTTCGGGCGTCCGCATTTCTACGCCACCTACCGCGGTGGACATGCCTGGCACACTCATGGCAGACATGGTTACTATTACGGGCATCGCGACCACTATCGTCCTAGCAACAGGGCTCACTACGGCATGCACGACCGCTGGAACCGCGGAGAATTCCGCTCACCATCGCACCATAGCTCTACTCGCATAACCGGCCGTTCTGACCATCGTCCTAACAACCGCACTGGCTTTAACAACCGTCAGATGGAGCGCCGTTATGACAACAACCGCGGCATAGAGCGTCGTCCGGAGAGCCGTTCGAATAGTGGAAACTTTGGAGGATATCGCGGAGGCTCTGCACCCTCACGCAGCATTGGAGGCTCTACACCCTCACGCAGTATTGGGGGCTCACACTCCGGAAGCAGCTCACACGGAACACGTTCCGGTGGCGGATTCCATGGCGGAGGATCACCCAGCATGGGAACACGCTCCGGTGGCGGTCACTCTGGCGGAAGTCACTCAGGCGGAGGGCACTCTGGTGGAGGTCACTTCGGAGGCCGCAGATAGTTGAGATTTACAACTCAAGGATGCGCACTTCGGCATTGGTCATCCTTTGAATCTCGCTCATTGATTTACCATAATATACAGCCTGAACGGCTTTGTTGATGATGCCATGGCCTACGGCCAGCACCTTCTTTCCCGGGAATGTCTCCTTGACATAAGCGATGAATTCGCCTGCCCTGGAAAGAAGGTTTTCCAATGTCTCGATGTCATCGGGCCATACCTCGCCCTTCAGTTCCGGTATATAACGCCCGGTAAAACTACCCCAGTCGCGCTCACGCAGCAGAGGCGTAGTAAGCACCTCCAACTGGTGGGGTTCGGCAATTATCTTAGCGGTATCGATGGAGCGTTTCAGGTCGCTGGCCATGATGGCATCCAACGGTTTGGAGGCCCACTCCCGGCTCACTTCCTCTGCCTGACGGATACCGTTCTCGTTAAGTTCTCCCTGCGTCTGTCCCTGCATAATCTGACGGGCATTGTCCACCGTCTCTCCATGCCGCACTAAATAAAGAGTTGTCATTATCTTTTAAAATTTGCTGCAAAATTACATAAATATTTGCTGATTCCATCTTATTTTATTATATTTGCAGCGTAAAACTTAGAAATTGTAAATTATGAAGATATTCCAGAGTTCGATTTTCCGCGCCATCTGTGCCATTGCCATAGGTATTTTGTTGATTAAGTATCCGGATAATACGGTGACATGGATTACGGTGGCTATCGGAATCCTGTTCCTTTTGTCGGGTTTGATTTCCCTGATTGTCTATGTGAATGCCCGCAAGCATGTGTCGGAGTATAAGATTACCGATGCCGAGGGGCGCGTGGTGGCTGGTGAACAGCCCACCTTTCCTATCGTGGGCGTGGGCAGCCTTATCCTCGGTGCCCTGTTGGCACTGACGCCCAACGTATTTATCACGGCGCTGATGTATATCATCGGTGGCATCCTGATCTTAGGTGCCATCAATCAGTATATGAATCTGGTAAATGGGCGGAGATATGGTAAGATAGGCTTCGGCTACTGGGTGTTCCCATCGCTTATCTTGCTCACGGGCCTATATGTCATCATCAAACCGATGACACCTGTCAACGTGGCGATGCTGATCTTAGGCTGGTGCTCGCTGCTCTATGGTGTGACGGAATTGGTGAACTCCATTAAGTTCCACTCCAACAGGCGAAAACTGCGTCAGGCCCAAGAGATTCCTGTAGCCGAGGAAGTAGTGGAAGAGACGATTGAAGCCGTTCCAGTAGAAGAGGTGACAGAAGAGACCACCTCTACAGAAAACCTTCCGAAAGTCGAGGAATAGCAGCCTACCCCTTCATACCCTGTTTGACTTCTTCAGAGAAGCCCTGGATATAGGTTCTGAGGATGTCAATACCTCGTTTGTTTTCACGACCCCAAGGAATAATGAGGTCTGCAAATTTCTTGGTAGGCTCGATAAACTGCTCGTGCATGGGTTTCACATCGTTCTCGTAGTGGTCGAGTACCATGTCAACCGTACGACCACGCTCCACCACGTCACGACGGATGTTACGGATGAGTCGCACGTCACTGTCGGTATCCACAAAGATCTTCAGGTCCATCATGTCGCGCAGCTTCTTATAGTGTAGCGTCATGATGCCTTCGAGGATAATCACGGGCTTGGGCTCAACGTGAACGGTCTCAGGCAGACGGTTGGAGATGACATACGAATATGTGGGCTGCTCAATGGCCTCACCATTCTTCAACTTCTTGATCTGCTCGGTAAGCAGTTTCCAGTCGAAGGCGTCAGGATGGTCGAAGTTGATCTGCTTACGCTCCTCATCGGTGAGCTCGGTCGTATCATTATAATACGAGTCGAGGGGAACAACAGCCACACAATGAGGTGGCAACGCCTTGGCAATTCGTTTGACGACGGTGGTCTTGCCAGAACCCGATCCGCCCGCGATTCCAATAATGATCATATCCTTTCTTACCTTTTTACTTTTTTACCTTTATCTCAAATACACCACTGTTGGCAGGTGGTCGCTGAAGCCATTGAGCCACTGACCACCGGCCGTGGTGCGCAATGGACTGCCCCAATAAGGACCAGGGCCCTGGATCATATAGTCACGGCGGAACACCTGATGCCCCACATACTTCAATCCTTTCTCACCAAGTAAAGAGGCCGAGAGGATAATCTGGTCGAAGAGGTTCCAGGCACCTTCATACATCAGTGTACCATTACCTGTTGCCAACTCGTTCCACCAGGGATTCCAGAGGTCACCCTTCCCCACCTCACCTGCCTCACGCTTGGCACCTAAGCAGACAGCCATCGAGGCATCTTGGGGATCGTCGTTCATGTCGCCCATAATAAACAGTTTCACGGCCGGATCGTCTTCCAACAGGGAGTCTTTGACTACCCGCAACTGTTGGCCGCCATCCTCACGGGCGATAGAGGGCGCCCCACGGGAGGGCAGATGGTTGACGACGATAGTCACATGTTCGTCGGCCAGCGTACCACTGACAATCAGGAAACCACGGGTGGCGCGACCTGCGTCTTCTGGCCTTGTATATATATAAGGTACGAGCTTGACATTTCTGACACTGAAAAGTGAAGGGTTATAGAGCAGACCACAGTCGATGCCACGCTGATCCGGGCCCTCGATATGCACGAACTGAATGCCACGAGCCTTCAGAGGAGGCTCGTTACAGAGGTCGGTAAGACACTTCGCGTTCTCCACCTCAGCCACACCGATGGCTGCACAACCCACATCGGGCAGTTCATCGGTACCCATCTCAGAGAGCACACGCGCCAGGTTGACGAGCTTATGGGCATATTTGTCGGCAGTCCAATGGTAAGAACCCTCGGGCAGGAACTCATAGTCGTTCTTCCCCGCATCGTGACAGGTATCAAACAGGTTCTCAAGATTGTAGAAGCCTATCGCATAGGCCACTTGCTTTTTCGATGTCTTCGCGTTGGCAAGGACGGGGAGGAACAGCAGGAGCAACATTCCTAATCTGATTTTACGCATAGCAGTCATATTTATGCTTGCAAAAATAACATAAAAATCTGAGTCGGCCAAGAAAAAAACACAAAAATCATCACTTAAAAGAAAAATAAGGGCAGAAAGTTTGCAAATTCAAAAAAAAGTTCGTACCTTTGCGCCCGCTTTATACGCAAACAGTATTTATAACATTAATATTAAATTCAAAATGAAAAAAGGTATTCATCCAGAAAACTATCGCCCCGTCGTGTTCAAGGACATGTCCAACGGCGATATGTTCCTTTCGAAGTCTACTGCAAAGACAAATGACACTGTAGAATTCGAAGGCGAAACTTACCCGGTGGTAAAAGTCGAAATCTCCAGCACCTCTCACCCGTTCTACACTGGTAAGAGCAAGCTCGTTGACACCGCAGGTCGTGTCGATAAGTTCATGAGCCGCTACGGTAAGGCTGCGAAGAAGTAAGATAAAACCGCAAAATCATAAAGGCACGTTCTCGGTAGTTGCATATGCCTGGAACGTGTCTTTTTTCATTGAATAGTGAAAAGAAGTGAAAAGTGAATCGCGATGACTTACTTTTCACTTCTTTTTTGTATCTTTGTAGCCGACAACTTTACTTATCTATAAATAATAGAAATGAAAACAGTTTATGACTTCACTGTCAAGGACAGAAAAGGCAAGGACGTATCCCTGAAGGAATACGCCAACGAGGTGTTGCTGATTGTCAATACAGCAACCAAGTGTGGATTCACCCCACAATACGACGAGCTGGAGAAACTCTATGAGAAGTATCACAGCCAGGGCTTCGAGATTCTCGACTTCCCCTGCAACCAATTCGGACAGCAGGCTCCCGGCACTGACGAGAGCATCCATGAGTTCTGTAAGTTGAATTTCGGCACAGAGTTCCCCCGTTTCAAGAAGGTCAAGGTAAACGGCGATGATGCCGATCCCCTCTACAAGTTCCTGCAGGAGCAGAAAGGTTTTGCTGGCTGGGATATGAGCCACAAGATTGCCCCCATCCTCGACGACATGCTCTCTAAGGCAGATCCCGACTACAAGCAGAAACCCGACATCAAGTGGAACTTCACCAAGTTCCTCATCAACAAGAAAGGGCAGGTGGTGGCCCGCTTCGAGCCTACGGAGAACATCGACAATATCGCAGCACAGATTGAAGAACTTCTTTAATTGAAGATTTCTATCATGGAAAGAACTAAATGTTTGATTATAGGCAGCGGCCCCGCAGGGTATACCGCTGCCATTTACGCTTCACGCGCCAACCTCAGTCCTATTGAGTATAGCGGCATGCAGCCCGGCGGTCAGCTGACGCAGACCACGGAGGTAGAGAACTTCCCCGGTTATCCGCAGGGTGTGGACGGCAACCAGATGATGATGGACCTTTACGAACAGGCCCAGCGCTTTGGAACCGATATCCGCATGGGCACCATCGTCAAGGTGGACTTCTCGAAGGCCCCTTACGTCTGTACTGCCGACGATGGGACGGAGATTGAGGCCGACACCGTGATTATCGCCACAGGAGCCTCTGCCAAGTACCTGGGACTCGACGACGAGCGCAAGTATAACGGTCAGGGTGTCTCGGCCTGTGCCACCTGCGATGGTTTCTTCTATCGTAAGAAGACGGTAGCCGTTGTAGGAGGTGGAGATACGGCCTGTGAGGATGCCCTCTATCTGAGCGGCCTCGCCAAAAAGGTGTATCTCATTGTGCGCAAGCCCTTCCTCCGTGCCTCTCAGGTGATGCAGCAGCGTGTGAAGGCTGCAGAGAACATTGAGATCCTCTTCGAGCACAACACCCTCGGTCTCTATGGCGAGAATGGCGTAGAAGGTGCCCATCTGGTCAAACGTAAGGGTGAACCTGACGAGGAAATTGTGGATATCGCCATCGACGGCTTCTTTCTTGCCATTGGCCATAAGCCCAACACAGACATCTTTAAGGAGTGGCTCGATATGGATGAGGTGGGCTACCTGAAGAAAATCGACGGTACACCCAAAACCAAGATTCCCGGCGTGTTTGTGGCTGGCGACTGTGCCGACCCCGTCTATCGTCAGGCAATCTCTGCGGCTGGCTCTGGCTGTCAGGCTGCCATTGAGGCTGAAAGATATCTGCTCAATCGCTAAGGTTTTATATAAAAAAGAGAAAAGGCTCGTTATCACAACGAGCCTTTTCCGTACTTAAAAAACTAAATTAATCAACCATAAACCTTAACCATTAAAATCTTTTTCTGGTGCAAAGATACAATAAGAATTTGGAATTGATGTTTAATCTGCGTTTTATTATGTTTAAAATGCGTGAATTAACGCATTTTCGACTAAAATTCACGCAAAATCAACATTTTTAATGCGAAAAAGGCAGATTTTTCCGAAAAAAGATGGTCATTTCACAAAAATTATCTATTTTTGCACACGAATTATCAACCGTAAAGATGGATAATAACATACTATTTAGCCTTCTGATAGCGACCGTAGTGGTCATTTCAGTACTCGTAGGAAGACATTTATACCTACGAAATATGCGTGTGCGACGTAGTCTGCAGATGAGTGCCATCTTCACCAACATCACCCATGAGTTGCTGACTCCCCTCACCGTGATCTCTGCCTCCGTTGACAAACTGCGCGATGAAGAACCGGAATACGGACATGACTACGACATGATGCAACTCAACATCCAACGTATGGTACGACTGCTGCAACAGATTCTGGAGACCAGCAAGTCGGAGGCAGGAGAACTGAAGTTACTCGTGGCCCAAGGCGACGTTATGAAATATGTACACGAGACTGCTATCTGCATAGAGCCCCTACTCACCAGGAGACAGATGAAGTTCACCGTCAGTTGTCAGCCAGAGAGTATGATGGGATGGATTGATACCGATAAACTCGATAAAATCATCTACAACCTCCTGTCGAACGCAGCCAAATACGCCAAGGAAGGCGGAGAAGTCGCCCTCAGGGCCAAAACGAACCACACCTATGACCAAATCCTGATAGAGATTAGCGATACAGGCGAAGGCATCTCACCAGAGATGATGAAACAGCTATTCAAGCGTTTCCAAGACGGTAAATATCGTCAGCACCACACCATTGGCACAGGATTGGGGTTGTCGCTCACGCGCGACCTTGTTTATTTGCACCATGGCAACATCAAATGCAAGAGTGAAGTTGGCGTCGGTACCACTTTCAGCGTTACCCTGCCCATCAACAAGGAAGCCTTTAGCCCTGATGAGATCTTCGAGCGGCCATCTACTGAGTTCACGCTCCCCAAGCACGTCATTCAGGACATCCACGCCATTACCCCCGACATCAATGCTGAAGGAGAGTACGACCAAGTCGACGATGATAGCACCAGTAAGATACTGATTGTTGAGGACAACCTGGAGTTGCTCATGCTCATGCAGCAGCTCTTGAAGTCGTATTACCGTGTCTATATTGCCCAAAATGGCGTAGAAGCCATGAAGATTATCAAAAAGAAAGCCATCGACCTGATTATCTCTGACGTGATGATGCCCGAGATGGACGGCTACGAGCTGACGCGAACCTTGAAGGGCGACCCCAACTACGACCACCTGCCCATCATCCTGCTGACCGCCAAGACACAGGAGGAAGACGAGCAGGAAGCCCTTGAAGCCGGTGCCGACGAGTTCCTCACAAAACCCTTCCGCCTGAAGGACCTTAAATTGCGCATCGACAATATCATCGAAAACCGCAAGCGCCTGCTGGCAGAAAGTATTCAGAGGTCTGACGAGGAAGACGTTGATGCAGCCAAGAGCGCCTCACCAGAGGAGATATTCCTCGAACGTGTACAATCACATGTCATGGCCCATCTGGATGACGATCTGTACGACCGCAATCAACTTGCTGCCGACCTGGGCACCAGTGCCTCGACCCTCTACAACAAATTGCGCTCCATCACTGGCATGAACGTCTCGACCTATATACGTGATGTCCGAATGAAGGAGGCCTACAAGATGGCAGTACAGAACCCCAAGATCCGTGTCAGCGACCTCGCCTATAGCGTAGGCTTCCACGATCCACGCTATTTTGCCACCTGTTTCAAAAAGCAGTTTGGTATGCAACCCAAGGAATTCCTTGACAGTTTGCTGTCAAAATCATAAAAATAACATCATTTTTATGATTTTCCTAATCCTACATTCTTATATATAAATAATAATGTGTATCTTTGCACGCGGAATTCCTAAATTCTAAACGTAATTATTATGGCTAAACAGAAAAAATTCATCCTCCAAGAAAGTGAGATTCCAACACAGTGGTACAACATTCAGGCAGACATGCCCAACAAGCCCATGCCTCCCATCCATCCTGCTACGAAGCAGCCCCTGGGAGTCGACGACCTCGCACACATCTTCCCCCGCGAGTGCTGTGTGCAGGAGCTGGACACAGAGCATCGCTGGATAGACATCCCTGAGGATGTACTCGAGAAGTATAAATACTATCGTTCTACCCCATTGGTACGTGCCTACGCCCTCGAAGAGGCCCTGGGTACCCCTGCCCACATCTATTTCAAAAACGAGAGTACCAACCCGCTGGGTTCGCATAAGATCAACTCTGCCCTGCCCCAGTGCTACTATGCCAAGCAGGAAGGCACCACTAACGTCACCACAGAGACGGGTGCTGGCCAGTGGGGTGCCGCCCTCAGCTATGCTGCCAAGATCTACGGCCTCGACTGTGCCGTCTATCAGGTGAAGATCACCATGCAGCAGAAGCCTTATCGCTCCAGCATCATGCGCACCTTCGGTGCTGTCGTAGAAGGCTCTCCCTCCATGTCTACCCGTGCTGGTAAGGACATCCTGACCAAGGACCCTACCCACTCCGGCTCTCTGGGAACGGCCATCTCTGAGGCAGTAGAGCTCGCCACGACCACCCCGAATTGTAAATATACGCTGGGCTCCGTGCTCAATCACGTAGGTCTGCACCAGACCATCATCGGTCTGGAGGCAGAGAAGCAGATGGCGATGGCAGGCGAATATCCCGACATCGTGATTGGCTGCTTCGGCGGTGGTTCCAACTTCGGCGGAATCTCGTTCCCCTTCATGCGCCACAACCTCCTTGACGGTAAGACCACAGAGTTCATCGCTGCTGAGCCCGACAGCTGTCCGAAGCTCACTCGCGGACAGTTCCGCTACGACTTCGGCGACGAGGCTGGCTACACCCCACTGCTGCCGATGTACACCCTGGGCCACAACTTCAAGCCCAGCAACATCCACGCTGGCGGTCTGCGCTACCACGGTGCTGGCATGATCATCTCCCAGCTCATCAAGGACGGCCTGATGCATGGTGTCGACATCCCACAGCTCGAGACCTTCGAGGCTGGTATGCTCTTCGCCCGTACAGAGGGTATCATCCCTGCTCCTGAGAGCACCCACGCCATCGCAGCCACCATCCGCGAGGCCAAGAAGTGCAAGGAGACTGGCGAGGAGAAGGTCATCCTCTTCAACCTCTCTGGTCACGGCCTGATCGACATGCCGTCATACGAGGCTTTCATCAAGGGTGACCTCCAGAACTACACCGTCACCGACGAGATGATCGCCGCCAACCTCGCTGAACTCGATAAACAGCAATAATATGAATCCCCAGCCGTTTGGCTGGGGATTTTCTTTTACCATAACCAGGACTCTTCTTCGCCGTCGTAAACGATGGGACCTGTCCAGCCATGATGGCGACAGGCATCGGCTACGTCTTGCTGCATCTCGGGGGTGATGAGACGAACACCCTTGCGGGCCTCGAAATACTTTTTCCTTCCCCACCACTGAATGAGCAGTTGGCGGATGAGATACTCCATACGACCAGGCATCTCCAGGTATAGATGCGTTAGTCCACGTTTCATGATCACGCGCTGGTTCTTGCGGAACATCTCGCAATTCTCGCCCCCAATATGGGGATTACGGGGATTGATGGCATTGTAGGCCAAGGGCTGAGTATCGGCATATTGTCCCACCAACCAGCGAAGACACAGCTGGCGCAGGGGACAACTCTCACTGAAACATACCAAGTAATTACCTGCCTTCTCGCGGAAGGCCGCTTCCTGCGACTGTGTCGCTGACTGTTCTACGTTTTTCATTCTTATCTAGATTGATTGGATATTAAACTTTCAGTTTCACCCAGTAATAGTTGCCCGACGTGGTGTGTTTGCTCTGGAACTTATATTCTGGGCGGTTCAGATAGTTGCCTATCTTCTGGAAAGAGGTGGTATCTTCCTTATAACCCTTGAAGTGGCTCTTCAACAAGGCAGAAAGGTCTTTCAGACTCATCCATTCG
>Ga0247611_10010875_pt1 | contig 10612 bp, 6 predicted proteins | sample 177DNAGHGhighgp2_FD_192422 | JGI IMG/M metagenome (GOLD analysis project Ga0247611, IMG submission 192422) | Sheep rumen microbial communities from Palmerston North, Manawatu-Wanganui, New Zealand - 1770 DNA GHGhigh gp2 | ecosystem: Host-associated > Mammals > Digestive system > Stomach > Rumen ... | reverse complement strand
CCACATTAATTGATCTACTGCTCGTGGGCGGCAATATGCCTGATTATGCCGACGTGAACGGTGACGGCATCGTGAACGTGAGCGATGTGACATTCCTCATCGAGATGCTGCTGACCATGCATTAATATGCTGCATTTCACATGAATGTAGAATGAACGATTATTGATAATAGTTGTTAGGGGAATTGGCATTCGTTTGTTTTAATGGTGTGGCATTACTTGGATTAACCATCATGGCAAATGCTCATCATGCAATGTAGTAACCGTCAGGAGAAAAACAAGACGTTATCTTGAATAAAGAATCATTTCTTGAAGCAAGGAATCCGAAATCGTCTAAAATTTTTACACTTTTGTCAAAAGCACCAGTTAAATTGTGTTAATTTTCGGTTTTCATCTTGACACATATATATTATCCAAAGTTAATTTGTATGTGATTTTGAAATGATTTCATCTGCAATTTATTAAAAAAGTATCTTTATGAAACGCATTATTATAACAACCCTCGCTTGCTTTTGTATGGCACTTGCCGTCTTGTCCGGGATACCCACGTCGGGTGCCACTATCTCCAGTCATGCCGCATCAAGAAACAAGTCGTGTACAGTATCTCCTGACTCCAAAACAGAGATGACGGGACAGAGATCCCTGCACCAGTACATACGGGAACGCAAGTTCTCACCAAATGACAATCGTCTCACCGACAGGGCGCCGCAGCGTCTTTCTCCAGAAGAAATAACGGGATCCCGCATTGTCGTCATGGAGGCTCAGGGTGTTGAAGATTTTGACAACAACGGATATCCCATCATGAGTGATATGGTTTATAGCCTGGGATGGGGAAATGATGTATTCTCGTGGGCAAACGGAGCTTACGATAATGACAGCCTCAAGTACTATGGCATTAACGGCTTCTATGGAAAATATCAGTTGCCTTTTGAATGGAATGAGGAGACTGGTGAGCCCATGTTATACTCCAATATTTTGGTATATGAGGATACGATAAACGGGTATTTCAATTTCAACAGTAAAGTTGATACTGTCAGAACTGTCATCTTCTACACGATGAGTGACTTCTTTGAAGATGGCAATGGCGAGGAGTTGCCGGGAACAGTTCTTGATGACGGCACAATCCTTTTTGAGGGGTCATATCTCATTTATACTGAGGAGGTGTATTTGAAATACCACCGCATACCTATAACAGGAACCGTCACCCTGATCTCAAAGGACTCTGCGGCTTATATCACCCCGATTCTCTCTTACATCTATCTGCTCAGTCCCAATGGCATTCATGAGTTCAACGATATGACTCCCTCATCATCGGGCAATCCCTACTTTGTCCGTATGGATGACATTCAATCACAGTCGCTCTACTATGGAGAGGCTTTTAATCAAGGTGACTCAGGCCACCATCCATTTGAAGACATCGTTGGAGGCAGCGGCGGACTGGTGCCCAAGCCGATTAAACCAGGCAGGCCGGGCTTTATCAGTCCGATACCCATCACACCCATCACACCCGTCGGACCATTCAATCCAAGCAATACCGAGTCATCGACCCCTTCTTATTTTGATATATCCTCAAATACTGACAGCAGTTCATCTTCAGAAAATGAGATGAGACTAAGTAGAAGTGGAAAAGACGGTAGCAGTGTAATTAATTTCAGCGGAGGGCATAAACCCAAGCCAATTGGTGGAGGGGGGCATTTCAACAAACCAATCGTTCTTCCAAGGACTGTTCAAGACCCAATCAAGATAGCTGCATCTGTTGGATCAAGCACCACGATGCCGAAGTCCGCTTCACAAAAGCCAAAACCTAAAAAGATGATAACTGAAATAGTAGATGCGGGCATGAAGGTTAATGTTTCATTGAACAGTATTGCATCTCAATTGTTTGGCAACACTAAAAAACTAAATCGACCACGTGTTTTTGACAAAGATGTGATTAATGGAGGCGGTGGACGTCAACCTAAGCCAATTCGTCCGAGAGATTTCCTGATTCCGACCTTAGTTGAGTCATACAGCCCTAACTCATCACTGTACAAAACTTCAAATGGTCTTTATCAGGCACCTGTCTATATGTTCCAGTATGACGACTCTACTGTCATTGTTTACAACCTCTTTGGCCTCGGTTCAACGTTTAACGCCATTTTCATCAATGAAGATGGCACCATGAGTCTGCCAGGACAAGCGTTGTTCTATGACCCCGACCTAAATGATGACTTCTGCAACTATTCGCTCGTGAACGACACCCTCATGCTTGGAAACACCGGACTTGCCGCACCCGACGGCATGACCTGGGATGTCACCGTTCCTCACGGATTAGACAATAGTTATCCTGGTTATTTCGACAACAACCGTCTCTATTTCACCGACGGCAACCAGTTCATTTTACCAGTGGCTTTCCTGCGCGGTGATGTAAACCGTGACCGCAAAGTTTCTATTGCCGATGTCACCAGCTTGATCAACAGTCTATTGACAGAAGTTTATGACAATAGTGCACACTTCTCCACCGAAGCAGCTGATGTGAACCAGGACGGCAAATTCTCTATCGGTGATGTGACAACACTGATCAATTACCTCCTGTCCGGCTCCTGGGGACCTGATTAATAACGCCCTTTTACACCGTAACTTTCGCAAATGAAGCATGAATTGGTTTCATTTGCAGGGCGGCTGTGTTATTATTTGGGGCGGCTACGCATGGGAGTGGTCGCTCCATCACAGAATTCGGTATATTGTGGGAGGGTTTTTGGGAAAAAGTGTTACCTTTGCGAGCAGAATCTACTAATTATCAATTAACGATTTTAAAACCAAACGGAATGAAGAAACTATTCATGATGATGCTGGCCGCCCTGACGTGTCTGGGCATGGCCGCACAGAAGCCTGTAGCGACGACGGTCCCCGGTGACCCGATGGCTACACAGATGTACACGCTGAGCAACGGCTTGAAAGTGTTCCTCAGCGTCAACCACCAGAGTCCGCGCATCGCGGCACACATCGCCGTGCGCACCGGCTCGCGTAACGATCCCGCCGAGACAACTGGTCTGGCCCACTACCTGGAGCACCTGATGTTCAAGGGCACCAAGCAGTTTGGCACGAGCAACTATGAAGCTGAGCGCGCACTGCTCGACACCATCGAGGCACGCTACGAGCAGTACCGCCTGGTGACCGACCCCGAGCGTCGCCGTGTGCTGTACCACGAGATCGACAGCATCTCGCAGCTGGCCGCCAAGTACAACATCCCCAACGAGTATGACAAATTGATGGCCGGCATCGGCGGTCAGGGCACCAACGCCTATACCAGCACCGACGTCACCTGCTATACCGAGGACATCCCCGCCAACGAGGTGGACCGCTGGGCCCGCATCCAGGCCGACAGGTTCCAGAACATGGTCATCCGCGGTTTCCACACCGAGCTGGAGGCCGTGTATGAGGAATACAACATCGGCATCGCCAAGGACCAGTGGAAGCTGTTCGAGGCCATGAATGCCAAGATGTTCCCGACTCACCCCTACGGTACACAGACAACCATCGGCACGCAGGAGCACCTGAAGAACCCCTCGATCACCAACATCAAGAACTACTTCAACAACTACTACTGCCCGAACAACGTTGCCATCTGTATGGCTGGCGACTTTGACCCCGACGAGGTCATCACCATCCTGGAGCGTCACTTCGGCAACTGGAAGCCCAACTACAACCTGACCCGTCCCGAGTTTGCACCACTCGCGCCCATTACTGCTCCCATCGACACCACCGTCATGGGTCAGGAGGCCGAGTTTGTGGCCCTGGGCTGGCGCTTCGGTGCCGGTAACTCGCTGCAGTGCGACACGATGGACGTTGTTGCCGAGATGCTCTCGAACGGCACTGCCGGTCTCATCGACCTGAACCTGAACCAGCCCATGAGGGTGATGGGTGCAGGAGCCTATAGTGACGAGATGACCGACTACTCGATGCTCATGCTCATCGGTTATCCCAACGAGGGCCAGAGCTTAGAGGAGGTGCGTGAGCTGCTGTTAGGCGAGCTCGGCAAGCTGCGCAAGGGCGACTTTGACGATGACCTGCTGGTGAGCGTGGTCAACAACAACAAGCTGAACTACCTGCGTGCCCTGGACAACAACGGCTCGCGCACGCGCCAGCTTGTCAACGCATTTATCAACCACGTTGATTGGACCCAGGAGGTCGGCAAGCTGGACCGCATGGCCGGCATGACCAAGGAGCAGATCGTGGCATTTGCCAACCGCTACCTGCAAGACAACTTCGTGTGCGTCTATAAGCGCATGGGCGAGGACACCACCGCCAAGAAGATCGACAAGCCCCAGATCACCCCGATTCCCACCAACCGCGACATGCAGAGCGACTTTGTCCGCAACATCCTGAGTGAGATCGTGGAGCCCATCCAGCCCCAGTTTGTTGACTACAGCAAGGAGATGACCGTCGGCCAGACCAGCAAGAAGCTGCCGCTGCTCTACAAGCAGAACACGATGGACGACCTGTTCACGCTGACCTACAAGTATGACTTCGGCAACACGGCCGACAACCGCTATGAGACGGCGCTGGCCTACATGGACTACTTAGGCACCAAGAAGATGAGTGCCACCGAGTTCAAGCAGCGTCTGTACAAGCTGGCTTGCAACATCTCGATGAACGTGCGCGACAACGAGACCTACTTGACGCTGAGTGGCCTGAGCGAGAACATGCCCGAGGCTCTGAAGCTCGCCGAGGACCTGCTGCAGAATGCCCAGCCCGACGAGGAGGCCTACAAGAGCATGGTTGACCTGATTATCAAGAGTCGCAACGATGCCAAGACTAACCAGGAGGAGTGCTTCAACCGCCTGAACGAGTATGGCATGTACGGTCCCCGCAATGAGTACACCAACATCATGAGTGCCCAGCAGCTGCGCGACACCAAGCCCGCCGAGCTGCTCGCCCTGGTCAAGGGTCTGCGTGACATGGAACACTCTGTGCTGTACTATGGCCCCATGACACAGAAAGAGCTGGACAAGTGCCTCAAGAAGGTACACAAGACCAGCAAGAAGCTGGCCGCCGTGCCTGTGGGCACCCCCTACATGGAGCAGACCACGCCGAGGACCGAGATCCTGCTGGCTCCCTACGAGGCCAAGAACATCTACATGGTGCAGTACCACAACAAGGGCACCCAGTGGGCACCCGAACACGCTGCAACCATCAACCTGTTCAATGAGTACTTTGGCGGCGGCATGAACGGCATCGTCTTCCAGGAGCTGCGCGAGGCACGTGGTCTGGCCTACTCGGCTGCAGCCTACTACCGCCAGCCCTATGAGAAGGGACATCCCGAGTATGCGATGACCTACATCATCACCCAGAACGACAAGATGATGGACTGCGTTCGCGAGTTCAACAACATCGTTGGTACCATCCCCCAGAGCGAGGCCGCCTTTGCCCTTGCCAAGGAGTCGCTGATGAAGAAGCTGGCCAGCCGTCGTGTGGTTCGTGGCGGTGTTTTGAACAGCTACGTTTCTGCTCAGCGCTTAGGTCTGGACTACGACATCAACTCGGTGGTCTATAACCAGCTGCCGAACCTGAAGCTGAATGACATCGTGAAGTTTGAGCAGCAGTCGATGGCTGGCAAGCCCTACCGCTACCTCATCCTGGGTGACGAGAAGGAGCTCGACATCAAGGGTCTGGAGAAGATTGCCCCGATCCGTCGCTTGACGCTGGAGGAAATCTTCGGCTATTAACGGTAGACGTTAGATTTTTAAGGGTCCTTGAGGTCGATGATGACCTTAGGGACCTTTTTTTCGGGGGGCCGTGGCGGGAGCCACGGCACAGGCAACCCTGAGGATTCCTGAGGATGGGGGCACCGGGGAGCCGTGGCGGGAGCCACGGCACAGGCGACCCTGAGGACTCCTGAGGATGGGGCACCGGGGAGCCGTGGCGGGAGCCACGGCACAGACGACCCTGAGGGTTCCTGAGGATGGGGATAAAATTGAGGTCCCGATAGTCGTAATGACAATCGGGACCCCAACTATATCTGGAGGAAGTTCTCACTCCTCACTTCTCACTTCTAACCCCTAACTTCTAACTGACCAAGGGCTTTCTTGCAGATGCCCTCGTGGCGGGTGACCATGTAAATTAACAGGATGTTAAAGACGATGACCTCAAAGGCGAAGTAGAGCCAGGGGACATTGCAGATGACTGTGATGAAGCAGACGATGATGCGAGTGTTGAAAGTGAGGATGTTGGTGTACTTCATCAACGGGAGGCTGAGCTGGCGGAAGTAGTCGCGGAACTCCTGGCTGGGCACACCGTCCTCGCCGTAGCGCTCATTCAATGCGGCACGCAGGCGTTGCATGTTGGGCGTCAAGCGCTCCTGATTGGCCGTATAACCACTATAGAAGAACAGGGGCAACTTGCTCCAGAAGTTCCTACCCCACTCCAGCTGAAGATACTGCTCCTTGAGTTTGGCAGCGCTGTCGAGTTCACTGCCCTGCTGGCCCTTGAGGAAGAAGAGATGGAACTGACGGTAACAGTCGGCCATTGCGGCTTGCAGAGCATGGCTCACTCCAGACAATACTGCCAGGGTCCAGATCATCCAAGCGTTGTTGGCAAAGAAATGCTCTCCCGTGATACTGTCACCGAAGTGCAATTCCCTGAACACCAGTGCGAAGCTAATGGCCGCAAACCAAAAGTCACCACTCACGCCGTCGAGGATGCGCCCCATGCGGGAGTACTGCTGGGTGAGGCGTGCCAGCTGTCCGTCGGCACTGTCAAAGGTGTCGGCCCAGGTGATGAGCAACATGCCCACCCAGTTGAGCCATGCCAGATAGGGCTGCTGGAAATAGAGCAGGATGCCACCTGCCACGCCCATGAAGATACTGGCCACAGTGATAGCATTGGGGCTGACGCCCAGTTTCTGGAACAGCTTAGCCCAGAGGAAACCGAGTGGACGGTGGAAGTGGAGGTCAAACCATTCCTCGGTGTCGGTTGACTTGAGCGAAGCCTGATATTCTTCTTTTAATGTCATGTTTTTCGGTTTTCGGTTTAATTTATAGAAACAATAGAGAGTTTAGAAATGCTAACTCCTAACTTATTATAGTCCCAAGTGGGCTTTGGCAAGTGCAAGGACGGCCTTGGCAATGTGCGGAGCCGACTCGTTGCGACAGGGCGCAAAACTGGGCCAGTCGTTGAAGTCGATGATGCGGATGGTACCGTCGGGATCAACGATGCAATCGCCACCATAGATGACAACATTCAACTCCTCGGCAGCACGAGAACAGATACTCTTTAACTCCTTGAGGTCGATGTCGATGCCCTGGCTGTGACCATTGACCTCTTCCCAGCCATACTTGCTATGTCCCTCGTCAAAGGGATAGAACCAGTAGAAGAACTGGGAATCCTTAACGCCGTAGAACTTCACAAGGTCGCCCACAAGATGGACGTTGATGACGGCACGCGTGATGCCACGGTAGAAGTACTCCTGCAAGACTTCCTGAGCCTCCTCGGGATGGCGGACGTAGCTGACGTCCTCCTTGTGCATGGCGTGGAAGTCGCCGCGCTTGATCCAGCAAGACTTGAAGCCGGCCTTCTTGAGCTGTGACTTGATGTTCTCGTTGGTGTTGACGATGAGGCTCTCGGGATAGGGGATGCCGTTACCCAGGAGGATGCGCGTCATGCGCTCTCGGGTACAGTTCTCGATGCCATAACCCGAGTTCACCACCAGACGTCCAGCGTCCTCAAGCTGCTGTAGCTTGGCAATGCTGGCACGCTCGCGGCACATGGCGAGGATGACAGGCTCCTCGATGTCCTGCTTGTTGAACTGTTCCTCGCTATAGACGTTGACCTGGCAGCCGCGCTTGCGCAACTGCTCAGCCACGAGGTTGAAGATAGCGGTGTCGTTACCGATGTGATTGGGCGAATAAGCCCCCGCGCGCATAACGCCCGCAATAGTGATATCTGCCATTGTTTATTGACTTAAAAATTACTGGTCGCGGACTGCCTTGCCCGCAATAAGAACTGCAAAGGTACAAAAAAAAATAATAGGCCGCCCAAAATGCCCGAAAAAGTTATTTTTTTGAGTCTCTGTGCTTTTTGACATGGTGAAGGAATTGGGGAGGTGGTAATTTTGCAGCGTCAACCAATCACAAACCAATTTATAGACCGACAACCATGAAGACACTCATGAACAATGAACAGAATGGACGTGTGCTACACGCGGCATACCTGGCGTGGATGAATGCAGCAGGACTGCGACGGGCACGGCTCAGGAACAAGCGGTTCACCTATGGCGACCAGTGGAGCGACCTGGTGAAGGACGAGAACGGCTGCTTGATGACCGAGGGCGAACGCCTGGCATCACAGGGGTGTGAGAACATCACCAACAACCTCATCCGCCAACTGGTGAAAACGATCGTGGGCCGCTTCAGGAGCCAGTACCTCAAGCATGACGACAAGGTGCTGACACCTCTTGCCCAGACTGCGAGCGATAACGAACTGGACGAGCTCGACAGCCGTGCTCTGGAGGAATTTCTGATCTCGGGGTGCTGCATCCAGCGCATTGACATGGAACACGCCCCAGGCGACAGTGACCAAGTGAAGGTCCACAACGTGAATATCAACCAACTGTTTGTCAACGCTATCGAGGATCCAAGGTCGTGGGATTGCGAACTCATCGGCCAGCTGCATGACCTGAACATTGCCCAACTGCTGCGTCGCGTGGCAGGCGGCAATCAGCGCAAGGCAGCCTGGGTGAGACGTCTCTATACCGATGGTGCCCAAGAACGCATGGACGAGTTCACTACCCGAATAGGCGCAGATTCACAGCTGGGCAAGGACTTCTGGCACGCCAGTGACGGCAAGTGCCGCGCTATCGAGGTGTGGACGTTAGAGAGCCGTGAGGTGATCATTTGCCACAACCGCCGCGAGGGGACACTCAGCGTGGAACCAGCCAGCCTTGCCCATCGCCTGAAGAACCGTCCCGACGTGACGACCCACTGGGACATCGCCACCGTGTGGCACTGCCGCTGGTTCAGCCCGATGGGCGATCTGCTCGCAGAGTATGACTCGCCCAAGCCAGACGGTAGCCACCCATTTGTCCTGAAGCTCTACCCACTCACCGACGGTGAAGTCCATGCCGTGGTCGAGGACATCATCGACACACAGAAGCACGTGAACCGCATGATTTCGCTCCTGGACCAAGTGATGCGCTCCAGTGCCAAGGGGGTGCTGCTCTTTCCCGAGACCGCACTACCCGAAGGCTGGACATGGGAACAGGCACGCCAATGCTGGTCCAGAGCCAACGGCCTGTTGCCCTATAACCCGAACTACGGCACCGCCAAGCCCGAACAGATCATCGCCAACGGCAGCAACAGCAATGCCTTCCAGATGATTGAGTTGCAGATGAAGCTGTTTGAGGAGATTAGCGGCGTGACTGGAGCCTTGCAAGGCAAGAGTGCCGGGGTGAACAGTGCCAACGTCTATCAACTGCAGAGCGAGAATGCAAGTATTGCATTGAGCGACGTGTTCGAGACATTTGAGGCGTTCAGGCGGCAGCGGGACAGGAAGATTGTACGCATTATCGAGGACCGCGGCAAGAGCCACGGCACAGAAAAACCATGACAACACGAGGCCGCGCCAAGGCGAGACCCTACAATTATCAACTCAAGTTTCTGAAGTGATAAACACTTCAGAACTTGAAGATTAGGGATTAGAGAGTAGTGAGTAGTGAAGAAAATTTTTCAAATCTTATTGGTTTTATCAGTTCGCTGACGATGCATCGTGCATCCCTAATCTCTAATCCCTAATCCGTAATCCTCAAGTTTTTAAAGTGGCGCAGCTACTTTAGAAACTTGAATTATCAATTATAAATCTTTATGAACCATGAACAGAGAAGAAAAATCCATGAAGAAGAGCGAAACGGCTCAGGTAGCACCGCCACCTTTTCGCCAGAGTGAACAACACGAAGAGCCACAAGAGGCACCACGGCAGGAGCCGTCCGCCTCCCCTACTCTCGTCGAGAGGATCGTGGCACTGGAACTTGACGAGGAGGCTACCCACCTACTGATAGGGATGACCAGTAGCCTTGATTCAGAGAGTGTACCCCCTGAGATGCTTGACACCCTCGCCCGCGGGGTGACCCACGCTGTCGATGTGCAGAATGCCGATGCTGCCGGCTACCTGCGAGGCCGAAACGAGAAGATCGAGGCCGTGCTGCAGCCCGAGCCTGAAGAGGAAGAGCCAATGGCGACACCTGTCTTTCCCCGATATTGCCGCCGCAGCATCTGGGACAGATGAGAGTTAGGAGTTAGGAGTTAGAAGTTGACTTTGAGGCTTCTGGAATTTTAATAACAATCATTTTTTAAACCATTATTTTTTACCATGAACAGTTACAATTTTACTAAGGTTATGCGCTGGATGCGCAACCACAAGAAGGTCGTGATCTTTGTCATCACTGTTATTCTCATCGCTATCCTTGCCTCGTGCATGGGAGGTAACCACACTGACGCTACTCTCGCCGTGGGTATGCTCATCGGCGGTCTGGAGGACGGAAAACACGTCGTGGACGGTCCTCTCACGACCGACCTGACCCGCGAGGGATCTCCCGAGCTGCTGCTCAACGAGATTGACCAGCAAATCGTGAAGATTCG
>Ga0247611_10010874_pt1 | contig 10612 bp, 9 predicted proteins | sample 177DNAGHGhighgp2_FD_192422 | JGI IMG/M metagenome (GOLD analysis project Ga0247611, IMG submission 192422) | Sheep rumen microbial communities from Palmerston North, Manawatu-Wanganui, New Zealand - 1770 DNA GHGhigh gp2 | ecosystem: Host-associated > Mammals > Digestive system > Stomach > Rumen ... | reverse complement strand
TGATATAGACTTATTATGAGTTAAAGTTACTTTGTCTTCATTACCAGTTGTTACATTATTAACAAATCCTATAGGATAAAATTCTTTCATATAAATATCAGCAGGAGCCTTTAGCTTAGTCGGTCTTATTATAACTTTTACAACATTTCCGTCAAGATTATAAGAACCAAATTTTGGCATCAATGGATTTATATCATCATCCCATTGCCATCCTTCGCCCCAATATTCACTATCCAGAATATAATCATCTATATATACATTTTTGGGTTCTATAACATTTTTAGATTTAGCAGTACTCAATAACTGTTCCAAATTTTTTGAACTTAAAAACGGATCCGCACCTAATTTGAAATACAATTCATTATTAGAAGATTTATATAATTCTGTAATAAATTTATAGTCATTACCCAGTGTATCTAAGGACGCAGCAAGGGTAAGAATCTTTTGCGTAGAAGCCGGATTAAAAGGAGTATGGCTGTTAAATGAGTATATGTTTTTACCTGTATTTATATCTTTTACAGAAACGGATATTGCACCTTTATTGTGCATATTTACAGCTTTTAACGCTTTATCTATCGCATTTGCAGCATAAGTACCGGTTTGAGTCATCACAAATACTACACATACCAGTAATCCTAAGAGTTTTTTCATATCACCCTAACCTCATATTTTTCATGTATATCTTTTAGTATAGTACAAGAATTTCTATATTCATACATTTTATCAAATTTTATTTTGCAAGTCATCAAACCTTCCTGCTGATTTTTAATTTCAGTAATTGTCTCTCCTACATAATCAAAAATTCTTGAATGTCCTATATTCCAATCATTATCTTTAATTTTACCCGATTGAGTAACAGCAATCATAAATGCTTGATTTTCAATAGCTCTTGCCCTTGTCAGAGTCTCCCAAGGTATTGGTTTTTTAAGTCCCCAAGCAGCCATATTTACAAGCAAATCAACATTTTCATACCTGTATGCACGGAATATTTCAGGAAATCGAATATCATAGCATATTGTAAGCCCTATATTTATACCTTCAATATTTACCATAACTGGATGTTCACCCTCAGTTATGTAGTTCCCCTCAGTACAACCGCAATATGTGTACAAGTGCATTTTTGAATACTCTGCAATCAATTCTCCGGAACGGCTTATTACAGGGCAAGTGTTATATAACCTGCCGTCAGATTTCCTTTCTATATAACTACCGCCCAAAATATTAACTGAATAGCGTTTTGCAATATCTGACAAAAATTTGACGGTCTGACTGTTACGACTATCCTCCGCAGCCGCCGGAAAATCCTCGCAAGACCAGCCCACAGTCCAAACTTCAGGCAAAATTAAGAAGTCCGTACCCTTATCTAACTCACGAGATATAATTTCCTCCGCTTTACCCCTATTCTTTTCAGGATTTCCTATAACAGACGACATCTGTAACGCTGAAATTTTTATTTCTTTATTTTGCACCATACTCTGTTTTTCTTAGCCTTTTCATACTCTTCCGGAAATCTTTTTTCGATAGCTTCTAAACTATCTTTTAATTTTTGTCTGAATTCTGCTTCCTGCTCCGTTGATACATCAGATGGTACATATATTGGTTCACCGTATATATTAATGATATTACACTTGCCCAGAGGTGCTGTCATTTTATCCCATGATGGGAAATGCACGAAATTCATCTGAGGGCAATACCAACCAACAGGAATAATAGGCACACCTGACATTTTTGCAATACGAACGACTCCGTTTTTAACTCTGTGCAAAGGTCCGTTTGGGCCATCAACCATAATAGCAACAGACTTGCCCTCGCCAAGCAATTCAACCAGTTTTAGAGTACTTTGAACTCCACCCCTCTTACTTGAACCTCTTACAGTTTTAAATCCTAAACCTTCTACTGCATAAGTAACAATATCTCCATCAGAAGAATTGCTTATAAGGATATTTATATCCTCTTTATTTTTTATACCGTATAAACAAAACTGATCCGAATGCCACATTGCATATATACAAGGTTTTATGTACTGATTACCTATCTCATGAATATGTGTGAAATGCTTTTGTATCTGCATGTATGCACTGACAGCTTTGCCAAAATATATAGCATTTTTCTTGTTAATTAACCTGACCATACAAGAATTTTACCATAAATCAGGGGGCATGACAATTGCTAAAAAAAAAAATTCATACTATAAACTTAAAAAGATAACAGTTCTCTTTCAAGCTCTTCTAATTCTGCTTGTTTCTGACTTTCAAGACGCTTTTTCATAATCCAGAACATATTATTATCAATATTTCCATCTTCAGCCATTTGATAAAGTGCTTTATATTTATTATAATATTTATCCTTTATAAGCTGAACTCTCATGTCTTTGTATACATTGCTCTTTTCGTTTTGGTTTAATCTTGAATGTCTGTAACCTTCATCCGCCTCACCAAATGCAACTTTAGATGGCTGAATTTTATATTGAGATTTTACATTTGCCAAATTAAACATAACTTTCATTTATTTTGTCTCCTTCGCCTGCTCTTGAGGTTTAGCTTGAGTTTCTTGCTGTTTTCTGTATTCTTCGGTTCCCGGAAAAGCGTCGTTACCTGTAACTTTTTTAGTAATCCAGTACTGCATTTTTGGAATTAATGTAGATAAGAACAATGCTGATATTGCAAAACCTGTACCCCAGTTAAGTACATTATATCTGAAGTTAGCTTTGCACGCTTTTGTGAGCATATCTTCATTGATTGTTGAAATAATATCACCGGACTTTTTAGCTTTCTTGATAATGGATTCAACATAGAATTTCACGTCATCATCAATTTCTGCAATAGTATCGGTTGAAATAAACTTATACGGATTCAAGAATTCTGCAAGTCCTGTCTTTTTATTCTTACCAAATGACAGTTCGTATAAATTCTTCAGGAATTCAGGATTATTCAAGTATCCGCCTTTAAACATTCTTTCTAATTGTTCTAAGGTTATTCTTGATTTACCTTCAATTTGCGGCTGAAGTTTTGACATTTCTTCGGCAAGTTTTGAGTATTGTTCAAGCTTTTCAGGGGTATTAACTTCAGGAATTTGCGACAACACATTCTTGAAGTTTTCATCAAGTTCTATAAAGCCGCATTTGTATTTATCTTTAAATTCTTTTGGTAATTTGAAATCTTTATTCTCGCCAAGCATTTCATCACCAAGGACTTTAGCCGTTATCTTGCCGCCGTTTTCTCTGACTATTTGCTTCATTAACTCAGTAGTATAGTCAGCATTTACCGAATCTATACGTCTGCCTTTACCGCCCTGTTCAATCTTGTTCATTAACCAGTTAACAAACGGCATATTAAACATATAGAAAATTATTGATGACAAATCTCTAAATAAAATTTCACGCCGTTCATCATTATTTCTTGCACTTATAGTTCTGCCTGTCGCAGTACCTACATCTGTTGACAAAAGCTGACAGGTAGTATTATTTTCAAGTAAATATGCAAAATCAAACATTGAGAATTTACTTCCGAAAGAAATATCCTTATTCTGCTTTTTATCTGATTTATTAAGGAATTTATCCATGCTTGGTCTTGGCGGTTCTATATTATCACTGTTATTCTGATTTTGTTCCTGTAAATTTTGAGTTTGCTCTGCAATCGGCTTATCATTTCTGTGGTAATAACGTGTTATAGACTGATTAATCTTAGGGACAACAAACCCTATCATTGCATTTGCCATCAAAATACTTGCGACAAGTTTTGCAGCCTTAAATCTTGCAACAGTTTTATCAGTAAACGTGTTTCCTAATTTACCTTCTTCGTATATAAAATTCCTTACGGTATCTCTGGCACTATCTCTGCCTAGATCAAACTTGGCATTCTTCATTTTTAATATAGCTTTGCCGATTTTGTCATTTATTGCATTAAAAGCCTTAACGCCCCCGAGCCAAAATACAGCACCGGTAAACTCTTCTGTAATTCTTTCTCTTCCTTCGTCAAAACCGCCTCTTTGATATGCCTGATATGTACGTCCTGTTTCTACAAATGCCTCCAACGCAATAAAACGAGCCAAGCCGCCGCTTGCCATGCTTTTCATAAACTTATGGCTTAATTTTGGGGTATATAACTTTGCTGGTGTTATTGTTATCGGCATATCATCATCAATCTGTTCTACACATTCCATGTAAACATGCTGAACACAAATTTTTGCCCGACTTCACGAATTATTTAATAAAATGTTACATTAATTTATCCGATAATATTAGGTTTTAAGTTATGTTAAAATTTTTGCCAAAACTAACAATGTTTTATATTGATTGTTTTTGGTATTATGGAAACGCAGGTTAAAAAAATGGCGATACAGGCAATAAATAATACTATCCAAAATACACCAAACAATAGTGGCAACAAGACCGAACGAAACAGTACCCCAATAAAAGTTCAGCTCGGAACAGCCGTAACTTCAGCTCTTGGAGTTGCTACTGCAGTTGCCGTAATTTCTAAAAAGCAAGGATTTTCTTTAAACCCGACCAAAATTAAACAAACTCCTATTAAGGATTGGGCTATTTTTAAAATTACTGATGAAAAAAGACCCAATGAAAAAATTATGAAATTCGGCTGGAAGGAAATCATGGGAATGGGTATTGGTTCTGTCACAGGCGGATTACTTGGGGGAGCAATATTTGACAAAAAAGAAAACTTTAAATCAAAATGCCAAGAAGCCGTCAACCAAATTTTGGGTGACATTACAATACCACTTTCATTTGTAGCGTTACCTACAATGCTATACAAAAACTTTGAGGAGCTTGCTAAAAAACCTGTTGACAACTCTAACCTTCAAAAAGCTTCAAAATTCATAAAAGGGAATAAAGTCTTAAAAATTCTCTGCCCTACGCTGGTAAGCGGAACCAGCCTTGCGGCAGGTATTATTACGGGAAACAAAGTTTCCAACAAACTAAATGAACACTTTAGCGGCAAGAAAACCGACAGAAAAATCCGAATAACAGATTTTGCACCTCACCTTGATGATGTATGCCTTGCTATTACTCTAATGGCAGAACATTCTCCGTTCGGTGATATTGTTTCTAAGTTCGTTCCTATTGCATTAACAGTTGCAGGTATAGAAACAGGAAGAGCCAATCCTCAAAATAGAGAAAACTAATTTTAGTGTTTACGTTTTATAATTTGTCTGTATAAATTTTGTCTTGCTTTAATTTGAGCATTTGAACCGATTATTTTTGGAATTATTGTTTTACTTTCAGGAAAAGGCTTTAAATCAGGCATAACTTTTTCGACCGAATTCACTTGTGCAGATAAGATATCAAATTCTTTTGCGACATCTTCCAACAATATTTTCTGATTTGTACTGTGAAGCACATCATATACCAAATATTGAAGAAAAAAATTCATTTTCACATTTTCTCCGGTAGGTTTATATGCAGCTCCGACTTCAACATGCTTGCCGCCCCTGCGAATTTCTTTTACAAATAAGTCAAATGGGGCTTTTTCCATAATATTTGCAAGGCGTTTTCCTGCCAAATCTTTAAATTTCTGTAACGTCGGAGTCAACTTTTCGGGGAAAACAACATTTCCCTGAAATGAATTTAAGCTATCCAACATCGAGACACGATTTATAATTATCCGACTCCATTACTTTTCAATTGTTCAATTGCCCCTCTGATTCCATCTGCAAATCTTTCAACCAGTTGATTTTCAGGAATAAGAACAGGTTTGTCCGCTTTATTTGAGCCCATTGCACCGAAAAATTCAAACATATTCATATTTTCACGATTTCTTGCAACATAAACATCGTAAGGAGTACCCTGCAAAATTTTCTTAGCTTCCTGCAATGTTTCACCCAACCGTTCCGGAATATAATCCGCAATTCTATCCATTGGCTTTGATACAAAATGTCTGTTTACAAACTTTACTTCACCTGCTGTGAAATTTATCGGAGATACTGACTGTGTTCTCATTTTATATTTAATCCTCTTAATTAACTATGAATAACCGTTTTCAATCCATTCTCTTGCTCTGAATTTAGCACCCAAATCCGCAGCAATCTTTTCACATTTTTCAAGATTTATATGACGACCTTTATACCCTTCAACTACACTTGCAACAACCGGTATTCCCTCATCAGAACATGCTTTTATAAATTTTTTTACTTCTTCATAAGCACCGGCAAATTTAGGTTTAGAAAGTTCGTCGTACTCTTCCGCAGATTCTCCGTTAAGACTTACTGAAATTTCATCAATAAGTCCCTTTAATTCAGGAACAATATTTCTTTTATAAACAAAATTTGCATGTCCGTTTGTATTAATTCTTACTTTTACATTTTTGTAATTTTCTTTTATATATTTTGCAACTTCTTTCAAAATATCCAGCTTCAACAGAGGTTCCCCATATCCGCAAAATACTACTTCTGTTGATACATCAAAGTTGTTCAGCTGATTTATTACATCCTGAGCATTAAAATCTTCATTATCAAGCCACAATGTCTGCCCGCATACATCATCCTTATCCTGTCTCAAACAAAATATACACTCATTTGTACATCTGTTAGTGAGGTTAATATATATTTTTCCGTATAATTCATAAACTAAAGTATTTGACATTTAATACACACTTCCTTTACCAAAATTTTGACATAAGCAAAACTAAATTACAATATTTACTTATACACAATTAATCTGTTGAGAAAATATCCCTGATATCATCCATAGTAAGAGACTTAACAATATTTCTGTCAACGGAAATTACGCTGTCAACAAGGTCACGTTTAACCGTCTTGAGTTTTTGTATTTTTTCTTCAACTGTATTCTTTGTAATAAGTCTGTACACAAACACCTTTTTCGTCTGACCGATACGATACGCACGGTCTGTAGCCTGATCTTCAACAGCAGGATTCCACCATGGATCGTAATGAATAACATAATCCGCACCGGTAAGATTCAAACCTGTACCACCTGCCTTCAAACTTATTAAGAATATTGGAATATTGCTATTGTTAAACCTTTCAACAGCCGCCTGTCTGTCTTTTGTCTTACCTGTCAGATATTCATAATCAATACCTTCTCTTTCAAGCCAGCCTTTTACTATATCAAGCATATTAACAAACTGACTGAATAAAAGAATTCTGTGACCTTCTGAAATAATTTCTTCCAACAGCACCTTAAGCTTTTCAAATTTACCTGAAGACATAACGTGCTTAACGTTTTCCTTATCATATAATCTCGGATGACAACAAATCTGACGAAGTCTGAGAAGAGCAGAGAATATTGATAATCTGCTTTTTTCAAGTCCGTTTTGTTCAATACTCTTGAATAATTCTTCTTTTGTACTGTCAAGAACTTGTAAATAGAAATCTTTTTGCTCATCCGTAAGTTCACAGTATGCTATATTTTCAACTTTATCCGGCAAATCTTGTGCAACATCTCGTTTCATACGACGAAGTATGAATGGGAAAATCTGTAATTTAAGACGTTTTTCAACAGTCTTATCCTGACGCTCCATGATAGGATTTACATATCTTGCATTGAACTCGGCGGCCGACAGTAAAAATCCCGGCATTAAGAAATCAAATACAGACCATAACTCTTCTAACTTATTTTCAATCGGAGTACCTGAAAGTGCAAGTTTATGTTGTGATTGTAATTTTTTAACTGACTGTGCAGTCTGCGACATCGCATTTTTAATATTTTGAGATTCATCAAGTATTATATATCTGAAATTAATATCCTTTAGCTTATCTATATCACGGCGGATTAAGGCATAACTTGTAATTACAACATCGTATTCAGGAATTTTCTTAAATAAACTTCTGCGTTCTGTACCTGATAATTTAAGACAGGACAATTCCGGTGCAAATTTTTGAATTTCGCATTCCCAGTTAAATACAACGGTCGTCGGACAAATAACAAGTGTAGGCATCTGCCCGTCTGTTTCTTTGGCTTTTTGCAATACGGTAAGTGCCTGCAAAGTTTTACCCAAACCCATATCATCAGCCAAAATACCATTCAGTCCGTATTTGTACATAAACCACAACCATCCGTATCCTTTTAATTGATATTCACGGAAAGTTGCAACGGAATTTTTAGGCAATTCAAGCCCTGTATCAGGCGAGAAGGTTGACATCTGCTCCCAAAATTCTTTAAAACTGTCACTCAAAACAAGCTCTACATTCAGATTTTTAAGTTCAGATAACAATCCTGCACGGAAGGTTTTTACAATAAATTTGTTTTCGTCATTCCGGTACACGTCAAATGAGTTGAAGGCTCTCATCATTGCATAAATATCCTGAGCCGGGAATTCGACAAATCCCAAACTTCTTATTCTGGAATATTTTTCACCACTTTGTATAGTTTCATAAATTTCATCAAAATCTATAATTTCTTCGCCTGCCTGACCGTATAACTGGATTTCAAAACTGTCATGTGATTCTTCTGAAAAATCAACTTTTGCACATAACTTGAATGGAGATTCCATTAGCTTAAAGAAGTTCATATCATCCTTTTCTACAAACTTCCAGCCTTCACCCGCCTGTTTTATATAATAGTTATAAAAATCAATTGCGTTTTCTTTTTCCAAAGCCAGATTATTTGTCTGCATAGGCACAAATTTGCATGCAAGCAGCATAGCATAAGCTTCTTGCTCATGCTTATAATTCCTTTTTATCCAATATACAAAATCCTCGCCCGGCTTTTTAACCGAAATATATGGAGATTTATCAGTTTGCTTTGAAAAAGGAACCTTTACTCCGTCATACTCAAACTCTAATTCAGCTTTTAAAGACTGATCATAATCAATACCCAGAGTTACTATATTGAGTGGAGGACGTTCTTCAAGCATTAATTTTGAAATGCTTTCATCAATATTAACCTCCATAATCTCTCTCAACTTCGGTAATTCTTCATAGATAAATTTGCCGCCATCAGCATCTTTCAAATCGGTAAAAGAAGCTTTCAAAAGGTTCTGCGGAACAGACTGCATCGCAATATTTGTCTGGAAAATAATATTCTTATATCTGCCCCATTTTAAGTGTCTTGAGAAATATCTGACCTCTTCGAACGGATAAACATCATCTTTATCAGGTCTTTTCCACTCTAAAGAAAGTAATATTGTTGACCCCTGACCTTGCGAAGAATTCACATTTAACACAAGCTGCCATTCCTCATCAACAAATTTTAATCTCTCTTTTGTCTTTTCATCAAGCACTTCATCAGCCATCTTTAAAAGCGGAAACATCGGTCCGAATTTTGTAATAGGAATATCATACCAACCGGCTTTTTTATCCTGACGTGAAATTGTCAAAAGCTGTTTAAATATTTCTAATTCTACTTTTTGAGAATTATTTAACACAAAATTTTTATCTTGTTTCTGGGCTTCAATTAAGGCTCTCAAGATATTTTCAATTTGCCTTACAATCTTGCCTGTTTCTCTTGAACGAACAAGAATAGAAAAGAAATTGGCTTTTCTTTTCGGATTAAAATGAAAAATATAGCTGCCCTGAGGTTCCTCTGTCAAAGCGGTATTTTCATCAGGGAAATTAGGTTCAATACCGAATTTCGTTTCCAGCCAATCATCATAAGCATGCTCATCAATAGCCTTCAAACCTACAGCAACGGCATGCTTGCACCACTCTTCTTTTAGAGGACAATTACAACGAGCCTCAACCTTATTTTTCTTGAAGATAAGATCCGTCTTATAATGATCTTGGAAATTACCTTTTACCTTTGCCATATAAAAGTTTTTTTCAGGATAATTATCAAACACCATATCCTTTGTATGGTATTCGTAACCTCTCCGCCAACTACCTGCGGTCGCTCTATCCTTTATATACTTATAATTAAATTCTTCCGAACCCATCAAATCTCTTTCAGAGTAATCTGTCACTAACCTCGGGATCTAACTGCCTCATACAGACTTTACAGTCCATAACCCCCCTTGGTCAAACATAATATAGCATAACTTGAAATAAAATGCAATAGGGTATCCTTGTTCAATACATATTATCATTTTCACCGACCGCTCGGATTTTCTTTTGGCAATTTTATATTTCATGTCATTACGAGCGAACAACGTGAGCGTGGCAAACCAGCCGTTTTTTCGACTGTTGATACTAAAGATTTAACACTATCTGAAAGGTCTGACCCCTCACCCGAAAATCTAACTTTCGCTTTGCTCAAGTTGATTTTCAACCCTCTCCCGTTGGTAGAGGGAAATGTGTCCTAGTAGTTCATTGCATCTTCTTCAAGCACTCTGCCGGCACACATTTGACCTCTGGCTGAAGAATCATCTGTTGTACATTTACGATTAGCAAATTGTGTTGTTCGCCAATACATTGATGTTATATCGCTATTTGCAGCAACTTGTGAATCGTTAGCAATCGTATAATCACTTGCTTGCTGAGAACCATAGGGTACTATAGTTCCATTATTAGAAATATATAATATAAAAATATCTCTACCTATAGTATTTGGGTTTTTAGGTCCATTAATATCAAGATCAAAGCTACCCATAAATCCGTCAGATGATTTATTAAATCTGTAACCATAAATTTCAGAGCCATCAGGAAACTTTGCACAAGTTAGGGTTGATTTCCTGCTAAGACCAGTATTGCTTGAAAGTGGATT
>Ga0247611_10010872_pt1 | contig 10613 bp, 18 predicted proteins | sample 177DNAGHGhighgp2_FD_192422 | JGI IMG/M metagenome (GOLD analysis project Ga0247611, IMG submission 192422) | Sheep rumen microbial communities from Palmerston North, Manawatu-Wanganui, New Zealand - 1770 DNA GHGhigh gp2 | ecosystem: Host-associated > Mammals > Digestive system > Stomach > Rumen... | reverse complement strand
CTCATCATAGCCATCTGCATCATATTAGACATCATATTATCAGACTTATCCATATTCATAAAAGGACTGAAAATTTTGCCATAACAATAAGTCTTACCCATAAAGACATGATGCTCAGGAATAATTTCATCAATAGTAGAATTTTCATAAGAAAAAGTTCTAATAGACTTATCTTTAACTTCAATTACACAACGAGGCTTACCATTTACCATGATAATGTCTCCGCATTCAACCTTAAAGGTAGGAACAACCCAAAACATACCATCCATATCAAAAGCAAAGTTATCACAATTGACAAGCTTCATCCTCTTAATATCAAAAGTCTTATAATCATTGCCAACTCTAATAGCCACTTCACCATTCATACCCATTTTAACATAACCATGAGCAACGGGAGCAAACATACCGTTAAACATCTTTCCAAAACCAAAATCCATATTCATATTATTTTTATTCTCCTTTTTATTATTTTTATTAGATTTTTTAATTAAATTACCATTATTATCATAAAAAATTTCACCAGTTAAGCCAGATTTATATTTTAACCATTTATCATCTAAAATATCTCGTTTTACTTCATCAATAATAAGGTTATCTTTCCAACCCCAGCTATCTTCATTTGTGAACCAATCTCTATAATTATCAATATATTTTTTAGCAGCGTAATCCATCAATTAAAACACCTGCACATAGGAAATCATTCCTTTCTTTATCTTACATATATATTATATAATATTTTTTTAAAATTTTCAAATAAAAAATCCACAAGATTTTATATCTTATGGATTTATTTTTGTTTTAAAGATATATGTATTATTATCTTTTATTTCAATTAATTCATAGTCCAATAAATCAATATATGGAGTAGTTTTATCCATAGTAACAGTATAAGTAATTATTTCTTTTTCTTCTTTTTGAAAACCTGCCATAATACCTTGGGCGACTAAAAAACCACCAAGGCATATTATTATTGGTAAAACTAATAGAACAAGTTTAGGTATTTTTTCAAGTAGAAAAATACCTCCTATAACTAAAATTAAAACAATTGCTAAATATAATATACTCTTTCCAAAATGATAAGGATTTCCATAAACAGTAACTATTTCACTGGTTTGATTAATTATATTAATCCCTGGAATATTATTCATAATCTCGTTCCTTGTAATCTTTATCTCTAATAGTAAAAATCATTCCATCTTGTTGCAGAATATCATATTTATTATAAAATTCTTTCATATTAGTTTTTTCTGTAATAGTTACTTGATATTTTGGATATGGCTTAGTTACATCATGAATTAGTGTAATTATTATAATCCCAACAGATAAAAGAATACAAACGATGCCAAAAACAATTATTTCATCTCTATCATAATAAGAAGCATTTTGTGCTTTAATTAATAATAAAATTCCAATTATAATGAGTATAGCAGCACTGATAACCGCAATCCAAGAAGCAGGTTTTCCAGCAAAATACCAATCAAATTTTATATGCTCAGACGTCTCAATAGTATTTAATAAAATAAGTCCATTATCCATTATTATTTAAAACCTCGTTATAATCTTTATTTTCCCAATCTTTATCTATAATAGTGAAAATCAGACCATCTTGTTCTAAAACTATATATTTATCATAAAATTCAATAAGACTAACATTTTTATCTATTGTTACTTTATATTCAGGAATTGTTTTTGTCACTTGATGATTAAATGTTAAATCCGTAACTAGTAAAATAAATATAAGACATACCCCTGCTCCAATAAGAATAATTTCGTCTTTTTCCTTTATTGCGTATTCAATAAATAAACAACATCCTACTACCAATGCAATAATAACAGCTAAGCCTAAAAAACTTGAAAGATTAGGAGAAAAATAAAATTGTTCACCCATGCTCATTTCTTTTGTTCCTGTACTAAGAATTGTTATACCATCCATTTATTCATTTTCTCCTTCTGGAAGTTTATCTTGTAATACATAAATATCTCCACGTTTTTCAATAAAATTATATTTATCCATAACTTCATTAAAACTTACTGTTTCATTCATCGTAACTTCATATGTATTAACAGTAGTTGTAACCTCATGAGGTAGAATTAATACAAATAAAATAACTGCTGCTAAAGTAATAAGAGCAATACCGAAGAAAAGTCCTAATCCTTCACTATATTCAATACTTTCTTTTATAACTATAACTGCTAAAGTAATAATAATTGCTACTATTATAACTCCAATCCAACAGCCGATTGACCAAGTAAAATAAAATGAGGTTCCAGTTGTAATTTCGGTGGGAAAAGTATTTAAAATTGTCATTTATTTACCTCCAAAAAGTTGGCATCCATTTTATAATATAAAAAACTGTAAAACCTAAAAAACATAAAGAAATAATAAATCTTGGATAATCACTAATTCGTTTATCAAAAAAGATATAAAAAGTAACATAAACCAAAAAGAAAGCAATAAAAACTGATAATATCATTCCAAACATAATTGCGCACGCTCCTCAAAATATGGACTTTTTACAAGCCACCAATCTATTTTACCAGTTTTATCATATTCATCCCAACGCTCTTTAATCTCTTTAAAACTGTTTAAATCTTCATAAAACATTTCACACCGTGGTGCTTCAATACTATCACGGTGAAAATGGCCCCAAAGCCAAATTGTTTTGCCACGATTTTTTTGATAAATTTTATTCATCCAAAGTTCCATACTATTATCTACTTTTGACTGGTCTATTCCAGACAAGAACATATCTGTTGGCCTTAAAGCATAAGGACATGTATGAGAAAGAATAAAATCAAATTTCTTTGGGAGCCCTTTTGCTAATATCATATCAATTTCCCATTCCGCTTCTGCCATTTCTTCTTTAGTTAACTGTTCGTCCGCAAACCAGCCAGATTTAGTAGGAATATTAGTTTCTTCTGTCATATTGAGTCTGCCAAGACGATACCACTTATCAACAGAGTACGCTCCACCAATTACATAACAATAGTAAAGTCCAATTACATAATCTCCATAATCTTTAAAGTAACGAATATTGGGAAGATTAGGATTATAATAAATAAATCCATGAACATTACAATCATACACTTTACTCATTTCTGGTAAATCTTGTGGACGTGCTTCGTGATTTCCACGAACTACATAAAAAGTATATCCACGGTCATTAATTTCTTTATTATGTCTAGCCTCGGTTTTATTAAGATAGAAGTTAAATCCAGCATCGCCTAAAATAATAATCGCTGTTTCACTAGGAATATAATTATTTAAACTACCATTAGTCATCCAATTGAACTGGCCATGACAATCCCCTCGCACTAGCCAATTCTTAAAATTCTGATTAGGTATCATCATTGGTATCATCTCTTTTGTATATTTTTTTTATATATTCTTTTCTTAACATCCAAATAACATATTCACGAACATCTTCTGGAATTAGTGCTAAATCAAATGGCTCTTTATTCACAGCTTCATATGCTAAAATTTCTTCTACATATTTATTCATTTCATTATTTCCATAATCATTCCTAATAGAGCAAACATCCCTGAAAAAAACATCGTAAAATTATAATCAGTTTTACGAAAACAACTACCAAAACAAAAACCAGCAAGAAAAGCAAAACCACAAGGCATAATAAAAATTTCAAATTCCATTAGATTCAATTAATTCTCCTTTATAGTTAAATACACTATATGGTTTTCCAAGTTTTTTTATTGTTTGAATCATATGTTTAGTCCCTTTACTTTCTCCATTCCAAAAAATAATAGCCGCATCAGCATATGCACCCATATCGGCATTACGAATAAAACCAGCAGATTTACCATATATTTCCCATTTTGCTGGAAAATGAGTAAGTTTAATTCCATTTACATTAGCCCATTCGGCTCCCAACGTGTCAGCCCCTCTGGCATCACCTGTTATAATTTCTGTGATGGGTTTATTCACAGATGGGCCATATTTTTTAACAGTATTCATTACAGCATATAAGATATTACGATTATTAAAATCACGACCACCAGCAATTATATATTTCATTTAGTATCTCCTTGCTGAATAAGATGTTGATAAATTTTTAACCAAGAATACATATCATCTGTCAATTTCTCTTCTTTACAAGTATAAAAAGGACGGCCATTTCCGCTATCATCAAGATATGAATAGCCATAAGGGCAATAGTCACATTTATCTTTTTCATATGGGCCATTCCAACACTCATATGCCGCAATTGTATTATCTAAATTATTCATTTAGATTCTCCTTTTTAATTCTTCTAAATAGAATAAAGCATCATCTAACATTTTTACTCTATTACAATCATAATAACTATGTCGAGGTCTATCTTCTTCATCAGTCAATTCAATCTAATAATCATAAGGGCAAGCCTTACATACACTCTACTTCCATTCAGGACATTGAATTGCTGCTATAAGTCTATCTAAATTATTCATCATATATTGTCTCGCAAACTATATTATTTTCTTTATCTCGCCATTGAGTAACAATAATTTGTTTTGTTATTTCAATAGGAGTTACTTCTGTAATAGTACTATCATCATATATATTTTCTTGATATTCAGTAAGCCCCTCGTCCCAACTTACGATAAAATATCTATCTTTAACTTCGCAAATACTATCAATCTGCCTTGTCCAACGGCGAAGTTCTCGTGGAATACGATTAATTTCGCAACATTCAATAAACATTTTAATATCTTCTTCATCAAAATCGTAATGATTATCAATAAGATAAAGAAAATATACATCATTAAATTCAAAATCTGGATGATTTTTATTAAGTATCATTTTTCTTCCTCCATTCGCGCATATGAATAGTTTTTACTTCATCCCATTCATTTAATTCTACTTCATATGGTTGCTCATAACAAGCATCTAGTCCCATTTCAGTAAGCCCTTGGTACCAAAAAACTCTAAAATATCTGCCATTTAAATCACAAATAGTTTCAACCATTCTAGACCAACGCCGATTATCGCCATAATGATTTTCAATATCAAATTCATATGCCAAGTCAAGGCATTCTCGTTCTGTTAGTCCTTCACCATTATCAAGTTTATTTAGATAATATTCTGCTTCTTTATACATTTATTTCAATTCCTTTATTTTTAAGATTCTCTAAACATTCTTTTAAATATTCATTATTATGTTCTGGATAAATAGGATTATTATTTTCTTTTATCCATCGCCAACTTTGAACTTCCCACTTATCTTCTGGCCAATCTCCACCTAATTCTTTCCCTCTATATGAAGCATATCGCCAAATTGAATCTGGATGATATCCTCGTTTTTCCATTTCATCCATAATTAAATTATGATATGCTATAAGATAAGCTGGCGAATAAGTAAATACATAATCTACTGTTGAATGCTTGCGGCCCCACCCTTTACCACGAAGCGCGCAACATTCACGATGCTGACCGAGCAATTGCTGACGAGGCAAGTATGGAATAAGTGATTGATGCCAAAGTCTCATATATAATTATTTCCTTTTTTTATTTTTTATATATATATTATATAATATTTTTTTAATTTTTGCAATAATAATATTAATTTAATAAGAAAAAAAATAGTATGGGCAATCTTATTTAAATATATATTTTATTTTTTTAAGTTATACGAAATAGTAAGATACGTTTCATATTTTTTTATCTTTGATAATTATTTATTTTCATATATATTAAGGGAAATTGTATTTTACAATTTCCCATTTTTCTTTTTTTTTAAAATTGCTAAAAATAAAAAAATATGTTATATTAAATAAAGATAAGGAGGTCCGTAAATGGCTCAATTAAAAGATCTTATTGTTAATGGGGCTTCACGTTTTATTGGAGATAGTTTTGTAAATCAAATATAGATAGATTCTTTAAAAGTTAGAGAAAATGCTACTGCTTCTACTTATGGATTAGGAGAAGATAATTAGTTATTAACATCTAACGGAGAATAGATATATTGGCAAACTCCTCCTTTTGTCCATAGGGTTGGAGATACAATGACTGGAGATTTAAATTTAGTAGTATCTGAAGATTAGCCTACGCCGGCTGTTAATTTTATTCGAAAAGATTCAAATGGAAATAATGATAATTATGTAGATTGGAGAATACAAAATTCATCTACTGGAATTTTTAGTATTGCATCTAGAATAACCGCTAATGGAGGTTGGGCCGATAGAGCTTGGTTTGAAACTTCAAATAATAACACAACTGGGACTTTTGTTGTTGATAATATAAAATTAAAAAATACTCCTGAGGGTGAGGATTCTGGGCTAGGAGCTGAGCAAGCTTTTTTACCTCTTATTATGGCTACAACTACAAATACAACACCTATATCACCTAGTAATATGGGCGAATTACAAGTAGTCAAACCTAATTTAGCTATTAATTGGACATCTGGAACTGCTGATGGTCCTATTATTACTACTAATTTAAATGGGTTAAGTGCATCTGCTACTGTTCCAATTGCTACAACTTCTCAAAGTGGAGTTGTAACAACTACGTCTCAAAATTTTACTGGAAAAAAATTTTTTAAAGATGGAATTAATACTGGAAATAAGAAAATTTATAGCGATCATAATGTGGGCACTATTCTTGATCCTTTGGGGCATTTATATTTAGCTGGTACTAATAGTGGAATTATTTTTTAGGGTATTGGAGAGACTGGGACTGTACCTAGTACTATTGGTACTAAAATTACTGCTTCCACTACTGCTGCTATATAGGTGACACCACGTTTGCTAATAGGAACAGATGCTGGTACTTATCAATAGACTCCTAATGGCACTTCAATTACAAGGAGTTATAGCTGTGTTATTGATAATGGTAATAATGATAATGTAGCTTTATATCTAAAGAATGGTATAGATGTTAATGGACCTATATTATCTTATTTTGATCATAGTATTCTTTTTGATTCACTTAGGACATAGGTTTATCTTTCTGAAATTAGAAATAAAAATGTTCAATTATTTTCATTATCTCATCTTATGCTAAGGAGCACAACAGCATCGTAGTCTACTACAGGAACAGCAGAATTATCACTTGGAAGTCCTGTCGCATCAGGAAATAATAATGTTAATGGTAAAATTACTTTATATAATACTGGAACAACAACTGGAAGTTCATTAACTGGTCAACGGAAAACCCTTGGTTCTACGGAATAGAATTGTATTGTAGCAGATTATTTTCAAGGTACTCAAATATGGGGAGCGGTTTGGAATGATTATGCTGAATTTAGGCAAACTAAAGAAGAAATAGAACCAGGAAGATGCATTATTGAAACTGGTGAGGGAGATCTAGTTTTATCCACTGAACGTTTATAGAATGGTGCTGAGATTGTTTCTGATACATATGGATTTGCTATTGGACAGACAGAAAAATGTAATACTCCTATTGCATCAAATGGTAGGGTTTTAGCATATTTATATGAAAATGATAAAAAAATATTAAAACAAAATATTGGATAGCCAGTATGTTCTGGTCCAGATGGGACAGTTTCTATTATGACAGATTAGGAAGCACGAGATTATCCATGGAAAATTATCGGAACAATTTCTGAAATTCCTAATTATGAAAAATGGCAAATAGGAAATATAGAAGATAATAATTTTATTGATGTTAATGGACGTATTTGGATCAGGATAAGATAAGAGTATAAGGAGTTTAATAATGGAAAATTATTCATACATTAGTTTATTAACTAATGATAATTATATTTATGGAATTATTTTATTAGCAGAAAGTTTAAAACAAGTTAAATCAAAATATCCATTAAAAGTATTAATTACTAAAGATGTCAGCAAAGCATCATAGGAAATATTAAAACAATTAAATATTTCTTATAAATTAATTGATATAATACCAATGCCAACAAAATTATATGAAGAAAATAGAGAAATTAATAAAGAATTTACTCATACATGGAAAAATTGTTTTACTAAATTTAAAATTTTTGATTTAACTGAATATAAAAAAATTATTTTTCTTGATTCAGATATTTTAATTTTAAAAAATATTGATCATTTATTTAATTGTTCTCATATGACGGCGTGTATAGATGGAGAATATTTTAATATTTGGCCGGAATATTTACATTTTAATGCTGGTTGTTTGGTAATAGAGCCATCACATAAATTATATTTAAATTTATTAGAATATATAGATAAAATTGACCATAAAAAATATGGCCGATAGGAAGTAATAGCAGATCAAGAAATCCTGAATTTTTATTTCAAAGATTGGCCTAATAAGCAACAATTACATTTAAATAAATATTATAATATTTTTGCTCCATATATTCAAGAAGAGCAAGTAGAAGATATAGAAAAAAATGCTTATTTTATACATTTTATTGGTCGTAAGCCATGGAAATATTTTATAAAAAGTACTAATGAAACATATAGTGAGTATTTTTATACAAAAGCTAGAGAATTGATTGGTTCTGTTGGACGAAATTTACAATGGGATAAAATTATTAATAATATTACTTTATCTGTTTATGCAATTTGTAAAAATGAAAAAGATAATATTAAAAAATGGTTAGAATGTTTTTCTAAAGCAGATTATGTTTGTATTTTAGATACTGGCTCAACTGATGGTTCATGGGAGCTATTACAAGAAAGTCAAAAGAAATATTCTAATTTAATTATTGATTAGAAGATAATTACTCCATGGAGATTTGATACTGCTAGAAATTTAAGTTTAGAATTAGTACCTAAAAATACTGATATATTTTTTATGGTTGATTTAGATGAAACAATTAAAGAAGATGATTGGGTATCCAAAGTAAAAAATAATTGGGAACCAAATTTTAGTAGAGGAGTTTATTCCTATCATAGAAATGTTGATGAAAATGATAATATATTACGTACTATAAATGAATTTCGTATTCATAGTAAAGAATGGCACAAGTATATAAATATTGTACATGAAGCATTAGTTGATGAAAATGACAATAAAATGTTTTTATTACAAACATGTACTCCTATTCCTATTGCAGTATGGCATTATCCAAAAGAAAATAAAAAAACGAATTATTTAGAGTTATGTGAACAAGATTTAGAATTATATCCTGATGACGCTATAATGCGCCTTTAGTTATGTATTGAATGTGAGATCGAAGAACAATTTGATAAAGCAAAATAGCATTATTAGCATTTATTAAATTATGACTAGAATAAAATTCAATGGTTTGAAATAGCTCGTTGTTATACTGGTTTAGGATATATTTGCTATAAAGAAAATAAAATAGATTTAGCTTTAAATTATTTTAGTGAAGGAAGAATTTTATATCCTTTATTTAGTGATAATTATTTATTAGCTATGGAAATATATTTTAATAATTAGTAGTATGACACTGTAATTAATCTTGGGCTTGAAGCCTTAAAGCAATGTTATAAATCTACATGGTGTAATATTACAGATATTAAATCTTATACTATATATTAGTTACTTGGATTAAGTTATTATTATAAAAAAGAATATTTTTAGGCTTTAAATTATTTTGGTATAGCAAAATAGTTAAATCCAACTAAAGAATTTAATGATATTTATAATGAAATTTTTAAAATATACTACAAAACAATTGGTGAAAAATAAAGAGAGAAGATTTATAAAAATCTTCTCTCTTTTTTTTTTACATTCCTAATCCTTTTTTAACCATATAATATTGTATATTCTCTAAAATAGATTCTGCCTTTGAATTAATAGTTTCTTCATGAGTATTCACATAATCATCGACTTCTCTTTGAATAGCATCAAACATATTTTTAGCAAAGCTTAATCCTTCTTCTTTATCAGCAAAATTCTGTTTAAAAAATAAAATAATTTCCTTTTCTTCCTCATCGGGGATAATACAAGTTTGGTAAGGAAAATCGCGAATATATCGTTTTAGAAAAGCATAAATTCTAATAATATGACTAACTGCTTTTCCGTCATATCCATATTTTTCAATTATATCTGCTTTCTTAGAATTGAGATTTTGAATTGCTTTATATCTATCAATAGAAATACCACCAATAGTTTTTACGGCTTTACATTCATTATAATGAGCAATTAATTCTCTATTATTAAATAATTGTTCAAATTCATTTTGATATTCTTTATTTACAATAATCCAAGGTGAAAAAAGAGTTTCAATAAAATTAATATTTTGTTTCCGTAAAGACGAAAAATAATTTCGAATATCAGTAATACTAGTATGTTCTTCATTTGCCCTAATATGTGTCATTGCCATTGGTTTTTTATTCCAAACAATATCGTTGAGGCTAGGAAGAACAATCATCTTAGTATCAACATCACTATTAAGTAAATCAAGCCCATAATTTTGACTGCCTTCTAGGGCAATAAAAAAAATTTGATGAATATCTAATTCTCGTTGTTCAATAATTTCAATAAGATGTTCTTCTACTCGATGAAGAATATTATAATCCTTTTCAGTTTTAATATTACAAAATTTAGTTGTAAAAAAATCACTTAATTCATTTCTAGTCACTTTCAACTACCTCAAAATTCGTAGTATAAAATGTTCCACAATATTCACATTTACCACTTCCAAAGCGCAGCTCAACAGGAGCTCCGCAATGAGTACAAGTAATTGGTTTAGCCTCA
>Ga0247611_10010871_pt1 | contig 10613 bp, 6 predicted proteins | sample 177DNAGHGhighgp2_FD_192422 | JGI IMG/M metagenome (GOLD analysis project Ga0247611, IMG submission 192422) | Sheep rumen microbial communities from Palmerston North, Manawatu-Wanganui, New Zealand - 1770 DNA GHGhigh gp2 | ecosystem: Host-associated > Mammals > Digestive system > Stomach > Rumen ... | reverse complement strand
GGATACGGCAGCAGCTATTCAAACAGGAACAGCGAAAGCTTCAGAAACGGATACAACGATTACGCAGCTGCCGGCAGCAGCTACACGGATTTTACGATGGCGGCAAGCAGCCCTGTTCTGAACAGGTCTGTCAGAAAGGCCAAGGTCAGAAACTTCAAGGGCAGCGGAAAGAAGAGCAGCGCCGGAAAGGTGCTGGCAGGTTTTTTCGCAGTCATAGCGGTCCTTTTGGCCGTAGCTTTAGGCGCCATGTACTATATGACTGACAATGGCGACGGCGGCAATTTTATAAAGAACATCTTTGTCAATTCGGGCTTGAATAACCCGAATAACAATGCCGGCGCAAAGGTAATTCCGCTCGGACACGAGGATTTTCCCGAGAATACCACCAAGTCCAAGGAAGAAGTCAAGCCTGAGCCCGAAAGCGGCGAGAGAGACGTTTACGATATAGCGGACGAGCTCCTGATGTCTCTTAAGTGCGACAACGATGTTGACACGGCAAGAGAGATCTTCAACTGGGTCCATTCGAACATTTACTACCAGCATGTATCCGGCAGCCTGACTTATGAGGAAGCGGCTTATATGGGCTTCATGAACAGGACCGGTGACTGCTATGTTTATTTCTCATGCGCGAAAATGCTTCTCGACCGCGCAAGGATCCCTAACCTTATGGTCAAGAGATATCCTGTCGTAAGGAACGGTCACTTCTGGAACCTCGTTCAGCTTAACGGCGAGTGGTATCACTGTGATGCAACAGTATTTAAGGATCACCCGGATCTTTATTTCATGCTGACCGATGATGAGATCGCCGACAAGTATCACGAATTCGACAGTTCACTCTACCCGGAGCGCGCGTCCGGTTCATTCTACAATCAGGATTTCGCATCAGGCGATGTATACGATTACCCGGCCGGCCCTGAAGTTGATCCTTACAGCCAGGATTATTCGGATGACGATGAATTCTATGAAGATGAGTGGTATTAACGCTTTTTAAAGCGGGGACGGAAAACCGTCCATAACAGGATAACCGCGATGGTGGTAAGGCAGCTTATTACCAGCGCGGTTTTTCCATATATGTTTGCTAATGTGCCGTATGTGGTTATTGCGTACCATCCGAACAGAATGAGCAAAAAGGTTCCGATTTTCATGAATCCGGACAAGACCAGATCGTTACTTGTTCTTGTGCCTGAAATCTTTGTCAGCAAGTCGAAGTATCTGGAACCGCAGCACAAACCGAACCCGCAGATGGTGCAGCCTATCGACATAAACTGATATTGATTAAACAGTCCGAAATAGAATTCTGCAAAAAATAGTATAAGACCGATTGCACCGCATCCTAATGCGAGTGCTCTCCAGTCCCTTGCATGTTCCTTTTTCTTCTGTTCTTCTTCGTCCTCTTTTTTGCGGGCTTCTTCCTGAATGTGGCTTTCAACGCTTTGTTCGTAATTGTCTATAAAACCTGTGATCACGAATCTGTTGATGTTCCCTTCGGGAAAGAAGGTCTCCATGTGATAACGGAATTCCGTATCATTCATGACCGTATTGATGAGAGGCTCGCTGAAGAAGTCATCCCAGATACCGGGATCATCTGCCTTTACTGCGAGAGTTGAATACATGCCGAAGAGCCTGACAGCCAGGTCATGAAGCTCTTTCGGCGGCCTGTTGAATATCTCCTCATAGGAGAATGTTTTGGTAGCTATCTTATATTCGTGTATGAAGTTTTTCAGTTCTGTCGGATCCAGTGACGAAGCCTGATCTTTATCGTTAACGGAAGTGAAATCGAATGCTGATTTTTTCTCTGCTGTTGAGATATCGGGTTCGATAACAGAAACGATTCTGCCGGTTGCGTAATCAAGCGCAGCCCTGTATGCATCGTGAAGCCTGGAATAGCCTTCAGGATCGTCTTCGGGATTGGTCTTGCGGGCAAGCTTGGTGTAAGCCCGTTTTATCGCGGTCTTATCATCTGTAGGTTCGATTCCCAGGACTTCCCAAAACCACATATCTGTAACAGTTTCCCAACTCCCGTAATAATTAATTTTAGCATATTAATTTAAAGGGATTTTGTGCGATGATATAATTGTTTCACAGGGGGGATTGGATGAATAAGATATGGGAAATACTGAATATTGAACCCACGGATGATAAAGCAGCGATCAAGCGTGCCTATGCTTTGCTTGCGCGAAAATACAATCCCGAAGAAGAACCCGGGAAATTCCAAGAATTACATGAAGCATATAAACAGGCGTTGTTGCTGGCTGATAATGCAGGCATTGATAATGAAGAGGCTGAAGATCCTAAAAAGACCGGATCTTCCGAAGAAAAGGAGAATGACGCCTTCGATTTCAGCACGGTCGATCAGGATTATCTCCCGGATAACAACATTGCCGAGGAGATCATCGAAGATATTATCTCATTCAGGGAAAGCAATAATCTGAGTTCCAGAGGAGATCTTAAGATGTTATCGCATCCCATGAAGGAAGCCATGTCGATGCAGATGCTTGCTATGTATAGGATACTGGCATATACGACAGACGACGTTACAGTCTGGGATTCTTTTTTCAATGAGCCACTGATCAGGTACTGCCTGGATTATAAGGCGTTCAGGGATACGGTTTTGCATGAGCTCGGAGAGAATCCGTCTCATCTGGAAGCTGTAAAGAAGTTAATGTCAGAGTACGAAGAAGTGCCGAGTTCCAGCTTTATAACCGTTAAGGAAAAAGGTTTTACTTATAGTCTCGAAAAGAGGAAAAAAGGATTGATCATCATGATCCTGGCATGGCTGGCACAACTGTTATTTTCGATATTCCTTGCGGATCTTCTTATCGATGTGCCCCTTGTTGGGACGATCATAGGTGCATTAATAGTAGTGGGGTTTCTGGCTATAACGGTATACACGATCGTCATGTTCAGCAAGCAATAACAAATTTTCAGGAGTAGACATAAATGGCAGTAATAGGAATAGATCTAGGCACGACGAACAGTCTTGCAAGTGTATGGAAAGACAGCCGTCCGGTGATAATCCGGAATTCTCTGGGATCGATACTCACGCCTTCCGTTGTTGGTGTTGATGAGGATAATAATGTCGTTGTAGGCGAGGTGGCAAGAGAAAGACTCATCTCGCATCCTGATAAGACCGTTTCCGAGTTCAAGCGTTCCATGGGCACCAAAAAGACATTCAGTGTTGGTGATAACAGCTTCACGCCGGAGCAGCTATCTTCACTTGTTTTGAACAAGATAAAGGAAGATGCGGAAGCTTTCCTTGGAGATGAAATAACTGAAGCAGTTATAAGTGTTCCTGCTTATTTTGATGACTGCAGGCGCAGCGCTACAAAGCAGGCTGCGGAAATGTCAGGCCTTAAGGTCGAGAGACTCATAAATGAGCCTTCTGCTGCGGCGCTCGCTTACATGCAGAAGCACGGCTTTGCTGACGGCACATATATGGTCATCGACTTCGGCGGCGGAACGCTCGACGTCTCCATGATCGATTCTTTCGACAGCGTCATGGAGATCCTCGCAGTTGCAGGCAACAACCAGCTTGGCGGCAAGGATTTCAACACGGCGATTTACACGCATTTCATGAAGGAAAACGGCATTGCCGAAGACTCGCTCACGGCAGAGCAGAAGGCATCGATCTATAAGTCCGCAGAGGCTTGCAAGATCGCATTAAGCGACATACCCATGAGCATCATGTCGGTCAACATCGCCGATAAGAGCTATACATTGAACCTTGATAACAATTCGCTTATTAAGATCGCACATGAGGTTTTCGAGAAGATCGGAGAACCGATAAAGCGGGTTCTTCGCGACAGCCACATGAACATAAATGAGGTCAAGGACATCATCCTGGTCGGAGGTTCCTGCAAGATGCCAACCGTTGCCGCTTATATCGAGAGGCTTACCGGCAGAAAGCCCTGCACCGACATTAATCCCGATACGGCCATTGCCGTAGGCGCCGGTATTTTTGCCGGGATGAAGGACCGTAATAAGGATTTCAAAGATGTGATCCTTACTGACATTTGCCCGTTCTCGCTCGGAACGGCCGTTCAGGACAGCCGCACGATGGAGACGATCATGGACTTCATTATCCAGCGCAACTCGATGCTGCCTACGAGCAAGATGCACGATTATTATGCAGCCTCCGATAACCAGACCAGAGTCCGTGTAACGGTATATCAGGGCGAGAGTATCATCCCGGCAAACAACATCAAGCTGGGCGAACTGGTCATCGAATGCCCGCCCACGCCCCTCCATGAGTATATTGCGTCATTAAGGCTTACATACGATATCAACGGCATCCTGGTCGTAGATGTAACGGCTAACGACAAGAAGACATATTCCAAGGTAATCTTAAGCGAGAGCAACACGATGAGCGAAGAAGAGCTCGCGAAGTGCAAAGAGCAGCTGAACCGGCTCAGATTAGCTGCGCCTGACGACGAGAAGTACAAGCTTCTCATAGCGCGCGCAGAACGCATCATTGAAGAGACATTGAGCTTCGAGAGAAAGATCATCACGGAAGCCCTCATGGATTACAAAGCGTGCCTTGCCAACGGCAACGAGCGCGACATCAGATTAATGACCAAGAGGTTCGCGAGATTCCTGGACCAGGCCGAAGGCATCGATACCGGAATTCACTATGACGAAGACAATGATATTGAAAATTGAGATCGTCAGGAGTGACATCCTATGGATAACATAAAGGCATTTAATCCTCAGCAAAATACGGCTCCGCTGCATTTTTCAGGCGCTCGAAAGGGAAAAGTCTTATTCACAGCGCAATAATGATCATCGCTTTTCTGGGATTCATGCTCGTGATAATTTGGATCGGATAGACGTACTAAAGGCCTAAAATTTTACTTTATCCCTGGATTTTTTACTTTATCCCTGAGTTTTGGGGATTTAGTTGCAATCCGCAGTGATTTGTTCTATTCATATATGGGGGATTAATGAATATGAATAGGATGAATAATCACAAACTGTATAAAGCCATCGCGCTGGTATTGCTGTTCTCGATAGCATTATCTGTTGCTTCGTGCGGCGCGAAAGAACAGGGCGGAAAAGCCAAAAAGATCTCTTATGATTCGCCGTGGTACGATGCGGAGGTCATACCTTTCAAGCTTGAGACAAAGAAGAATAAAGTCGTATATGGTTTGAATAATTATCTGTTGGGTGCTGACGATAAGTACATTGCTGTATATTCTAATGGTGCGTACGACGTTGCTCAATGGACTGACGATGTTAAATATGAAGACTGGCTGATCAGCTTCGTTACTTTAATAGACCGGACCACAAAGAAAACGGTTAAGAGCATTGATCTTCTTGATTATTTGGGAAGATATGAATATCCCTGGAATGCGAGTTATTGTAACGGCAAGGTTATAGTCTTTGTTGAAACAGATGATATTACAACCGGTATCACGGTATATAAAGAGATAGAGATAGATGCTGATACCGGAAAACTGCTCAATGTCCGTGAATTAAGCCCTGACGGTGAACCCCTGACGTCTAACGTTAGAGTTTATTCATTTGTTGTTGGTGAATACAGAATAATACCTGAGAAAAAGAAGTCAGCAGACGATAACTTTTGTATTCTTAATATTGTTATGCCGGACGGTTCTTTAAAAGAAGTGGAATTAAAAGATCCTTCAGGCGATATTTATGGAGTTCCGTTTGTTTTGGCGATTGATGATACTACTGCCCTGATCCCTGCTTCCAAGGAAATGAATAATAAGTATTACAAATTGGATCTTAAGACGATTACGCTTTCTCCGGCTGATGAAGAGTATTCTTGGCTTGATGATGAGTTTTTCTACTATCTCTATAACAGCCCTAAAGGAAACTCATATATAGCCAAAAACTCCGGTATTTACAGAGTCGATCTGGAGAAAAAGACATATGAACAGACTTTTGATTTCAATTGGTGTCAGATAAATGAAGCTTACAAACGTTATTTGCAAATAGGAGATTATACTGATGAGAAGATTCTTCTCGGAGGCCAATACGCATCTACAGACAGTTTCAAATCTATTTTTGATTGGGATTTCGTCATCATCGAATTAACAAAGGCTCCAAAGAATCCTTATGCAGGAAGAACCATACTCGATCTTTATATGCCTGAGGGGAATGCGAATGCCATCGTGTCCGATGCCATAATCAGGTTTAACGAGACCAACAAGAAGTGCTTCATTCGCATAACCGACCGGTATTATGGCAGGTACTATCAGTCTGTGGATTACATGGCCAGCGAAGACGAAGACGTAATAACCCAAAGTAAGAAGGACGCGGATTTCAGTTACGATCTTGCGAACGACATCTTAAACGGCGAGGGTCCTGATATCCTGATGAACACCTGTGCTCTCGGGCAGCTCAATAATCCGGATTATCTTATCGATCTCTCACCTTATGTTCAGGATCTTGATCCGGATAAGTATTTTACGAATATTGTCGAGGGCGCGAAAACTGACGGCAAACTTTACCAGCTGCCGGTCTGTTACACGCTTAAGGGAATACAGACCAGCAAAGAGCTTGCCGGAAGATCAGGTACCGGTTTTACGACCGGAGAATATAAGGATTTCCTATATGGTACATTGAACGGCGGAGACGTTATCGAAGTAACGCAAATACCTTATTTTGCCAAGCTGTTCAATAACATGAGAGATGCTTTTATCAAGGACGGAAAAGCTGATCTCACAGGCCCTGAATTTGCTGAGCTCGCGCAATACGTCAAGGATAACGTCAAGCAGGTCAGGCTTCCCAAGAGCGAAGAAAATGAGGAAGATCCAATGGCTATTGACGATCCGGTCTTTCTGAAGAGCAACAAAGCTCTCTACTGCAATTGTCCCGGCATCACAGGTTATCTTGTAAAGCGTGCGAGATTAAAAGAGGCGACAACTATCCTGGGCATACCTTCTGCAGACGGCAGGGGACCTTTGTTCGGAACCAATGTATCAGTAGCCGTGTCCGCAAATGCAGTAAATAAGGATGCCTGCATCGAATTCATAAAGATGCTCCTGACAGATGAGATCCAAACTGAATTTGTCATGAATGACCGCTTTGTTCTGAACAAGGAAGCGCTGAGGCAGGGCTTTGCCAAAGCGGTCGGATTCTATAACACCAAAGAGGGCCAGAGGAACATTTTCGACTACACAGCGGGAACGAATGTAACCATAAATATCAAGTTCACGGATGAAGATCTGAATAACCTGGAGAACGTTATCCTCAGCTGCTCGAAGGCAGACTCGGTTGATGCGGCGGTCAACATGATACTGATAGAGGAGATGCCGGCTTATTTCGCAGGCCAGAAGACGTTAGAGCAGGTAATCCCTGTAATGCAGAACAGGATCCAGAAGGTGCTGGACGAACGGAAATAGTGCAGTCGCGCGCGAGCTCCGGCGATTTCTTAAATATTTTTATCAATTCTCCGCTCAATGCTATAATATGCCCATGAGCGAAAGAATCAAAATAGTTATTGCAGCCGTAATGTCGACGGTACTTCTTGCTTCGTGTACGGATTGGCCGAGCGGATTGAAGCCGGCAGAGACTTACGAGACACCGGAGACCACAGCCGTGGTTACAGAGGCGCCGGCAACCCCAACGCCTATACCTACGCCGACTGAGAAGCCGGTTCCCAAGTTTCCTGAGTTTGAGCCGGATTATAAGTCAGCAGCGCCTGCTTTGGGATACAAGACAAGGAGCCTCACCTTCTTCCGTGACGGTAATCCGATCACGGGCAGGATCACGTATCCTGAAGGAGAAGGGCCTTTTAAGACGATAATCATCTCGAACGGACTGTATGCCGGGTTTGGAAGATATGCTGCTTTCGCGCAGAGATTTTCAACTTATGGTTATGCCGTGATCGAGTACCAGTACCAGAACGGAACGGCGCCTTCGCCTTACCACGATCCGGACTGGCTTGGCGACTTCATTTACGAGCAGGTCTTAGACCTCTATGCCGTTTTGGACGGCGCGAAAATGATACCTGAAGTCGATCCCGGTAACATCTATCTCTTCGGCCACAGCATGGGCGGTCTCGTCACCTCTTATGTCGGAACGATGCGTCAGACCGAGATCAAGGGGCTGCTCCTTTTAGACCCCAGCTACTATGCCTGCAGGATCATGAAGTTCGAGAAAGAGAAGACTATCAGAACGGATATCTATCCGCTTATCTCCAGATGCTATATTCCGGTTGTCATAATATCGGGTACCAAGGCTTTTGCGTGCGATCCTGCCAAGCAGTTCGATCAGGCAAGGGCCTCGCTCCCATACAGCGAATACTACGTTATCGAAGGCGCCACCCACACCTTCAAGGGCGAGTACGGTGACCAGGCCGTCGACATCGCCGTCGAATGCATGACGAAGTGGGACGAAGAGGGCAGGTAAGAGTCATTTTGAGGGAAAGGTGCCGTTCACCAAGATTCCTTTTCGAGCGCCCCGAAATATAGTTAAATTCAACAAAAACAGCATCATTTTCAGTGCAAGTCACACAATTTTGCCCCCGGTTTGCCCACAAGTTGATATCCGAGGGGGGTATCATTTGACCAGTGGATGTGTTCCGCGTCCTGCAAAGGCAGGAAACGGTATGCTGAAACCGGGGGATAATACAATGGAATAATCTGGTTTTTGTCGTTCTTAATGACTATTGGAACGGTGTATTCCTTATTGGATTTTTCCGAAGTAGTGTCTCCTAGTAAAACCTAAAGAGGAGAACAAAATGAAAAGAGTTTTAATAGCAACATTGTCCACAGTAATGGCCTTGGGAATGGCCGGTTGTGCGACACAGGAAGTGATCACGGAGGCCACAAAAGCTCCTGAATCATCTGTCGTATTGACGGAGGAGCAGGTAGATAAGCAGTTAGGCGCAGGCCGGGATGAGGTCGGAGATAACCTTGGTGCCACAGATATCATTGCGTCCGAGAACCCCACGGATAACAAGGATGCAGCAGCTTCCGATGCGATACCGGGCACATGGCAGACAGCATCCATGTCCGGCAATGCTGACGGTACATTAGCACCTTCACGTTATATTCAGTTTACTTCCTCAGACATCAAGTACGGCCAGATGAAGGACGGCGCATTTGTTGAGGAGTATTCCGATAAGATCACCAAGCTCGAGAAGACTGACGCAGGCGGATTCATCGTACAGGCAGAAGCTGCGAACGGTGTTAAGTACACCTTCAAGACAAGCGATACTGACGTCAACACGATGGAATACTATGAGACATGGACAGAATCCGAATACGCCGAGAAGTATTCCGCGAGCGGATCCATCACTAAGTCAAATGCGTGAGGTGAGAATTAAGACAAACTGACATAACCAACATCTGAATAATAGCCGGGGCTGCCTTAGTTATCTAAGACAGCCCCATTGTTGGAAAGCCTCGAAATTTAAGAATCGAGTTTATTTGTCTTACCATCTCTAGTCCAGAACGATCTGAGCCCGGTCCGGTGCAAGCCTTCCCGGAGTCAGCTCTTAAAGCATATGATGATAAAACTATTTACTGTAATACCACGTTTCCCGTTTGATAATCAACCTTATTTGCAAAACTCAGGGATAAAGTAAAAAATCCAGGGATAAAGTAAAATAATCAAAAAGCCTTTACAGGCAAAGATCATACTTTATCCTCTCTCGTCTAATACTTTCTGTGCACGGTCCTGAGCGATCTTGACCACAGAATCCAGATCCTTCTGCCCCAGGAAATATGCCGGCATCTCTTCGATGAGTATCATGTTGATCGATGCATCGGCAGAGTTGAAATGCGTGCAGCTTGAGATTATCTTCTCGAGATTGTCCAGATCATCTTTTGTAAATTCAGTTGTTCTGGTGATCTGCTGTCCGGAGCTGTCGATCTTTTGGAAAGCCATACTGCCTCTGGGACCGTTGCAGTAATCAAGGATAATGCTTCCGGCTTTCCTGTATGCCTCACGGCTTAATGAGAAAGCCCCCGTCTTGGACATATCATACTGTATTTCATCAGAAAGAAGGATCTTTACAAAATCAATGCAGGCATTGGTATTTACTGCCTGTGCGGAAACTGAAGCGGATATTCTGCAACCGGCCATGGGTCCGCGCCCGTCAGAAGAAGGGATACCGAGAAAGGCATTTGCACCTTGAAGTTCATTGACACCTTCCAAATATGAAGTTATCAAAGTGTAGTTTGTAAGGCGTGCAATCCTTTCATTCTGCTGACTTCTCTCATCAGACATTTCGGCTTCAAGAGATAATGCTTTCTCATGGACATTGTTCTTTACGAATTCAGCGATCTCAGCAAATTCAGGACCGGAGAAATCTGCCTTTCCGTTAACAATGAATCTGTCACTCATTGCATTAAAGAGAGTTGCAAAATAGAAAGCTTGTCCTGTCTGATTAAGATCATAGCCGTTAAGAGGACCATAGAGGAAATCTTCATACTCTTTGGTCGTAAAGCCGATACCTGATGCTCCCGCATACTTGGAAGCGGTGTGGATGCCTTCGATATCAAATCTTATGGGCAGCTGATATAACTTGCCGTCAGTTTTAGCTGCTTCGATTATATTCGTAAAGTATTTCTCCTGATCGAGATCTGCGAAATATTTGCTTAGATCAACAAGATAATTGGAATGATACAGCCTGCCCATATCAC
>Ga0247611_10010869_pt1 | contig 10615 bp, 16 predicted proteins | sample 177DNAGHGhighgp2_FD_192422 | JGI IMG/M metagenome (GOLD analysis project Ga0247611, IMG submission 192422) | Sheep rumen microbial communities from Palmerston North, Manawatu-Wanganui, New Zealand - 1770 DNA GHGhigh gp2 | ecosystem: Host-associated > Mammals > Digestive system > Stomach > Rumen... | reverse complement strand
ACAGGAGTGTCATTTTATGTCAATAGCAAACCCCTATGTAAAGCTTGGATTACATAGGGGTGAAATGGCAAAATTGGACTAATTTCAGCGATTTTTCAGACCAGCAACACTTTGGGTGGACATAGCCAATGAAATTATGCATGGCGGTTGCCCAGCGAAAGTTGATGGTAAGATTGTCGATGAGCTTATGATATATCCTCGCGAGCCAGACAAACTGCTATATAGCATAGCAAGAGGGATAAACAGCGGTCGTAGCCAGAGTTGATGGAGGTCATATATGTGCAATAGCAGTGCAGCCGCAATTGATGCCGAAATTATTGATGAGTTGAAACACGGCAAAAAAGTGGAATCGAACGGAAAGTACGACGGAATCGTACAGGCTATCGTCAAGACGGCCAAGGAAACCTTGGTTATCAAAGACATCCCCATTAGGCTGTACATCAGAGGGGAATGGCTGTGCGACAGGCTGTCAATAAACGAGTGGAACGCCCTGTTTTCCCGATACGATAACGACGAGAATTCGAGAATCATCGATTATCTTGAGGATACGAAACATGGCCGCAATTACGCCGTAATCGAGACTACCCTGTATACAGTCCTCTCGAAGGGTGCCGTTCTGGACTTGAAGTTCCTCGCGTCGGTAAAGGACGGGGATGAATGGGAGTCCGAATTACTGCATTAGAGTCGGTCTGGACTGAACGTATAAACCTTCAATGAGGAACAGTGATGAGCAATAGAACCATGTGGAGGGGGACTGGAATGTTTACCAAGAAACTTATTAACAAGGAACTAATCGATGAGGCCCATTGTCTGTTCAAGCTCATATTCCCGAAAGAACCACTGTACGAGGACGGAAGCGTAGAAAGCTGCTTCACGCAGTGCCTTAAACCGCACAATGGACTGTGGCACTACTGGATTTGGTCTCTCAGCACGCCCGATTGCCCGATGGGTAAGTATATCGGCCTGTCGGGGATATACGAGGAGGAAGCCGACCCTGAAAGCGCTTGGCTTGGATGGCTCGGCGTGTTGCCCGAGTATAGAAGGGAAAGGTTCGGAACTAGGATGCTCAATGCGTTCCAGATGGAAGCAAGGCAAGTTGGATACAAGTACGCAAGGATTTACACCAACGAAGGAAACGTGGCCGCAAGGGGCCTGTACGAATCCGCTGGGTATACCATGGAAAGGCTTGACTACGAAGCTCCCGAATACGTACTTACAGACGGGCCCATTGTCATCTACTCGATGTCGCTGGATAAAGAAAAATGGCCGCTACTCCCTTGGGGTAGCAGACCGTTGATGTTTTAAGCTCCGCTATATTTTTATTGTTTTCCGCTTAATAATGCTCTATATTCGTTGAAAAGTTCCTTTCCTAATAAACAATTGGAAACACCATAGGTTTCTATTGGATTCTTGTATTTATAAAATAGCACATTTTGAAATTCTTGACTTAAATCTATATTATTATTTGCTATGATTATCTTATACGGTTGGTTTAACTTACATATGCTTTTGATTTGGTCTTCGGTATATAGATGACTCTTTATAATTGAACCAATTATAAATATAGGTGACCCTTTCATTAATTGTAATCTAGTTGTATATTTTTCTTTTATGTAATCTTCAATTTTATCATAAAACACATCAACGCCTTTCGTAACTGGTTGATGCGATGCTTTATCATACCTATAATGCACGTATTTAACAGTAACGGTGTCATCAATTACAATGGCGTATGGATTATTCGTTGTTGTGTTTAATTTAACTAACTTTATTTTTGTAAAATCTATTTTATCATAGTTTTGTATTAGATTATACATTGACTGATAATCTATTACATTCCACATAAATGGGTTGTTATATGGCATATTTAGGCAGTTTTTATAAATACCAGCACCAATACATGTATTACTTATGATATTCATGTAGTACCTTTTAATACATTTTTTAACTTTGTTGACGATATATCTGGGGTGCGAGGTAAATACAGCACTTCGCATTTGTCTTTAAGAAAATCAAATTTACCTTTCCAATCATCACCAATCACGAAGCAGTCAACTTTATACTTTTCAACATCAGAACCTTTCTGGTCCCATGAATATTCTGGTATCACTTTATCAACATACTTTATAGATTCTACTATTCTGCTTCTATCTTCATACGAAATAACCGTCTTTTTTCCTTTAAGTTCATTGAATTCGTCAGTTGATACAGCAACTATTAGGTTGGAACATAACTCTTTAATTCTTCTTAGAAGATTTAGGTGTCCTATATGAAACATATCGAATGTGCCGTATGTAATACAAGTATTATATTTTTTGAATGTAAAATCGAATTCTGATAATGTGTTTACAATGTCATAAAGGAAATATCTATCATTATCAAAATGTTTGTTAAGTAAAGGTATTGCGTATGATTTAAAAAAAGAATAATTGTCTTTATCTACGCATTCTTTTAGTAGAATGTGCTGTTTAAATAGTTGGAAGTTCTTATCACAATTGTTTAATTTGTCTAATGCTCTTTCAACTTTATCTTTTCCATAGCGTTCTTCTAATCTTTCGATGATTGTCATTTTTCAAACTCACATTTATTGGGGAAAGTTTCGTTTAATATTTTGTTTACTGCCCTTTTGACTTTGTCGAAATCTCTGTTCAGAAAGTCTCCATCATTGAAACATGCAATAGTTTTGCCATTGATTAAATTACGTATAGAACTTTCTGTCATTCCATCTCGTAAATCAAAACATAACGACGGATGCTCTCTGTAGATTGGCTTCAAAACACACTTTTTAAAGCATTCTTCAATTCCATAAAAAATCCAATTACAAACATTTGTGTTTGAACGGATTTTTGAGTTTTCGAACATCTTTCTAAACTCATTTCCATGCTTATACCAAATGAATTGCTGTATGGTTTTGTTAAATGGAATTGGTAAATGATGTGTGGTGTATAATACATCTTTTCCGACAAGTCGGGACACAAATGAATATATGTTTCGTTCAATGTATTTCCACTGAGCTGGTGTTTTATCTACGTATCTACCAAGTTGTATAGAGCCTTGGTGAACAGGTAAATTGTTCTCAAAATACATTGTCTCTGGGGTGGGTTTCATGAAAATCATATCATCATTCATGAAGATGAAATTATCGGACAGTTCTTCAATGAATGAAAAATGCATGTCAGTTAATACTGAATTGAAATTTGGCAAATACTTCTTTGGTATAAAATCCTTATGATAGATTACTTTTAACTTTTTGCCTTCATTAAGCCATTCAGGTTTTTGTGTTTCATCATACAAAACTACAAATACTTTATTAACCCAAGGGCAGTTTTTAGAAATTGACCTAAGTAGGTACTTAAATATCCCTAAATCTCTAACCCTCCCTGGGTGTTCGTTCTTTGCATACTTTTTGTACTCATTATACCAAGAATCGTTTGGATTTAGCCAAGGAATTATAATATCAATTTTATTGTTCATATTTAGCCTCCATCAACTTTTTATATCTACTCAAAATGTCTGTTTTATCAACCTCGGCTTTCTGCTGTGAGAATGAATAATGTGCACAAATGGCCTTTGATGTCATTCCATTTTTAGACTTTCTTAATTTATCAAACACATAGTATGTTAGATATTCTTCATCATTCAAATGTTCTACATCTTTGGCGATGTTAACTATTTTCATAACTTTACCAAAGAAGCACACTGCGCATATTTGTGGCCTAGGTAGCAAAGCGAACCCGTTCTTTCTTGAATAAGCAGATGGCTGCTGACGTGAAACTATTTCTTTTCCGAATTCAACGTCACCTAGTTTCCATTCGTTACTATTAGGGTTTGCTAAAAATCTATTGTGCTCATCTATCGCATACTTGCCATTGAAAAAATGCAATGTCATCTTTTCCGCTAACGATTTATTACCATTTTCCTTATTCAGCAAACTCCCTTTCCGTAAAGCGGACGTATAAGAATTGTTGACTATAACAGGAAACGCACAGATATACTCTGGATGTTCAAACCTGTATGCTAATAGGTTTTCAAAGAAATCATCGGATAGATACACAATGTCATCATCAAGTTTAATATAAACGGTATCCTCGTCCATCATGAAATTATATAGATATGACCAGCCAGTAAAATTACCGATTTTATTAGGTGGCAATTCTATATACTTTATCTTTTCAAACTGAGTTGCTAATGAATTTATGTATTTTAGGTCATCTGGGTTCTTTGTGTTTTTTGCTATAATAATTTCATCTATATATTTTGATTTGATTTGTGGTAAAAGAACTTCCATTGTTCTTTTGCGGCCTGCAAAAATAAAGACCTTTACTTTATATCCGTAATACATTACACGAACCTCCTTTTCATTACTTTAATTTTCTTGTTATGTAATTTTAGCCAAGCACCAAACAAAAATTCTGTAAAATAACCAATTATACGTGGTGGAATAACTCTACCAGCATTCCGTTCTGCTTTAATATATTCAGCCGTCAAGTCGAAAATGAAACTACAGTATTCATTCATTAGTTCCCGTCTGGCGATAAACATGTTGCATAAATAATGGGTATCTCCATTTAAATGCTTTACTGCGGTATCATAATAATCATCGCCAACGTAATATTTTGCGAAATTCAAAAACTTTCGCATTTCGTTCCATTTGCCGTTTTGAATTAACCACATTTTTATTGGAAAGGTCTTGGAATACTCTGGTGCTTTATTGCATAGCACGTCACAATCTTTCAAAGCAGCTCTGATTTCCTTTTCTGATAGCAATTTACCTTTATCATTGACGAAATATCTTCTATAATGTTCCAACCCTACGATATCATCATCACAATGTCTCCACATGTAGTATAGTCCAGTTAATTCGCAATACCAAGGGTTAAAGAAATCTATATTTGCACCAACATGCTTCTTATCTATCAAGAACTTCTCCCTGATATTGTCTAATGGCAAGAACTTATTCTTGCTACTTCCTACTACGTATATTTTCATTATGGATTTCCTGTTGATATCTTCTTTGCCTTAACTTCTGCAACGAACTTTTCTAATTCGGCGTCGAAAGTATTGATATCAACACCTAATGCTTCCCATGCATTGTTTGGCGTAAAAGATGGGTCTGCCTTGGTTGGTGTAGGATGAGGTGCATTTACCATGCGTTCTTTTAGCTTTTCCAGAGGTGTTCCTGTACCGAAATTGAACTTCGGCATTTCCTTCTGCCTTGCAGCGTATGCCGCCGCATCTCGTTCGACCTTGGTCGGCACCTTCGGGTTAGTAACTGGCGGGATTCCTACATGGGGTGCGGTCTTCATTTTCTTCAAAAGTTCATCAAGGAATGTTGACATCTTTACGGTCTCCTTAGATATTGCTATATTGTAGTTTATACTATAAACTGAAAGGTAACGTAATCGAGTAAATATGATAGAGACGCTTTGCTGGCTTTCGGGTATCCTCGGTGCTTTCTTCTTCGCAATCAACCTCGCCCCCCAGATAGTCAAGTGCTACCGAACCAAGTCGTGCAAGGACATCAGCCGCATGTTCCTTGTATTCGCCTTCTGCGGGAACATATTCAGTGCCGTGTTCATCTTCTACACGAACATGAAGACTGGGTTGTGGCAGTATCCAATCTATTTCAATTACGGAATCGCCACGATTCTGACCGCAGTCCTCACCATTTTGAAGATTCGCTACAAATAGGGCTTGACAGACACAATTTTATTATCTATATTTTAAGCAGGAACATACAAACATACAAAGGATGCCAACAATGAAAAATACTGCGATTGAGAACTTCGGCGACCTCCAGCCTGGATGGACGGTCAAGATGGTGACCAGGGACCGTGCTGGGGGAGTAGTTGGGCTCGTGGTTGCTGTCGTCAAGAGAGTAACCAGGGAAAAGTCGTCTGGATATATCAAGGTTACATTTACGGACTATCTCGACGTAAACAATACGGAAGGTGTTGTTAACACTCATACGCTCCGACTGTGCAAGGGTGACCTCAATGACAGAGAATGCACTTGTGACGGTATGTTCAGTCATACAATTACCCGTTGCACAAAGGCCGCATACAAGGAAGCCGCCAGGAAACTACGGAAGCGCCACCGGAGATGGGTATCAGAGTTGTCCACGAGTCTGGCCAAGGCGAAGAAGGATGTCGAGCGTTTTACCGTGGCACTGGCGGAAGAACGTAGGCGCATCGAAGCCCTCAACACTCGGTTCGGAATCTAAGGGGGTCACTATGGAGAGAGAAAAATCCATCAAGGCAGTTTGCACCAGCAACGAGTACAACCATTGGGGAAGGACTGACGACCCCAAGGACTTGACCGTCGGTAAGGAATACGTGGTTGACTACGTGGTTATCCACGGAAGTTACACCCAGACAATCCTGGTAGGAGACCAAGAGCACGCATACAACTCGTGCAACTTCGATTTCTTCGACAAGGACGGCAAGGAAATCGACATCGTTGAACATTTCCGATTCAAGCTCGGCATGCACAGGTGCTAGATTAATGTCGCCTGTAGGCCATGAAACAGGCTATGAAACAGGCCATGTAAATAATTCATAAGGAGATTATCACAATGTTCTATATCGAAAGAAGCTGCACGGGGCCTTTACTGTGTAGCGACACTCATTACTGCTTGGGTATGGATTCTGAGGGTCTCGGATGGTTCAGTGACGGAAGCAAGGCTATTGCCTTCCCGACCAAGGAGGAAGCAGAGTCGTTCTGCAAATCGCATAAGTTGAACCTTGACGCTGACAAGAATGGCTATGAACCCCGCTATGTCATCGTGGAAGAACTCCGTCTTCCCGAGGTGAAGGATATCGCTGACAAGTACGGGTTGCTTTCCCGTGACACCGATGTTTTCATTACATGGGGTGCGCAGGATTACAGGATACGTATCGTCATGAACACCGACGTAGTGGCATCACCCCGTCATCAGCATTATGAATACGTTGTCGGGGCAAGGCTCATAAGGACCGTACATGGCAAAAACTCCTCCCCGACCGTAATCGAGGAATTGCATAACCCGAGCTACAAACAGCTTGACGAGTTTGTAGCGAAGTGTGTACGTGAACACAAAGTTGGCGCTGTACCGAAAGGAGGCTAAAATGACGACGAACGCACCGAACAAGTGTAAGCCATTGAAGATGCCTAAGAAGGCTTCTCCCGCACCTCCCCGTATGACACGTGTTCCGTTTTTGGACATCTTTAAACTGCAGGCGGAAGTCAGAAGGCTCCGCAAGGAAAACGAGAATATCAAGAAGGGATTGCCCGTATGGAGGAAGGCATCTGGTCTCGACAATGTCGATGACAACACATGGTGCATCCTGTACAGCAAGCTATACGGCATCGGGATTGGGTATTGGAGCACGCACTATGGATGGATGTTCCACAAGGAGAACCTCATCCAGACGGACAGCGTCACACACTGGATGCCATTCCCAGATGAACCAGAGGATTAAGCACAAAAAGGAAAAGCTTCCAACAAAATGTTGGAAGCCTTTTTTACACACTGTTATGATTGAGTTAGAACTCTGGAAGCTGGTCAAATGATTTGTATCCAGTTGCAGCGTCCAGAATTTTTAACATGGAATCAGGATTCCATCCTATAATGTCAGTGACTATGTTGATAGTCTGCTTTGAAACGCCTTGTTCGACGAGCTTGTCGTACATTTCGTCCATGGTAAGTTCATGCTCCTCATCCTCCTCTGTGCCGTCAACTGTTTCGGGAGGAGTGTCCGTGTGCTCATCTAGCTCGTTCATATTAGGGTCGATATCTTGGGTATCGACGCCATCGCCTACACCTTCCATGCAAGCATTTGTTGTTGAACTGTCATCATCAAGTTTCTTGTACAGCAGATATGAACCCGCCATTTTTCCGTTGTATGCAAGGGTGTACGGGCCGCTTGTTCCGATAATGGTGTCGGACCCGTCCAAGATGTATGGAACTCCTTCCGTGACGTTGTCAGGGTTGCTCGGGTCCAAAAGGAAGCCGTATTCGGCTACCACATTGTCGATGTTTCCGTCAGCATCTATCATGCGCTCAATATCGTTGCGCTCATCCTCGCCCTGAAATAGGTGGGAAACATAACGGGGTTCTGAGGTTTCATCCATGACGCTTTCCATGCAAGCATTGGTTATCTTTCCGATTGCATCGACCTGATTTTTGCTCAGTCCGAGCTGGCCTACGCCTTCCATGAAAATCTTTACTCTCTTGTCCATATCTGTACCATAGGTGGATTCACCAATTAGTTTATCACTTTTCGTTTCCATGAAGTTTGTAATCGTCAGGCGGTCACCCATTATTTCCTTCAATCGGTTCAAATCTGGGTTGAACCCCTGTCTGGCAATATCGTCCCTGGCCCACAGGTTGAACAGGTCTTCATAAATGATAGCCTGCAAGTCCTTGTCAAAGCGCTGCCATTTTTCGAAATCTCCATAGTATTTTGTGGATGTTAATGGATATACACGGGTTCCCTCACCATGGTGTGTGCGTCCCCACATGAGCTGTTCGATGTTCAGGTCTTCCATAGGAACGTTTTCATGAACGTTGATTGCACCTGATTGATTTCGTACCTCATATTCGTCTATTCTGTATTTTTTGATGTTTTCTGGGGTGCATTCAAGCGATACAATCAATGGTGCTTTAACTATATCGTCAATGAATGGCTTTCCCGTTGAAAACCATATACAATTAGCGTCCCCGTTATCGTGGATGCGAAGGCCAGTAGTCAGGATGCTCCTGAGGTCATCATCAGTAAGCCCAGTCATGTAACCGCAGATATGGTACAGTTTCGGATAGCCTGCACTTTCAGCAGCCTCGTTGAATATGTGCATCTGTTGCAGATGTTCTTTCGCCTTTTTCTCGGATTTGTGCGAAGACAGGATTTCACCTGTTTCATGGCTCTTTATCACCCACTCGGCCAGTTCGCCCTTTGAGTTGCGGTGGCCTTTCATGTGGCAGACATATTCGTACAGAGGTTGCATAGGAAATCGCTTTTGCTTTTCCTACAGTTTATATCTAACATGGCAACGTTGTGTCCTTGTTCACGAGTAACATTGACGTTAGCTCTTGCTGGCTTAACGTGAACGGAGGGTAATACTTGTTCTTGTAGTATTGCCTCGGCCTGTTCCATTTCTCGTAGAGCAGGAACGGCATGAGAACACGTGATACGAAACGGTAGGTCCGAATCATCTTGGTTACGAACGGGCTGTGGAAATCCTCGGGGTACATCTCGTTGAGCTCTCGGTACGCTTCCTCGTCGGAAACCTGTTCGCCATAGTAGTCCCCAGTAATGCTTCCGTAGATTTCGTTGAAATACAAACAGGTTCGGCAACAGGATGTTGCATAGCGACGGCAACGGTCACAGACGTTCATTTTTCAAATTTTTCCTTCAATTGGAGATACCGCTTGTACTCTTCTTCTTCACGTGCTTTTTCGAGGGCTTCCTTTTCACGGCGTTTCGCCTCTTCCTCTTCACGCCGCTTCTGTTCCCAGTATTCCTTGTGCCACTTCTGGAACTCCTTGACCGATTCTTCCTGGTCGCCGTCAAGGTATTTCCTGATGATGGAACTCGGGACAGGAAAAGTGTAATATTCTCCCTCGCCCATAATGACTTCTTCTACGCAAAGATTGATAATTTTGGGTATAGAACCTTCGGTAATAACCCCGTCATATTCCAAGTCCTTAAAAAACCAAGTGGCAATGCGTTCGCCACTGGGCTCGGCAAAAAACGCATCTACCATCTTGTCAAGCTCGCTTTCTACTTCGTTGACAATCTTCTGCGAATCTTGGTATGCTTTAAGTTTTTCTATGCTGTTCATATTAAATCCTGTTTTTATTTGAAGTAAGTTTTCCATTTACTGCGGGTGTTCTTCACTTGGAATACACCCCATCCATAAGTAGTCGCACGAAGCGGCTTGTTGTCGTAGTCGTCGTATTCGTGATATTTCTTCCTGTAGTGACGGAAGTAGCGTTCCATTGCGTGCCTTGGGCTTGCCGCACGGACTACAAAAATGGGGTAGTCAGTATCCCAGAACGAGCCGAACAAGTTGTGGCTCCGTCGGATTTCATAAACGTCCCAGGTCTCCACCGCTTCACGGAGACGGTGGAACGCATTCTTGTTGTCACGCTTGACCAAGATGACGCCAATGATGATACTTACCACTACGGACACAGTTACAACTGCTGCTATCCACATATATTTACCTCCCTATTTGTGATTGATTGGGTCTTTGTAATGATGGACTTCCACCGTTCTCTTCACCGTGTCAACGATGAGCAAATCAAGGTTGGAAAACGCGAAGCCCTTGGAGTTGATGATGTCGTACGCACTGATGCCCGCATTACCGTTCACGTAATGATAGATATAGCGGATTAACATCCCGTGCGAAATTGCGATTACAGCGTTCGTGCTGTTCTCGTGACGGATATCGTTTCCCATGTCGTGCAGCACGATTTTCGCCCGTTTCTCCATCGTGGAAGCTGGGAGGAACACCAGTTTGTTGAACTCGGCTTCCGTAATCTCCCAGAACTTCTTGTTCCCGAGGGCCTTGCAATCGAATTCGCCTAGGCTCGTGGTCACTTCGGTCGGGAGACGGTCGAACAGCAGTTTCG
>Ga0247611_10010868_pt1 | contig 10616 bp, 7 predicted proteins | sample 177DNAGHGhighgp2_FD_192422 | JGI IMG/M metagenome (GOLD analysis project Ga0247611, IMG submission 192422) | Sheep rumen microbial communities from Palmerston North, Manawatu-Wanganui, New Zealand - 1770 DNA GHGhigh gp2 | ecosystem: Host-associated > Mammals > Digestive system > Stomach > Rumen ... | reverse complement strand
ATCAGATTGTTCAGTTGTTAAAGATTTTGCGGCGGGGATGTTGGCTAGACCGAAATTTGGTTGTATTTTTGCATCAACAAACACTATTGACACCATTTAACTGAGAAAAATTATGGCAAGAGATCCCAAGAGGTTTGTTTGGCGCGATAAGGAGATGAAAGGCATCTGCAACGAGGCCATTGTCATCGTGGACACTGTGACAGGCGTGAATTATCTGTTTGTGGTTCGCGGCAATGGTGCGGGACTGACGCCCCTCATTGACGAGAACGGCAAACCCATCGTCACCAAAGTCGTTGTCGAGGACTAGAATAATTATGAGTGTAACGATATTAGGAATTGAGTCATCGTGTGACGACACGTCGGCAGCTGTGCTGCGCGACACGGTGCTGCTGAGCAACGTCATCGCCAGCCAGCGTGTGCATGAGGCCTATGGCGGCGTGGTGCCCGAGCTGGCATCACGCGCCCATCAGCAAAACATTGTGCCCGTGGTGAGCGAAGCCATCCGTCAGGCCGGCATCGAGCGCAAGGACATCGATGCCATCGCCTTCACGCGCGGCCCCGGCCTACCCGGGTCGCTCCACGTGGGCACCTCGTTTGCCAAGGGGTTGTCCCTGGCACTGGACATCCCGCTGGTGGATGTCAACCATCTGCACGGTCATGTGCTGTCCCACTTTGTCAAGGAGACGCCCGACGCCGAGGTTCCCGAGTTCCCCTACCTGTGCCTGCTCATCAGCGGCGGCAACTCACAGATTATCAAGGTGAATTCGCCGCGCGACATGGAGGTGCTGGGACAGACCATCGACGATGCCGCGGGCGAGGCGTTTGACAAGTGCGCCAAGGTCATGGGCCTGCCCTACCCTGGCGGACCCATCATCGACCGCCTGGCTGCTGAAGGCGACAGCAAGGCCTTCAAGTTTGCCAAGCCCCATGTTGACGGCTACAACTACAGCTTCAGCGGCCTGAAGACGTCTTTCCTGTACACCCTGCGCGACGCCCTCAAGGAGGCCCCCGACTTCATTGAGCACAATAAGGCCGACCTGGCCGCCTCGCTACAACGCACGATTATTGAGATACTGATGGACAAGTTTGGCCGCGCCATCAAGGATACGGGCATCAAGACCATCGCCATTGGCGGAGGTGTATCGGCCAACAGCGGCATGCGTGCCGCTGTCGAGGACTATGCCCGCCGCCATCGCCTCAAGGCCTTTATCCCCAAGCGCGTCTTCACCACCGACAATGCCGCGATGATTGCCATTGCCGGGCACTACAAGTTCCTGGACAAGGAGTTCTGCGATATCACCGCTCCACCCTTCCAGCGCGTGGTCATCTAGACCGATCAGCCCCGCTCTTCTCAATCGCGTTGAAAAGAGCCACAATCATGAGAGAGAGGATGTGCCAGCTTGTTGACACATCCTCTCTCTCATGATTGTGGTAACAGCCCCGATATAGAGCTTACCAGATTGCAAGGTTTACTTCACGAGTACCTTGCTCACTGTACCATTACTGTAACGGATGATGTTCACGCCAGGCTGCAACCGGTCAAGCTGACGACCCTGGATGTCATAGATGCGGGCATCAGCATCAACGGCAGTCATCACCTCGTGGATTGAGCTGGCACCGATAGAGGCCTCATTGCTGGGCAAGCTCTCACCCTGCTCATAGACGGCCGTCACATAGTAGGTTGCGGCACCGTTCCTGCTAGTACTGTAGCTGGTCTCATCGGCAGGCACAGTGGTCACTAATTGACCATCACAATACACATTATAGCCCGTGAGCGTGCGGGGCAGTTCGCTGGAGGTTGCTGGAGCATAGGTGAAGTCGTCCACCATCAGCATCACGCTGCGACGGATGCACCGCACAGCAAAGTAACGGGTACCCTCAGGCACATCAAACGAGAACTCTCGCCAACCCTCCCAAACATACAGACGGTCCTCATCGTTGAGCTTGACGAAGCTGTCGTGATGGGCGTCGGTCGTGGAAGTGTACACATTGATCCACTCCGAGTCAAAGGTGGCAGCCTTGGCCCAGAATTTGATGGTCTGGACGCGACCGTCCAGGCACGGAGTAATCAGCCAATCATCGTTCTCGGCAGGATAGTCGGCACTGGGTGCAGCCATATACTGCTCGCCACTGTGAGGCGCAAAGGCATTGTCCATGTTGCCATCCACCCACGTCTGAGTCTGGGTGGTGTTAAATACCTGATAGGCCATGGGTGCGCCCTGATTCTCATAGCGGACGGGGATGCGCGGGGTCACCATGGTAGTGGCCATGTCGCCGTCATAGAGTGTCCAGTCGCCCACACCGTCGATGGCAAAGGGCTGATAGGCCTCAAAGTCATCGGTGACATACTCGAGCTCGCCCTGAGCAGGCTCTATCGACTGGCAAGCTTCCCACATGAGGGTCACGTTGTCGCCGCTGGCAGTGGCCGTGAGGGACTCGGGAGCGGGCAATTCATTGGGACGCACCGATGTGGCAATCACGCTGCTGAGGTTATTATCCATCAACTGGTCAGCATTCCACTGCACCTGAATCTGCCACTCGATCTGATCCACCTGAGCATCGGCTGCCGTGGCCGTGTAGGAGAATGTGCCCGTCGCAGCGTTGCCTGCAGCGATGGATTGGTCGGTGAAGGTGTGGTAAATCTCGCCATCCCTGAGGATGTTGATTTCACAGCCAGTTGCATCCTGTGAACCGCGGTTCACGATATCAAATTTCATCTCCATGTTCTCACCTACGTTGACACGTCTGGGCTCAACGGTGAACGCATTCACGGCCAGATCATTCTCGACACTGGCCTCACCAATGCGGATATTGTCAACATACAGGTCGCGGTGTGCACCCATCTGATCACTCAGTGCTGTTGCCAGCAGGCCCACATTGGCAAAGTTGGCATCAGCTTTCTTGGGCAAAATCACTTCACATTCTACCCACTGGTCGGTCTTGTCGTTGAGGAAGAACTGCGCATTCTCCACATCCTGCCACTCGCCTCCATCATAGGAAACCTGCACCTGGATGTTGTCATCAATCTCCCCGTCCCACTCGGGGTCATACCACTGGCTGCGGCCATAGTGGAACATGAACTTCATCGTGGGGGCACTCACGCTATTGAGGTTGAGCATGGGCGAAACGAGACGGCTACGGGTGTCGTAGTCGGCATACTGGCTCTCGGCAACGAGGAAACCGCCGTCATAGTCAGCAGCTTCAACCACGGGCTCACCAGTCCAGTCATCATAGATGTCACCCGTGGCATAGAAGTCAAAGTCATGGTCTTCACCGTCCTGTGTCCAGTTCTCCATCTCGCCCCATGCAAATGAAGCGCTGTAGGGCAAGTCGAGAGGCTTTCCTGTCACCACACTGTTACTGCTAGCTGATTGTCCCTCATTACCGTTGTACAGCGGGGTGATGGTGTAGCTGGCACTCACCTGGCCCTGGGTGACAGGAATGTTGTCGGTATAGGTGGTCTCGCTGATAGCGCTAGCCACGGTACCACTCGACTCGCTGTTGCGGTCCACGCGATAGGAGATGGCGCTGTAGTCCACATAACCACCATTAACCGACTGAGCGGGAGCATCCCATGTCACGGTGATGCTCATGTCGTTGTTCAGCCTAGCAACCACATGAGTGGGGGCAACAGGCATATCCTTACCGACAAAGGCGGTCAACTCCACCGCACTGCTCTCACCATTGCTGTTGCGGGCAATGATGCGATAGGTGTTGAAACCGTTCTCCTCCGCAGTGTCTTGATAGGTCAACGCCTCACCAGGAACCGGATTGCTATAGGTGTACTCCAGCACATCACCCACATAGACGTCGATGGCGCTGAGTTCATCCAGTGCCTCTCCAGCAGCATTCACGTCGGGAGCAGTGAATGTCAAGGTGGCCTGGGTGTCACCCATGGCAGCAGGTGTGAGCACGGCATTGGTCACCTCGCCGGGAACGCCCTTAGGAGCCTTCTCGATGAGTTTCACATTATCAATCTCGACGCGGTGCTGCTCGGGGTCACTGTAGGCATAGAAAGCCAGTCTGTAGGTGCCGCTGGTGGAAGCATACACCTTGACCGTCTTGTTGCCCGAGTCTCCCTTGACCACGCCAGGAAAGTCGGCAAGCACCTGGGTGAAGGATGCCGGGTCGGTGCTTGTGCCCAACAGGACACGCAGATTCTCGGTCTTGGAAAGGACACCCATGTAGAACGTGAGTTCATACACGTTGTCAGCATCCAGTTCAAAGGCTGGCGAGATGTAATAATCATCGCCTGGCAGTCCAGTCATGTAGTCGAGCATATAGGCTGCCATACCATTGAGATACTCCCAGCTGCGGCCACCATTGTTGTCCACAATAGTCCAGGACTCAAAATCCTGCTGCGTGTCAAAGGTCTCCTCGAGCAGGACGTCTCCAGGGCCTGCCCACGTCGTTAGCGTAGCAAGCGCCATTCCCCACAAGCAAAGGGAACGAAACGAATCACGAAATCTTGTAATCATACTAAAAAGGTTTTCTAAAAAGGTTTATGATATCACAAATTCACGACAAATTTACAGAAAACAGCAATTTTGGAAATCATATTTTCAAAAAATTAATAATCATTCTTACAATATACAGAAAAATCCACCAAAAACCATAGGAAGCTCGGCAAGTCAAACGCAATCTGGACTAGTGACGATAAAAAATGAGACCGATTTGATTTCTTTTTAGGAAGATTTGTTATCTTTGCAGGTTGAGAAATGTTGAAAACAACCCGTGAGGGTGTGTCATAATTTTCCTGCCGGTTTTTAGTCGACTGTAGGGCCAACCGGTACAACCCGTTGCGAATTATGACACAGCCTCCACAAGAGCCAACCATTATGATAGAGAACGAGAACATACCCATTCCCGTGGAGTATCAGGACATCTGCCCGATTCCTGACAAGGACTTCCAGACCGAGATGACCATTCTGGTGCAGGAGCCTGGTTTCCAGAACATCGTGGGCATTGCATTGCCCCATTACAAGTACTCCGAGTTCAAGCACGTGCTACTGGGCATCAACAGCAAGCATGAGTTCCAGATCAAGGTGATGAAACCCTTTATGGAAGGGGTCATGGCCAAGACAGGCACTACGCTCACCACGAGTGGCATGGAGAACCTGGACAAGGAGATGCCCTACACCTTTGTAACCAACCATCGCGACATCGTGCTGGATTCGGCTCAATTGAGCTACCTGCTCATCAAGGGCGGGCGCGATGCCTGTGAGATTGCCATCGGCAACAACTTGCTCATCTATGACTGGATTACCAAGCTCGTGCGCATGAACAAGAGCTTCATCGTCAAGCGCAACCTGGGGCGTATCCAGACGCTCACCGCTGCCGTGCAGCTGTCAGGTTATATGCACTTTGCCGTGCAGCAAAAGCACGCCTCGCTGTGGATTGCTCAGCGCGAGGGCCGCTGCAAGGACAGCAACGACCGCACCCAGGAGAGTGTGGTCAAGATGATGGCCTATGGCAACCGCGACAAGTCCTTTATCGAGAGCCTCAAGGAGCTGAACATCGCTCCGATTTCAATCAGCTATGAGTATGACCCTAACGATTACCTCAAGGCCAAGCAGTTCCTGTGCAAGAGCAAGAACCCCAACTGGCGCAAGGCCCCAGAGGATGACTTGATCAGCATGCAGACGGGTATCATCGGACACAAGGGCGAGGTACACTATGCCTTCACGCCCTGCATCAACGAGGAGTTGGACAACATCCCCGATGGTCTGGACAGGTTCTTGATGGTGGATCGCGTGTGCGCCATCATCGACCATGCGATTCATCAGAACTACAAGATCTTCAAGACCAACTACATTGCCCACGACATCCTGTTTGATGACAAGCACTTTGCCGACCAGTACACGCAAGAAGAGCGTGAGGCCTTTGAGCAATATCTGTCGAGCCAGATTGACAAGACACAGGGCATGAAGCTGAGCGAGGCCGACCGCTTCTACATGTACAACAAGATGTTGCAGATGTACAGCAACCCGCTGAGCAATTATCTGGAAGCAACGAAGTGAAGAATTAAGTTGGGAATTAGAAATTAGGAATTAAAAATTAGGAATTAGGAATTAGGAGTTGGCATCCGCATTCAACTGATGACTGACGACTGACGACTGAAAACTGAAAACTGACGACCAATGAAGGTTCACTGGCTTGGACTCATCATCATGGCGGTGCTGTGCATCGCCATGGATGTTTACATCTGCCGCCGCTTGAGTCGCAATGGCTATCGGTGGGCAATGCGCTTCAACGCCTTGCTGGCCTTGCTGGCGGCAGGGTTGTGCATTGGCATCGGGGTGATGCCCTTGTCGAGTGCATCGATGCCCAACAGCACGTTTGTCGCCGGCCAGTACATGCTCTACACCTTCTTTTCCATCCTGGCTCCCAAGGCTCTGGGGTTGCTGGTGTATGCCGCCGGGTGCCGGATGAAACGGCAATGGGCATCCTTCTGTGCCATGGTCGTTGCGGCAATGATGTTTGGCATCATGTGGTGGGGCGCGATTGTCACGCCCGGCAAGATTGATGTGCAGGAGGTTGAGCTCGAGTTTGACCGCTTGCCGGATGCCTTTGATGGCTATCGCATCGTGCAGTGGAGTGATGCCCACTTGGGTACCTATAACGGCCGCACGGCGATTGTCGAGAAGCAAATCAACACCATCAATGCCTTGCACCCCGACATGATCTGCTTCACGGGCGACCTGGTGAGCCGTGAGACCTGCGAGGCCATGCCTTACCGTGACCTGCTGGCGCGCCTCCATGCGCCCGACGGTGTCTTCTCGGTGCTGGGCAACCATGACTATGACAACTATGTGCAATGGGAGAACGAGCAGGACAAGAAAGCCGATCGCAAGGCCTTGTGCGACCTGCAGGAGATAGTCGGCTGGCGCTTGTTGAACGATGATTATGCCCTCATCAGCCGCGGCAACGACCAGATTGTGCTCATCGGCACCGAGAACTATGGTGACCGCCCTGGAGAGAAACGGGGCAATCTGGCAAGGGCCTATTCAGGACTGCGCGATGGCAACTTCAAGATCCAGCTGCAGCACAACCCCTACGCCTGGCGTGCCAACACCCTGCCCAACAGCAACATCGACCTGATGCTGGCAGGACACACCCATGCCTGGCAAGTCATGCTCACCGTGGGCAACTGGCGCTGGTCCCCAGCGTGCCTGCGCTACCCCGAGTGGGGCGGAGCCTATCGTGAAGGTGACCGCTACCTGTATGTCAACATCGGCACCGGCATGGTGGGACCGCCCATGCGCATCGGGGCCACGCCCGAAATCACCGTCATCACCCTCAGGAAGAAACGGTGAGGAGTTAGGAGTTAGGAGTTGGGGACTAAGGACTAGAAACTGTAATCACACCTACAACTTATAATAAATACTTAAAATAAATTATGGCAGATAAACTATCGACGCTCATTTCCCAGGAGCTCAACATACCCATCAACCAGGTGGCAGGCACCGTCAATCTGCTTGACGACGGGGCCACCATTCCATTCATCAGCCGTTACCGCAAGGAGGCTACGGGCAATCTGGACGACTTGTCCATCCAGTCCATCGACCAGCGGCTGCGCTACTATCGTGAACTGGAGAAACGGCGTGCCACCATCCTCAAGACCATCGAGGCTCAGGACAAGCTCACGCCCGAGCTGGCCGACCGCATCAACAACTGCTGGGACGCCACGACGCTCGAGGACATTTATCTGCCCTACAAGCCCAAGCGCAAGACCCGTGCCGAGGCTGCCCGCCTGCTGGGACTGGAACCGCTGGCCAAGATCATCATGTCGCAACGCGGCGGCGACATTGAGCAGCGTGCCCGTCAGTTTGTCGACGGTGACAAGGTGCGCGACACCGATGCCGCCATTGCTGGAGCCCAGGACATCATCGCCGAGTGGGTGAGCGAGAACGAGGCCGTGCGTGGTGCTGTGCGCCGCGGCTTCAAGTATGACGCGCGTCTGGTTTCACACTTTGTCAAGGGCAAGGAAATCGAGGGCCGCAACTACGAGAACTACTACGATTACTCCATGCCGCTCAAGCGGGTGTCAAGCCACCAGCTGCTCGCCATCCGCCGCGGCGAGAAGGAAGGGTTCCTGAAGGTGGGTATCGAGATCAACGATGACCGCACCCTCGACAACATCGCACGCATCGTGGTCAAGGGCAATGGCGAGGCATCACAACTGGTCGAGGAGGCGGCCCAGGACAGCTTCAAGCGACTGGTAAAGCCCGCAATCGAGACCGAATTTGCCACCGCAGCCAAGCAGAAGGCCGATGACGAGGCCATCGAGACATTTGCCCAGAATGTGCGCCAGCTGCTGTTTGCGCCTCCATTGGGGCACAAGCGGGTGCTCGCCGTTGACCCGGGATTCCGCACGGGCTGCAAGGTGGTGTGCCTCGACGAGCAGGGCAACCTGCTGCACAACGACGTCATCTATCCCACTGCGCCCCACAACGACATTGAGGGAGCCACCAAGAAGATACACTCGCTCACCGAGGCCTACAAGATCGACGCTATCGCCCTGGGCAATGGCACGGCAAGCCGCGAGACCGAACGCTTCCTGAAGCGCATCCGCTACCGCCGCCCCATCGACGTGTTTGTCGTGAGCGAGAACGGCGCATCCATCTATAGTGCCAGCAAGATTGCCCGCGACGAATTCCCCGACAAGGACGTGACCGTGCGCGGTGCGGTGTCCATTGGCCGCCGATTGCTCGACCCGCTGGCCGAACTGGTGAAAATTGACCCCAAGAGCATCGGCGTGGGCCAGTATCAGCACGACGTGGACCAGACCCGCCTCAAGGAGGCACTGGACTTCACCGTGCAGAGTTGTGTCAACAGCGTGGGCGTGAACGTCAACACGGCATCCAAGGAACTGCTCACCTACATCGCCGGCCTGGGACCCACCCTGGCCCAGAACATCATCGATTACCGTGCCGCCAACGGCCATTTCACCTCTCGACAGCAGCTATTGAAGGTGCCCAAATTGGGTCCCAAGACATTCGAACAGGCGGCAGGATTCCTGCGAGTGCCTGAGAGCGACAATCCGCTGGACAACAGTGCCGTGCATCCCGAGCGTTACGCCCTGGTGCAGCGCATGGCCAAGGACTGCGGTTGCAGCATCGCCGACCTGATCAAGGACAAGGCCCAGCGCGACAAGATTGACTTGAAGCGTTACCTCTCGCAGGACGTGGGCGAGCCCACCCTGCGTGACATCATGAGCGAACTCGAGAAGCCTGGCCGTGACCCGCGCTCGACGGTGCAGGTGTGGGAATTTGATGACAGCGTCAACGACATCAAGGACCTGCGTGAGGGCATGGAACTCAACGGCATCGTCACCAATGTGACCCAGTTTGGTGCCTTTGTCGACCTGGGCATCCACAAGGACGGCCTGGTGCACGTTTCCCAGATGCCCCAGCGCGGCTTGCCCCCCGCCCGCCAAGTCCACGTGCACCAGCACGTGCGTGTCGCCGTCACCGGCATCGACATGGAACGCGGCCGCATCGCCCTCACCATGCGCGGCATCGACCAACCCAAGTAAAATTCACTGCGGTGCCTCCTTCCTGTCTGCGTCGCCAGAGGGCAGTCCTGTCCAGTGCTCGTCGGCTCGGCCGACGTTGCCTGGCGAATTATCATTGAAAATGCGGAGTAGTACTCCCGATTTTAAACGTTTTTCCTAGAAAATTCAGAAGTAATCAACACAAACTTGATAAGGAATATGGAGAAGAGAGAAATTGAGAAGCAAAAAGTGAGCACAGGCCTGAAGGTGTGCCGCGTTATCGGCATCGCGCTGGTGGTGGCTGCTATTGCCTATCTGGTGTGGCCCGGCGACTTTGACGGCAGGGGCATCGAGGGCTATGTGGACGACTGTTTCCTGTTCATGGCAGCCTACACGTTTGCCAAGGGCAGCTTCATGCGCCCCGAGCGCCGTTACATCCGCCGCCAGCTATACATGCTATCGTCACTGTTTGCCCTGCTAGCCCTGTGCTGGATCATCCTCATGGCCTTCACGAAATAATCTATCTGACTTTTAAGCCAAATACACAAGAGATTGTGTACAAAAATGTGTACACAAGGAAAAACATTGTCACTGACGAAAACACATTTTTTTTGGAAAAGCGGGGGAAATCTTGTTTTCTTTAAGAGAAATGGCTACCTTTGCGTGTGATTGTGTCAAAATTATGTCTCAATGTTAGATCGGCCTGGCGGCCGAGAAATTAAACAAAATTTTTTATAAAAATTAAATAAGAAATAATTTTTATTTGATTTTATTTATGATTTGTTTAATTTCTCGCGCGAAGCGCGATTCTTGTTGCGAAGTATGAATTATGACACATCCACGAGATTTTTTTGCGTTTTGCCATTGCCCCACTTCGGGAATGCGTGGCAAATTCAGTCCACGCTTTTTTATTACAACCAGGGCTGCTGAGGGCTGCCAGCAGACCAAAAAACTGTTATCATTTATGAGAAAACTTCTACATTCACTCCGCGCAGCATTGCTGATGCCGCTCCTGCTGGCACTGCTGCTGCCAGCCACAGCTATCGCCCACGACTTCGAGGCTGGCGGCATCTATTACAACATCACGGGCGGCAACGAAGTCGCCGTCACCTACCAGGGG
>Ga0247611_10010867_pt1 | contig 10617 bp, 11 predicted proteins | sample 177DNAGHGhighgp2_FD_192422 | JGI IMG/M metagenome (GOLD analysis project Ga0247611, IMG submission 192422) | Sheep rumen microbial communities from Palmerston North, Manawatu-Wanganui, New Zealand - 1770 DNA GHGhigh gp2 | ecosystem: Host-associated > Mammals > Digestive system > Stomach > Rumen... | reverse complement strand
AATGGGTTGTTCCCGACTTGCCCGACAACTGGGAGCATAACCGGTTTCTCAATATGCACCCCGACACGCTCATGGAGATTGTTGTGCAAGCCGTTGAGGCACATCGCGGAGTGTGCTGGGAGGGCGACATCAGTGAGCGAGGGTTCTCTTTTAGGCAAGGACTTGCCGTCACCCTCTTGCCATCTCCGATGCTCCGGCTTAAATCAGTTATCCACCCGCCCACCGACGACCACTGCATGGCAATCGTGGGCACGGCGCAGAGCGATGACGGCACGCGGTACTTCATCATGAAAAACTCATGGGGTGAGGGAAACCCCTATAGGGGCTTAATGCTCATGACTCTCGATTATCTTCGTTGGAACACTGTGGCCATCTACCTGCCCCGCGACCTGGTATGCCCCGAATAGCATAATCCGACGAGGCACCTTCCTCCAACTCCCGCTGTGAAAAAGTGGATTGCACAACACAGGTTTATTTGACTGAAGCAATTTGACCAAAAAGAATTTGGGGGAATCGGATATTTTAGTCAAGAAGATTTTGGGGGAACTGGATGTTGTTGTGGCAAATATCTGAGATCCTTATGTTTTTTTATGATTGTGAAATTATAGTTTTATCAGCCGGGCATTTACTGTTTTGAACTGAGGCATGGTCTGGCCGATGGCGGCCCCGATATAGGTAGGGTCGCACACCGTATAGTTGCGACCATCCAGCGGGAAGTAGTCCCCTGCCACCTCCTCGGGAAAGGCTACAGCCGTGGCCAGATGGCCGGGCCAGTGCACCAGCACCACATCCAATCCCAGCAGGTCGCGGACCAGTATGCTATAGAAGATCGAGCGGTCTTCGCAGTCGTTTTGAGGATAGTAAAGGCTCTCGTCGCCAAACAGGGGCCGCTCGTAGCCGAACTGCTCCTGGTCGGTGGCATAGTCGAAGGTGGTCTGTACGAAGTTGAGCAACATCCCGGCGGCATCCTTCTTGCTCTTGCCTCTTATCTGGCTCCGCAAAGCAGGATACAGCGTGGCCTTCACTCCGTCGCTCAACCCTGCCAGGGCATAGCTGTCCCAGGCGTTGCTCAGCGGGTAGCCGTTCAGAAAGTCTATCAACCCCTTGTCCACATCCACGGTGGCCTTCAACGCGCTGTACCTTTTAGACTGCAACGCTCGGCTCCGCTTCGGGCCGCCGGTCAGCTTGGGCAACTGGCCCATCAGAATCCTTGCCACCTGCTCGCCCGGATAAGCCACTTCGCACACCTGCACCGTGCTGCCCTTCTTGCCCGAAAGCACATAATGAGGGATGCCGTCGACGGTGACGTAGGAGTAGTTGTAGATGGGCTTGTCAAAGGGAATCAGTAGCACCAAATGGCCATCTTCTCGGCCCATGCGCACGCGGTAGCCCGACTGTGCCAGAAGGTAGGCCTGCAGCAGCACGGCCTCGTCGCTCTTCTTTCCCAGCATCTGCTCACCGATGCTCCCAAGCAGGCATACATAGCCCCAATCCGAAAGGCGTAGCGCCTCCCGCTGCGCCAAACAGTCGTGCAGCAGCCCGTCATATTTCTCTTGCGACAGTTGTTTCCACACCTTGGCAACGTTTTTCTCATCCACCGACTGCAAACTGAACCTGAGTTCTTGGGCATCGGCATGTACGTTGCACTTTGTGCCGTAGAAGTCGAATGCCACTGTCGGAACCGACGGCTCCGGTTCGGGTATGGGCGGAGCCGGAATAGGGTCGACCTTCACCGGCGGCGGCACTACTTCGCTCTTAGGTAGCGGTGTCGTCGAGGGCGTTTTGTCCGGCTGTGGTGCTGGTGGCTTGGGAGGCTCTGGCTCCTTGGGCTTAGGCACCGCCGGCTTCACCCCCATCCTCGTCCAATCACGCCCGGCTGCCGCTGCATACTCCTCATTGGCCCTCTTGCGAAACGCCGCATACTCCGCCTCAGCCTTCCGCCTAGCATCGCCATACTGCTCCCGCGCCAGTCCTTTCTGCCTTTCGTACCGCTCCCGCATCTGCTGCCGCCGCTGTTCATAATTGCTACGGTCTACTTGAGCCACTGCTGTTGACTCCAGCAAAAGGATAAGGATTAGTGTAAGTGTCTTTTTCATAGTCTTTTTCCTGTTTTCATATTATTAATAAGGTTAAGTGAAGAACATGTAATAGATACTTGTAATAATATAGAATATGCCTTCAGGAAAAAATGATAGTAACTAGTTGAGGTGAGATTTTTGAAATCTTGTTTTGATTGATATCCTTTTCATTCATTTTCCCCAAGGAAATAATAATTCTATATCCCTATTATGTTGGGTTAAATTGTATGATGAAAATAATGTCATTTTAGTGTAACTATCCCACGCATAATCACTAAACCGATCTAAGGTGTAAATTTGGGGATTAATTATTCCTGTAATGACCGTTACATTTCCAGGCGCGAGAGAACCGCTGGAAGGCAAAACATCGTCAAATACATCAAAAGTATGATATGTATGCCCTTCGTAATTCCCGACGACTGTGTCTTTATAACCAGAGATGAAACATCTATGTCTCAGACTCCAACTTACATTCTGCGATGTTCCATTATATAATTTAATGGCGATAGATGTGGTATATTTTGGAATTGTAATTACACTCCCTATCGGGTTATCCGCCATATCTGTCACTGTAATTTCATCATCAATGTATCCCGATGTTGGTACCATCTGAACAAGGACGTTTGTAATTTGATCCTTGTAAACGTTAACCATGTGATTGTAAGATACTATTTCTCCATTTACAGTCATTACCCCTAATGCAAATCCATCCCGTTGAACGTCAATTATGTATTTTCCGGCCTTAACTCTATCAAAGTTAAAAGCCCCATTTATAGTTGTTACGGCAATTTGTGGCGATTCTACTCCTTTTGCGTCAGTCAATGTTACTTTAAATCCTTGACTACCTGTAACGCATTTTACGCTACCACTGACGCTTCCAAGAGCTGATTCTGTACTATCTTCTGCCTTAGAGCAACCCATCGTGATTCCTATAGAAAAAAACAATAGTGGCAGCCACAGATAAATTGATGTATGTTTCATTTTTTATTATAAATCATTGAAGATATACTGTTGGACGTTCCCATAAACTATAGAATTGTTTGTCCCATATTTAACCCATGCCCGGACATAGTATGTGATAGGTGATGTCGGGATTGGCGTATCCCACCAAGTATAGCTGTAAAGGCCTAAACCGTTGCCCGGTACCTCAACATAATAGTCGGAGATTGTGGGAACACTATTGGTTGAAGACCAGCAAAATCCCCTTTTTGAATAAGGCGGGTAGCCTACGTTGGTCACATTTCCGTGAAAGGTATTCCGAAAAGGCCCTTGTGACCCATCTAGGTTAGTGACAGGTAGAGTAAGAACCACAGGATTATTATCTTGCCCAGTTGCCTTTATTTTTAAAGTATTGTTACCATGCCTAGATTTGATGTATAAGTTTGTAACATTCTCACCAACAATAAGCCTGCTGCGATCTATTTCCACACTGACAGGCACCGTCTGCCCAGGAGCTATCGGATTGGGTAATGACGAAACTGATCTTATCCATACACATGATTGGACTATGTTGCAGGCAATGCTAACGGTACCGTTGTTAAAAACATTGAAAATCCTGACAGTAGTTGATGGGTCGCTCCCAAAGTCAAGGCTCTCGATGTCGTTTCCATCAGCATCTGTTACACGAAGAACCGCAGGAATTCTTTCAATCTGCACATCACGACATACGCGATTCCCGTTTCTTATTTTCAAGGGATAGTTATCATCTAAGTCTTTGTATTCAGCTTTAGACACATATATTCTATAATCACCGTTTTCTACGTCTAAAAATTCATACTTACCGTCGTAGCCTGTAAGCACGGTTTCGCTCCCCGGGAATAGCGTCACATTGGCATTTGACACATCCTCACCGGTGGTACCATCGGTGACTCTACCATAGATGGACCCTAGTTTGGCACCAAGTCTGCGACCTGAACCATCTTTGTTGCAGGCACAAAGCAAAAGACAGACCACACCAATAAAAATGAACAAATTTCTTTTTTCCATTTGCTTGTTATGGTATATATATCTGTACCTGATTGCCATATCCTGTTCCATAACGAGTGGTTGCGTAAGCTCTGATATAGATATACCCACTAGTTTCAGGAAGAGGGATGAGTGAAGTGAATGCTCCTACTCCATAATCATTAGAAGGTTGTACAAACGACGATGATATATTAGGATTGGAACTTGTGCCATAGCATACCCCCTTTTCATAAACTGCTGTCCCAGCATCATCGATAACGTTGCCACCAGTCTGAACATATTGTCCATAGTAATTGTCAACTATGGATGCTGAAGAGGTGGTGACTGTTGGTATTCCGGAAAGCGTAGTAAAAGTTCTTTCAGGACCGTAGGTGGTGCCGAACTCATTGGTGGCGTAGGACCTTACGCGGTATGTTGTGCTCGGTTGTAAAGGATAAAGCATTCCAGATATAGGACCTTCTCCAGCAGCAGAGGATACTCTTGAGTCATTGATTGTGGGTGTATGGTTACGACTCCAGCAGAGACCTTTGTCTACAATAGGGCATCCATTGCCGTCGCTGACTTCACTGTATCCCATTGAAGATGTAGGATCCAGGTTTTCCACATTAGTCGCGCCACAAACAGGCAGGCATGTCATTGTTGAAAAAGAGACATCCGAACTATATCCAGTTCCCAAATTGCTTGTTGCGAAGGCACGAATATGGTATGTTGTATTGTGTTCCAGTCCTGTTAGTGTATAACTAAAGTTGCCTGTGCTTGGTCCCAGACCTACAACATTGTCATCCAGCGTTGGATTTGGATTGGTACTGTAACAGAAACCACAATTTATCATGTTCCCTCCGTTTGTATTCCGTATACGGCCTTCGCATGATGCAGTCGAGGCTGTGATAGCTGCAGGTTGATAAATCTGTACATCGGGTGGGTTGCCTGACGAGCTGATAGCTTTTACTATAAGTTCGGCACTTCCGTTTCCGGACTTTACTGCAAGAATTGTCGAGTTCTGACCAACTGCCAAGCGGGTTCTGTTAATGCTAATGCTGACTGGCACAGTTTGCCCAGAAGTTATCGTGGCTGGCAGAGAAGATATTGATGCAATCCAGTTGCATGAGTGTTCTATCTTACATCTGACGGGAACCGTTCCGTTGTAGAATATTTTGAATGTCATGGTTGTAACAGATACATCTGCTCCGAAGTCAAGGGTGCTAATGGCTTCACCGTTTGCATTTGTTATCTGAAGTGTTGCTGGCTTTTTGATAATTTGGACATCTCGGCGCATGTTTTTGCCATTCTCTACTTTGATTGTATATGGATCCACCAAATCAGTATACTCCGCTTTGGAAACCTTAATCGAATAATTGCCATCTTCCAAATTCAAAAATTCGTATCGGCCGTCAAAACCAGTAAGAGTACTTTCTCCATTATCAAGACTCACGTTAGCATTTGGCACACCATCTCCATTTGCAAAGTCGGTCACATATCCATATATTGAACCCAGCTTGTCGTTGTTTTTTGAACAGCTGAACCATATCGGGCTAATGACAAGGAAAAACATGACTGTTATTGTTCCTGTGGCTATTGTTTTCATTGCTGTGGGGGTACTTCTTCTTTCTTTAATGTAATATTTATGTTCTTGGTCTCCCCAGGGGAGATAGTAAAGTGGTTACGATTTGTCTGGTAACCTTCTTTCTGTGCTTGCAGTTGATATTGTTTAGTGGTTATATCCAGGTCGTTAAACTGGAAAAAGCCACCAATACCAGTAAATGTGTTATACCCTCCAGGACTTACCGTTATCATTACGCCAGATAATGCCTCCTGGGTATCGAAATCGATGGCCATGCCTGTGATGTTGCCAAAGGTATTATAGTCTACTGGACTGCAGGCCGCAAAAAAGGTGGCTAAAGTGAATATCATCAGTATTTTTTTCATAATGGATTGTATTTAGAATGAAAGGGTGAATGACATGCCCATAAAGTCGGGCGAGGCGGCGGGTACAAACGTTAGAATATTGCCATCACATTTGATGGTGGGTCTTCCGGGCGACACTATGCCGTCAATAATGTTCCAGGCATAGATAGCCGCACTTCCCGCGATGAAACCATAACTGGCTACTCTCCATCCGACTGCTTTTCGTTGTACTTTATCTAGGTTATTGTACGGATTATTTATCTTAGAGAAATTGTTTGCCTTGAGCGACTGCGAAAGAATTATACCACCAATACAGGCTACTTCTCCCCCAATAAACAATGCGGCTCTACCGTACTGTCCTTTCCATATCTGCTGGGCTCCAGGTATAAACACCCTAGGGGAGAACCCATATTCTGTCGTAGCCTCAACTGGATCGGCTTCATAGGTGGGGTTCTTTCGTGTTTGGTATAGGAAATATCCAGTTAACCCTCTGGATGTAGATTCCCAATAGGAGGCGATATACCCTGATTTTATCCAAGGATCATCTTCCCCCACCATAAGCTTTCTCCGACGAATAATCTCTTTTTCTGCAACTTTTTTGATGTCCTCTTGTATGTTGCCGGTCACCACTACCACCTCTAGATAAGTGTTGGGCAACGTCCGTTTGAACGTCGATGTAGCCCATGTGGGTTTATCTTTACTGTTAGTTAAATCTTGCGCATTTGTAGACTTTGGAAACAGCAATGTGCCAATCAGGCACATTGCTGCTATTATGTACATTCGTTTATTCATCATAACGTCATTAATTGTTTATTGCCCCATTTCACTAAACGACTTCAGAGCATTCTCTCTGAACTTCTCCTCGTTTTGGCGGACTTCTTTTTTCACATTATCCGGAATATCATCGCTTTCCTTGATTCCATCAACAATGGATTTTGCGATATCTTCTTTATTCACAGTCATTCCTACATACCAAACGATAAAACCGCCCTCATCAACTTTACCACCCTGTCGGCAGACCTCCTTGGTATCGTTCAACATCTTGTCAATGGCTTCTTCCCCCGCACTTTCAATGTGAGAGGCCACACTACTTTTCGCGTCTACGTCAAGTTGATCAAAGTAGTCATGCATAATACTGCGATAATGACCGCCAATTTTCATTTTCACCTGTTGACGCAAGGAATTGAGTTGCTTATTGAATTCAATAGTATAATCGCGTTCACTGTTTCCGCCAGCTTTTATTCGGAAAAATCCGCTGGCAGCAAAATACTCATCATTGTCTGCAATCCAGCATGGCTGGCTTACAGTTTCCTCAATGGCATCATTCTTTGCTTGCTCGACTAGTTTTTGCCGGGCAATTTCTTTTAATTCGTCGTCAAATTGAGCCTTGGCTGTTGGACACAGAACGACAATGAAAAGAAAACCTAATACGATGTAATTAATTTTTTTCATAATGGTTGTTTATTGATCGTTATTGTTCTTAAATTCATTGAATTCTTTGTTATTAGACTCTCCGAATACTTTAAAAGCACTGTCGCGGAATGTTTTCTCGTTGAAGCGAACTCTTAACTGTTCGTCCTCGGAGATTTTCTTAACCAGGTCATTAGCAAATTTTTTCTTGCTTACCTTGATGGTCATAAACATAATGACATTTCCGTTTTCATCGGGCCGAGTCTGTTGCCGACACACCTCATAAGTCTCATTAATAGTTGCCTTGATGACAAGATTGCCGGCACTCTCTAAATGTTGGTTAGCATAGGATCCCTCTTCAATGTCCATCTGGTCGAAATAGTCTCGTAGAACAGCAAGGTATACACTTGATAGTTTTTGTCTCATCAACATCTGGGCAGAGCGTAATGTGGCAGTTGGCGCCGTGTTCATACTGCTTTGTTTGAATTGACGTTGAATGGTGGCATAAAACCACTGGTCATCGTCTGCCATCCAACAAGGTACATCATAAACATCAACGTTGGTATGGCTTGAAATTGTTTCTTCTGTTTCGACAACTTTTTGAGTCGATTTGCATGTACTTAACATGAACACGATAACTGTAAGGAAGACGATTGATAAACTGATTTTTTTCATCTTTTGAAAGTTTAATTTTTTGCAAAAATACTATTTTTAATCAGCATAGGGTATGGCAGATGCTGCCATGTGGCAATGTCTGCCACATCCTATAGTTGCTCGGAGTAGTGGTTAAATAGGTCTTTACCAAGTATTTTACTGATTCGGAATAGTTGTTGGGTGTCGATGGATGGTTTGTTGTATAGTCGCTGTAATGTGCGCCGGTCCATGTTTAGTTGGTCGGCGAGCCATTGGTTAGTGTGGCCTGAGCGTCGGAGTTCGTCGCGGATAATGTGGCCGATGTGTATCTGCATAGTGGTTGCTGTTGTGCGCTGGCTACCGAATCCCCATCTATACCCCGACGGCCGCAGACAAAAAAGAAGGCGAGCAATCTCGTCTCCAGTCTGCGGTCGTAGGAATCACCTTTTACGGATAGACAAAATGCTCGCTTACTTGCGAGCATTTGCGCATTGTCATCCGTAAAATAAACCAATGTGAAGTTTCCTACGTTTCAGACTGGTCGGGACAATAGCAAACGCTATGTTATTATTTAGTTTCTTTATTCTGTATCTTCTCTTATGCCATAATCATTTGTTGAATTTCGTTGCAAAAATACAAATTATTTTTGGATTGTGGAGGATTTTATTCTTTTGGCTGTGCAATTTTGGTGGCGGCCTTGCGTTATGGAGGGTAATATAAACGCTAAATTTTTCAGAATATGGGAAAGAATGTTCCTTTCAAGAAAAACATGATTCAGGGTGGCAGCATTGTGCTGGCGGCCTTGGTGCTGGGCCTGTTTATGGTCTGCACGGTGAAAACATTGAAATCATACGACGACACTGTCAAGGTGCGCGGCCTTTGCGAGAAAGAGGTGCCGGCGGACCGCGTGGTGTACCGCATCAGCTATTCGGAGAAGAGCAACTCTCTGGCCGACTTGCGCAACACCATCAGCCAGAACAACAGCATAATAGTGGAGAAACTGCGTGCCGCTGGCTTCAAGGATGATGAGGTGAAGGTGGGCAACGCCAACTATGAAGACCGCTACAGCTATGCCAACGATGTGTCGCAGATTACGTTCCGCTATCAGGCCAACCAGACGGTGACGGTCTTCTCCAAGAATCTGGATTTGGTGCGCAAGATGCAGCAAACCCTTGAGACCGACCTCGTGAACCAGAATATCCTGGCCAGCAGTTGGGCGGACTACCAGTTCCTCGGCTTAAACGAGATCAAACCCGCCATGATAGCGGAGAGTCTTGAGAACGCCCGTGCCGCTGCCGACGAGTTTGCCAAGAACAGCCACAGCCGCATTGGCAAGATGCGTACCGCCTCACAGGGCTACTTCGAGGTGGAAGACCTCGACGAGAACACCCCGCAGGTGAAGAAAGTGCGTGTGGTGACAACGGTGGAGTACTATTTGAAGTAGGACTCCCTCGATGCGCCGTTTCGTCCTTTGGGGCATCCTGTCGGCAGCGTTGTCGTTGGCGGCAGGATGCTCTGTAATAGCAAAGGTGGCCTTCGGTATTGACGAAATTAAAGAGTACCGTGAGGACAAGGTACAATCTTTTCTCGCCGAGAGCCAGCGCCGAGTGCCTTGCAACCAGATTGTTGCCACAGCAGAGCAACAGGACAGCCTGATAAGACTTGACTGCGACACCTCGATGATGCAGCACAGGGCTCAGCCGGTGCAGATTCTCTATTTCGATGGCGACTCGCTCGTGTTTTACCACATCAATTGCTACACCCAGTCGGGGCTACTCAGCTACGACTGGAACAATAAGGGGTCGTTTGGCCAATTTCCGCCATCGCCCACGGTGGTGCCCGACTGGCATGGCCACATGACGTTGGAGGCCTATCGGCGCTGCCTTCCCGGTCTGCACTCCGAAAGCCGCTACACGGTGCTGATATTGTGGAGCAACATGCTGCGCAAGGTGTCGACCGGGGCGGTGAAGGCTGTTGCCGCCAATGTGAGCGGGCGCGAGGACTGCATGGTGTGGCTTGTAAATACTGACCACTGGTGGGTGGACTATATGCACAGACAATGACTGCGACGGAAGTATATCGTTTCGTTTTCAAGCCGATGGGGATGGCCCAGATAGGGCTGGTGAGAGCTGTGGAGCAGGAAGCTCTGGCCCACATGGAACGCCCGGACTTGCTGCGCCGCAACACTGAGCAGATGTGGTGCGAGTGTCTTCAGCCTCCACACCTCTGCCTTGGAGCCTGGGTAGGGGAGGAGTTGGCCGGTTTGGGGGTACTGTATGTGCCTGAAAGGGGAGGAGGTGAAGACCTCTCCCTCATCCTGACCCGCTTGGATGGTAGACAGTATGCGTCGGCTAACTTCAAGATATGCATAGTCCGTCCATGCTGGCGTGGGCATCATCTTCAGGTGGAGCTTGGCCAGCGGCTGGCTGCCGAGGCCAAGGCCCGGGGCATCGGCCTGTTATGCGCCACCGCCTCGCCCCACAACATGGCCAGCGTCAAGAGCCTTCTTCGCTTGGGCTATTGCGAGGATTCGCAGGTGGAGAAATATGGCTTTGAGCGAACTCTTTTTTACAGAATCAATTAAAATGATTATCTTTGCAACGTCAAAGGTTTCTGGAAGGCGAGC
>Ga0247611_10010866_pt1 | contig 10618 bp, 8 predicted proteins | sample 177DNAGHGhighgp2_FD_192422 | JGI IMG/M metagenome (GOLD analysis project Ga0247611, IMG submission 192422) | Sheep rumen microbial communities from Palmerston North, Manawatu-Wanganui, New Zealand - 1770 DNA GHGhigh gp2 | ecosystem: Host-associated > Mammals > Digestive system > Stomach > Rumen ... | reverse complement strand
CGTTTTCCGCTTTGGCAGTCATGTCACCCATGACGGCCGCATCTTTCTCGGACGCAGACTTATTGATTTTCTCTTCAATCCATTTGGACATTTTGCGGTACGGAGTCCAGAACGCCTGACGGATAGAGATGGGGTTATCGATGATCTTGAAGACCGACGCATCGTAGTCCAGACCGTCGTTGTCATAGAAAATGGCATTCTTACCGACACTCAGGTTCTTGATCTCACCTTGCGTCATCGCCGCTACGATCTGCATCGTCTTACCGGTTTTTTTATTCTCACAGTTGCAATAGAGCAAGTACATACCGGAGAGCGGTGCCTGCGAGTCATGTTTGGGCAGGTCGGCTACGCGGATACAGAGATGACACGCACGCTGGTCGATAATGAGCGTACCGGCTTCGAACGATGCCACAGTCGTTTGGTCTTTATCATAAAAGTCCTCCAAGGTGATGAAGTTACGCAGCAAGCGATAGAAATCGCGGTGGATAAGGATCAACTTACGCAGCGGAGCGTACACCGCTTTCGCTGCAGCAAGGGCCTCTGCATTCGCCGTCTCAGCAGCGGACTTGGCTGCTTCGTAGTCAGCGATCTGTTTGCCCATCTCAAGGAATTTCTTCTCCGTCATACCGGGTTTCGGTGCGTCTTCGGGAATAAGAGCCAGACCGAGTTTCTGTAACTTCTCTTGCTCGAAATACGCTGCATACTCCGCCTGTTTGGCTTTGTAAGCCGCGATCACATCCGCCTCCAGCGGTGCAGCGGGAACAACTTGTTCCTCGATCGTCACAGCGCCTATCGCTGCATCGACATCCGCAAGGCTTACCTTACCGTCCTTCGCCAACTGCTCTGCGACAGCTTTGATCGCTTCGTCGGCGATGTTATCGAGTGCGATCGAATCGCTTTGCTCAAACAGACTCTGCGGTTCTTTGAGATTAGCGCACAGGTAATCTGCCGTTGCGACGACCTCTTTGACGCGTAACTTACCGTCGCCGTCCTGGTCCATCAGACTCAGTGATTCGCTACTGATCTCCAAACCGTTTACCGGACAGGAGAGCACCGTCCACATCTTCTTGTCCAACTCTCCCAAATGACGGATATCCTCCGCCGACTGAATACGAACGCGGGTTACACCACCTACATTCGCAAAACTCCAATTGTACTTAGCCATTATTGTAATATTTATGATTTCAAATTTATGATTTATGATTTTTTGATCAAAATTTGGTGCAAAGGTACACTTTTTTTTGCATATATGCAAATTTTTGAGTAATTTTGCAGCCGATTTTGAGTTATGTGGACGATTTTAGCCTTTATATCGGCCCTCTGTCTGGGCTTTTACGATATCTCCAAGAAGATTGCCTTGCGGGATAACCGGGTGGTGGATGTACTGACCATCAGTGTCTGTGTGTCGGCGCTGGTGCTGTCCGTTCCGCTCTTTCTCTCGCGGCTCTTTCCCGACGCGATGAGCAGTTCGTACGCCTATGTACCGACGATGGATCTGAAGGCACATGCCTTCACGCTCCTCAAATCGGTCATTGTACTCAGCAGTTGGGTCTTTGCTTATATTTCGCTCAAACACCTACCGATATCGGTCGTCAGTCCGATGCAAGCTACCCGACCCATGTGGACCCTCATCGGTGCACTACTCATTTTTCAGGAACACCTCAATACATACCAATGGATCGGTATCTTGCTGGCTATAGGCAGTATTTTTATCTTCTCCTTCAAGAAACCCGCTAACCGCTCAACGCTAACCGATAACCGTTACTATATCTGCCTGGCATTAGCAATCCTTATCGGTTCCTGTTCGGGACTGTATGACAAGTACCTTATGCGGCAGTATGACCATAACGCCGTGCAGGTTTATTACACGCTCTATCAAGCGATTATGATGCTTGTTGTATGGGCTATCATGAACCGGAAAAATTTGCAATTTGCAATCACAAATTTGAAATCCATACAAAAAATAGGCGTTATCGTCTTGATAAGCCTATTTCTCATTGTATCGGACAATGTCTATATGCTCGCCCTGCGTGATCCGGACTCCCTGATAGCGGTCGTGAGTACCATTCGTCGTGGCGGCGCCGTGATCGGCTTTGCGTACGGATTACTCTTCCTCAAAGAACCCGATCCTTGGCGCAAAGTCCTCTGCATGACCGGTATCATGGCCGGCTTGATCTGCCTGGCAATCGGTTCGCTATAAAAGAAAGAGCTGTGCTGCGAATCACGCAAGCCTTAGTGCAAGCGCTACTGATGTTGCTCGCGAAGCAAGTCATTTACGGTCTTCACGGGGTTGAAAGTACTTACCGGTACTTCTACGAAGATCGTATTCCATCTACTCATCGCGCCGTTCCAGAGACCCGGTAACTCGAGTGCAAGGAGTTCCTTACCGTCTTTACTCTTATTGGAGATGAAACCCGTCTGCGGATCTACATAGTCCGGCAGGTTGAACGGTTTGCCTTCATAGTCACGAATCGCACAAACGAGGTCCACAGGGTTGAAGTGGGTACTCTGCTTCATCAGTTCCGGATCGCTGATCTGCGTGGACTCCAGGATCTGGCACGAGATACTACCATCTGCTTCGCGAACCAAGAACGGACCACCACCGGGTTCACCTGTGTTCTTTACCACACCGCAGACACGGATAGGACGATTCAGCTTCGCACGCTCTTCGTCACTCAGGTTCGGGTTCTTCAGTGCCTCAAAGACGCGTTTCTGTTCGGTCACCAGTACACCTGCCAAAATCTGTTTGTAACGCACCGTATCTTTCTTCAACCGATCGGGCACCACATTATCGATATTCTTGATGAAAACGATGTCCGCATCTTGCTGATTCAGGTTCTCGATCAACGCTCCGTGACCACCCGGACGGAAGAGTAACTTACCGTCCTTCGTGCGGAACGGCGTACCGTCGGGATTAGCTGCCAGCGTGTCCGTACTCGGTAACTGTTCGCTGAAAGTCACATCGTATTTGACATTGTATTTATCCTCAAATTTCTTGAGGTTATCGGCTATATGCTGACGGAAAAGCGGCAGGTGGTCATGAGATACCGTAAAATGCAGATAAACGGTCGGTTTCTGACCCTCTTTGGCGGGTTCGGCGCAATACAACGCACCTTCTACCAAGTGCTCCAATGCAGGCGTACGCGCACCGTCGCGGTATTTATGGAAGAGCAGCAGACCTTTCGGTAACTCTCCATAGTGCATGTCGTTCAGCAGATAACGTACAGCCTCCTGACCCTCTTTACCGGCCAACTGCGGACCAAAAGCAAAGCAGTCTTTGTGCGCCAGGAACTCTTGAATGAACGGCGTCTCGATACCGTCCTCCAAGTACTGGAACAGGTTCTTGAACATACGGCTGGCGGCACCCGAAGCAGGAACGAACTTCAAGATCTTATGTCCCTCTTTGAGGTACTGTTGCCAAGCGGCGATGTACTCCTCTTGCTCCGCGCGTTTGGGAGCAAGGATACCCTTTTTCGTCGAAGCCGGGGCTACGATGTCCAACTCAGGAAAACCATTTCGGAAGCATTCCAACTGTGCCTCCGCTTTCTCTACAGAGATGCCGCGAGCCTGTAGTTGCTCGAGGTCTTGTGCACTAAAATTGTTCATGGTTATATTGATTTAAATACAAATTTGGTGCAAAGATACGATTTTATTTGCACATATGCAAATTTTTTTGTAATTTTGCAGCGAAAATTTTTAAAACACATAATTATGCGAAAAATTTTATCTTTTTTTGCCTTCGTGGCAATCGTACTCACTTTTGCTGCCTGTGGCGGCAACAATGCTCCGGAAATCAAAGATTTCACCATCGAAATGGTCACCCTTACGGAGCAGAACGCTTCTTTCACCGTCACGCCTCTCGACCAAAATGCGGACTATTTCTGGTTCGTCTATCCGAAATGTCTGTATGAGGATTGTCTGAAAAGGGGAACGGTTCAATCGGAAGATAAATTTGTAACTGATTTCTTAGCATCTTGGGCAGAACCTGAAATCTACTGGCAATATGATAAATCCATACATGGCAAAAAAGGTACTGCAACTATCCCCGAAGAGTTTGTGCTGATGTCTACGGGTGACGAATATAATCTGCAAAATCTGTGCCCCAACTGTGACTTCCGTATCGCGGTTTGTAAGATTGATGCAGATAAGAAACGCGTCGGAAAAATATCGTATCTGCCCTTCAAGACTTTGATGCCGGAGGGATACGTGGACTTAGGCTTGAATTCAGGATCTGACGGAGCTCTTTGGAACTGCAACTATGTTTTCGAAAACGGTCAAGCGAAATACTATACGTATAACGAAGCAATAGAGAAGTCCCTTAACAGTGAAGACTACGAAGAAGTGCCATTCATATTTCATTGGAAGAAATTAATGGAGATGTGTGATTTGACTTGGACTGACGACCTGTCTTCCTTCAACGACGACATACGATACGCGGGTGTCAAGGGCTATGTAGCTACCTCCAAAATTAACGGTAATAGAATCTACCTGCCGGCGCTCGGAGGAAAGAATAAAAGCGGTAGTAAGACCGGAGTAGGAACAGTAAGTGTCTATTGGGCAAGGGATACACACACTGATGATGTGGACTCCTATGCATGGTGGCTTCCTAAATCAGGGAACTACGGGGAGCAAATAATGCCAATAGAAAACAGCTTCTCGCTCTGTCTCATTTGCCCGACTCCCGCCAGTTGGTATTTAGGATTTTCCATCGTCAAATAAATCCTCCGCTCATTCGGTAAGATAATCCCCTCTCGGATTTCTATCTAAGGGCTAAGTTCAACAAGGCTTAGCCCTTTTTTTATGGCGAAATTGGTAAACGCGCAAAGCGGGTGTAATAGAAGGGTACGGGATGGCGCTGGCGGTAGTATGAGAGAGCGGAAACGGGGGAGAAGGTGACGTCGGACGAAGCGGGTGATGACGCAGAACTGTCATTCTGCGAAGCGGACAAAGAAAGGGAAGCTTTGAGGTCACGATAGATGGAGACGTAGGCATATTGATAGAAGCGGGAATAGGCTTTGAGGCCGGGTTCGGGCTGCTCGTGGTTTTTGAAGACACGGAAATAGTGCTTGAAGAAGCGGATACGCCATTCAAGGGCTTCGCGAGTGGTAGCATGTTCGAGGGCATGAGCACGGCGCTGGGCCAGTTTGATGATCTCGCGGTTGGCTACGCAGGCCTTGGACCAGGTCTTGGGAAAGTGGTAGGTATAGAGTTGAAGCATGCCGGGACGCTGGGGACATTGGCGCACAATAATGTGTTTGCGGCGTTTTTGACCATCTTTGAGGTCATTCATGGCGCCCGAGAAGGATTGGAAGGCTTCACAAGGCACGAGATAGCGCACCCCTTTGGAATAAACAGGGGTGGAAGGCGGAAGTTTGACGAAAGTAGCACAAGTGCTCGCCAAACCGTTCATAACCGTTGTTTTTAAGTGTCGTGACATGCTTTGTAATATGCTGTATATGTGTGTTTTATGCGTTTTTGTTTTTGACATGGTCTAGGAATGTACGATTCCGGTTTTATTCCACCTCGGGAAATGCCTGTTTGGAGGGTCATGGGAGGGGGAATTTTGATGCCGAATACGATTCGGCGCTAATGGACGGAGGATTTTTTGCTATGCAGCGTCCGGCGTTAATTATAACGCCAAAGTAAACAATGCCATTTTTTCAAAGACGCTGCAAAGGTACAAAGAAAAAATGATATATGCAAAAAAATCCCTCAAATATTTGCACATATGCAAATTTTTTTGTAATTTTGCAGCGAAATAAATGAAAAAATAGTAAATGACTAAATCGTAAATGGTGTTATGATTCTAATTGCTGACAGTGGTAGTACCAAAGTGCATTGGTGTCTGGTGACCGCAAGCGGTCAATGTTCGGATGTTTACACGGATGGTATCAACCCGTTATTCCAGACCTCGGATGCCATGCGGAACAGTATCTGTAACCAACTTCTGCCGCAAATCGCGCCGCTTCTATGGGCCGGTACGCTGACCCATGTGTTCTTCTACGGTGCGGGTTGTACACCGGAGAAGAAGGTCTTTGTGCAAAAAGCACTGGAGAACGTTTTCAAGAAAGCCGAAGTGAGCGTAGAAAGCGACATGTTAGGTGCCGCACGGGGTTTATTGGGTCACAACACAGGCGTAGCCTGTATCCTTGGCACGGGTAGCGGTAGTTGTTTCTACAACGGCGAATTGATCGATTGGTGCGTGCCGTCATTAGGATATATCCTCGGCGATGAGGGTTCCGCTGCGGTATTAGGTAAACGACTGGTGGGTGACCTGCTGAAGAACCAGTTGGGCGAGGACCTAAAGGCCGGCTTTTTTGCAGAGCAAGAGACAAGCATGGCGGATATTATCGAACATGTGTATCGCCAACCTTTCCCGAACCGGTTCCTGGCTAAGTTATCGAAGTTCTGCGCAGACCATATTGACGATAAGCGTATCCATGACCTCGTCTATGACCATTTTGTGCAGTTTATTCGGAGAAACCTGGTGCAATACTTTAAGCATTCAGAATTCAGCCTTCAGCATTCAGCCGTAGGTTTTGTAGGTTCGATTGCCTATTACTACAAACCGATTCTGGAAGAAGCGATGCAAGCCGAAGGCCTACCGATGGGTACGATTTTGAAGGATCCTATTGAGGGACTGAAAGAATACCATAAAGATGCTATTATTCCGACGACGGAATAGATTGGTAATTGGTAATTGGTAATTGGTAATTGATATGATATCCACTTTCTATTTACCGGGCAGAGTTTGCTCGACGAAAGCGATCAAAGAAATCGCAGAAAAGAGTGCCGCCCAATACACGATGATCTGTCTCAAACCTGAGATAGAATGGGTGTATCTGGGTCAAGAACGCATGATCCAAGTGATGGAGATGAGCGGTGCGACGATGGTGTATGCGGACCATTTCCAAATGATTAAATGTAAAAATGATGAAATGATAAAATGCGTTGAGGCACCGGTTATTGACTACCAGATAGGGGCACTGCGGGATGATTTTGACTTTGGTGCCGTGATGCTGTGGGATACCGCCAAACTGAAAGCGCTTGTCGCGCAGATGGATACGGAGTATGAGTATGCGGGACTCTACGATCTTCGTCTGCGCGCGACGGAAGAAAAATCGTACATCGTAAATCGTCAAATCGTAAATCTGCTTCATATTCCCGAGTACTTGTACTACGAAGTAGAGACGGATACGCGTAAGTCGGGCGAGAAACTGTTCGACTATGTCGATCCGCGCAACAGGGCCGTGCAGATCGAGATGGAAGCGTGTGTGACGGCACATCTCAAACGGATCGGAGGATACCTAAAACCGGGCGAGTATAAAGAGCTATCAGCTATCAGCTATCAGCCGTCAGACTATCCCGTTACGGCGAGTGTGATCATTCCTTGTAAGAACCGTGCCCGCACGATTGCCGACGCGATTCATTCTGCGCTGAATCAGAAAGTGCGTGCACCCTATTCGTTCAATGTGATCGTGGTGGACGATAACTCGACCGATGGAACGAAAGAGATCCTTAAGGACCTTAAAGACCATAATGACCCTAAGGACCTTATCGTCATTCATCAAGACCCCACCTGGCATGCGATAGGGGGTAACTGGAATGTCGCTATTCATGACCCGCGGTGCGGTAAGTACGCCATCCAGTTGGACAGCGATGATACCTATTTTGATGAGACCACCGTGCAGAAGTTCATCGACGCCTTCGCCGGTTTAGAACCGGAGCAAGATATCCATGCGGCTCCCCGTTACGGCATGGTGATCGGTACGTATCAGTTGACGAACATGCAAGGTGAGATCTTGCCGCCGGGTGTGATAGACCACCGCGAATGGACTGATGATAACGGTCGTAATAATGCCCTCCGCATCAACGGTCTGGGTGCTCCGCGTGGGTTCTATGTACCGTTGCTGCGCACGATTAACTACCCCACTACCAAATACGGAGAGGATTATGCGGTGGGACTTAGGATTAGCCGTGACTACCCGATCGGACGTATCTACGATGTGGTCTATAACTGTCGGAGATGGGAAGATAACTCGGATGCCAACTGCGATATCGTGGCTATGAACCGCAATAATTTGTACAAAGATCGTCTGCGTACATGGGAGTTACTCGCCAGATTAAAGTAGGTATCCTTACTGCTCCGCATATCGAGTTTGAGCAGCGAGAAAAGACATTCATTCTAAAGAATGTCCGGATCGGTATAGGTTTTCATTGGGACAGATATGAAGACCAAGAGTTCGCGGGTTCATTGGCGATTCAGGATAATGGGGACGGTACACAAACGGCTATCAACACGATTGATCTGGAGGAGTATCTGTGTTCGGTGATCTCTTCCGAGATGAACGCCAACAGTCCGATGGAACTGCTGAAGGCACATGCCGTAATCAGTAGGAGTTGGGCGATGAGAGCTATCAGCCGTCAGTATTCAGAATTCAGAAATCATGAGGGTTTCCATGTGTGTGCCGACGATCATTGTCAGCGGTACGAGGGTTTACGGCGAATGAATGAAAGGGCCGTAGAAGCCGTGAACGCGACCAGAGGACAAGTATTGCTATTCAACGACGAGATCTGTGACTGCCGGTATTACAAGTGTTGCGGTGGGCGAACGGAGATCTGGCGAACTTGTTGGGAAGATATCGATGTGCCTTATATTCAGTCGGTGCAATGCGACTACTGCGATATGAGCCGTCAGCCATCAGCCATCAGCCGTCAGATTTTGCGATTGGTTCTTAATGATTACGACCAGGAAACCAAGGATTTTCGGGATTGGAAAGTTACCTACAAGGATGAAGAGTTAGATGCCATCATCGCCGAGAAGTCCGGTATTGATTTTGGACATGTTACGTTTATCGAACCTCTGCATCGCGGTGCAAGCGGACGAATAGATAGCCTGAAGATCGTTGGTACCAAGCAGACGGAAGTTATCGGCAAAGAGTTGAGGATCCGCTTGTGGCTCAGTAAGAGTTGTCTCTATAGTTCATGGTTTGAGGTAAGTCATGAAAATGGTGTATGGACCTTGAATGGACACGGATGGGGTCACGGTGCCGGTCTTTGTCAGATAGGGGCAGCCGTGATGGCCAGTGAGGGGTACAAATACGAAGAAATACTTTCGTATTATTATCATAATACTCAATTGAAGATTGTAGATTGAAGATTGAAGATTTAGCATTGCAGCGCAATAAATACAAGCACCTCAGTGATGACGAATGGCGGTGGTTTCTGCAGCAGGTTGAGGGTAAAGAACGGACAGCAGATAAGTTGCCCAGTTTTGCGGCTATCGAGGATTGGTGGTATCCGGTGCGACTGAGTTGTGAACAATGTTCATCGGAATTGGCGGCTCGCTACAAGGCATCATTAGTCGAAAGTCAAAACGGGACAGAGCCTGTCGAAAGCCATTTTGTTGATTTAACAGGCGGGTACGGGGTTGATACCTATTTCTTAAGCGAAAACTTTGTCCACACCGATTATGTAGAACAGAATGCAGAGTTATGCCGCATTGCGGAACATAACTTTAGCATTCAGAAGTCAGCTATCAGTATTCAGAATTGTACTGCCGAAGATTTCTTAACCTCAGCCGGGCAGTATGACTTGATCTTTTTGGATCCCGCGCGACGGGACAGTCATGGCGGAAAGGTTTTTCGTCTCGAAGACTGTACCCCGAATGTAGTGGAGTTATTACCTACCCTGCTTCAACACGGCAAACGGATATTGCTTAAACTCTCCCCTATGTTGGACCTCACGCAAGCAATAAAAGAGCTGTCAGCCGTCAGCCTTCAGTGGTCAGTTTATGTTGTCGCGATAAAAAACGAAGTCAAAGAAGTACTGTTACTAAGCGGCGGTTCAGGACAGATCACCGCTATCGATCTGGATAAAAAGGACCAAGCTTTTGTGTTTAGCAAAGAGGAAGAAGGCAAAGCCAATTTCAAATATCAAATATCAAATTTCAAATTTATATACGAACCGAATGCGGCGATTCTCAAAGCCGGCGCATATAAACTCATTGCAGAGCGATTCGGGCTCTCCAAATTGGACGTAAACACCCATTTATACGGATCGGAAGAGTTAGTTCCCAACTTCCCGGGTCGAGTATGGAAGATCGTCGAAAAGCAAGACCTCAAGCAAGCGAATGTGTTATGTCGCAATTATCCGCTCACACCTGAAGCTTTAAAGAAAAAACTGCACCTCCGGGATGGAGGCACAGCTTTTGTAATCGGTTGCCGCGTGAACGGTAAACCTACCCTGTTCTTCGCAGAACGAATCGCTTAAGATTTCCTTAGAAACTCTTCTGTACACCGAACTTCAGACCGTAGAGACCCGGTGTGAACTGGTTCGCCAGCATGTTACTCAGTTTACCGGAGAAGATGATGACATCGTTGATATACTGTTTTGAACCATCCGCATAGCAGTACGTACTACCGCTATACCCGAGACTGAGGATGGAGAAGAAGATCTGGAAAGTACTCTTTTGATTGAACTGATACGTGATCACCGGCGATACTTGGAAACCATAGGTAACACTATGCCGCAAGCCGTCATAATCTGTTCCGCGCTCCATATTATCCGTGACACGGGGGAAATCCATGCCGGTAACAAATGTGTCTCGATCCAGATT
>Ga0247611_10010862_pt1 | contig 10621 bp, 10 predicted proteins | sample 177DNAGHGhighgp2_FD_192422 | JGI IMG/M metagenome (GOLD analysis project Ga0247611, IMG submission 192422) | Sheep rumen microbial communities from Palmerston North, Manawatu-Wanganui, New Zealand - 1770 DNA GHGhigh gp2 | ecosystem: Host-associated > Mammals > Digestive system > Stomach > Rumen... | reverse complement strand
TTCGTCACTGATCTCTTCCAGCTTTTTGATCAGTTTAGGATCAACCGCGTTGCCTTTCACCTGATCAATAGCCAAAATCGCACCAGTGCTGGCAAGACTCATGTAAGTCAGCCACTGACGCCGCTGAGTGCGGAACTCCTCGCGTAGAGCCTCGTTGTCAGTGCGGACCATTGTATAGTGCGCAATCGTTGCCAAATATGCGCAACTCCGAGCAAGGTTCGCATACTTACCGACCTGGTCATACCGCTTGGCAGCCCACAGGCTGTCATACATCGACATAACCAGCTTGCCCTCAGTTTCCGGAGCGACCTTCTTGCCCTTCGCACCGTGAGCGAACACGATGACCGGAGGCTTGAAGTTCGCCCTCATCCGCTCGATCAGCTTGATAACCAGCTGGTCATAGAGGATGAACATCTCATCGCCATCTACATCACCATCCTGCATGATCAGGATGTCGTCATAGATCGACAGAATGCAAACGTTGCCGCAAGATGCATATACATCAGCGTAAGGCTTGCAGATCAGCGTTTTAGCCGTCAGAGCGTTCGCCGGGAACCGGACAGCTCCAACTACCCGATCTTCAGGTACGGCATTGATACTCGCCTCGCCGTCCTTCAGAAGTCCAATAGTCGGATCATCAGGATTCATGCCGAGCAGCCAGCATTCCAAAGCGGCAACCGGATCCTGCATGATGTACGGATACTGACCCTTCGTCAGCAGGTAGTCGCCCTGTCCTTCCAGCTTGATGGCTTCCCAACGCTTCTGCCAGATTCCCTGAACGTTCTGGTTCAGGCACAGAGTCGGCAGAGCACCGAAGAGCTTCGCATACGCATTCCGCTCTTCTTCAGGCTTGTTGAGCTGAGCCATGGAAGTCCACATCTCATCGATGTGCTTCATCTGCTGGAGCTTCTTGACCGTGTTCGCAGTTAGTGTTTCCACTTCGTGACGAGCAATATCAATAAACTGCTGCTCCAGACTGCGGCTCAGTCTCCGCTTCTTGTCCTCTCCTTCCACTTCGTCAGCTTCACGGAGAACGTACACCTGATTGATACCTGGATACTCAATTGCCAGCTCATCCATGGCTTTTGCATACTCATCGAAGTTCGCATACCCAAGCTTATCGAACTTCCAGCAGCCTTCGCCGAAGATGAACTTCTTGCCTTCAAGACTCCGTCCGTCCGGCAGAGTTGTAATGGTCTCCAGAGCATGCTTGCGCAGAATGAAGTCGATGACAGACTTCACATACACACCCATGCCCTTCAGACCAAACCCGGTCGTCTGATTGGCGTCATTCTCCATCTGCACCAGATAGAAGATTGCGCCGTCGCACAGGATGACCGGATTGTCCATCTTGCCACGCTGGCACACCTTCTCACCACCAACCAGCATGGCGTTGTCATGGTGATATGTCTTTTCCACATCCGGCACCGAAATGCCGTCATGCAGATAGACGGGTTCTCCATCAATCGTCCGAAGTTCCTTGATGATCGGACGAGCCATGTTGGCCCGCATCTTCCACCAGGCAGCGCCGTCCACTGCCAGCTTCAATGCTTCGTCTTTGGTCCGGCCACCGTAGATGACACGCTCATGCTTCTTCATGAGCTTCTCGTCGGCCATGACCAGCTTTTCGCTCTTCTGGTGGGAAGCGCTTGCTACCAAACCCTTGTACAGGATATGGTTGCCGTCCTCCATCAGGACCATCACGCCTCTCATGCCGAGATGACGATACAGGTTTTTCTGGAGGTCATCACGCCGTTTGAGTCCATCCTCTTTGCGGCTGGAGAAGACACGCCACTCGATCTGGTTCATTACTTCCTGAACCATGTGATGGACCACGATCCATGTGTTCGTCGGACGCTTGTCTTCGAGATCGATGCCGAAAGCATCGCTCAGCACGGACTCTCCCAGTCGAATCGTCCGGCCCTCCTTCTGAGAGACAGTGATCGGCTGAGAAGCAGTCTCCTTCAGCAGGTTTACGAATTCTGCTGCTGCTTTGCGAGAAGCCGTCAGTTCTTCCGCCAGTTCGAGCTTGTCCTTTCGCTTGTCGTACTTGTAGGCCGCCATCTTCTCGATCAGCGGCATGTACTGCCGAAGAATGACGTCATACTCGAAGCTGAACAGCTGAAAGCTCTTCCGCTTCGCCTTGGAGTCGGCCAGCGGAGCAAGTCGGATGTTGATGTCCAACTGCTTCATCTTCTTAACCTTTTCCGTCTTCCGACGGCGGTCCTCCCAAAGCTTTGCGGATTTCACTGCGAACGCGTTACCGCCCTTGGCGATTGCCCGAAGCTGAGCCTTGACCAGCTTCCGCTCAGCCTCCAGTTCGATCCGCATGTCCTTAGTGAGCTTCGCAGCTTCCACAGCCTTCTCAGCTTCTACAGCGGCAGCGCGGAATTTGCTGGACTTCTTGGGCTGCTTGAGAGCTGCCTCGATCTCAGACACGGTCTTGACGGCTATGTCCTTTGCATCCGAGGTCGCGTCCTCATCGTCCCAGACATTGTCGAGCAACGTGTTGAGCTGTCCGAGACGGATGCTCAGAAACTTGGCATCGGAAGCAGTGGCAGTTTCGGGAATCATGTTGAAGTTAGTCATTTTTGTTTCCTCCTATTCGGTTGTTTAGTGATGAGTTACTAACGGTGCTTGGGACACCGGGCGATGCTTACTGATGCGTCCAATCGCCTATCCCGCAGGTCAACAGACCACTCTTTCGAGTCCGTAAAAATAAAAAAGAGACTCCGAAGAGTCTCTTTTGACAATTATTCCCATTTGAAGCATAGGTTACAATGCGTCTCATCGAATGAATTAATGATTTGTTTTAAAACTTCTTCTGACAATTCGACATATTCTTCTGCTTTTCTTTCTTCACAAGTGATGATCCCATTGCCTCGATAGGTCGACGATCTCACAGAAAGATGCTTTAATGCTTCTTGCTTTGTTTTATATGTGGCGATAACTCGACGTCCAGCCCACCAAGTAAGCAGAAGTTCGTAATATGTTTTATGTCTTCTGACTTTTAAGATCTTGCTTTTAGCATTGGTAATTGATGTTAAATCGCAGTTTTGCTTTTTCACAACTTTGTTTATATTATTGCAGACATACCATGGAACATGTGCAACCGTAAGGTTGTTTAGTAAGATATCGTTAAAACTTTCCATTTCAATTTTGATTTTCTCTCCGGCAAGAACATACAAATAATACATTTGTGACACCTTCCTTTCTTTTCGAATCGTTTAAATGCCAAAGCTCCGTCTTTGACGTGCGGCGGACGATTCGCTTTCGTAAAATAAAAAAAGAAGCTGCATGTAAGCAGCTTCTTGGAAATCAGCAAGCATCAAATTCTCGAACCCAGCCTGTTATGTCTTCTCCTTTCGCAGTTCCGACATAACGAAATGTCACTTTGCCATGGCCTGCATATTCTTGGAATATATCCAGATCATAATCGGGCGTGTTACTGTACGGGTTCATAAACCCGTGACTTCCATCCTCGAAAATGTAGCAATCGAGGCTAGAGTCAATAAACTCATCGTTTTCAAAATCAACCATTCTTGGAAGATGGTTTTCTCTTCCAAGAACATTAAGTTCAACTCGTACCATTCCGAGCCAATTCTTGGCTTTGTGATAAGCCTTTAAAGCTTCTTTACGGTCAGTTCCCGAATAAGCTAAATCTTCGCTGTATCCTTCCAGAGAGTAGTCTCCGCAGTAAATTTTATACTTGAAGATGTTTTCCATTTTTTGTTCCTCCTTATATTTTGAGTCGGTCAAATCATAAATCCGGAACTCCTCCGGATGTTCACGCTCCCATAGTTCCATAGCGAGCTCGTAATCCGTTGCTGGATCGAGCTCGTTATCAAGTTCCCAACCGCCAGACATAAGTGAAGTAAGATTTGCCATTTTTCATTCCTCCTTTTATTTTGTTGATCATGGTATGGCTTCCACGACCGCATAAAAATAAAAAAGGAGTGGCAAAGCCACTCCTGTTCTCACCGCTTGCGATTCTCGAAGATCGCATTGGTGAGCTCCAGGCAGAAATCGGCAACCTGATACCGATCTGCCTGATCTCCTGTGAAGATAGGGTCGAGACCGTGTGACTGCGCCGTACGGTTCAGGAACCCCATCGACGCAATAGCGTCATTATGGCACCGACGTCGCTGGGCATCGATGTCCATAATAAACTCCTGATACCGCTCCTGGTCCATGCGAAACCGAGCAGTAATCAGTTGGGTTTCCATCATGTCGACCCGCTTGACGTATTCGGTGCAAGTCGACACAGTGTCCTCGATATATTCGAGGACATCCGGGTCCTTCTCCAGCTTCAGCAGCTGAAAGTAAGAACCCGAATTGAGAAATTTCTTTCCATTGATGTGCTTATCCATAGTACCCTCCTTGCCTTTCGGCTTGTTTATTGCGGTTGGCTAGACCGCTATTTGCCGTGAAGATAAAAAAAGGAGTCGGATTACTCCGACTCCCCGTACAGCGACTCTTGCCGTAGATGCAGCTCTACGGCGTAGGCGTCGCATTCTTCAATGCTGGCGAACATGCCAAGATGCTCGCCAGTTTCAAAGAAGTGTTGGATGGCCTCCTCTTCAGAGACTATCTTTCCGTCAATGACCAAAGGGAGGAGTACTTCCAACCCGTCGATCTCGACAGAGAAGCTAATCTCCGTAGAGAAGGAACCATCTTTGTTCCATACCACGATTCGGTTGTCCAGATCGATATTGCCTGGGACAACTGGTTCTGCTAGCGCTCCAGGCAGGAAGATAATTCCTGCGAAGAGTACAACAACTACCAGCAATCCTGCGAAGAACTGCCAGCAGCGACGGCAGAGCCAGACCAGGCCCAGCAGCGCAGACAAGACGATTCCTATCTGCAAGAAACAGAAGATAATTTCGAACACGTTCAACACCTCCTTCTTTTCGTGTTCATGAAAATAAAAAAAGGAGGAGCTTATTGCTCCTCCAGCTGGGCAACCTGGAATGAAAGTTCCAGGAAATCTGCCCACGCTTCAGCCGAGCTCGTTTTCTCGTACTCGGCCAAAGCAGCGGCCTCTTGCTGCTTCAGGATTTCTAACATACACATCCTCCTTTTCAAATTACTCCACGCCTATAGAGTTCTCTCGGCGTATAAAGAAGCCACTGCTCGTAGCCTCTCTTATCGCCTCTCTCAATGCACTTCTGCGCATATGCGCAGGCTCTTTCGAAGAGCACATCTTCGAAAGTACGGAAGTGCTTTCTCCTCCATGCGCGAATGCGCATTTTTATGTTTGTCTTGTTGCCCTTGTAATAGTTTAGAATCTTAGCTTCCATGGATATACCCTCCTTCTGCCCGTAGGACAGTTAATGTGGTCTTTAGCCACCGACACGTAGGTGTCCATGAAAAATAAAAAAAGGAGCGGTTCAACCGCTCCTGCTGGATTTACAAGGGATCAACAGCAGGAACAGGAACCGCTCCGGATACTTATAAGAAATCGTGGAAAACCTTTGCCACGATTGTGGCAGAGGCAATCCTCTTTTCCTCTTTAACCCATCGAATCTCTTCTCCGCCAAAGAGGTTCGATGTGTATTTCTTTGTCTTTACCCTATAAAGATTTCCTTTAATTTTTCTCATCATTTTTCTGTAACAGATTTCGGCACTTCTTCTTGTTAAGAAGATTGTCGGACCATAAGCGCCGTCGGGGTCGAAACCTTCGACGACGAAATAGCATTCTGCTTCCTTTTTCACGCCTACAGCTTTCGAGACCTCCGTCTCGTTGTACCGCCTTTTAATTTCGAACACCTTTTGTCTTGCCATTGTTTCGTTTTCAGCAATCACTTCCGGATAGAAGTGGTTCCCCAGGCACTTCTTTCCCGTTGTAGTAAGAACATCCATAATGAACATTTTCATTTCTTTGCCCCTCCTCCGGGCTGTTGTGCTCTTAATTAATACCTAATCAGTTGAGCACTCTGATCAAGTTGTGACACTAATCTGCAGTCAACACGCAGGCGAGCCTATTCTCGCATTGTCTAACCGGATAGGACTTCTCCGGTTTACTTCACGGTTCGATAACCGCATAGCTACAGGACGGCGTAGCACCCGTGAGCTGCTATTAGCTCCGTAAAAATAAAAAAAGGGAGAGCAGGCCGAAGCCCACTCTCCCTAATTGCCCATCTTCTTTTACGACATTACTGAGCTTATCCTCTTCGCTTGAACACTCAGGATCTTCCGATGGTCTTAGGCAACCGACAGGCAGATCGCCATAACCATCTCATTCCTCTGCTTCGGCGAGCTTTTTTCGTCGGATGCGCCAAAGTCAGCGATGTCCAGAGCTTTATGCATCAGTCTGCATCCCTTTCGGTGCTCTGGAAGTGCCCCTAACCCTCAAGCCTATACCTTAACTTCAGCTTTTCATCGGGTTATGGCACAGAGCAGCTTTATTTATTGCTGCCTCGGGTTGCTTTACGGGTTCCCTTGCCCATCCTGCACACGTTTCGAATCTATTTAAGGCGTTCGATTCTACAACGGAGGACTTCACTGTTGCTCGGCTTGCCATCCTTGCTTAGGCTTTTTGACTAATGGTGTCAAATTGCCAAGCTGAACGGCTTATTTGCCGCAACGTGTGCAGTTTTGCCAACCGCGGGGTTGGTCTGGCCTTAGACGTTGCAGACGTCTTAGTCCGACCCAACGGCTTCCCGCGCCCCACTGGCCCCTGTTGAACCAGCTTCGGTCTTCCTGACTGTTACCAGTCGGATCATCCGCAATGACTTGCGCCAATGCGGATCAGCCTGTGAATTTACGCTGGAAAATCCAGCGATGGCCACAAGACCGTAAATATATTCTCCGCTAAACCCTAAACCCTAAACCCTATTCCAATCCAAACCCTATTCCCTATTCTCATTCAAATCATCCCATCAAAATCGCAAATCCAATTCCCATCCAATTTCAACCAAATTCAAAATTCGTTCCTGAATCTTCAAACAATTAATATCCATTCAAAAACAAACCATCATCAATCTTCCTCTATTTCCTTCTTTTTTCATCTCACCCATTCGAAACGACCTATAGTGGAGAGTAAGACTCCAGATGATTACAAAGGAGAGAATAAGGATGATTAATCTTCCGAACAAAGCATTTGACATTGAATACAGCACCGAATGGCGCAAAGAAGTTGAATTCCTGAAAGACCACGGTATTGAGCCTACTTATACCAAGCGTAAGGAGAAATACCCTGTTATGGTCTACAAATACAAGAAGACTCCCGAACTGTTTATCGCCCTGACGCAGTTCTATTTATCCAAACCTGAAAAGAGGGTTAACCATGATGACACAGTCAAAGCCGAGGAAAACGGCTAAGAAACCCGCTGTCACCAAGATGTGCCTGCACTGTAATCAGGTTAGAAATTTATCTGACTTTTATTCCAATAGAGATTGGATTGATCAGGGCGGCAAGGACATCTGGTGTAAGAAGTGTATTTCTCAGATTAAAACCAAAGACGATATGAGAGAATACTTCTGGGAAAATCACCGTAAATGGGATGAAAGAATCTGGAACAACGCTCAGAAGAAAGCAGAGCTTCAGGCGGCTAAGAATGTCGTATATCAGAAATCCCCTGAAGACAGACGGAGCGTTATCTTAGAGGCTTTAACATGCCAGCAGATTCCGTCTATTATGCAGATTCACTATGCGTATGTGGATAATTCTCAGGATATTAATGCAAATGACTATCAGGAAGCCAAGGAAGCCGGGAAGATTGTAGAGATGAAGGTTGACCCAAATGTCAAAACCTATAATGCTTTCTTTAACGGTGACTTCAAACAATCAGAGCTGGAATACCTTGAGAACTTCTATAACGAATTGAGTAATGACTTTGACCTTTCGGATATCTCTTTAAGAGATAATGCCAAGAAACTTGCCAAGGCGGCTCTAACTGTAGACAAGATGCAGAATGACTATCTTGCAGGAAGGTGCCAGATTCAGGATCTTAACAATGCAGTAAGCTCATATAACTTATTGGCAAGTATGGGGAACTTTGCAGCAAGTAAGCGTAAACCCGGTGATAAGACAGGTATGAATTCATGGTCTGAGATTAGCTTCTATTGTGAATCTCACGGCTATCCTATGACACGGAAAATAGAATGGCCTAAGGATGATGTTGATAAAACCATAGATGAGTTCCGGTATATCGTGGAAGCCCTCGACTTGAACGGAGCGTGATTCTATGGTTAGACCGGGTGTAATTACCAATTGGGAAGTTATCGAAGAACAGTTAATGTTCTATCGATCACACTTAGATATTTTCATTGAAGATGCGTTTGCTCCAATTAAACTTACCCGTACGCAGCATGTTATGCTCAGGCAGATCGGAAACTGTGTTGATTCTAAAGATACATGTTCTCGTGGGTATGGTAAAACATGGTTGGCATCTTTAGGCGGCTTTGGTCTGTGCGTACTTTATCCCGGAACGACGGTGTTAATTGTTTCGGCTACGGCTAAACAGGCCACTTTAGCCTTAGGTAAATTAAAACTCTTAGCGGAGCAAAATCCTAACATTGCTAATGAAATCTCGGCATCGAACTCAAAGTCTCTGGTTCAAGTATCAAAAGATAGTTCAAGCTGTACTTTAAAGAACGGCAGCAAACTTATATCAGCATCAATCGATAGTGCCAGGGGTATCCGGGCCAAAATTATAATCGTAGATGAGGCGCTTGATGTAGATCAGGACACGCTTGAAGCCGTTGTATCTCCTATTCGTAATACGACCAGAGAAGTGTGCTTTAACTATGGGTTCCGCGACTTCCCTTCGAAGACTATTACGATTACTTCGGCATGCGAGAAGAGTAATCAGTACTACACAAATTTCATGAAGGATCTTACACGCATGGCAAAAGGAGATACTTCTGTATTCTGTTGCGCGTTAGATTATCGTTCTGCTGCGGCTAACGGAATTACAGATATGGATTTCTTCATGAAAGAAAAAGAACGTATGCCTGAAGCTACGTTCGATATGGAATATGGTTCTAAATTCGTAGGAGCCAATTCCAACTCGGCTTTACCTTTTGACTTAACCACACCTTGTCGGACCCTACAAAATGTTGAAATGTTTCAACCAAAGGGTTCTAAATCCAGATATGTAATTTGTCTAGATATAGCAACTTCTCAAGCGAAAGGTTCGGATAACAGCATCTTAGTTGTGGTTAAGTTTACAGAAGCTTCGGACGGATCGTTTAATCGCAAACTGGTGAACATTCGAAGCTATAACGGAAAACCTCTCGACGTTTTAGCCGAAGAGGTACGAAGATATTACCACATTCGTTTCCCTAATACAGAAAAGATCATTTACGACGCAAGAGGCATCGGCGACAGTTTCTCAAGGTTCTTTGACAGAGAATGGGTTGACCCCATCTCAGGACGGGAATATCCGCCTTTAGTAGTAGACGATGAGCCTCTAACCAATCCAGACGCGGAACAGGTGCTGCATCCGTTCCGTGCTGTGAATACGTTAAACCAGAGAATTTACACGAATCTTCGTGTGGCTCTGGAAAAGAGAATGATCGAATTCCCAATTCAGGAAAGAACCATTAAAGCTAAACAACAAGAAATCGAAGACGAATCCAAGAGAATGTCTCCTGAGGAAATGGCTATCTATCTTGAAACGGACGCTCTGCAGTTTGAGATGGGAAACATTGTCGAAAAGACTGGTTCTTCTGGAAACAAGACCTATGATGTCCCAAGAAGCAACCAGCATAAAGACCGCTACAGCTCGCTGGCTATGGCTAATGACTATATCAGCGAGTTGGAAAAAATAAACGTTAAAGTTCGCAGACACGGCGTACCATGTATTGGTGTAGCCTGCGCATTCTAATAGAAAGGGGCGTGATTGCCGATGGGCTTACTGGATCGATTCAGAACTCGTGAAGATGGGGCAACACAGCCCCGGATCGATATTGCTGTTGGAGCCGGACGAGATGAAGCTACCATGCAATCATTCGATAACTCCAATATTACCTTCAATGGCGAATTGGTAGGTTATGATTATTCGAGTATTCTTCGGAATAAGCAGGACAATATCATAACGCTCTATCAACTTGCCGATTACTATGCCGATGCAGATCCTATTATCAGGGGTATCATTGAGCATGTATATGTTCCATACTCAACCTGTTCTGACTGGTATTTAACTGAATCCAAGGAAAAGACCTATATTCTGTATGAAGCCCAGTATAAAAAGATGAGGCTTCGTGAAAAAATTCAGGGCATTATGAAAGAACTGTGGAAGTATAATAACGTCTGCTGTTATCTGCATAATGGAAACTTAATCACCCTTCCCGTTCACAAATGGAGAATTGGTAATGTGACTTTTGACGGCACTCCTATTGTTGAATATGACTGTCAGTCTATTACCAATGAAATGAAAAGCAAGGGCTACTTTGTCAATGAGAAGTATGTGAAAGACAGTGATATTGATGTCGTCTTAAGAGGTTACCCGGATGAAATTAAGAACGCTGTGAAGAAGCAGGAACAATATGCGCAGCTCGATCCTAAGTATACGTTTGTGTTACAGGGGCCGAAAGAAGGATGGATGAGATATGCCATTCCTTTTATTGCTTCCTGTCTTCCTGCGTTGGCCAAGAAAGAGCTTATTTCGGCCTA
>Ga0247611_10010861_pt1 | contig 10622 bp, 7 predicted proteins | sample 177DNAGHGhighgp2_FD_192422 | JGI IMG/M metagenome (GOLD analysis project Ga0247611, IMG submission 192422) | Sheep rumen microbial communities from Palmerston North, Manawatu-Wanganui, New Zealand - 1770 DNA GHGhigh gp2 | ecosystem: Host-associated > Mammals > Digestive system > Stomach > Rumen ... | reverse complement strand
GGCCGCCTCGCTCTATCGTGCGGCATCCGCGCAGGGCTATGTGCCCGCCACGCGGGCGCTCGGGCTGTGCTATGAGTGCGGCATCGGCGTGGAGACCAACGAGGAACGGGCGCGCTCGCTTTATGAAACGGCGGCGGAGCACGGAGACGTGCTCGCCATGCTCTATCTCGGCAACATGTATTATGCTGGGCGGGGCGGTGACGTTGAGCCGGAAAAAGCCGCCGCGCTCTACCGCCGCGCCGCCGAGGAAGGAAGCGCGAGCGCGGCCTGCCATTACGCCTACTGCCTCGAAAAGGGCGTGGGCGTGGAGCAGGATCCCGGCGCGGCGCTTGAATGGTATAAACGCGCGGCCGACGACGGCGACGCCACCGCCGCTTACAATTACGCCGCTCTCAGCGAAAACGGCAGCGGCTGCGAAAAGGATCCGGCGCGCGCCGCGGCATATTATGAAAAGGCCTATGAGCTGGGCGACCGCAAGGCCGCCGCGAGGCTGGCCGAGCTCTATCGTACCGGAAAGGGCGTAAAGCGCGACCGGAAACGGGCGGCGGAGTGGCAGGAGAGGAGCATCGCAGATCCGAAGGTGCGGCAGCAGCGGCAGCACGCCAATGCCGTGGGGCACTGGATGCTGCGCGTGTGCGCCGACGCCGCCCTTGCCGGCTGCTTCCTCGCGGGGGTGACCGGGCTTTCGTATCCGCGCAGCCGCGAGGATCTCATCGGCGCGGTCTACCTCGGCACGGTTGCGCTGATCTTCCACGCGCTGGCGCTCTATATGCGGCCGAAGGAACAAAAGCGCGCGCCGCGCGCCGTCCACATCGTGCTCGGCGCGGTGCTTGTGATCCTGCTTCTTGCCATACTCAGCGTGTTCTGGGGCGGCGGGGTCGTCGATCCGGAGGATCTCTGGATCATCGGCTGGATCGCCGCGATCGCCGCGCTGGCCCTTTACCGCGCGTTTCGAAAACGATAAAACCGCAAAACAGCCACCCGGACGGGTGGCTGTTTTCTTTCTTTATTTTATTCTTTTTCCGCGAGCAGCTTGAGGATCTGCACGGCGTTCGACGCCGCGCCCTTGCGGATCTGGTCGCCGCAGCACCAGAGCGTCAGGCCGTTTTCGTCGGTCAGATCCTCGCGGATGCGGCCGACCCAGACGAGATCCTGATCCGTGGTGTCAAGGGGCGTGGGGTAGCAGCGGCCCTCATAATCCTCGATCAGACGCACGCCCGGGAAGGCGGCGACAGCGGCTCTTGCGTCCGCGACGGAGACCTTTTCCTTCGTATGCAGCGTCACGGCGATCGAGTGGGAGCGCATGACCGGCACGCGCACACAGGTGCAGTTGACCTTCAGCTCGGGGCTGTGCAGGATGCGGCGGCCCTCGTTCTGCATCTTCATCTCTTCCTTGGTATAGTCGTTGCCGTAGGGCGCGTCGATAAAGGGGATGACGTTCATCGCGATCTGCGCGGCAAAGGTCCTGACCTCGGGCTTCTCCCCGTTCGCCAGGGCTGCCATCTGGGAATTGAGCTCGGCGATGCCGGCCTGGCCCGCGCCGGAGACGGCCTGGTAGGTGCAGACGATCATCTTCTCGATCGGCGAAAGTCTCGCGATGCCGGCCACGGCCATCAGCGCGATGATCGTGCAGCAGTTGGGGTTTGCGATCAGGCCGCTGTTGTCAAAGGCGTCCGCGCCGTTGATCTCCGGCACGACAAGGGGGACGTCCGGCTCGAGACGGAAGGCGGAGCTGTTGTCGATGTAGACCGCGCCGCTGGAGCGGATCGCGGGGGCAAAGCGGCGGGACATGTCGCCCTCGACCGCGCCGAGGACAAAGTCGAGGCCCTGGAAGCTCTCGTCCGTCGCGGCCTGGATGGCCACGTCCTGTCCCTTGAAGCGGATCAGGCTGCCCGCGCTGCGCGCGCTCGCCAGCGGGCGGAGCTCCGCAACGGGAATGTTGTATTCCTCCAGGATCTTGAGCATCTCCTGGCCAACGGCGCCGGTCGCGCCGAGTACGCCGATTTTCAGTTTTTTCATGAATGATTCTCCTTTCCTCACCCTGCGAAACCGTTATAAAGAACGCGGATCGCCGTTTCAAAGTCCTTGTTGTCCACGCCGACGGTGATCGCCAGCTCATCCGCGCCCTGTGCGATCGTGCGGATGTTCACGCCCGCGTCGCCTAGCGCCTTGAAAAGGCGGCCGGAGATACCGGGGCGGGAGCTCATCTTGCGGCCGACGGCCGCGACGAGCGCGATGTCCTCCTGCACGCGGACGTCGTCGGGGCGGCAGGTCTTGCGGATGTCGGCCAGCACGTCATAGAGCGCGTCGCCCATTGCATTCGTGCCCGACACCAGCGCAAAGCTGTCAAGCCCGAGCGTGATATGCTCGACCGGGGCGTGGTAGCGATCCATGATCTCCAGCGCCTGGCAGAGCGTGTGGTTGGCGTTCATGTCGCGCTTGGTCACCGTGATGATCGTAAAGTCGCGCTTTCCGGCGATGCCGGTGATGAAGCGCTCGCCGTCGTCGCGGTCGAGCACGTCGCCGACAATCAGCGTGCCGGGATCGTCGGGGCGGTTGGTGTTGCGGATGTTGAGCGCGATGCCCTTTTCCTTGACCGGCTCGATCGATTCCTCGTGCATGACCGAGGCGCCCATGAAGGCCAGCTCGCGCAGCTCGGCATAGGTGACCTTTTCGATCGGGCGCGGATCGGGAACGATCCGGGGGTCGGCCATCAGGATTCCGGAGACGTCCGTCCAGTTTTCATACACGTCCGCTCCCGCCGCGGCCGCCGCCAGCGCGCCGGTGATGTCGCTGCCGCCGCGGCTCATGACCTTGATCTTGCTGGTGGGCAGGCGGCCGTAAAAGCCCGGGATCACGATCCGGCCGTGCTCCGAGAGCGCGGCGGCGATCGACCGGTCGGTCTTCTCGCGGTCAAGCTGGCCGTCAAAGCCGAAGAAGACGCACTCCGCCGCGTCGACAAAGGCATAGCCGAGGTATTCGGCCATCAGCCGCGCCGTGAAATATTCGCCGCGGGAGACCAGCTCGTCGACGCTCATGCTGCGGTCGAGCCGCGCGCGCAGCGCCTCCATCTCGCCCTCGACGTCATAGCGCAGGCCCAGCTCGCTGCGGATCTGGGCAAAGCGCTGCTCGATGGTCTGCAGGATCTCGTCGCAGGACACGCCGTAGGTCAGATGCGCGTGGCAGAGATATAAAAGATCCGTCAGCTTGTGGTCGTCCGCGCTGCGCTTGCCCGCGGCCGACACGACGACGATGCGCCGCGAGGGATCCGCTTCTATTATATTTTTTACCTTTTTGAATTGTTCCGCGCCGGCGACGGAGGAGCCGCCGAATTTCGCAGCCTTGAGCATCTTCTCAGCCCTCCATTGCGGCAAAGAACACCGCAGCCCCGCCGAGGCGCAGCTCCTTTGCCTTCGCGTGCATCTCGGTGACGGCCATCTCCTCCGTCACGCCGCGCACCACGTCGCCGTCAAGCTCCCTGTCCGCGAAGGGCAGCGCGTCGGCGCACCTCTCCGGCAGACGGACGTAATAGCGTTTTTTCACGACGCTGTTGTCCGCCGCGACGCGCACGCAGGAGCTCTTCATCATCTCGCGGCGGCCGTGGAGGATATCGCTGACGTCGCGCACGACGGCGGAGGCCGTCGGGAAGCGGCCGGCGCCCTGGCCGATGAAGATGATATCGCCGGCGTTTTCGCCGCGGTATTTGGCCATGTTGAAGTTGTTGAGCACCGAGGCCTCGGGCGACGAGGCCGGCAGCAGGCAGGGTTGGACGAAAGCATATATTGCGCCGCTCTCGCTCTCTCCCCCGCTGACGAGCAGACGCAGCACCAGATCCTTTGAGCGGAAATGGCGCACGTCGTCGGCCGTGACCGCTTCGATCCCTTCGAGCGAGAAGCCGTCGCACGGCAGCTTGTCATAGGCCACCGCGCAGCCGAGCATGATCTTTCTCAGCGCGTCGAGTCCGGAGACGTCCGCCGTCGGGTCGGCCTCGGCATAGCCGAGATACTGGGCTTCTTTCAGAGCTTCGGCATAGTCCATGCTGCGGCGCTGCATCGCGTCGAGCATAAAGTTGGTCGTGCCGTTGAGGATGCCGCCGATGGAGAGGATCCTGTCGCTCTCCGCCGCGAGGGCAAGATTGTGCAGGAAGGGCACCGCGCCGCCGCAGGCCGCGCTGAAGAGGAAGCCCACGCCCCGCTCCGCCGCGAGTTTTGCCAGCTCCGGCCCATGTGCGGCGACGAGCGCCTTGTTCGAGGTCACGACATGCTTGCCCGCGCGCAGCGCGGCGCTGACATAGCTGTAAGCCGGCTCAAGGCCGCCCATGACCTCGGCCACCGCTTCCGTCTCCGGATCTGCGCAGATCTCCTCGATCGACGTGACCTTAAACGGCTTGTCCGCCTTGCCGGGCCGGACGAGCACATAGCGCAGCTCCAGCCCCGGCGCCGCTTCGAGCATCGAGCAGACGCCCACGCCGACTGTTCCGTATCCCAAAACCGATACTTTCATCTATCTGTTCCTTCTTTCTGTAAATCCGCGATAAAAAGACACTTGTTTTTTGTACGCGAACAGTGTATCATGGTGCCATGTCTAAATGCAAGCTTTTCTTTCCTTTTCCACAAAAGGGTAGAATTCTTTGACGATCCGGCGTATGATATTGGGCATATGAAACAACAGGAGGGATGCGGCATGGTTTATATCAGCACGCGGGGCGGCGCCTCGGCCGGTGCGGCGGAGGCTGTCCTGCGCGGGATCGCGGCGGACGGAGGGCTGTTCGTCGACCCCATGCTCGCTCAGGAGCCCTTTGACTGGCGGCGCTGTCTGACGCTCGACGCGCTCGGGATCCAGACCATGCTGCTCAAGCACTTGCTGCCTGACATCGACGGCATGGACGAGCTCTGCCGCCGCGCGTATGCCGGAAAATTTGAGACGGATGAGCTCACGCCGCTCGTCAGGGTCGGAGAGGATTATGTGCTGGAGCTTTTCCGCGGCCCGACGTCCGCGTTCAAGGACGTGGCGCTTTCGATGCTGCCGCAGCTCGTCACCGCGGCGCGCACGCAGCGCGGCGAGAGAGGCGAGTGCGTCGTGCTGACGGCCACCTCCGGCGACACGGGCAAGGCCGCGCTCGAGGGCTTTCACGACGTTCCGGGCACGCGCATCTTCGTCTTTTATCCCCACGGCGGCGTCAGTGCGATCCAGCGCGCGCAGATGGTCACGCAGGAGGGAAAAAACGTCACGGTCTGCGCCGTGCGCGGCAACTTTGACGACTGCCAGACGGGTGTGAAAAAGGCCTTTGCCGCGCTCGCCGGCGACGAGGAGCTGCACCGCCGCGGCCTCTCGCTCTCGAGCGCGAACTCGATCAACATCGGCCGTCTCGCGCCGCAGCTGGGCTATTACTTCATCGCCTATGCCGCGCTTCTGCGCGAAGGGCGGATCGCTCTCGGCGACAGGGTGGACTATGTGGTGCCGACCGGGAACTTCGGCGATATCCTGGCGGGCTGGATGGCCAAGCGGCTGGGTCTGCCGGTCGGGCGGCTTGTCTGCGCGTCGAACGCAAACCGCGTCCTGACGGACTTTTTCGAGACCGGCGTCTATGACCGGCGGCGCGACTTTTACCGCACCGACTCGCCGTCGATGGATATTCTCGTCTCGTCAAATCTTGAGCGGCTTCTCTTCTATGTCTCGGACGGAGACTGCGCGCTGGTCCGCTCCTGCATGGAGCAGCTTGCGCGGGAGGGCTTTTACCGCTTCCCGGAGGAACTGATGGAGAAGCTGCGCGCGGAATTTTCCGCCTATTGCTGCACCGACGCCGAGGGCGCGGAGACGATCGGCGCGCTCTGGCGCGGCGAGGGCTATCTCTGCGACCCGCACACAGCCGTCGCCGTGCGCGCCGCGCAGGACTATCGTCGGGAGCGGCCGGGCGACACGCCGCTCGTCATTCTCTCCACCGCCTCGCCCTATAAATTCCCCGGCGCTGTGCTCGGCGCGATCGGCGGAAGAGCGGAGGGCGACGAGTATGCGCAGATGGACGCCCTCGCTTCCCTTACCGGCGTGCCGGTCCCGCGCGGTCTCTCCGCGCTGCGGGAGAAGGACGTGCTGCACCGCGACGTGATCGGGATCGATGAGATGATCCCGTATATCAAGACAAAACTATCGGAGGGACTATCATGATCGTACGTGTACCTGCCAGCTCCGCCAATCTCGGCCCGGGCTTTGACAGCTTCGGCATCGCCTGGCAGCTTTATAATGAGATCAGCTTTCAGCTTGCCGAGGAGACGGAGATCCTCGGCTGCGACGAGGCCTATCGGAACGAGGACAATCTGGCGCTGCGCGCCTACCGGCGCGTGCTGGAGCGCTGCGGCGTCCGAGAGGAGGGCGGCGTGTCGATCCGCTTCGGCAAAACCTCCATCCCCGTCTCGCGCGGGCTCGGCTCCTCCGCGGCGCTGATCACCGCGGGCGTGATGGCGGCCAACGAGCTGCACGATCTCGGCCTGTCGCGTGAGAGGCTGTTTCTGCTTGCCACCGAGGTCGAGGGGCATCCCGACAACGTCGCGCCCGCGCTCTACGGCGGGCTGAGCGTGTCGGCCATGGCCGGCGGGCATGCGGTGACGCGCCGCTTCCCCGTCAGCGACAAGCTGTTCTTCACGGCTCTGATCCCGCCGTTTGAGCTGTCGACTGCGCTGGCACGCAGCGTCCTGCCCGAGAGCGTCTCCCGCGAGGACGCGATCTTCAACGTGTCGCGCGGCGCGCTGGTGCTGCGGGCGCTGGGCGACGGCGACGCGGAGCTGCTCGCCTTTGCGATGGACGACCGCATCCACCAATCTTATCGTGCGACGCTGATCGACGGCTTCTCCGCCGCGCGCATCGAGGCGCAGGAATGCGGCGCGGCCGCGATCTGCATCTCCGGCGCGGGGCCGACGCTGCTGTGCGTATCCAACAGGCCGGACTTTCCTTCCAGGATGGAGACGTCGCTTTCGCTGACGCTGCCCGGCTGGGAGATGAAGGCGCTGACGCCCGATCTCGACGGCGCCAAGATCGCCGCGCTGTGAGCCCCCAAGACATGCAAAAAGTCCCTGATCGTGTCGATCAGGGACTTTTTTCTGTCCAATACGCTTACGGGGGTTTTTATTCTTCGCTCTGCTTTTCCGCTCCGTCGGAGGGGGCGTTCTTTTCTGCCTGAGGGGCCGTGCCCGGCTCAGCGTCGCTTTGCTTTCCCTCTTCGCCCTTGTTCTCCCCGGCATAGCCGTCGATCATCGAGATCTTGCGCGCGGGGCGCTCGATCGTTTTGTCGGCGGCGGCCTTCTTCGCGTCCTTGGCGCTCGCGGGCATGAAGGCGTGGTGCTCGAAGTAATAGTTGAACTCGTCGACATCCATCGACTCGTGCACAAGCAGGTATTCCGCGATCGCGATGAGCTCGTCGCGGTGCGCCGAGAGGATCTCCTCGCACTTGGCGGCTGCCTCGTCGAAGATGCGCTTGACCTCCTCGTCGATCAGCGCGGCGGTCTCCTCGGAATAGCTCTTGGTCGTGCCGAAGTCGCGGCCGATGAAGATGCTGCGCTCCGAGCTGTCATAGGTGATCGGGCCGAGCTTCTCGCTCATGCCGTAGACCGTGACCATGTTGCGCGCGATGTTCGTCGCCTGCTGGATGTCGTTCGAGGCGCCGGTGGAGATATCGTCGAGGAAAAGCTTTTCGGCCGTGCGGCCGCCGAGCGCCATGACGATGTTCTCGAACATCTCGGATCTGGACTTGAAGTTCTCCAGATCCTCATCCGGGCGGAAGAGCGTAAAGCCGCCCGCGCCGCCGCGCGGAATGATCGTGATATAGTGCACGGGGTCGACGTGCGTCAGATAATGTCCCGCCACGGCGTGGCCGGCCTCGTGATAGGCCGTCAGCCGCTGGGCGCGGGAGGACATCTTGCGGCTCTTCTTCTCCGGGCCCATCTGGACCTTCAGGATCGCCTCGTCCACATCCTCCATCGTGATGAAGCGGTGGTGCCGGCGCACGGCCAGGAGCGCCGCCTCGTTCATCAGGTTTTCAAGATCCGCGCCGGCGAAGCCGGGCGTGCCCTTGGCGATGGAGTTGAGGTCCACGTCCTCGGCAAGCTGCTTGCCGCGCGCGTGGATCTTCAAAATGGCCTCGCGGCCGCGGATATCCGGCAGGCCGACATAGACCTGGCGGTCAAAGCGGCCGGGACGCAGCAGCGCCTGGTCGAGGATGTCCGCGCGGTTGGTCGCCGCCATGACGATGACGCCCTCGTTGTTGGAAAAGCCGTCGAGCTCGACAAGCAGCTGATTGAGCGTCTGCTCGCGCTCGTCGTTGCCGCCGCCGAGGCCGCTGCCTCTCTGACGGCCGACGGCGTCGATCTCGTCGATGAAGATGATCGCCGGGGCGACCTTCTTGGCCTGGTCAAACAGATCGCGGACACGGCCCGCGCCAACGCCGACATACAGTTCGACGAAATCGGAGCCCGAGATCGACAGGAACTGGACGTTCGCCTCGCCCGCGACGGCCTTGGCCAGCAGGGTCTTGCCCGTGCCCGGAGGGCCGACGAGCAGCACGCCCTTGGGGATGCGCGCGCCCATCGCGGTATAGGCTTTGGGGTCCTTCAGGAAATCGACGATCTCCGAAAGCTCCTCCTTTTCCTCGTCGCAGCCCGCGACGTCGGCAAAGGTCTTTTTGTCCTTTTCATCGCTGCCGAGGCGCGTGCGCGCCTTGCTGAACTTGGTAAAGCCGCCGGCGCCGCCGCCCGCCTGCTTCATCATCGACGACCAGAACCACATCGCCAGCGCGATGAGAATGATATACGGCAGAAGGCCAACCCACCACGGGACGACGAAACCTTCTTTGTAATCATAGGTTTCGATGATCTTGTCTTCATGCTGCTGGGCGATCAGTTCGCGGAAGTCCTGATAAAAGACGGAAAAGCTGTACAGCTCGACCGTTTTCGTCTCGGTGATCTCCTCGCCCTCGCTGTCCTTTTCGTCGGTGCGCAGCTCGAGGACGATCTCGTCGCCGCGGGTGACGAAGGACTTGACCTTTTCGGCCTTGAAAAGGTCAACGAGGTCGGAATAGACCAGTTCCTCCTGCTTCTTCCCGCCGAGCATCGAAAAAATCGTCGCGGCGAGGATCACCAGGATCAGAACATAAAAGCCGATCTCTCTTTGTCTGTTGCGTTCAGGTTTCAAGCGTGGGTCACATCCTATCTAAGCACGTTGGCTTGTCTGTGCGGTGTTTTATGAATATATTTCGCTTTTGAGCACGCCGATATACGGCAGATTGCGGTAGCGCTGGTTATAGTCGAGGCCGTAGCCGACGACGAAGGCGTCGGGCACCTCGAAGCAGGAATAGTCCGCATAAATGTCCGCCTTGCGGCGCGAGGGCTTGTCCATCAGCGTTGCGATCGTGATGGAGGCCGGCTTGCGGACCATCAGATAGTTCTTCAGATAATTGAGCGTCACGCCCGAGTCGAGGATGTCCTCGACGAGGATGACGTGGCGTCCCTCGATTGGGGCGGAGAGGTCCTTGTCGATGCTGACCGCGCCGGTAGAGGTCGTCCCCTTATAGGACGAGACGGCCATAAAGTCCATCGAACACTTGACGTCCACACAGCGCATCAGGTCGGCCATGAAAATGAAGCAGCCCTTGAGCACGCCGATGAACACCGGATCCTTGTCCTGAAAATCGCGCGTGATCTGGGCGCCGATCTCGGCGACGCGCTTTTGGATCTCTTCTTCCGAAATCAGAATTTCCTGAATATCTTTCTCCATAAATCCCCCAAAAAAATTATAGTTTTTTGATCATGATCAGCAGTTCTCCGCCGTTTCCGTCCGGCAGACAGCGTTCGGCGACGCCGAAGGGCGGGACGAGCACGACGCCCGTCTCGTCGCGGAAGACCGGCGTCAGGCGTTTTTCCCGGCCTGTCATCCCCCGCTCGGCAAAGAGAGCTTTCAGCGTTTTGGTACAGCCGCGGTGCGCGAGGCGAAAGCGTTCGCCCGGCCGCGGCGAGGAGAAGGAGATCTTCCCGCCTATACTCTCATATTTCAGACGATAAGTCTTGAACGAGTTGTGAATTTCTGCCTCCCCCGCAAGCGCGCAGCGGATCTCAAGCCCCACCTCGGGAAGCTCGATCGTCTGCCCCGGGGCAAGCGGCGTTTCCGGGATCGCGGCGCCGTCGTCCGGGTCGATCACAAGCCGTCCCCGCTCGCAAAGCACGCGGTGTCCGGGCACGAAGAGCTCGTGCCGCTCGCTGCCTCTGCAGAGCGCGAGCACCGCCGAAACGTGCTTTTCCTCCGCGCCGGGGCCGAGCAGGGCGTGCACGACGCGGCTTGAAACGGCCTCGTGCAGTGCAAGGAGCGCCGCGGTCGGGATACCCTCGCCGTCTAAGTGCTCCCGGATAAATTTCTCGGCCTGCGCGGCAAGGAAATCCTCGTCCCGCCGCAGGTGCGCGGCGGTGCGCGCCGCGGCGGCGGAAAAGGCGGGGTTGAGCTCCCGCAGCACGGGCATGACCGCGCGGCGGATGCGGTTGCGGCGGATCGACTCGTCCGCATTCGAGCTGTCCTCGACGTGGGGCGTGCCGCGCTCTTCCAAAAGCTCCTCGATCTCCGCGCGCGTGAGCCCCAGCAGCGGC
>Ga0247611_10010859_pt1 | contig 10624 bp, 1 predicted proteins | sample 177DNAGHGhighgp2_FD_192422 | JGI IMG/M metagenome (GOLD analysis project Ga0247611, IMG submission 192422) | Sheep rumen microbial communities from Palmerston North, Manawatu-Wanganui, New Zealand - 1770 DNA GHGhigh gp2 | ecosystem: Host-associated > Mammals > Digestive system > Stomach > Rumen ... | reverse complement strand
TCCCGACAGCACTACGGCCCATACGCTTAGCAACGCGGGCTACAGCTTCTATGACGGTGACGACACCTCTTTTGGCCTGCGTTATGCAGAGAATAACGGGGGACAGGAGCGACTGACGCTATATAAGTACAGCGGCACGGACAAAGACGTGGTCATCCCAGACTATGTCACCAACATCTACAGCTACGCGTTTTTTGGCAACACGACAGCAGAGAGCGTGACGATCCCCGGCGGAGTGACGGGGATTGGCAGAAGCGCGTTTTCTCAGTGTACCTCTTTGAAGACAGTGACGATTGAAAGCGAACTAACGAGCATCGGGAGTTCTGCGTTCTATAATTGTAAGTCCCTGCAGACCCTCACTCTGCCTGGTACAGTCACAAGTATAGCTAACGGCTACGAAACATTTTATAACTGTCCGGCGCGAATCTACTGCCCGCTGGACAGCTCTGCGGCCAGAGCGGTATCGAACTATGGCCGGAACTTCTACCTGGAGGGCGACACCTCCTTCGGTATGCGCTATGTGAACGATGTGCTCACTTTGTACAGCGTTACCGGTTCAGAAACCGATCTTGTGATACCGGACTATGTCAGCGATATTCGCAGCGGTGCCTTTAACGACGTAACAAATACCCTGCGGAGTTTAACACTGGCAGCTAATATGGAGCAGATTCCCAAAGGGCTTATCCAGAATCTCCATGCCCTCACCGAACTCGTCATCCCCGAGGGTGTGGTCAGCATGGAGACGGACACCGTGCAAAATTGCTCGAATCTGCTCACCTGCGCATTGCCGCGCACCCTGACGGAGATCGGAAGACCCAATTTCCGCAATTGCCCGAAGCTGACGCTGCAGGTCTGCCACGACAGCGCCGCGGAAATGTGGGCTGAGCAAAACGGTATCCCTTATTCCTACAAAGCGGAGGTTGGCATCACAGTAAACGCTGAGCCGGAAAAAGCCGAGCAGTATGACGGACTGTCCCTGGTTCTCTCTTCCGACGGCACCGGCGCTGTCCAGAAGATGTCCGGCGGCGCTTCCTCCTGGAGCTTCTATGGCCTGACCGAGGGTGGGACTTATTCCGTTCAGATTCAGAACGAATACGGCTATGCGCTTTCAGAGGCTGTGACGGTGAACGTCGGCGAGGGAATTATGAAGATAGATGCTCCCGCAGTGTACAGGAACGTCAACATCCATCTTGCAGTTCGCGGCGACGATATGAAGGATGTTTCCGGCTCTGCGGATATCGTCTGGGTGGACAACGGCGGAAAAGTGTTTGCAAACGGTGCCGACCTGAGCTTTATGCCGCTGGGAGTGGAGGTCACCGCAAAGGTTCGACTCCTGGGCGAGCCAGCGCTCAGCTATGCGCAGCCTACCCCGTATATACTCAAAGTTTCTGAAAACAGCACCGCTGTCGGCATGTATCTGACCCATGCCGAGGGCGACAACAGTCTTGCAGTTTTGCTCAGCGGAACCTATACCACTGCAAATGGACAGCAAAACGCCTTCGCATCATGGGATGCCCTCAACTATAATGTTGACGATCTGACAAGCGGTGAAACGAATCTGGCTGCTGTGATTACCGGAAACAAACTCGCGCTGGGCAGCCAGGTAAGCTCCGGAGATCAGCTGCGGATCACCGTATCTTCTCCCGATGATGACTTCGTACCGGTCACAGCGGAGCTGACAATGAATGTCAATGCCACGCTTGAGCTTGCGCTTGAGCAGTGCGGAGTACTTACTGCGGCCTTTGAAGCTGAGGGCGGCGCGGACATGCTGGTTTATAACGCAAAAGGCAATCTGAACTGGACAGGCAGCGCAGACAGCGGCAGCATCTCCACAATCGGTTTGCCAAACGGACAGTACTCTGTGTTGCTAATGCGTCGCGGACTCTGTGAGCCTGCGCCTCTCACGCTTTCGAGCTTTGAAAAAACCGGGCTTGTTGCAGGTGTCGACTACATCATGCAGACCATGCAGAGCACAAAGGGCATCGAGACAAGCGCGGACTTTGGCACCCTGCCTGAGCCTCAGCATAGAGGCGGTTATTTTGATCAGCTTAGCTTCAGCGCTTCCCAATCTTCCCCGGTTGCTGGCCGCTACTTTTCATTGAAGGCCTCTGCCGGATGGAAGGATGCCTTTGCCGATGCGATCACGGATGCAGTCTGGACAATTGAGCTGCCGGAAAACTGCTCTTATGCTGCAGATACACTCACACTTTCCGGTAATCAACCCGGCAACGCGCAGTTTGACGGCAAGCGCATTGTTGTCCCGATGAAGAATCCTTCGGATGTGCTGCGCATCTGCCTGATTCCACTCTCAGGCGGAAGCCTGGAAATCAACGGAAGTCTCACCTTCACGCTGGAGGGTGGGCGCGTCAGCATACCCATGGAGACCATTCAGCTTGAGGCTACCTCGTTGAAGATCAATGCGCCCGAGAAGGCAAATGTAACGACGATCAATGTGTGGGGCGAAATAGTCGGCAAAGGTAAAATCAGCATCTATGACAACGGCGTTCTCGCCTCAGAGACCGAAGCGGACGGCTCCGGCACCTGGAGCGCGGATGTACCGCTGGTGAATCCCTATACCTATACCCGCCACACGCTGCAAGCAATCTTCTCCGGCCCCTACGGGGATATTACCTCCGAAACGGCGCCGGTATTGTATCAGTATGTGGAGCACCCGATTTCGGTCAAGTCGGTTACGATGAAAAACAGTATCTTCGGCTCGCTGGTTTTGCCGATGGTCAACAGCCATCTCGGCGAAAGACTGACGGCCACAACGGCTCAGCCCATTTCGTCTTACAGTTTTGCACCGTATGCCAACACGATCGGATTTGATGTTCTCCTTGAAGGCGATGATTTGACTGCTGTCACGACGGTATATGTTGTTATCGGGCTTTCCAATGCCACGACGTTGACGCTTCCTGCAGAGAAACAGAGCGATACTCTTTGGACGTGCAGCGCAGGATTTAGCGCCAATGCCCTTCCGAATGCGTTGAGTGTGAGCTTTGACGCGGATGAAGTTACGATCATTTCAACGGAGAAAGCAGAAGAAAGAACCGAAATATATGCCCAGGCTGAAGACATCGTTATTGACCAGGAAGATTACATTATTGCTGAGTTATTCGATGACGAAGAGACAAAGCATCTTATCGAGTTAGCAAATAGTACTGTTGACAGGTTAAACCGCTCAATCACGAAGGCATTAACCGCAGAAGAGAATATTGTGGATGTCTCTGAAAGTCTGATTGACAAATTTATGGATGAAAACGGTACGATTCGTTTCCCGGGCTTCCCGGAACTTTCTGTCGATTTCATGCTGAATGGGGAAAATGAAACGGTACCATATCCTGTGAACGTCGGCAGCAACAATTATAATGAAGAAATCTTAAATAATCATGCATCATTTCAAACATTAGATCGGGATTCGTTAGTAATCAGTCCGGATTCGCAATATCCGGGATATAACATAATCTCTCTGGAGAACTATGAAAACGGAACGGTAAGAATTCCGAATGTTGCATCGTTTTCACAAGATCAGATAAGCTCAATGATTGGCCGTGTGAATATTTCTCAAATTACGGAAACAATAAAAGATCTCTATGATGCGCGAAGTGAATTTTCAATACACGCAACTGTCGGAAAAGAGGCAGCCGCAATTGCAAGCGCAGAAGCAGCGACACTTAATAATTTCTACCATTCAATTTGGGAACAATCGAATCGTAAGCTTACGCAATTGGAGCTTGACATTTCCACAGAGGAAATGATGATAAAAGAGTATCGCAGACAGCTTCAGTTGAATCCCGGAAATAAGGAAGCAACAAAAGCGCTCGAAGAAGCCGAGGCGAGTCTGGCTAAAACGAAAGCATATCAGGAAAGTGTAAAAGAAAGGTGCAAATCCTTATATAACAAGACAGAAGAATATGAAGTCAAAGCGCAGAAGTATTCAAAGTTAGGTAAATTCTTTGATGTAGTGGGAAAAGGGTGTGATGCTGCCGATGTAATAAGCCTCTATAACAATAGCGTTGAGCTTGGAAATATGTGGGCGGATGAGAATAATAACAATATTTACGCCAAAGCAAATATTATGCTGGGTATGACCCACACCCTGGTTTATACGTCAATCAAGGGAGCGGCACTGGCAACAGATCCCACTGTTCTGTTGAACAGAGTTCCCGCACTTAACAGATGCAGACGTTTGGTAAGATTTGTTCGTACAATTCCTACGGTTCTTCTGACTGTTGAAGACTTCTTTATGGGTGAAAACCAAGACTGGATTATGAATTTCCTCCGTGGCCAGTATGGGAACAACAACTGTAGCGGACGGTATAATCCCCGGTCATCAGCAAATATCCGTGGTATCATCGACCCCTCCGGCTTCGTCTATGAAGCAGTCCTGTCCAACACCGTTCCCGACGCGGAGGCTAGCGTTTGGCTCAAGCAGACCCTCTATGACCAGTATGACGAGCCCTATGAGGACATCTCCCTCTGGAACGCGGCGGACTACGGCCAGGACAACCCCCAGCACACCGATGCCGACGGAGTGTTTGCCTGGGATGTGCCGGATGGCCTCTGGCAAGTTCGCGTGACAAAGCCCGGCTATGAGGATGCGGCAAGCGACTGGCTCACTGTCCCGCCCATTCAGAAGAATATCCAAATCAGCCTGGTCAGCCTTGCAGCCCCGCAGGTTGAAGCGGTTTCCCTGAATGGCAATTCCGTCACCGTCCGTTTTGACAAGTACATGAACGTGAACAGCCTGCAAAACAGCATCAGCGTTTCCGTAAACGGTTCGGCGGTCGGGACGCTCAGTTGCCCGGATGCAGAGCCCGATCCGAAGGACAGCGCAAAGCTCTGTGCAAGGACAGCAGAAATCACGCTCCCGACTATGCTTGGCGTGGATGACACAATCGCTGTGACCGTCTCAACGGATGCTTTGAGCTACGCAGGGGTTGCCCTGGAGACAAGCTATACCTACCACGACACGATCTTGGATGTTGCTTCGCTTGAGGCATCAGTACCCGCACTGACAAAGGGACAGGAAGCCTATGTCACGCTGATTGCCACTCCCGCGTCTGCGGCAGCCGGAAGAACCGTCACGGTCTCTGGAGATCTGGAAGCTCTGGGGATTCCCGAGGGAACAGAGGTCACTCTTAACTCCTACGGCAGAGGCTCCGTACCCGTTAATGCACAGACTGTCGGTACATTCCGACTGCGCTTCAGCCTTTCGGACAGTGAGCTCACCGCTGAAACGACCGTCAGCGTTGGGACAGCAAAGCTTTCCCTGGTGAAGAATGATTTCGTTCTTGCGGCGGGACTCAATTTTGCCGACAATGCGGTGCTGACACTTACCGAAGAGGGGATTACGCCGGATCAGCTTAGCTGGACCTCCGATCATCCCGAAGTTGTCACAGTTGAAAACGGCGTCCTGACCGCTGTCAGCGGTGGCACGGCGACGATAACCGGGACATTGCAGGCCAAGAGCGTTTCCTGCACGGTTCGTGTGCTGGATAATCTGAGCGGATTGCATCTCCCGGCCATGCTCACCGAAATCGAAGAAGAAGCCTTCCGCGATAATGATGCTATTCAGTATGTTGTCATGCCGCAGAATTTGACAACAATCGGCAATTACGCCTTCGCGGATGAGGATTCGCTTTTGGTGGTCTACATTCCCGCTTCTGTCAGCGTTTTCGGAGAAAACATTTTCGCAGGATCGGATGCAGTAACTGTTTTCGTCGATCCGAAAAGCGACGCGGAAACCTGGTGTCGTACGCACGAAATGATGTACCAGTACGTAGCATAAAAAAGCAGTGTGTAGTCTCAGAATAGTTAAATTACTATTTTGAGACTACGCCAGGCGAACATTAGGCAAGGAAAACCATGTCTCCATAGTTCAAAATAAAGATCCGAAATGTGAAGTGATAGAATAATCGCTAAACAACGATGTTTCTAAACACTGGAAACGACCAAAATATAAAGGAAGGAATACTCATATGAAAAAATTTATTTCTTTTCTATTGCTACTATGCTTGATTCTATCGCTTTTCTCAGCGCCGGGCTATGCAGAAGCCGCGGATGATCTAACTTCAATAGATGTTTTGCCTTCCACAAGTGAATATTATAATACAGATACTGATAGTGAGACGAAGACGGTTGACATGCTTAGCCTGACAGAAGAGAGAGCTGAAAATACCTTCACTATGTCAGATGAGGTTAGATTTGAAAGTTGCAATATACTTTATCCAATGCTTTGCCGGACTTTTACAAATATGTATTTTAAATCAGGATACATTACCTGGGACGATAAAAAGGAAAAAGACTTTACATACTTTACCTTGGAATATAAATTGTTCTATAATGAGGGAGAAGCACCTGCCTACGAAACAATTAATGTATCTATTACAGAGGGATTCAGCTTGTCTGAAGGATCAGTTGTAAGAAATGGAACATACCCTTGTTTTAAAAGAGAAGATACTAATAAAAATACAGACTATGTGTCCGCCTATATCAAAGTTTTTCCTTTGTATTCGAAAACGAAACCAGAGGATCTCAGAGTCAATGGTTTTCCGGCAATACCAATTATAGATTTGTCATATGAGCTTTCCGACGATAGCATTGAAATGTATGAGACCGGTGCTAACAAAAAAATAGATAATCTTACTTATACGTTCGGCTCTTACAGTTGGATAAAGAATGTTGAAAAAGAAAACAATATCATAAGGAGAGCCCGCTATAACGCTTTTGACATTGTTTTACAGGTTAAGGATAACAATCCAAATATCCTGATAAGCAATATTGATGTGAGTCTTCCCGATGGATTCAGCTTTGAGCCGGACAAAATCGTTTCGGATAAAAAGCTGGTTGTTAACAGACAGAATGATACCGATTTGGTTTCTGAACGAGCAAAGGTTTATCCGTTATACAGCGATCACATAGACAACAGGGTGACGTATACATATAACGGAGTATCAAGGGAACTTCTGCTGAATGTTGAGGAGAACCAGTCAGCTGGTTCCATACTCATGCGGCCAACGCGGGAGGTTGACCATGGTCACAAGGAAAAATTTGAAAAGAAAATCGAATTTGAACCAATTGAAGATTTTATTCTGAAAGGCTCAGGGACGTTTTCTGACAGACTCTCTATGCTTGGTTGCACTTTGTCGCAGGCGGTTTATAACAAGGATAGACAGGAGACAAGGGATGATACGTTTATATGGCAGTCGCTGAATAATCTTGGCTTTGGAGATGTTGACTGGCATCAGAACGATTCGCCCTATGGAGTGGCGTTCGCTTTTGCACGTAAGAAACTGATGTATCAGGGAAAAGTGCAGGATCTGATTATGGTCGTCGTACGCGGAACAGTCGATACAGAGTGGATTGGCAATTTTGATATCCTTGACGCAGATGGAGAAACTCACAAAAACTTTTCAAGCTGCGCCAATACTGTAAACCAAGAACTGAGAAGTTATTTAACCAATCTCAGTTATCGATCTCCGGATGTCAAAATCTTTATTTGCGGACACAGCCGTGGGGCCGCGGTCAGTAATCTTCTTGCGCATGATCTGAGTTTTGAGTTTGGCAGTAATAATGTATGGGCCTATACATTTGCGACGCCTAACTGCACAAAAAGTAAAAGCGATGACATGAATATCTATAACTTCGTCTATATGTACGACGTTGTTGGTCTTGCTCCGTATGGCTATGACAAGCATGGAACGACCTATTACGTAGGCGGAAAGAATGCATCAGACGCACCGGATGCTGTGAAGGCAGCCTTTTCGCGCTATACAGATGGAAATAATTATGATAAAGGTGTTGGATCAGGATTCTTTTGCGCAATTGTTCTTATTCTTGACGAGGACTTGAATTTTTTAGCAAACCTGTGGAATATGGAAATCGGTAAATTTATATCAAACCCAGATACGGTTGAGGACAATTGGCTGGCAAGAGGACATGGTGCAGAAAACTACGTAGCTTGGGCCGAAAACATGAGCATCTTGGATGCGAGCGGACATTATCGATATACGCCTGTAATAGAGGGTATCAAGGAAGCATGCGAGATTTATAGTAGCTTGAGATCATTAGGGCGCAACGCAAAGGATATAAGAACTCTCAGACAACATAACCTAGCGGCAGCAAGCAACTATATAACAGGCAATCGTTCCCTCGCTGCAGGCATCCACTGTCCAGTAGATGTGACGGTGAAGGATCCGACAGGAAATGTAATTGTGAGTTTTGTTTCGCACGTTAAGACCTTTGAAAGCGGAAATGAAGTATTGGCAATCGGGGATGGAGAATCAAGCTACTTTGCAATTCCCGAGGGATTTGAATATGAGCTGGTGATTTCAGGCACAGGGGAGGGAGAGCTTTCTCTCGGCTATACATTTATGGGGGAGAATAATGAAATTATTGATAATTACGAGATTAGCAATGTCCCCATTAGTAATGGGAGGGTGATTACACTCAAGTCAACAGCGGCAGGCGGACTAACACCAGTGCTGACAGCCGATGATGGAATTCAATATCGACCGCAAAGTGATTTGCTCGTCTCAGAGGAAAATTTTCCGGATACCAATTTTCGGACTTCTATTCGGGCGTATGACACAGATGGAAACGGGAGTTTAAGTAACGAAGAACTCTTGGCTGTGACTACGATCAGTTGTGCGAATAGTAAGATTTCCTCACTTAAGGGCATAGAATACTTTACCGCACTAAAAAAACTGTATTGTAATGGCAATAACTTGACAGCTTTAGATGTGAGTAAGAATTCGATGCTGGAGTTGCTGGCGTGCAATGATAACCAGTTAACAAATCTGGACGTAAGCAAAAACACCAAGCTTAAAAAACTGTATTGTTATAAGAATAAATTAACTGCTCTGGACATCAGCGGGTGCAACGCACTTGAAACATTGTCATGTTATGGTAACCAGCTGACCGTATTGGATACTAGTCAGAGCAAGACAATGAATACACTGGACTGTTCCGACAATTATCTGGGAAGCCTGGATCTCAGCAATAATGACATGTTGGATTACCTGTCGTGTGCAAACAATCGCTTGACGATGCTGGACGTGGGCAACAGCAGCAGACTTACAAAGCTCTATTGCTATGATAACAAGCTGACCACGCTGAACTTCACAGGATGCATTGCGCTTGAATTGCTGTCTTGTTATAACAATGCGCTTACCGCGCTTGATGTCGGCCAATGCCCCGTGCTGCAATACCTGTATTGCTATGACAACCAACTGTCTCGGCTGGACGTCAGCAAATGTGCCGAACTGGTAAGGCTGGATTGTTACAGAAATAAGCTGTTGAACCTGGATACGAGCAAGAACGGACAGATTGAAGAACTGGCCTGCTCCAATAATCAACTTGCAAGCCTGAATATTGGGTCGTGTACAGCGCTGAACTGGCTCAATTGTTCCAATAACCAGCTAACAGAATTGGATATCAGCCAAGCGCCGGTATTGGAAACTGCAGCCTGCTCCAATAATAAGCTGGCGAAGTTGACAACAGGAAATAGCACTACGCTCAAAAGGCTGGATTGTTCCGGTAATCAGTTGACAGGGCTTGTTGTCAGTGGATACCCTATGCTTGAATCGCTGGTATGCCATGATAACCGTCTGACTGCGCTTGACTTGACCAGAAACAGCGCACTGCGGTTGTTGGAGAGCGATAAAAACAATCTAGATAATCTCAATATCAGCAATTGTCCGACGCTTGTAAATATGGCAAACGGCATCACGCCCATAAGACAAGATGGAATAGTGGCTTATATTGGCAGTACGGAGGAAGAAAACCATCAGTGGCTTTACTTTGATGAAGGTGTGTCCCTAATTATTGAGTATGTAGCTGACTTCGTTCTGCCGGCATTCTTGACGGAAATTGAAGAAGAAGCATTCTCAGGCGGCGCGTTCACATGTGTGCTGATACCTGAGACGGTCACCTCCATAAGTTCAAAGGCCTTTGCCGATTGCCCGAATCTCACCAGAATTGTCTTTGTCAACGGCAATCTCGATGTCGCAGCGGATTTTGTCTCAGGCTGCCCAACCACTTTGGTGATCGAAGCGCCAGAAGGAAGCACAGTAGCTGATAACCTTGAGCTGTATTTTAGATACATATGTCCAATGCCGGAAGATCCCGGACGCCCAGGCGATGACGATTGCCCGGAAGAGCCAGAGACAGGTCGCATACAAGAAATATCAAAGAAGATCATCCCACCTGGTGCTGGAGACGAGGAAGGTGGCTTTGCCGTTTTTGAATGAACTGTTAGCACCTGATATGAGAAACGCAAGCTTTGTTTGCACAAGCTGTATGCGGGTTCAAGCTATTGTGTAAATAATTCGTTTCGTACCCTTGCAGAATATGATATAGGAAGGGAGTTTATTCACCATGTATACAAAACGATTTCTGGCGTTCATGATGGCGCTCACATTAGTACTTTCGGTTTCGAGTGCTGCTTATGCGCTTGACATTCCCGGACGCGGAAAGGGCGAGATTGAAAGAATGCCTTATGATCTGTGGGGTGAGGAACTCCCAGCTGTGCTTGAATGCTACAGACAGATCCTCGAACCCATTCAGAAGAAAGCAGAAAAGACATGGTACGCAGAGTTCTGCTATGGTGTGCTAAAAGATA
>Ga0247611_10010858_pt1 | contig 10624 bp, 8 predicted proteins | sample 177DNAGHGhighgp2_FD_192422 | JGI IMG/M metagenome (GOLD analysis project Ga0247611, IMG submission 192422) | Sheep rumen microbial communities from Palmerston North, Manawatu-Wanganui, New Zealand - 1770 DNA GHGhigh gp2 | ecosystem: Host-associated > Mammals > Digestive system > Stomach > Rumen ... | reverse complement strand
CGTTGGATTTTGACCGGATTCAAAAAAGGAGTGCTAAAGAAAAAAAGGAACTTGCAAAGAAAGCACTTGAACAGGTCGATATGAGTGAATTTATAAAGAAAAAATGCAGCCAGCTTTCCGGTGGGCAAAAACAGAGAGTGGCGATTGCACGAGCGATCGTGAATAACCCGAAGATTATTATTGCGGACGAACCGACCGGTGCACTGGATTCCGGGAATGCAACGCAGATCATGGAGATATTTAAAAAGATAAAAGAAAGCGGGCGAACCGTGATTTTTGTAACGCATGATAAAACGATTGCTTCCTACGCCGGAAGGATCATAGAGATTTCCGATGGGAATATATCCAACAAGTGATCACAGAGGATTAAGAAAATACAGCCCATCCGGAAGTTGATTATGTTTTGCAGCAAAGTGCTGTGGATATGCTGTAGTACTGGGGATTAGAAAACAGAAAGGGCACATTTGCGGGCAAATACTGTAAAGCCAAATATTGACCAAAACTGTTCAAAAAATGTCGTTTCGGTAAAAATTGTAGAAATTAATTCCCTGTTTTGCTATTTTTGTAAAAGGAGTTTCTCTTTTCCGGTAGTCATTCGGCAGCATGCATGTATATCCTGTAAACAACTGATAGAGTATAGAAAAAATCAATATGTCAAAATACATTTTACAAAATTTAAAAACCTTCCTAAAGACGGAGCCCGTTGTTTTTATTCTTACGGTTCTTAGCATTTGAATTCGGAAGAACGGCTGGATATGTATGACAATACTTCTTTTTTGTATAGAAGACGGAAAAGTCGTTATATCGCCTGAAAAGAGAGGTATTACAATGAAGGAAAAAAAGAAAACAAAAAAAGTTGTGACTTTTCAGAGAATAATGAGAATAGCGGCGGTTGCCGGTATTATTCTTTTTTTGGCAGGAGTCATATTTGCAGCCCACATGAGTGACAAACTGTCGGATAAAAATGACAGAAATACAGCCCCCGCAGATGCATTGCCGGTAGGCGCACCGTTATACAGTGGGGATTTGGACCCCAAGAAACAAAGCATCGCCGTTTTTCCGGATACGGAAAAAATTGAAGACGTTGAAGATGCAACCTTGACGGAATTATCTAAATCAGACTTGGAAATAAAGGATACTTACGGCAATGAAGATACAATTCCGGATCATATGAAAAGATATCTTCCGACTACGTTGCCGGAAGGGTATGATTTGGCACATGCTTCTCTATACGAGACAACGATGCTTTCCGGAAAAAAATACTATATGATTCGGGCTACATATTGGAATTATGCAAATTCTTCAGGGGATATTCGTCCGGAGTTAATGGTTACGGATGAAATACGGATAATTGTTTGGAATTATAATCCGGGGATAGAAAGACCGATTTATACGTTGGATTCCATAACGGAAGATGCAAATGAAGAATTGAAAAATTACGGTATTTTCCTTTCGGTGGATGACGTTTTTATGAGTATATCTCTGGTAGATTCATGGGATGATTGTGAGACAATACTCCATTCCATAGATCCTTCCTGACGAAAGCAGGTACAAAGTGTTTCAAATGTATTATTCCGGTGAGCCGCGCGTGAATAGGGAGCGGTCGCATTGTCCCAATTCGATTGGTTTCGTATTGAATTTTTCTGTTTTCTGAAAGTAGATATCACAGTATTTTTCAGTTTTTCTCATCTAAAGAAATATATATTGACAAAATAGACTATGAGTGATAGTCTATCATTAAATAGACTATTCGCGATAGTCCCACAGGAGGAAATATGATGGAAGAATTACAACTGGGAGCAATCGAAACAAAATTTGCGGAATTAATTTGGGAAAAAGAACCGATTACCAGTCACGAATTGGTACAAATTTCCGCATCCGAATTTGGGTGGGCCAGAACCACTACGCATAATGTTATACGTAAGCTGGTGGAAAAAGGCGTTTTACAGAACAACAAAGGTGTTGTTACATCAAAAATTTCCCGGGAAGATTTTTACTCGATGCAGAGTAAGCAGTTTGTTCAGAATCGTTTTTCCGGTTCTCTGCCGGCTTTTATAGCGGCATTCACCCAGGGAGCAAAAATTTCGGATGAAGAGGCGAAAGAAATTCTTAAAATGATTGAAAACGCAAAGGAGTGACGGCTATGGAGCAGATTTTCATAAAAGTTCTGAATCTTGCAATTTCATCAAGTCTGTTGATATTGGCGGTAATTCTGATTCGGATTCTGTTTCGGAAAGCTCCGAAATGGTGTATCTGCCTTCTTTGGGGAATGGTAGCAATCGCGCTTCTGGTACCGGTTCGTTTGCAGACACGTTTCAGCCCGATTCCGAATTATTCGGAATTGTTTTCGGAACAAAATGGGTTGATTTTCCATTCTGAAAATACTACGGATGTCCTTGAAAAAAATGATGCGCAGGTTCCTTTGAACAGTAATACGGAGGTTATTCCAAACGGTAATTCAAAGTTTGCTCCGGTTCCCGATCCAATCAAAGAAACTTCGGCAAAATCCGAAACAAATATAGAATCCGATTTTGGAAATGAAGAGGTATTTTTCGCACCGGAACCTCTCAGATGGACCCAAATCGCCGGAGTCGTGTGGGTTTTCGGAATTGCAGGAATGATCCTGTATGGACTGTTTTCCTATCTGTTTCTTGTAAGGAAAGTATCTACTGCTGTGCGTGAGGAACAGAATGTCTATTTAAGCGAGAGCATCTCAACTCCGTTCATACTTGGGCTTAAAAATCCGCGTATTTACTTACCGCTCGGTGTAGAAACGGAGGACAAGGAATTCATTCTGGCGCATGAAAGGGTTCATCAGAAAAGGCTGGATTATCTGAGTAAAATGCTTGCATTCGCAGTTCTTGCAATTTACTGGTTTCATCCGTTGGTCTGGGTTTCCTATATTCTTTTTAACCGGGATATTGAGTTGGCGTGTGATGAAAAAGTGATTCGAAAATTTAATTTGGAACAAAGGAAAAAGTATTCCAAAACACTTTTGAAATACAGTATGCAGAATCATGGGATTCTGATTTCTCCGCCTGCATTCGGAAAGGAAGGTGTCAAAATGAGAATTAATCATGTAATACAATATAAGCAGCCAAAAATCTGGTCCGTTTTTCTTTTGATTGTGGTATGCATTCCTCTTACTGCATGTCTGATGACAAGTAAGGATGAGACAGAACAATCCAGTGAAGTGGTAGTGGAAGAAAAAACAATGGTGTCGACAGCTGATATCGGTATTCCTTCTTTGTATGTTGTGAACCGGGATGGTGATGATATTTCCGTATTTAAATCGCAATCCGTCCCTTCCGAAAAGCCATCGGAATTGATCGAAGAATTGCCGGTGGTGGAAACATATCGTACGGATGTATCTTTACCGCTGAAGTTTGACCAAAAACCATCAAAAGTGGATGTGAAGTGCTGGCCAGAAAAAAAGGCGGAATCATGGGACGATGATTTCAAAAGACTTCAATACTCTGTCCGTTATGGAAAAGTAGTATATGTTCCTTACTCGAGATCGGATTGTAAATGGATTTATCAAATCACCGCAGAGTATCCGCAGGGCGAATGCCAGTATTATTTTAAGATTGACGCACACGGGGAGAGACCGGAATATAATGCGTTTAGCTCAGTCATCCTTTGTTCTGATATCGAGCCGACCGGTTGCAAAGTAGAATTTAGACCAAGTGGAAATCTGGAAGGTATTGAATATCATTCGGAAACAAGTGGGTATTATTTGCAAAAAACAGATGATATGCAGTGGAATCAAGATAATACAGTCGGGTTTGTAAAAGAAGTAATTCCGGTAGAAGCGGGTATGGTTAAAATTAACTGGGAAGATACATATGGAAAGCTCCCGGCAGGGTTATATAAACTTAATGTTTACACGACAGATTATCTAAGCGGCGATGACAGAAGCGTAAGTATCTGCTATGGAGGTTTTGAAATCAGCGACTAGACGGTTTTTACGTGAACTTCCCGTAGAAAGTTCCACTAAACAAAATGTAGTCTGATTTTAGATTGCAAATGAGCCTTGAAATGCGCATAAAATAAGGATTTTTGGCAAAAAACGCTTGCGTTTTCTCTGAAAATGTGATACCAAATTTAGTAGAAAGTACCACTAAAGATTGGTATCATAAGGAGGCGTAAATGTATCTGGATTTTCTAGTCGAAGTACCGGATGAAAAAGGCAAGATTACGACCAAGCCAACGCTCTATGATTAATAAAAGGTTATTATCGGTATCACAAGGAGCCGATGAACTTGGAATCAGTGAAGAAGAATTCTTGAAAGAATTGAGTAAGAGTTAACTGTGACAATTTCTACATATTTGGAGGCACAATGATAAAGGCAGATTTTGTAAGGAGAAATACGAAATTTGTAGAAATATGAAATTTAATTTTTATTTTCGATTTTATTGAGATTTGGCCATTCTCTTGGAAAGGAGAATGGCCTTTTTGCTCGCACAATTGTCACCGTCATAATTTTGGCTTGAAACAGATATGCTTTATTTCTTTCCTTGAGTTGCAAAAGAAAGCTTGAATTGCAGAATTTGTTCCCTATATTACAAAATTTGACAAGATTTGGTTTTGATTAATAGAGAGGTGGTATTATATGTTAAATTTCCGATTGTTTTAAATGAGGGGGGTGAGAAAAATGTCAGATAAAGTAAATAAAATTTTCTGTAAGTATTTTGCATTGTTGGTGTTCGGTGTGGTATGTATGACAGTTCCGATTATTTCACAGGAGTGTCATTTAATATGGTATCAGCCGAAAGAACCGGTGAACTTGGAAATGTATATGAAAACAATGTCAAAGAAGTTGTCTTGAAAGGGGTGAACAAGAATTATGAAGCGTAAAATTGGAAAAATAATGATAGTCTTAATTATTGGATTAGCATTTGGATTATTCTTTACTCAAAAGATAAATGCTAAAACGGAACAATATTTAATAAGAAAGCTTACTTGGTCCGGTTGTGAGGCAACAGCAAAAACACAAACGCGCTCAGATAAGGAATATTTTGCGTATCTTCCTACAGCAACTATTTTTATATATAATAGCAGTGGGGTTTGTATAGGTAGTTCATCGCAAACAGCACCATATTGCTATAATACGGCACAGGCTCCGGCATCACATTCAGATGTGACGTATGCAAGAGGATATCATTATATTACTGATGGAATCAATCCAGTTGGTTTTACTTATGAGGATCGTGATAAGGGTGTTCCTATGAATTGATAAAGTCGTGGGAGATGGTATATGAAATTGAAAAGCAAGAAAACAATAAAGCTATTTTGCATGGTTTTGCTGTGTGTTGCAACTGTAATTATACTGTACGGATGTAATAAGAAAAAAAGCAATTATTATAAGGCAGAGAACTACAATTTTTACGAAAAAGAAGAATTGCTTTTGCCAGTACAAGATATAAAAGACAGAATTTCAGACGGTGAAAAGATGATTTATCCAAATCCGTCGTTTAGGATATTGTCTGGGGGAAAGGAAAAATGCCTTTGTGTTATGACCTTTTATACATCAGATAATGATGAGAACAAGGTCTGTCATACATACAATGATTTATTGTATTTTTGTTTTTCAGATGGGAGTATAGAAGCTTTGCCGAATATGGAAAGGCTGTTGGATGGATACCGAATCACAGCAGGGACAATTTGTGATGAGAAAAAACTGATTATTTGTGGGTTTTCTGAAGAATTGTCACAGATGGTTTTTGCTGAATGTGATCTTCACAACGGAACCATACAGATTATCAGGGAATGTGAAGAGGATTATAAATATTGCATGGGCTTTGACGGAGAACATGTTTATGGTGTTACTGTTTCCGACGAGGAACAATTGAATGTAATGAAAGATGATATGAGTATTGAAAAAAGTTTCAAGACTCACAGTTGGAGTGTTATTCAATCGGGGATCAATGAATGTCTGATATTACAGGATAATAAAACATTTGTAAACTACTCAGCAGGGAAGATGGAAAACTCGGAATTGATTCTGCCGGAAGTTCTTACCGGATTAACGGAAAATGATTATGTTATCGCCGGGGGCGATGATAATTATAATTATTACTTTGGTTTTGGAAACAATACTGAAGGCGGAAAGGAGATTCCTCAAGAGTATAAAGATTGTTTCTGGGGAGTAAAGGACGGTGCAATCTACAGTCTGTTTGATTTTAAATCCATGGGGCTTGAAACGGGTAGCCTGTGTGCTGTAGTAGGCGGATGGAAAGAGGGATTTTTGTTGGAATTTTTCAATGGGTTTAACAACTATCGTCTGTATTATTTAAAACAGTCAAACTGTGAACACAATTATTCCTCGAAAGAAGGAAAAACGGAGCTGTTAATCGTTGGTCTTACAGAGCCGGATGAACTCCATAAGGTAATCGCATCGTTTAACGAAGAATCAAAGGACTACTATGTAACTTATATTGACTATAATACCCAGTATAATGATTTTTTAAGTGCTAAAGAGGGTATTACGGTTGCATTGTCAGCGGATAGGCAAGCGGATGCAGTTTTGCTAAATGGATTGAATAGAGACGGATTGATTGAAAAAGGAATTATAACTGATTTGTCGGATTATGTTGTTAAGAGTGAGGTTTTGGATGAGAAATACTTTGTTTCATCCGTTTGGGATGCGTTAAATGATGAGGGTAAAATCTATTCGTTATATCCAGAGTATTCCCTTTTTGGTTTCTTTTCATTGAAAGAGACGGATTTCGATGCATATGATTCTTTCGACAGATATTTGAATTCGGACCAGATTGTATTTGCGGGAAATAGTTCGGAATCTGTATTGGCTGATATGCTGACATATTCAGGAAATCAGGTTATTGACAGTGATAAAAAAGCGCTTGTCGAAGCGCAAAGTAATTATTTAAGAAATACCCTTTGCGTTTTGAAAAATCAAAACAGTTATGTTTCGTTTGCGTCTCTGCCTGCTGAAAAACAGGTTATTCAGAAAGAAGCACTGATACATCCGACAAAATTAGAAATGCCGTATTCATATTATTATGAAAAATATTTATTCGGTGGAGATATTCATTATTCTTGTGTCGGAGGCAATAATTGTATTATTGTTCCAAGTTTAACAAATCTGGCATTGATGTCATATTCGCGTAACAGTGAAGGAGTGTATGCTTTTTTTGACTATATGTTCAGAGAGGACATATATCATCAATATTTTGGAAAAGTAAGATTTCCCGTATCCAGATTGGCATGGGATGATTGGATTCAAAGACTGTCTGCAGACTGTGATTATACAAACAGATTCGGAGAACAGATTCGGATTGATAAGTTCACATATGGCGGAAATGATGTGATTACGGAATTCGGACCAATGGATTCATCGGAAATCGGGGAATTAAAAGAATTGGTTGAAAATGCCGTATATTTTAAGCCAATGGATTCGAAATATGTTTCGGTCATTGAAGAAGAGTCAGCATTATATTTAGAAGGCAATCGTGATTTGGATAAAACAATCAGTGTGATTGAAAACAGAGTTGGAATTGCTTTGAACGAATGATATTAACAATCCCTTTTGGTACTCAAAAATCTAGTAATAACAATACTTTGCGGGCGAATTTTTCGCCCGTTTTCTTTTTCTTTGTGCAATCCGTAGAAAAATAGCACTTTTCCTGCTTTTTCAGGAAAATGTATTGCGGACACATTTTTTCAATGTTATGATGCATTCACAAGGCGAATTCTATCGCCGTCAGGATTCTAACGCCGGGTTCCCGGCACCGGGGATGGTTATCATCCTTTCGGATTATTCCTGTTTAAGCGTAACCTAATAATTTTGATTTAAGCAGGAGGGAATCCAAGCCTCCTGCAGAACGGAGGTACAATGAAAAAAACTCAAAACGCAACATTGGACAAAAAGGCGCAGGAGGAAATCAAAAATCTAAGAATTATTGATGATGCACTTTTCCGCCTAATGGCAGCACGAAAAGGTGTGTGTCAGGAGATTCTCAGAACCTTGCTGGATGATGATCAACTGGAAGTAGTTGAAGTGACTCCGCAGAATGAAATGATAAGCCTGTTTCGGGGCGTCATACTGGATGCGTTATGTAGGCTTTCAAATGGCGAATACTGTAATATCGAGATGCAGAAAGACGACAGAGAAAACGATATTAAAAGAACCCGTCTTCATGCATCTTTAGTGACAGTTAATAAAACGCCGAAGGGCACGGATTTTGGTCAGATTCCGAATGTGAAGATTCTCTACATTACAACATATGATGCATTGGGGAACGGACAGACGTTGACTTATGTTTCTAGGTGTCAGAAGCTGAAGGATGAGTATTTGCCTCTCAACGACGGAGAAGATATAATATATGCAAATACGATAATTGACGATTCGACGAAGCATTCTCGATTGCTGAAACTATTTCTGAAATCAGATTGTTTCTATGACGAGATGTTTCCTGCATTGAGTGAGGCAATGCAGTTTTACAAGGGAACGGAGAGGGGGATGGAAGCCGTGAGTGAAGTGACGAAGAAATGGAAACAGGAAGGCTATGAGGCCGGACTGGCGGAAGGAACCAGGCAGGGAATAGAACAAGGAATAGAGCAAGGAATAGAACAAGGAATAGAACAGGGAAAGAAACAAGTGGTCCTTTCTATGATTAATAAAGGGTTATTATCGGTATCACAAGGAGCCGATGAACTTGGAATCAGTGAAGAAGAATTCTTGAAAGAATTGGGGGAGAGTTAACGGTGACAGTATTTCATTGCATTTACCGTACATCTTTGCTATAATGCCGTTAGGCAATTCTAACCCTTGCGGGTTAAAATATAAGTACAGTCGGGCATTGCCCGACAGACGTAAATAGAGGAGGAATAATAGCAATGACAAAACCTGTAGTACTGGTTGTAATGGACGGTGTCGGTGAAACACCGGAAGAACTCGGGAATATGGTCCTTCGGGCCAATACTCCTACGTTAGACGAATTTAAGGCAACCTGCCCCTGGCAGACGATTAAGGCACATGGTACGGCAGTAGGTCTTCCCAGTGATGATGACATGGGAAACAGCGAAGTCGGTCACAATGCTTTGGGATGCGGACAGATTTACTCCCAGGGAGCCAAGCTTGTAAATGAATCCATCGAATCCGGAAACATTTATTTAAGCGATACATGGAAGGATTTGGTTTCTTCCGTTATAGAGGGAGGCAAGACCCTGCATTTTATCGGTCTTTTATCCGATGGTAATGTACACTCCAATATCAGCCATCTTCTGGCAATGTTAAAAGAAGCGAAAAAAGAAGGCGTTAAGAAGGCGAGAGTACACATTCTTCTTGACGGCCGTGACGTTCCCGCAACAAGTGCACCCGAGTATATTGAGAAACTTGAGAATACGCTTGCCGAGCTGAATGATGCGGACTTTGACGGACAGATTGCTTCCGGCGGCGGACGTATGACCATCACCATGGACCGTTATCAGGCGAACTGGCCGATGGTAAAAGCAGGATGGGATATTCATGTTCACGGCGAAGGACGTCAGTTTGCAAGTGCAATGGAAGCGGTTGAGACCCTTCGTGCCGAGACAGGTGCCATCGATCAGGATCTCGGCGGATTTGTCATTGCCAAAGACGGCAAGCCGGTAGGCGCCATGGAAGACGGAGACAGTGTCATTCTCTTTAACTTCCGCGGAGACCGTGCTTTGGAACTTTCCATGGCATTTGACGGGGATGCTTCCTTTGACAAATTTGACCGTGGAGCCATTCCGAATGTGAAATATGCCGGAATGCTGGAATATGACGGAGATTTAAAGATTCCTCATCACTATCTTGTTAACCCGCCTCAGATTAAGGATACTCTTACCGAACTGCTTGTAGAGAATAACATTAAAGAATATGCCGTATCCGAAACCCAGAAGTACGGTCATGTAACTTACTTCTGGAACGGCAACCGTTCCGGAAAGGTTTCCGAAGAACTTGAGGATTATTGTGAAATTCCTTCCGATGTTCGTTCGTTTGACGAGTGTCCGTGGATGAAGGCAACCGAGATTGCGGACCGTGTAATCGAGGCAATTGAAAGCCATAAATACGGATTCATCCGTTGCAACTTCCCCAACGGCGATATGGTTGGTCATACCGGAAATCTGGATGCAACAGAGATTGCGGTTGAAAGCGTGGACCTTGAACTTGCCCGTATCAAGAAGGTCGTTGATGAGGAAGGATGCATCCTGATTGTAACCGCAGATCACGGTAACTCCGATCAGATGCTTGAAAAGAACAAAAAGGGCGGTATTTCCGTTCGTACCGCACACAGCTTAAATCCGGTTCCTTTCATCATTTATGACAAGGATGCTCGCCATGAGATGAAGGAAGGTGCTTTCGGACTTGCCAATGTTGCGCCTACGGTAGCAGGCCTTCTTGGCATCAAGCCTTATGACAGCTGGGAAGAGAGCATGCTTAAATAAGGTGACTGTCACTTTCAATAAGTAAGAAAAACATAAGACCGACTGTTTTCATCATAGAGAACAGTCGGTTTTTCGATTGCAATATCCATAAAGAAATAATATAGTTATAAAGGGTTATTATAGTAAAAAGGAATCATGATTATGGAAAGAATTCTGCTTGCATCTCCGACGATGCACGGAGAGGAAAAT
>Ga0247611_10010857_pt1 | contig 10624 bp, 8 predicted proteins | sample 177DNAGHGhighgp2_FD_192422 | JGI IMG/M metagenome (GOLD analysis project Ga0247611, IMG submission 192422) | Sheep rumen microbial communities from Palmerston North, Manawatu-Wanganui, New Zealand - 1770 DNA GHGhigh gp2 | ecosystem: Host-associated > Mammals > Digestive system > Stomach > Rumen ... | reverse complement strand
TACTCGTAGAGCGCGTGCTACCGGTTGAACGGGTGATTGTACTTGTGCTGCGCGTTGATGTACCCGTGCTACGCGTTGTGCTTGCGGTGGTACTGCTTGTAGAGCGTGTGCTACCGGTTGAACGGGTGGTAGTTGCCGTACTGGTCGGTCTGGTTGTCGTCGCCGTTGTTCTAGTCGAACCCGTAGAGCGGGTTGCTGTCGCTGCTGTAGGACTCGCTGTACGTGTCGTGCTACCGAACGTGCTGCGCGTCGTACTACGTGTGGCTTCGCCTGCTACGCGTGCTGTAGCGGTTGTACGGGTTGTACCGCGTATCTCGCGTGCGTTGGTCATGCCGCTGTTACGGCGTGTGAACGAACGATCGGGATAAGCTACGGCGTAGTCCCTACGCGCTACACTCTGATGCATCTCGTGGTATCCGTTACGGGGATGATGTCCGTGGCGGAAAGAGCAGCAGTAGTGGTGGTGATGATAGGCATAGCAGTGATGCCAATACCAGTCATGTGCCCAGCAGCTGTGTGCGTACCACCAACCGGGGTAGTATCCCCAGTACCAAGGACTCGTCCAAGCATACCATGCGTCGCTCCAGAACCAATCGTAGATAACAGGTCTGAAAACATATACCGGCTCTATTACGTAGTTCTCACCGTACACATACTCGTCGCCGACTACCTGAACAGAAACCTCGTTGTTCTCGTCTTTCTCGACATATATCGAGGCTACATCTTGGAAGATATCCTTCGCCAGAACCGCTTGTAATACGATCAGACGCTTGTTGCCTTCGCCCGTCTCTACGACACGCAGGTAATCTACTTGTCCGTCGCCGTTCAAGTCTAAGTTACAGAACGCGCTGTCCGGATTGTTGAGCATCGTCTCGAACTCTTCCAGGTTCTTAGCCTCTGCGAACAGTTTAGCTACCACCTTCAGATCGAGTCCTTCCGAGATGTCAGTACTCTTAGCGGAAACCGTTATGGTCTCTTCCGCCCACAACGCCGTCGCCATCAGCATCAGCGTCATCAGAAGTGTAGTTAATTTTTTCATAACAATTTAATTTTAAAGGGTTCACCAAAGATCATTCAAATACCGTGCCAAAGACTATACGAGTTTCAGGTCATGGTGCATTTTTTCTTTTTTGGTGCGCATGTAGCGTTCGTTCCAACGGTTCGGTTGGATCTCAATCGGTACGTTCTCCACGATCTCTATACCGTAACTCTCCAAGCCTACCCGCTTGACGGGATTATTAGTCATCAAACGTAGTTTGAGTGCACCCATCTCGCGAAGTATCTGTGCGCCCACGCCATAGTCACGTTCGTCCGGACGGAAACCTAAATGAATATTCGCCTCCACCGTGTCATCGCCCTGCTCCTGGAGCTTATACGCGCGTATCTTATTCATCAAACCAATCCCGCGACCCTCCTGATTCATATAAACGATGATACCCTTGCCCTCGGCCTCGATCATCTGCATGGCTTTGTTCAACTGCTCGCCGCACTCGCAGCGCTTGGATCCGAAGATATCGCCCGTCATACAACTGGAGTGCACCCGACAGAGGATGGGTTCGTCTTCTTTCCATTCACCTTTGGTCAACGCCACATGCTCCAGACCCGTCGTCAGATCACGGAAGGGTGTCAACATAAACTCCCCGTTCTGCGTGGGCAGAAAGACCGTTTCGCCACGCTCCACCAAGACCGCTTCGCTATAAGACCGCTTCGCTGAAAGACCGCCTTCGGCTGTAAGACCGGCTACGCCTGTAGGATTCTCTTTCTCCAGCCGGTAAGCTATCAAGTCTTTGATCGTGATGATCTTGAGGTCAAACTCCTGCGCCACCTGTTGTAACTGCGGCATACGCGCCATCGTGCCGTCCTCATTCATGATCTCAATGAGTGCTGCTGCCGGTTGAAAACCTGCCAAACGTGCCAAGTCCACACCAGCCTCGGTGTGTCCTGCCCGCTGGAGCACACCTCCTGAGCGCGCATAGAGCGGGTTGATATGTCCCGGACGACCAAAAGTCTCCGGCTTGGAGTTCGGGTCAGCCAGCGCCAGGATCGTAGCCGCACGATCGGCTGCCGAGACACCGGTGGTACAGCCCTCGAGCTTATCGACCGTCACCGTGAACGGCGTACCGAGCATCGAGGTGTTGTTCGTCACCTGATGCATCAGATCCAACTGCGCACAGCGTGCCTCCGTGATCGGACAGCACAACACACCACGCCCGTGTTGGAGCATGAAATTGACTTTCTCCGGTGTGATCTTCTCCGCAGCGATGATGAAATCACCTTCGTTCTCGCGATCCTCATCGTCCACCACGATGACGAATTTGCCTTGGCGAAAATCTTCTAAAGCTTCTGATATTGTATTGATTCTCATAATTCTTAATTCGTACGAAGAACCTCTTCGCTTTGATAGTCCATGCTTCGGGGTTAAAGAGCGGCGAATCGGTAGCAGCTTTGTAGGTAAGGAAGATACCCGTCGGCAACAGCACAAACGAACTGAGCCACATGCCTACCCACACCGGCCACAAGGCCTCACGCGCCATCTTATAACCCGTATTATCGATGATGTAATAGATGATAAACAAAATGACGGAGATCACCACCGGTGCTCCCAGACCGCCCTTGCGGATGATCGTTCCAAGCGGTGCACCAATGAAGAAAAACACCAAGCACGCAAACGCCAGTGTGAACTTACGATGCATCTCTATCGCATGTCGACGGATATACCGGTCGGCATCGTCCAACATAATAGCGTTGTACTCTATCTGATCGCGATAATTGGTTGCCTTCGCCTGCGCTGAACGGATGATCTCCCATAGTTGATCTACCGTCACCGTTGCCCACAGCGAGTCCAAGTCATACGCCTGCTCCTCCTCCGGCGTTAAGGTCTCCGGAATCATAGCCGGCTGATGCGTGTTGTCACGCCCAAAATAACGGTTTTGTATCAGATCCGAACTCTGCTCCGTAAAGCGCGTCTGGGACACCATACGCATCGAGTCAATCGACTCCTGTAACTGAGACAGGTTCTTACTCACATGCTGATCCTGCAACAACGACTCGTCATACCGGCTGAAATCCGTAGCAAAATCAATCACCACCCGTTTATGAGCAAAGGTCTCACGGCGGTACGGAATACTCTTGGTACTGCCCGTAGCGCGTTGTTGCTTCTTGTCCAGGTTCTCAAACGACTCGCCGTTGATCAGATCCAACATCAGGAACCGCTTGTCAGCACTGGACGTCAGCCGTCCCGTATCCGCCACCGTCACCGTCGCGTTCTCAAAACCGTCGGAGTAGTCGTAGATCATGAGGTTCAGCAAATCGCCCTTACGTGTCTTCTCCCGCACGTAGATATGATAGCCGCTGATCTCATCGTAGAACTCACCCACCGGTATCTGCAATTCCGGACTCTTCTGACGCAACGAGAAGATGAGCGCCCAGAGTTTCATCTGCGATTTGGGCAGCACATTATTGCTAAAGAAGAACGCTCCCACACTCAGCAACGCGATCGCCAAAGCCAAAGGACGCAGGATACGGAACAACGATATACCCGCCGCCTTCATCGCCGTCAACTCGAATTTCTCTGCTAAGTTACCGAACGAGATCAACGAACTGAGCAAGATCGCCAGCGGCAAGGCCAACGGCACTACCGACGCGACGGCATAGATAAAGAACTCTGCCAGGACGCCGATACCGATACCCTTTCCCACCAGATCGTTCACGTGCATCCACATGAACTGCATCAGCAGGATGAAGATACAAATAAAGAAAGTAGCCAAAAAGAGCCCCACAAAATTGCGGAGCAGGTAAATGTCTATTTTCTTTATAAATCTCAAATCTCCAATATCCAATGTCCCTTCAGGGCTCTAGCCCTTCAGGTTCTCTTTCACAAATATCAACGGCAACAGATCCGCTGCGGACTCGAACACATACGTTGCGTCCTCGCCATACAACAATACCTCCATCTTACCGCCATAACGGTGCTCGGTCTCTAACATCACCTGACGACATGCGCCGCAAGGAGAACCGGGTTCTTTGGTAAAATGACCGTCCGTGAAGCAAGCGATCGCCAGTTTGGTCACCGGCTGATCCGGATACTGCGCACCCGCAGCAAACAAAGCCGTACGCTCGGCACACAAACCACTCGGATAAGCGGCATTCTCCTGATTAGCACCACGCATGATGGTTCCGTTGGCCAACAATGCACCTGCGCCTACATGGAATCCGCTGTACGGACAATAACTGTTCTGCGTTTGCTCTTTGGCGATCTCTACCACCTTACGCTGCTCGTCCGTTAACTCGTTCCACTGATAGGCCCGCATCTTGGCTGTTAAATTGTACTCTTTCATACTATTGATTTGGTTAAATTATTTTTCGTAAACCTTTGCGCCTGCAAAGGTACTACTTTTTTTTGACCTGTGCAACAAAAAAATACGAAAAAACTTGCATATATGCAATTTTTGTAGTAATTTTGCACGCTAATTTGTAAAAATTTATGGAATCTAAGTACAATCCTACTGACATTGAAGCCCGCTGGTATCAATACTGGCTCGACAACAAACTCTTTCATTCGGAACCCGATGGCCGTGAGCCGTTCACTATCGTTATCCCGCCGCCCAACGTAACGGGCGTGCTTCATATGGGTCACGTGCTCAACGAGACCATACAGGATATCCTCGTGCGCCGTGCGCGCTTGGAGGGTAAAAACGCCTGCTGGGTACCGGGCACCGACCATGCGTCGATCGCTACCGAAGCCAAAGTTATCAAGCGCCTCAAAGAGCAAGGTATCAATAAGTCCGACCTCACCCGCGAGCAGTTCCTCAAACATGCATGGGACTGGACAGATGAGCACGGAGGTATCATTCTCAAGCAGCTCCGTAAACTCGGTTGCTCCTGCGATTGGCAGCGTACCGCCTTTACGATGGACGAGACCCGTTCCAAAGCGGTCATTAAGGTATTCTGCGACCTCTATAACAAAGGCCTCATCTACCGTGGTCTCAGAATGGTGAACTGGGACCCCGAGCGCCAGACTGCTCTCTCCGACGAGGAGGTGATCTACCACGACGAGCATAATAAGTTCTACTACCTGCGCTACGAAGTAGCGGAGGAGCCGGGTAAGTACGCCATTGTGGCAACCACCCGTCCGGAGACCATCTTCGGCGATATAGCCGTTTGTATCAACCCCAAGGAAGAGAAAAACCAATGGCTCAAGGGCAAACATGTGATTGTACCGGGTGTGGGTCGTGTCATTCCTATCATCGAAGACCGTTACGTCGAGATCGGTTTCGGTACGGGTTGTCTGAAAGTGACGCCGGCGCATGACGTGAACGACTATGCCTTAGGCCAGAAATACAACCTCAAGACCATCGATATCTTCACGCCGGATGCCCACCTGAATATGGACACGGTGGAGCCCGAACTGCAGCCTAACGTACGTAAGTACCACGGAATGGATCGTTTCGAATGCCGCAAAGCTATCGTTGAAGACCTGCAGGCGCTCGGCCTCGTGGAGAAGATCGAGGATTATGACAATAAAGTGGGTTACTCGGAGCGTACGAACGTACCTATCGAGCCGCGGTTGTCGCTCCAGTGGTTCGTGAAGATGAAGCACTTCGCGGACATCGCCCTGCCGCCGGTTATGAACGACGACATCGTTTTCTACCCCGCTAAATATAAGAACACCTACCGTAACTGGTTGGAGAACATCAAAGACTGGTGTATCAGCCGCCAACTCTGGTGGGGTCATCGTATTCCGGCATATTACGATGCCGACCTGCTGGCACAAACCGGTCTGGAGAACTATCCGGACGATAAGATCATCGTTTCCGAGACCAAACCCGAAGGCAACTACGTACAGGACGAAGGCGCCCTCGACACCTGGTTCAGCTCATGGCTTTGGCCGATCAGTTTGTTCGACGGTATCGAGCACCCCGACAACAAAGAGATCAACTATTACTACCCCACCGCTGACCTCGTAACGGGACCGGATATCATCTTCTTCTGGGTAGCACGTATGATCATGGCGGGTTACGAGTACGTAGGCAAGATGCCGTTCAAACATGTCTATTTCACCGGCATCGTGCGCGATAAATTAGGTCGTAAGATGTCCAAATCGCTTGGTAACAGTCCTGACCCGTTAGACCTCATCGCACGTTATGGTGCCGATGGTGTCCGTATGGGCATTCTGCTCTCTGCACCGGCCGGTAACGACATCCTCTACGATGATTCGCTCTGCGAGCAGGGACGTAACTTCTGCAACAAGATCTGGAACTGCTTCCGTATGGTGAAGGGCCTTGAAGTAGCGGATATCCCGCAGCCGGAGACCAGCAAGTACGCCATCGACTGGTTTGCTGCCCACCTGGCGCAAACCGAAGCCAATATCGCCGATCTGTTCAGCAAATATCGTTTGTCGGAAGCCCTCATGGAGGTGTACAAACTCTATTGCGACGAGTTCAGCGGTTGGTATCTGGAGATGATCAAACCGGCATATCAGCAACCGATCGACAAGGCTACCTACGAGGCAACGCTCGCGTTCTTCGATCGCCTGCTCCGCGTACTCCATCCGTTCATGCCATTCATCACGGAGGAGTTATGGCAGAACCTCTACGAGCGCAAAGCCGGCGAGAGTATAATGATCGCTTCGCTCAATGATGGATTGAGCGCTCCGCTCAATGATGAGATTCTCAATGAGGTTGAGACACTCAAGCAGATCATCACGAACATCCGTGCCGTGCGTGCATCGAAGAACATCCCGCAGAAAGAGCGTCTGACCTTGATTAGTCCGGTCGCTTTGAACGCGCTCGTGGACAAACTCGCTAATATTGAGGTAAAGGTGAACGGCGAAGTAAGTGGTAACGCGTCCAAGTTCATTGTCGGCACCACCGAGTTCGCTATTCCGATGGATCAGTTCATCAACGTCGAGGAAGAACTCAAGAAACTCGAGGCGGATCTGGCTCACCAGCAAGGTTTCCTGCGTGGGGTAATGGCTAAACTGAGCAATGAGCGTTTCGTACAGAACGCCAAGCCGGAGATCGTTGCCCTTGAGCAGAAAAAGAAAAGCGATGCCGAATCCCGCATCGCCGCACTCGAAGAAGCTATCAAAGCGCTGAAAAACTAGAAACCTAGGATCCTAGGACCCTAGTGCAATAATCGATGATGCTCGTGTTTCCAACGCTTATGTTGGAGCACGAGTTCATTTTTTGTCTGATTCGTACAGAAACAATCCACAAACCGCTCCCAGATATAATTGACCGCCATAGACGACGGATGCACCAGATCGTCCGCATAAAAACGATAATCACGCAACTCATCGAGCATGATCTCATAACTCGGGAAGTAATCGCCTAACTGCTCCACGGCCTGCAGCAAGGTCGCTTTGCTCAACTGGTTCTCATGCAGTCCGTCCCGTATATGACGAATAGGTGAGACAGTAAAGAGCCAGTGTTTATCAGGATACTGCGCCAGAATCGGTTGCCATGCAGCCACTATCTCTTCTACCGTCAGACGTCTTCGCGTAAAACAACTCTCCGGCAGTTTATGACAGTTGCCCACAATCCCGTAACCTGTAACCGGTAACCCGTAACCATTCATCTCATACACCCAGGCCGTACCGAAGGTGACAATAACGACCGTTGCCTCTTGGATGGCCTGCTGCATCGTCTCTATTGAGCCACGCACCGCTTGTTCTGCCTCTTCGCGAGATGCCCGCGAGAAAGCACCATGATGCGCCATCGAGTGCCATAAACCCTCGTGTTCGATAAGCTCCGGAACTTCGGTCATTTGTAGCGCTTGTGCAATAGAGAGCGGGTTATAGAGTGTACCGAAAGGATTGCAGGTGACGTTCAGGTAGCGTTGCTGCATCTGTTCGCCTATCTCGTCCGAGAAACACGAACCCAGCATGAGGATTTTATCCTCATACCCGATCTTCCATGCGGAAGGCGCTATGTCCACGATCGTCTGTAGCTTCATCTTACTCAAAATGCATTACTTTCGCCGGACTGATCTTGGTGATGATCATCGACGGTAACAACAGAATCAGCAGCGAGATGCCGATGGTCAATATATTCAGCGCCACGATCCATCCCCAGGCAAAAGCTACCGGTACATGATCCACGTAATAAGTGGCCGCCTCGAGGGGCACCAGATGCGTGAAATATTGCAATGCCGCCAGCCCTAAACCGAGTATATTGCCCCACAGCACACCTTTGCCGATCAGCAGCGCGGCTCGTGCGAGGAAGATACGCTGTACGAACCGATTATCTGCACCTAAGGCTTTCAATGTTCCGATCAGTTGGACGCCATCCAGAATCAGGATGATCAGCCCGCTCACGATATTGAATCCTGCCACGAGGAGCATCAGCACGATGATCACAATGACGTTCATGTCGAGCAGATCGAGCCAAGCAAAGATAGCAGGATTCTGTTCTCTCAGCGTCTGCACGTAATACACGTGATAACCGTCCTCGTCCAGATGATTGACCGTTGCAAAATAGATCTTATCCGCCACCTCGTCAATCATCGCGATATCGTCCACCAGTATCTCTACACCCGAATATACATTCGCTTCCCATCCTTGCAAACGCCGTACGGTCTCCAGAGGGGTCACCACAAATAGTTCATCAAACTGCTCAAATCCGGTGTTATAGATGCCCACGATCTTCAAGCGCCGTGCCCGCACATCGCTCTCGTCCACGAAATACGCGTTCACGCCGTCCCCCACCGACAGCCCCATCTGCTGCGCTGCCATGCGAGACACCAACACTTCTTGAGGAGCCTGAGGGAGCGAACCCTCCACGATGTTCTTGGCAAAAAAGTCCCAATACTCCGTTCCTTTCAGTACGATGCCCTGAAAAGCCGTTTCGGTCTTGAGCATTCCGGGTTTGGTGATGAACGGTGCGGCAGACACCACGTGTTCGTACGCCTCCAGACGCGCTAGCAACGAATCCGACACCTCGATCGGTTGCATGTCATAGGTGTTGTTGTTATCGAACGAAACCAACTGTATATGTGCCCCGAAACCGGCGACCTGCTGCGTGACGGTTTGCTTGAATCCCACCACAATACAGATGGTCAGGATCATCACCATCACGCCCACGATCATACCCGCCAACGCCACCCGGATAGCCGGTCGTGCATGACGCGCTTCTCCCTCTTGGGAGAAATAAAGTTTCGTTGCTATTTTCAATTCGGCGTTGTTCGGCACGATTTTTGTTGTATATTTTTAGTTATGAAACAACTTATCTCTTTTCTTTGGATGGCCCTTTTAGCAGGCAGTCTGTGGGCTCAAGAGCCTGTTCGTCTTCAACGTACCCCGGAGGAGGAAGCGCTTAAGCAGACCATGCGTCTGGTACGCGAGTTGGGGATCCAGGACTCCGTTCGATTTGATACCCTCTATCGCATGCATCTCAAGTACGCGATGATTCGTCAGAAAGGTCTGACGCGTGCGGAAAACATGCAGCGGATGCAGGCTATCTACGATGAACTCAAGGTCTTGTTGACGCCGGAGGAGTTCGAGCGGTTTATGAACCACCCCGCTGAGCAACCGCGTCGTCCACGTGGAGCAGGCGTGTTAGCGCCAGCCAAACAAGGACCGCCCACGCAGCACCAATCAGCAGACCACAAATGATATCCGTGGGGTAATGTGCCCCGAGGTACATGCGACTATAGCAATTGAGTGCCACCCAAGTCATCAGACCTGCGGTGGCTATTTTATTGCGGTAGAGCAGACTAAACAGCAGTCCCACCGCCATTGTGTTCGCCGCGTGGGAACTGCAGAATCCGTATAATCCACCCGTATATCCGTTCACTATATGCAGCATTCCTTCCAAAGCGGGTTCATGCGTAGGACGCGGCCTGCAGACGATCGGTTTGAGGATGCCGCTGCATAGGTAATCGCTCAGTCCGACTGCTATACCGAAGCCGATGAGGATGAACAGCACGGCTTTCCAATTGCGGTAACGATAGATGATCAGTCCAACGAGCAGTACGTACAACGCGATCCATGTGTTCGCTCGGCTGATGACCCACATCACCTGATCCAACCATTCCGCATAATGGCCGTTGATCCAGAGCAATATATCAAAATCCCAACTCATTCTATCATTCAATCATTCATGAGTACGCTTGTGCAACAAGCGACTACAGCTGCAGTCTCCGTACGCAGCCGTGCTGCACCCAGACTAACCGGTTCATAGCCTTGCGCTAACGCCCATTTAACCTCTTCTGGCGAGAAATCACCTTCGGGTCCGATCAGTACGGTGGTCTTATGCCCGCGCACGATCTTATCTTTGAGTGCCCGCTTATCGTCCGTGGCCTTGTAGCCTTCGATACAATGCGCAATGAACTTATCACCCTCCACCGCCAAGTCCGTCATCTTCGTAAGCGGATGAAGGATCGGGAAACAGGTCTTCAGACTTTGCTTGGCAGCGGATACCACGATCTTCTGCAGTCGGTCTATGTTCACCGTCTTACGCTCCGAGTGGTCGCAGAGCAACAGCGTGATCTCATCGGCTCCCATCTCCACACATTTCTCAATCGCCAACTCCGTACGGTCGATGTTCTTCGTTGGTGCCAAAGCCACATGAATCCATCCCTCGTGTAAGGCCTCAGGTGTCTCGACCGATTCTATACGCACCTC
>Ga0247611_10010856_pt1 | contig 10624 bp, 4 predicted proteins | sample 177DNAGHGhighgp2_FD_192422 | JGI IMG/M metagenome (GOLD analysis project Ga0247611, IMG submission 192422) | Sheep rumen microbial communities from Palmerston North, Manawatu-Wanganui, New Zealand - 1770 DNA GHGhigh gp2 | ecosystem: Host-associated > Mammals > Digestive system > Stomach > Rumen ... | reverse complement strand
CGGCCGCGTTGATCAGGTTAGCGACGTAGTTGCCGCTCTCGGAATAGGTATTGCCGTTCCAAGAATAGGACCCGCACGCCGTCTGCGTCTCCTCACCGGCAGTAGGCTGTGCGATGGTGAGATGGAGTACGACCGCACTGTCTGCACCATGGATGTCAGTGGTGCGCCATACATAATCGCCACTGCTTGTGTAGGTGTTGCCTGTATTTGCCCATGTATAGCTTTCGCATGCCGTTACAGGAACAATGGTTGCTTCTGCCACTTGGACATGAACCGTATAGGTCTTCGTCGTGCTTCCGTCCTGTGCCGTAATGATATAACTGATGTTTCCGGCCGTCAGGGAGGCAGCGTCACCTTCTGCCGGAATGGAAGTGGCATGGTTCGAGAGGGTCATATTCGGCGTGATGCTGCTTGGCATGTCCGTACCGTAAGGGTAGGTGACGGTGATGTCTGTTCCGCTCATCTGGGTGTACGCACCGCTTACCGTGAATTCTATGATGTCTGCCTCCGTGCTTGGTGCTTCGAAGAGGGCTTTTACAGTATAGATCTTCTGCGTTACGCCGTCCTGTGCTGTGATGATGTAGGTTTTGCCGGCAACGTAGTCCGTTCCGCTGATGCTTGCCAGGGCTCCGTCGGATAATGTATATTGCGGAGTTTCCAGCGCATCAACGTCTGTACCGTAAGGGAATTCTACAGTGACAAGGTTATTTGTATTGTCAATCGTACCGTTCCGCTCGTCCCATGTGAAGCTGGTGATGTATGCTTCGTTATTCGGAGCGTTGACGACGGTCACGGTATAGTTCTGCTGCGTTCCGTCCTGAGCCGTTACGGTGTAGGTTTTGGCAGTACTGAAGTCCTGAGCTCCGGCAGGTGAATAGGTCGCTTCTGCCGATACGCTGACGGTAGGAGTGAGGGCCGTGAGATCCGTGCCGTAAGGCATGGTGACGCTCACCGTATGGTTCGGCTCGTCAATGACGGCATTCACGCCTCCGATCGAGAAGGCCGTGATGGCTTTCTCGCTGCTCAGTGCCGCTCCACTGGTCGTGACCGTGACCGTATAGGTCTTTGTCGTAGTGCCGTCTTCGGCTGTTACGGTATAGTCCACCGGACTGCTGAAGTTCTGGGCTGTACCGCTCTCTGGGGTCACGCTGGCTCCGTCACTGCTCAGTACGATGGTCGGTGTCAGGCTGGTCAGGGTGCTTCCGCTTGGTACGGTGACGGCAATGTCCGTTCCTGTGATGACGCCCGTTGCTCCTCCGATACTGAAGCTGCTGATCGTGGCGTCTGTACTTGGAATATATACGTCACTGCTCAACAGGTATTCCATCGCGTTCTTGATCAGCGTCTGTCCTCCCGCAGCCAGGGCATCGCAGGACGAAGCGAACAGACAGATGGTCATGAATTTCGATGCGTCGGTAGCCGTGCCGTTGTTGTCTTCGATGATGGCGGCAAGGCTTTGGCTGTTGTTGGCAAGCACTTCCATGTGGCCCTTGCTTGCTGCGCTGGCAGGACTGGTGATGCCTCTGACGTTAGGTGCGATGTCGCTTTCGTCCACACCTTTGAAGATAGGGTGCTTCTTGTATGGATTCAGCGTCGTGATGGCGCTGCCTCCATTGTTGCTGCCCGCTCCGCTTGGCCAGTTGGTCTTGCCGTACATATGGGCTTTCGTGTTCAGTATCGGTTTGCTTCCGATCAGCGTTCCCAGCGCCGTCGCTCCGGATATGCTGCTGCCTACGGTTTCGTGCAGCACGATAGCGTCATAGTCAGCCAGGGTGCTGGCAATATTGTCTGTCGTCAGCGTGCTGGCGTTGATGGCGGTTACGTTTTCATAGACCGATTTCAGTACGCCGTATAGCGTGTTGCTGCCGTTGGCAGGTGAGGTGGATGTATGCAGGAAGGCAATTTTTGTTGTCACGTCTTTCACGCGTAACACTCCCGTTGCGGTTACCGGTGCTCCGGCATATCCTTCCCATGGCGTTGCCGTCAGGGTGTATTCATAGGTGCCGCTCGCTTCGCTTGGCAGTGTTCCGCTGATGGTGACTTTCTGTGTCTCGCTGTTATAGGTGGCGGTGATGCCGCTCGGCAGTCCTGTTGCCGTGACACCCGTTGCATATTCCAGGTCGATTTCCGTCGCTGCAATGGCTGCTCCGGCTTCTCCGGCGATGTCGCTCACCGTACCGAATGCCGGTGTCGGTGCGACGTACGCAGCCACCGTCAGCGAACCAGTTACGTCCGTTGCTGTGCTGTAACGGATAGTATAGTTATAGGTCCCGGCAGTGCTTGGCGTGCCGTAGATCTTGATGCGGTTGTCTCCGATGCTCGTCAGGACACCCGCTGGGGTGGACGAGGTCCACGTCAGGGTCGGCGTGCCCGTTCCGCCTCCGTATTTATAGATGACGCTGTCCATTACGTAGCGCTCCATGCCGGTTGCCGCATTAGCACCCTTGATCAGGGTGATGTAAGGATCTGCCGTGACGGTCAGTGTCAGTGTGTTCGAGGTCGTGGCGTCATAGATGCCGTCGCTCGTCTGATGACCGGTTACCTGGTACGTGCCCACTTCTGTCGCTGTGAACACACCGCAATCTACGGTTCCCGTACCCGTTCCGCTCGTCGTCGTGACGGTGTAGGTGACGCTGTTCTTGTTGCCTGATGCGGCTGATGTGATGGCGATGCCCGTACCCGCATCCAGAGAGTAGCTCGTCGGGTTTGCATACAGGGTCAGACTGCCCGTCGCTCCCACTACGTGTACCGGTATCTCAACGCTCTCCGGAGCCGTATAGTTGCCGTTCGCTCCCTGCGATACGGTGATCGTGGCGTCTCCCACTCCCTTTGCGGTGATGAGACCCGTCGAGCTGACGGTTGCGACGCTGGGGGCGCTTGTCGAGTAGGTGATGGTTCCGCCGTTGCCGCCCGTGACTGTCAGTTGCTGTGTGCTGGCTTTCTCTATCGAGACGCTGTTCGGTGTGACATCAAGGGCAGGGGAGGTCGCCAATTGGGCTGTGATGGTGGTGCTTGCCGTCGCGGCACAGATGAGGTTCGCCGGGTCGGTCTCGTCCAGCGTTTGGGTCGCGGTGATGGTGTAGGTTCCTGTCGCCGTGGCGGTGAATCGGCCGTCAACACCTACGCTTGCGTCCGAAGTGACGGCTCCGCCCTTGCGGATGGTGTAGGTGACGGCATTCGCGTTGCCCGATGTGTAGGTCAACTGGATACCGGTGCTGCCCAGGGTATAGGTGTTCGCCGCTGCTGTCAGCGTTGCCGCTGCGTCCGTGCAGACGATCGGTTCCACCGTCACGCCTACGTTGATGGGGGTGGCTGCACAGTAGATGCCCTGTGCCTCTTTCGTTACGGTGATGCTGGTCGTGCCTTCTGCTACGCCCGTGACCGTTCCGTTGCCGTCCACCGTGGCTATGCCGGTGTTGTTCGACGTGTAGGTCAGGGCTCCGCTGCCGCTGCCGCCCGTCACGCTCAATGGTGTTGAGCGGTATTCTGTCACTGTGATGTTGCTGGCGCTCAGTGCTGCCTGTGGTTCACAGTTTACGGTGAATTCCACGCTGTCCGCTCCCGCACAATAGACTCCTCTTTCTGCTATGCTCGCTTTTATGCGCGCCGTTCCGACTGCTACGGCTGTCACGACTCCCGTCGATGGATCCACCGTTGCTATGTCCGTGTTCGACGAGGAGTAGCTGACCGTTCCGCCACTCGTGTTGCCCGTCAGGGTAGGGGCTCCCGAGTTGTTTCCTATGGTCAGCGTCGTGCTGCCGTAGGAGAGGGTAGGGAAGAGCGGTGTGCAGTCGTCGCAGACCTTTACGGCTACGAATCCTAATCGCGTATTGCCGCCCTCTTTGTTGATGGTGTACGTTCCGGCTGGGATGTCTGCTATCTCCACTCGGGTGTAGGCACTGGTTCCTCCGGCTACGTCATACGGGTAGGTGACTGAGGTGGCGGTGTTCGTTAGGATAATCCGACGTGCACCATCTCCGGATGAAACGGCAAGGGCATAGAACGTTCCCGTCTTGTAATCAGGGATGGTGAACCCTCCGAGAGGGGCAGTGGCGGCAACGTCACCGCTTCGCCGTGTGACGTTGTATGTCGTGCCGTCAATCTCGATGCTTCCGTTCTTGTCGCTGCTGCCGGAAACCATGTTGCTGAAGAAACTGGTCGCGTTGGTCTTTCCGTTGCTGGTCTGGTCGGCATCGTTGAAGAACCAGAAGTTCATGTCACAGTTTGCGGGAGCAACTGCCTCGTCATACTGTGCATACAGGGTCGTGGCGCCTGCCTTGACCCATTTGCCGGATGTGACGTAGTCGGTAATGTCGCTCGCCGCATAGCTTCCGTCGGCGTTCAGCACTTTCGTGCCTCCGGTCTCGGCTGTGTAATAGCCGTTCAGGGTATGACTGGCAGTTGCCGTCGCATGCGTCACGCCCGTCAATGACGTTCCGTTCAGCGTTGCTGTGGCTGATCCGTCCGTGTCTCCGCCGTTGGCGGTGTTGGCGTCCAGCGTCACGCTCTGCGTCCACTTCGCATAATAGGCGGTGTTCGCGGCTGGCATGGTGGCGGCACTCGCCGTTCCCGTTCCGTCATTGTTCGTGTACCACCCGCCGAACGTATAGCCCGCAAGGGTCGGGGCGTTAGGTGCCGTGATGGCACTGCCGTAGGCGGTCAATCCGTTTGTGTACGTCCCCGTCAGCGCACTTCCCCCGTTGCTGCTCCATGCGAGCGTATAGCTGTTTGCCGTTCGCCTGAAGTTCGCCGTGACCGTCGCGTTCGCCGTGACCGTTGCCGGCAGGTTCTGCCAGCTGTCAAACGCATACGTATATTCTGCCGTGGCTTCTGCCGGTGTGGCGGTCACCGTCGTTCCGCCCACGGTGTAGGTGTTCGCGTTGGTCGAGGTCGCCGCGCCGCTCGTGATGCCCACGACGGAGGTCGGACTCACGGTTCCGTAGCCCGTAGGGCTGACCGCATTGGTGAGCGTCAGCCCCTCTACGCCTTCAATGGTGAAGTCCGCCGTCGCCGTTGCTGCACAGTAGCTGTTGTTCGATTCCACCGTCGCCGTAATCGTGGCGGTTCCTTCTGCGATCGGTGTGACGACTCCCGTCGCCGCATCCACCGTTACGCATCCCGCCGGTTGCGGGTTCGTGATGCTGTACGTCACGCTGCCTCCTCCCGTGTTGCCGTCCAGGGTCGGCAGCGACGAAGCCGCTCCGCCTGCCGTCAGGGTCGTGCTGGTGTACGACAAACTCGGCGTGATCGGCGTACACGCCACCGAGATGGTCTGGCTTACCTGTACGTCACATCCCGTTCCGTTGCTGATATTACACCAGTACGTGCCGGCATCTGCCACGCCGCACGAGGCCTTCGTAAACGTTGCACCCGAGGTCGATGACGCCTGCACCGGAGTGGTGGCAGAGGCAGTTGCCCATTCGACGCCCTTATACCAGGTGTAGGTCGTCGTTCCCGACGTACCCGTAGCCGATGCCGTCAGCGATATGTCATCCCCTGCGTCATAGGCCGTCGTTCCCGAAATGGATGGATCCGTCGGCGCGGAACAGCCGCCACCGGAGGTTTCGTAGGTTACTACGAGCTGAGTAATGGTGACTCCGCCACCGTTGTTTTTCAGTGAGACCGTCTGAACAGCTGGAGAAATCGTGATGGTATAGACAGTATTGCTTCGTGTGCATGCAGTACAATTGGTAATGTTGGCTGCTGTAAATCGGTTGCTGTTTTCCTTCATTGTCAAGCTGATGCTTGAAATGGTATTGCCGGTTCCTGCGTCAATGGAGAATGTTTTACCGGAACCGGATGCGTATAAGTTGTTGCTGCTAATGGTGTAACCTCCTTTGTTAACTGTGACCGGACCGGATGTCGCAGCTGGTGTTGCATCGGCGAATCCGGACAGCGTTGCCGTCGCTCCCCAGACATTACCCACGCCGATCACGGCAAAGAACACCAGACTCAGCAATAGTCTGACATACTTCTCGAATCCCTTACGTGTGGAGGTCGTCTCTGTGTTTTCGTAGATAAACGAATCTTTCATATCTCGTCGTGTTTTTATTTTCTCGTACATGGATGGTATGACGTTCGGATTTCTTTTTAATACGGTCCTATCTCGCTGTTTGCGAATGACTTCCGTTTTTGAACGCCTTCCTTCGCTTTCGCATCGGACAGACTTGAATCTTCACTTCATACTCTAATTTGCGAAGATATAACTTTTTTCTTGTCTTTTGTCACCCTTTCGCGCATGTTTTTGAACATGTTTCTTTCGTTCCTTTCCCAATCAGATGATTTTGTTATTTTTATCCCCCTTTTTGTTTCTATTTTCCACAAATAGCCAACACTGCTAAATCCTTGGTTACATTATTATTAATCGTAAAAACATCATCCACCCTGACAACGCCATTTCCTCCATTCTTCTCCATCTCTCAACCCTTTATGCTGACTCCTGCTCGTCCTGCCATATATCAAAAAAAAACGATGGACACCTGATGTTTTTTTACCCACTACTCCACTACTACTCCAATACTACTCCAATACTACTCCAATACTACTCCAATACTACTCCACTACTACTCCACTGTTACTCCACTGTCTCCGTTCTCCTTTTTCGACTCCTTTTCTATATAAATCACCTCGTCGAAAACTTTTGTTCAAAAAAAAACCGAAAATCTTTTTTTTTAATTTCCTGACTCTTATATTTGCATCGTCTTTCGGTCGGTGGGGACGTTGGCTTCCCTTGGCTGGTGGACTTGAATCAATGAAATTATTAACAATTTAAATCAGTATTTCTATGAAGAAACTTTTACTTCTTGGTGCTGCTATGATTGCAGCTTTGGCTCTGAATGCAGAGACCTACGATTTCACAACGGGTACCTTGACCTTCAATGCGAATGGCTCTAGCAACGCCCTGAGTTCCTCAACTGCTGAGACTGGAGGCGTGACATATGCTATCGTTACTCCAGGTAGTGCTACGTATGAGAAAGATGGTTCTACGGTGACGGCAGGACCTATTGCGTTCTCTCACGCTGGTGCGTTCTTTACGTTCGACGAGATTTCTGGTCTCGAATTCATCGCTCTTAACTCTAGTAAAGATAAGGACTGTTTTCGTTTTGCTGCTGCTACAAACGGTGGTCTTGTTGGTAACGGTGGTGACTGCTTCATCAAAATCCCTGGCCAGACTGCTGGAACCCTGATTTCGGTTACCTATACCAGAAAGGGTGGAGATGCTACAAACCTGAATCAGAAGGCTGCTGACAAGGGTGCGGAACTTGGCAACAACATCACTCCGGACGCTTCCAACGCAGAGCCAGTTGATAAAAATACGCTTGTAACCAACAAGTACACTGTGACAGCTGATGGCGATGTTTATCTCTACATCTCCAAGGCTCGTGTTGAGAAGATCGTTATTGGTGGTGATGCATCAGGCGTTGACGAGGCAGTAGCTGAGGGCGCAAAGCTCGAGTACTACTCCGTAGCTGGTGTAAAACTCGGCGCTCCTGTAAAGGGCGAGAGAATCATCCGCGCTGCTGTCAAGGACGGCAAGAAGGTTGCTTCCGACATTGTAATCATCAACGAGTAATCTTAGTCAATCCCACAGTCCGTCCTCGGACGGACTTAACCATGACGGACCTGCCCCTATCGGCAGGTCCGTCTTTTTTTCCATTGCCCAATTCTTCATACGCAAAGTCCCGAATTTTGGAGCAAGCCGAGCGCAGAGTCAAGTTCACTTGAACACTGCCGAGGCGCCGCCCAAAATGTCTTGTAAAACAAGACAAACGAAGAGTCCCGTCGGGACGTTATAATACAGGCAGGGGTTTCAACCCCTGTTATAAAACGCCTCTTCCATACAGAACTCCGTAGGAGCGTCACCACCCCATAGCCTAAACAAGAGTCCCATCGGGACGTCAGAATACAGGCAGGGATGGAGCCCAAAGGGCGGAGTCCCTGCAAACTAACGTTCGACCTTATAGAACTCCGTAGGAGCGTCACCCTCCAACCCGTCCGCCCAAAGTGTCTTGTAAAGCAAGACGAACGAAAGTCCCGAATTTTGGAGCAAGCCGAGCGCAGAGTCAAGTTCACTTGAACTCTGCCGAGGCGCCGCCCAAAATGTCCAACTTGTTGGACAATGGGACGACAGAATACAGGCAGGGATGTAGCCCGAAGGGCGGAGTCCCTGCATAGAACGGCAGTTCTAAAATAGTCCCGTAGGGACGACAGAATACAGGCAGGGATGTAGCCCAAAGGGCGGAGTCCCTGTATAAAACGCCCATTCCGCTCCGAACTCCATAGGAGCGTCACCCTCAAACCGCCACCCCTCCAAAAGTTAGTCCCATCGGGACGACAGAATACAGGCAGGGGTTTCAACCCCTGTATAAAACGTATTATTCCGCTCCGAACTCCGTAGGAGCGTCACCCTCAAACCTCCACCCGTCCACCCCACTTGCCCAAGTGCCTCACCATCTGCTCATACTTCCGTTTTACCCTGACTTTTACTATCTTTGCGCTACTCCAAAAAAATATCTATAAATAAACCATTATAAAAACATGTCCGCACTCGACAAGGAGACCATCGTCGGAAAACTCGTATTCCTCTTCCTGAAAATCCTCATCGTATTTCTCATCCTCTCCATCGGAGCGGTGCTCTTCTACCGCTTCGTTCCGGTCTTCTACACGCCACTTATGGTCATCCGTCATGTCCAGTCTGGCGATTCCGCCGCCACCATCGACCATACTTGGGTACCGCTTGACCACATCTCCGAATATGTGCCACTCGCACTGGCGGCAGGGGAGGATGCCCATTTTCTTGAACACGGTGGATTCGACACCGAAGCCATCCTCGCCGCCATGAAACACAACGGTGAGTCCGAATCCCTCCGTGGTGCCTCCACCATTTCCCAACAGACGGCCAAGAACGTATTCCTCTATCCCTCACGCAGTTTCGTCCGTAAGGGACTCGAGGCCTACTTCACACTGCTCATCGAGACCGCATGGTCCAAACGACGCATCATGGAGGTCTATCTCAATTCCATCGAATTCGGTCCGGGTATCTATGGCATCGAAGCGGCTGCCATGCACTACTACGGCTGCCATGCCTCCCAACTCACCCGTGCTCAGGCGGCTTCCCTGGCGGCTGTCGTCCCGGCACCCCTCTCGCGCAACCCCCTCCGTCCAGACGGACGCACCATCCGCCATCGCAACCGCATCCGTAGGGACATGTCCTACCTCGAATCCCACGGCTTCTCCCTCCGCTTGCCACCCAATACCGAAAAATAACCACCCGTCCAAAAGTTAGTCCCGTAGGGACGACAGAATACAGGCAGGGATGCAGCGAAGCGGAGTCCCTGTATAAAACGCCCATTCCGCTCCGAACTCCGTAGGAGCGTCACCCTCAAACCACCCACCCGTCCGCCCAAAATGTCTTGTAAAACAAGACAAACGCAGAGTCCCGTAGGGACGACAGAATACAGGCAGGGATGTCGGAGCAAGCCGAGCGCAGAGTTATGCATGCATAATCTCTGCCGAGGCGCCGCCCGATTCCTTGCGAAGCAAAATGCAGCGAAGCGGAGTCCCTGCATAGAACGGCAGTTCTAAAATAGTCCCGTAGGGACGTCAGAATACAGGCAGGGACGAAGCGAAGCGGAGTCCCTGCAAACTAACGTTCGACCTTATAGAACTCCATAGGAGCGTCACCTACCCATCCGCCCAAACACACACCAGTAGCCCAAACGCAAAGTCCCGTAGGGACGACAGAATACAGGCAGGGATGCAGCGAAGCGGAGTCCCTGTATAAAACGCCCATTCCGCTCAGAACTCCGTAGGAGCGTCACCCTCCAACTCGTCCAAAAGTTAGTCCCGTAGGGACGACACAATACAGGCAGGGACGAAGCGAAGCGGAGTCCCTGCAAACTAACGTTCGACCTTGTAGAACTCCGTAGGAGCGTCACCTCTCCGTCGCCCAATTTTGGAGCAAGCCGAGAGGAGAACAAATTTATTTGTTATTCCGAGGCGCCGCCCAAAATGTCTTGTGAAACAAGACAAAATGTCTTGTAAAACAAGACAAACAAAAGTCCCGTCGGGACGTCAGAATACAGGCAGGGGTTTCAACCCCTGTTATAAACGCCTCTTCCTCTCCGAACTCCGTAGGAGCGTCACCTTATCCAACCCATTCCTATGTACTCCGTCATCCCTCCATGCCTACCTGAAAAAAAAATCAATAAAAAAACGCCAAAAATGTTTGGTAATTCAAAATCCTGCCGTATCTTTGCAGTCCATCTCCGAAAAATCTGACCGTGCGAATCGGTTGGATGAGGAGAGAAGAAGACAATCTGTTCGCACGGATGGCTTCTATGGTTCTGAAAGACAACGGTCTTTCGGAAATTTTCAAAAAAACTTTCAAAAAGTTTTGCTAGGGTGAAAAAGGTGCGTATCTTTGCACCCGCAAAAACGGAGAGGTCACCCTCCGAATCCTTCGGGAGCAGGTGGTGTGGGACGATCCGTGATTGGAAAGAGATCTTTGAAAAGACTGACAGAAAAACAAGTACAACAAGCAAAAGGCGCCGACGCCGTGCCGAGAGGTACGGAAGGATCGGCGGTCAATTCCCCCTTGGCCTGATATATAAGAGGTCAGGGG
>Ga0247611_10010855_pt1 | contig 10625 bp, 3 predicted proteins | sample 177DNAGHGhighgp2_FD_192422 | JGI IMG/M metagenome (GOLD analysis project Ga0247611, IMG submission 192422) | Sheep rumen microbial communities from Palmerston North, Manawatu-Wanganui, New Zealand - 1770 DNA GHGhigh gp2 | ecosystem: Host-associated > Mammals > Digestive system > Stomach > Rumen ... | reverse complement strand
ATCAGAATATTGCATATCTTTTGTACTATATTCTTGATGCTGAGAAAGATCAAAGTTAGTTCTATTATGTACTCATTGAATTTCTCCAAATCCTCGTGGATAAAGATATTCAACATCGACAGCAGCTGCAGCATAATGAGCAAGCTTTTCATGATCCTTGAATCTTAAGTGCTCTGGAGCGATACCAATAACATCTGTCCAATATTCCATACAATCTTTCTTCCATTGATTATAAATTTCCATTGCTTTATCAGGATCTGCAGGAACAAAATATTCGATTTCCATCTGCTCGAATTCTCTTGTTCTATATAAAAATTGACCCGGAGTAATTTCATTTCTAAATGCTTTACCTACTTGAGCTAATCCGAATGGGATTCTTGCTCTAGTTGTATCTAAGACTGCTTTGAAATCTGTAAATAGAGACTGACAAGTTTCTGGTCTCATATATACTTTAGAAGCATCATTAGCTACTGGTCATAAGTGTGTTTGAAGCATAAGATTGAAGTTTCTACATTCTGTCCAATCTGCAGCTTGTTTAGTATCAGGATTATGAGGAATATTTTTAATAATAAATTCTCTCATTCCATCATTTCCCCAAGATTCAGGAGAAAGATTTTTCACTCATAATTTTTTAGCTAATGCTTCATCATCAAGACCTTCTCTATTCTTTTCAATATAATCTTCAATTAATTTATCTGCTCTAAATCTTTGACCTGTTTTTTTATCATCAATAAGAGCATCTGAAAATGAGGCTAAGTGACCACTGGCTTGCCAAGTTGTTGGATGAGCAATAATTGCAGTATCCATGAAGATAATATCATCTCTTTCTTGAGTGAAGTGTTTAATCCAAAGATCTGAGATATTTTTCTTTAATAATGCACCATAAGGTCAAAAATCCCAGGCATTTGCTAATCCTCAATAAATCTCAGAGTTGGGATAAACAAATCCTTTTCTCTTAGCCCAAGCAACTACTGTTTCTAATGAATTTGCCATAATAAACGTTCTTGAAAATAAAATTATTTTTCTTTTCTTTTTGTCTTTTTAAAATCTCTTCTCATTTCTCTTAGTCACAAAAGAAAGAATTCTTTAATTCAACGAATTCTTGGTTTTGCTGATTCTTTAACAGAATCTATGATTGATTCCTCTTCACTATCTTTAAGTTTTTCTAATTCATCTAGTCAAGCCATCTTTCCCAACACTACTTTTACCATTTTTTTATGTATTGAATCATCAAGAGCCATAATAAGAGTTTTTGTTATAAACGTATGAAAAATAGTTATTCTAACAAAAAAAGCAAGAAAAAAAATGTCTAATCTTACATTAGATTAGACATTTTTATTATTTATTTACTTCTTTATTAATCCATTCTGCAAAAGCTTTCAATACTTCATCATCTTTACATGCTGGGAAATAGACTTCAAGACTATATCTTGGTATCAATGATGTATCACTCTTTGGCCATGGTTCTTTTGCTACAAGAGTATATCCAAATCATCATGATGAACTAAATAGATCCCAATCATATGCTATTGTCTTTCAAGGGAATTTAGCTCTAGCCCAGTTTCTAAAATTAGCTACCCAAAGCATTACTTTTACATCAGTAAAAGTATGATTAAATCCTTCAATATAATATTTACCGTTTTTTTCTTCTATCTTTACCTCTTGTCACCAACTCTTTAATGTTCATTTTTCAGGGTTATATTCTATATTTCATCTTTTTCATTGCCATACAACATCATCTCTTCTTGATTCTATTTTCTTTTGAAGTTCTGGAACTTCTTTTACTACTTTTTCATCCTTTTCTTTTAATGGTTTTATAGATTGAGATTTTGATAATTTATCTATTTCTGATTGTTTTATTTCTGGTAATTCTCATATTTGTTTTAATTTATCTTCAATTATCATTTCTGTCTCATATTTTTTGTCTTCATAACCATCATTAGTATCTGAATCAAACCAGTGATTACCAATATGGATGTTTGTAATTTTTCAATCTTTATCCTTAGACAACATACTTTCTTCTAAGATTGTTGTTATAATTATTTTACTAGCTTGGAATCATAGTTCTCTATCTGGTAATCTTTCAGATTTCCGCAATTCTTTAATTGTTTTTCATGTAACTGTTTGTTTAGCGATTTGATCATTATAGAATTTTTTTAGTCTTGTTTTTCTTAAAAACTCCACTTCTACATTTGATCTGATTGTTCAATCTTCATTAAAATAATTATTATTTCACATACTGAGAGCATTTGAGAATAATGCATAAGAATCAACATCGTTGCTCATTGAATAAGTTGTGAGAGCTAGTAAGATTCCTCTATATAGGTTCTCAAAATATTCTGCATATTCCTTATATTTTTCATAAATTCAAATACTAGAAGCTGATGATGCTGAAAGCATTAATACATCTGATTTAAATTTCTCCCATTCTTTATATTTATCACTTATTAGGATTTCTATTTCTTTAGGAAGATCAAGTTCATCCGAAAAAGTATCTGTCAAAAATCATGTTCATCATAAATTTCTAAGATTCTCTACATCAGCATGAGCTTTTTCTACTCTATCAATATATACTTTTTCTTCTTCTGTAAATTCTTCACGTGATGGAGAAAGATATGTTACCTTTGCATCCATTGTGTTTGTTTTTAGTTCAGATGGGAACATACATACCTCTAATTTTCAATCTTTTCGTCTAAAGAACTGTCTTTGCAAATCTCACAGTCCAGCTTTTCTAGCTTGAACAAGGAGGAAATACGGGATTTCTATATATTTTCCATTTTTAGCGTGTTGTTTCACAAAATCAGAGATTTCTTTCTTCACTTTTTTCTGGTTATCTGCTGTTCTTGGCGTTAATTCTTCTCTTAAGATATCCCTAAATCTATTCTCAAATTCTTTTTGAAGATAATCATCAATTGCTTCAGTTGGTGTATCAATTGAGTCTCCTGTCATATTTCTAGCCATAAAATTATTTATATATTGTTCCACTTCCGCTTGTGATGAAAATAGTTTTCAAGTTCTTGAAGCTCCTTTAACCCCTCTATCTATTGCCCAATCATTATTGATTATCCACTCATCTTTAAAATAGATTCCATGAACATTTCATTCTTCTTCTGAATAGAATTCCATTAGCTCATTTTTTTCGTTTTTTCACGTATATCAAAATAGTTCTTTAGCTAATCTATATAATGTATTTTGAAATGGATCGTCTGAGACTTCCATATAACCTTCCCTTGCTGAATTTGATTCAATAATATATTTTACTTTGTTATCTGGAATTGTTGGAAACTTCACTTTTGAAAGATCAAAATCTGCTCTTAAAAGCTGTTCTATAAAATTTTTATTCCTATCAATGTCTGGTATTTCCATATTTATTTTTTCTTTATCAGTTTGTGTTAATTTTAGCCACTCTTGATACTTGTGAACTAATTTCACATTTTCAGTATACGTTTTATCATCTTCATCTTCTCATAAGAATGAAGTAAGTGAAGTTGTTACAATTAATTCTTTATATAATAAAGGATTATTCTCTTTTAGTTTTTCAATTTTTTCTATTTTTTCTTTAGGAAAATCTGAGAAGAATATTTCTTTATATCTTCTTAAGTTTGTATCAAAGGACGTTCTTTCATTCCAGTTTCATCCGGATTTTAATTCTCAATAGATTCTGGATTCTCTAACAATATTATTGAGAGTCTCCATTCAATTTCATCCTTGTAATTCTTCTATTACTTTTTTTCATTTAAATGATTTATCTACATATTCCATTCTTAAGGCTATCTGAAGTGTTATTTCACGCCGTTTTTCATTAAATTCTTTCTTTTGATAATCATTTAAATCTCTAACAAAATCTTCTCTTGCTTTTCCACTTCTTAAATAATCATAGAAAGGTGCATATCCTTTAAATCTACCGTTTTCAATCTCATCTAAAAATAGCATTGACCAACATGCATCTCATAGCGATGCTTCTTTTTGTTCTCTTAATTCTTCGTTTGGTTTGTGAGTTGCAAATGCTTCTCACAACCCTATCATTGGATTGAAACACCAAAGAGCTACTTCATACCATTTTGCTCAATTTGCATATTCATGGATTGTTTCATTAAGACTTCAATTTCACATTTTCTTATTATGTAATCACTGTAGAATTGCTTGATTAACTCTACTCTTTTTTTGTCTTATAAAATCTTCTCCATTTTGTAAATAAAAATCATTTACATCATAATAATATGCATCTACTCACATACTAGCAGCCATTGAAATTGCTCAAACAGCAAGTCAAACAGCCGTTCATAACGGTCATCAATATGATCAAGCCAATGTACATATTCCAATAATTCCAGCTTCTAATAGAACACTTCATACAGCTATTCAAAGCTGCATATTAGCTTGATTATTTTTATTTTCAGCTCTTAATTGGTTTACTTTAGCAATTAATTCTGCTTCTTTTTTAGATTCAAGATATACAAAAACATCAAGTCATAAACATGCAACATCTATAGTCATAGTATATGATAGTGTTTGGAGGAATCTGTTAATTCTTTTACCATGCCTTAAGATTTTTGTCATTTGTTTTAGTTCTTCAGCACCGTTAGCTTCTTTAAAGGCATTTAGTATACCATCACTGATTCATTCAATTTCATTTTCGCGAAGTAGGTTCTTCATCTCATCAATACTTTTACACTCTGATAATTTATCAGCTATTTTTTCGATTTTAAGTAACTGTGATTCTCAAAGACCTGTATTTATTACTAATTCTTTTGGAAGTTTATTATCAAATTTTGACCAAAGTTTAGCCAATGCTATTTCATCATCCCCTACACTTCCTATTCATTGTTCCAATTTTGCAATATGTTTATTAATAGTATTAATTTGATGTGTTGTTAAACGGCTATCTAAATTTTTTTGTTTATTTAGAGCTTCTATACCAGCATTAATTGTTCATCTAATTTTATCTGCATTCAATCATTCAACCATATCTTTATATCTTGCTGATTCAGTAAGTTTAGCCATTGTTGCTGTTGCTCACACTCATAATGTTGAGGTAAGAACTCAAGCTACTGTACTACTATGATCACTATTATTATCATTTCATTCGTTTATGGTTGTTGTTTCTTCGATATCATCTTCTTTTGAAGTTTGTTGATTATCTTGTTGAGAAATTTGATCGTCTTGTTGTTGTTCTGTTGTATCTGCAGGTGTTTCTATTCCTAAAATTTCGTTATTTAATGCTTCTAATTCTTCAACAGTTTTTCTTTTTTCAATTTCTAATCTTTTTTCTTTCATAAAATTTAAAATTTTTTGAGCTAATTCCGGAGTGATAAAATTAATAATATCTTTCCACCATCAGAACTCTTCTACTTCATTAAACTTATCTGGGAGTTCTCACTCTCATGTTAGGATTTTTTTTACTTTTTTTTCAATAGGCAAAAGTGCAAGTGATTTCAACCATCACAACTCTTCCTTGAACTCTTTAATATATTGTTCAGATATTTCTTGTTTAAGTTGTTCTGCAGAATGTGCCATATTTTATATAGTTACTAAATATCCTATGTAATTTTTGAGAGTCTTCCCATATATTTTAGGAAGTTTCTTAATGAAGGAACTAATGTCTCTCATGATTTTAATACTTTCTTATTTTTTATTTCTAGCAAAAGAACTGTAATATTATTTATTGCATCATTTGTAAGACCTTTTAATTTCTTCTCATTTTGTAGTTTTTCTATTACTGACCTAAGCTTTTGAACATTAAAACTATTTAATGCATCATGTAATTCAGGTGATTCTTCTGCCATTATTTTAGCAAGTGCATCAATATTATCAAAGAACATATGTCATTGATTAAATTTAATAAGCGTCGTATACATTCAGTATAATCATTCTACTTCTTCGATAGATGCACGTTTAATATTCTTTTGGAATGTTTTTAAATTAGTTATTTGTTCATCTAATTTTTTGTAATTTGCAGATCATACGGCATATTCATCTCTACTAATTTTTAAATCTTCTATCTTTCAATTTAACTCATTTTTTAGTTTTTTATAAGTTATATTCTCTGCAAGTTCTGCTGATTCAACGACATCGTCAACAACATCAACAACTGGTGCTTGTATTGTGCTTTTAGCTTTATTTATTCTTTCTCACATTTTTACTTGATCAGATAATTCATCAGTATAATCTATTAATTCATCTACTAATTGAGATATCTTTCAATTATCCAATCAACTTAAGTCATAGCTTTTGATATTATTTGTGAAATTCTTAACTTCTTCTATACTCTTAAATTTTCATGATTCCATCATTTCTTTTGCAAATAATTTTTGTTCATCAGAAAGCGTTTCAAATATAGAAGAATTTCATCATGTTCATATCATAAATTCCTCTAGGGCTTTTACTTTATTAAATTCAGTAGGGTTATAAACTTTTTTACAATATCAATTAATAATAGATTTTCATTGTTGAACCCATCAAATATTTTCATGCTTTCCAAAGAACATTTCTCTTAAAACAGGATTCCTCATAAATATAATTTTTCCCTTATTATTGAAAAGTATGTCTATATATTCTGATGGCATAGCAACATGATCCTTTCATAACATTATTTGGACAAATTCTGAAATAGAATTAGCTTTCTTATTTGGCAATAACTTTTCTCGTTTAGGATTTCATTCTTCAAGTATTTTTGTTACATCACCTCAGCTGATCCTTCATTCAATCAAATCTTGTAATAATAATTGATCTCAATGTGGAATATTGTATCTACCTTTCTTTAAACATAATGGTAATCGATTAAGATTTCAAGGATAACGGCGAGCAGAGAATCATCATATTCTTAATGTCGTAGTGAAAATATTAGAATCTTTGATAAAGTTTCAAAATGTTTCTACTGCTTTAATGTTGTTCTTTTTACCAATCATTGAAATAACTTTTCATCATAGGTATAATGGAATTGTAGCTGTTACCCATGCTGTTATGTAATCTCAATTTTTGAAATGTTTTAATGTTGCTCAAGTTTGATGACACAAATCTGAAACAATAGCAGATCATACATTTAAAGCTCTTTCAGCATAATCTGGACTATCTGATTTCATTTGTTGAATTGCTTTTGCTCAAACTAGAATTTCCTTTTTCATAGCAAAATATGAATTTACCTGATCTTTATACAATTTTATTTCTTCTTGTGTAATATTTCAACTTGCGAATTTCTGTTTAAATTCTGACATACTCTCTTTTAGACCAGATTTTAATGCATTAAGTCATGAATATTGTAAAAATTCTTGAATATTATTTGTTAATGTATTTCATGCTTCATGTGTAAATCAAAAATATAGATATGTCCATGATTTATCAAAATTATCTTCAATGTCATCTGTTATTTCTTCACAACATTCAATTCCTTCTTTGTAATGTTCTGTTGTTAAGTTCGTACCAGCTTCTTCTAATCTTTGTATTGCATCTTTTCAATCTTTAAGATTTAATATTCTATCTCTTTCTGCATCTGATGAATCTTTGATCTTTTCAATATCTTTAGATAATGAATCATCAAAAATGTTATTTGTTTTCATAACATCAATTGATTGATGTAGTTTTCCATTAACAAAATTTTTATATCTTGGATCATTATGAATATATTCTTCTACCCATTCATAATCATCTAATGCATCTGAAACTGTTGAATGATTTCAAGTTGTAACAATTTTTTCAGCTGCTATTATTTCTTTTAATGTTTGTAGTTTATCTTGAGTATAGTTTAAAGTTTTTGCATATTGTCTAAAAAATAGTTTTAACTCTGCCTCTCTATCCTCTGAATTTCAGGATTGAAGCCAATCAGTAATAGCTTCTGACCAATCTTTTCATTTAAAAGGGATAAATGATGTTAATCAACTAAGATATGGTCCTAAAATTTTTCCTATTTTTTCTTTTCACCATGAAATAATTTCATTTTTTAAATCAGCAAATTTTAAACCTCTTAAATAGGCATAATATCATCATTCTGAAAGGAATTGTGATACATCTGAAAATTGGTTATCAATAGTCATTGGCACTGTAGCCAAGAAAGTATCTTTGTCTATATTATTCTTATCTGCATATTTTTCGTATCCATCTGAGATACTCATACCACTCCATCATGCTTTAATTTCTTTTTCCATGATGTTATTATATTGACCATCAATATTTTCTCACATTTTTCTATATTTTTCATATTTTTCAGGATCTTTTTCCTTTAATTTTACTGTTTCGTCAGCTTGCTCATCTGCTTTATCTGTAATTTCATCACTTTCTATCCATCATAATTTTTTTCAAAGCCAATATCCTAACGTTCAAACTCAAACTCAGATTCATAACCATTTAAGTACCTTTCAACCTGTTGTTTTCCAAAATCACTTCTTTTTCTTCTTTTTCTTTAATGTTTCTTCTTCATCTTCTACTTCTTCATTGTCATCACTTCAAAAAGCCCAATTCCATAAAGATTTAACTCATTTAACAATTGCATATCATGTTACTCAAAATCCTACTGCACGTACTAGATTTGTTCATGGTTCTTCTTTCCATTTATCCCATGAGCTGACTTTTTCCCATTGTTCTCACACAAATTCTTTTGTTGCTTCCCGAAAACTTTTATCTCATTTCTTCTCTTGTGCAGCTGTTGTTTTTTGCGATGAACGTACACCTGCCTCTAAACTTTTTAGTTCGGCATCAATTTTTTTTAAGTCATCAGAAAGTTTATCAACATCAGATTTTAAAGAATTTAGTTTATTCTTTTCAGCATCATCTGTTGTTTCAAATGATTCAATATCTTTTTTTAATTTAGTAAGTTTTTCAGAGATTTCTTTTTGAAACTTCTCCTTCTCTTCTTTTTCTTTTAGTTTTCGTAAATTCTCTAAAGAAGATTTTATTGCATCTTTTTGTTGAACTAAATCTTCAATTTTTGGTTGCATAGAATTGTGTGATAAGGTATAAATAATCTATTTTAATTATAGTTAAAAAGAAGAATATATGATATTTTTAGACATAAAAATCCGAACATTTTACTTGACTTTTTTACTTTTTAAAACCTAATATAAAAAAGTCTCTATTACTAGAGACTTTCTTAATTATTTAAATATAGATTATTCCTTAGGGTTTGCTTCCTCAGATGACTCTTCATTTACTTCTTCACTACTCTCTTCTTGTGCTTTTTCTTCAGGGATATCGAACAATCATCCATTCATAGCCATTTTATCGGCTTTTTTCTTATCTTCCTTATATTTCATATTTTCTGTTTTTTCTTCCCATGGACGATATACGACATCGATTTCTTTGTCTACCATCTTGTATAATGGTGTTTCTGGTTCATCAAGAGAGATATCATTTGAATGCAATGTCTTTAATGATCAATCTGCAAAACGGATTCTTACAGCTCATTCAATAATCGAGATTCATCATACAAGAGTTTCATTACCAGTCATTACAACTTGTCACTTTCTTGCTCTCTTTCGAATCTTAAGATCTTCTAGAGATAGAAGTTTACCATTCTTATCAGAATAGATAAGGATAAATGGTTCATCGTAATGTAAGAACATATTTGCTACTTCATCTCATTCTTGAAGTTCGATAGCTTTTACTCATCCAGCTGTCTTCCCCATAGCTCTTACATCATCTGACTTGAATAACAACATCCATCCTTGTTTTGAAAGGACTCAAACATTATCTCAATCATTAACTGGAAGAACTCTTACAATAGTTTCACCTGGTTCAAGTGACATAATTGTTGTAGGGAACTTCTTAAAACTTAATACTAATTCTTTCTTTGCCTTCTTAATACTATTCTTATTAGTTAAGAACATCAAATAATCGTATTGGAAGTGAAGAGTTTTAGCGAATACAATCTTACCTTTCAATCCAAAGTGCTCTTTAAGATTCATAGCAGGTTTAGCCATATTAAATTGACCAAAATCTTTTAATCTTTGAACAACTAATTCACCAATATCTGTAATGATAATTAATTTATCTTGATTATGAGTATAGATAAGATCTAATGTTTCTTCTGGAATATTTTGGATTCTTGTTTGATATAACACTCTTAGAGAGAAATCATTACCAATCCAACAAATTACATCTTCCTTTACTTTATCAGCTGCTTTTTGGAATTCTTTTAATGATCCACTGATATTGTATACACTTAAATCGTTTGATAATTCTGTTCTTCTTTCATCTCAGTATTTGTCCTTCATATAGATTAATTCTTTTTCGATTACTTCATCAAGTTTTTCTGGATCTCCAATAATATGTTCAAGCTCATCGATAAGTCTTAATTTTTCTTCAATTTCATCTGAAATCTTTTGAATTTCTAGACCAACCAATGATTGCAATCTCATAAGAAGAATATACTCAGCTTGTTTTTCAGAGAAACCGAATTTTTCCATCAAATTAGTTCTAGCATCTGATTTTGATTCAGACTTCTTGATTGTATCGATTACTTCATCGATAATATCAATAGCTTTCTTTAAACCTTCTAAGATATGTAATCTATCTTTTGCTTTATTTAGTTGATATACTGATCTTCTATAAACAACAGATCTACGGAATGTAACGAATTCCATCAAAAGGTCTTTGATATTTAGAAGTCTTGGTTGTGTACCATTAACAACTAA
>Ga0247611_10010854_pt1 | contig 10625 bp, 3 predicted proteins | sample 177DNAGHGhighgp2_FD_192422 | JGI IMG/M metagenome (GOLD analysis project Ga0247611, IMG submission 192422) | Sheep rumen microbial communities from Palmerston North, Manawatu-Wanganui, New Zealand - 1770 DNA GHGhigh gp2 | ecosystem: Host-associated > Mammals > Digestive system > Stomach > Rumen ... | reverse complement strand
GAAGGACGGCACCAAGGTGAAGGAAGGAACCAGCGGCACCCGCAACACCACGATCAATGACCTGACCAAGGCGACGGACTACAAGTTCGGCGTGAAGGCGGTCAATGCCGGCGGCGCCTCGTCCGTAACCTGGCTCGACGCCCGGACGGAAGGAACCGTGGATCCCGTGGGGCCTACGCCCACCCCCTCCGAGCAGTTTTATGCCGATTTCTCCATTCCCGAAGCGGAGGAGGACGGTGTTGCCCGCGCTTTCCCGGGCGCCGAGGGCGGCGGCATGTACACCACCGGCGGCCGCGGCGGCCAGGTGCTGCACGTGACCACTTTGCAGGATACGGGTTCGGAAGGTTCGCTGCGCTGGGCCGTGAACCAGAGCGGCGCCCGCACCGTCGTCTTCGATGTCGCCGGCATCATCGAGCTCCAGTCCGACCTCAAGATCAGCAAGGGCGACCTCACCATCGCGGGCCAGACGGCCCCGGGCGACGGCATCTGCCTGAAGAACTATACGGTGAACCTGCAGGCTTCCAACGTCATCATCCGGTTCGTCCGCTTCCGCCTGGGCGACGAGGCTCCGTGGTCGGAAGCCGACATCGCGGCCGGCCATGCCGACGGAGAAGACTGCATCTGGGGCCGCTACCTGGACAACGTGATCTTGGACCACTGCTCCATGAGCTGGAGCGTGGACGAGGCGGCTTCCTTCTACGGCAACGAGAATTTCACCCTCCAGTGGTGCCTGATCGCCGAATCCATGAAGAACTGCAAGCTCCACACGAAGGGAAGCCACGGCTACGGCGGCCTCTGGGGCGGCAAGAACGCCTCTTTCCACCATAATATCCTGGCGCACCACGACAGCCGCAACGCCCGCATCGACCACCCGCACATCTACCAGGACCACAAGAATCCGGCCCGGCGCGGGAATGTGGACCTGCGGAACAACGTCATCTACAACTGGGGCGACAACAGCACCTACGGCGGCGAAGGGGGTCACTTCAACCTGGTGAACAACTACTACAAGAAAGGCCCTTCCTCCAAGGACCGCAAGTATTTTGTCGATGCCTACGGCGTCTATACCAGCAAGTGCTCCACCTGCAACGCTTCCAACATCGACGACGGCTATCCCGAGCTGTATCTCGCGGGCAATGTCTATGCCCAGTACGCCGATATGGCCAACGGTCCTGCCGGCATCTATTGGCATAACGGCAGTGGCCACGACCGCTACAACGAGACGGTGACCGCTCCGCTGGTCCTCGTTGGAAAGGACGGCGCTGCGGCCTATACGACCACCCATACGGCTGAAAAAGCCTTGGATGCGGCCTGCATTTACGCCGGCGCTTCGTTTGCCAAGGATGCTGTGGATACCCGCATCAGCAAGGACGTGAAGGACGGGACGGGTTCCCTCATCAACGACATCGCCGATGTCAAGTCCAAGTACGGCAGCGCCTGGCCGGCCTATACGGCGACCGATGCGCAGAAATCCAAGGTTGCGGACGGCGACGGAGACGGCATGCCCGACTGGTTCGAGGAGAAGTACGGCCTCGGAAAGTCCGACAAGAACGACGGCTCGCTCGTCACCCTGGACAAGAACGGCCGCTACACGAACCTGGAAATGTACCTCCACTACCTGGTGAAGGACATCGTCGCCGGGCAGAATGCGGGCGGCACCTACACGAAATTATAAGTCCAATAATCAATAGCCAACTTAAAATCAACCATTCATGAACAATCCAGTCAAGAAACTCGCACTCGTGCTTGCCGGTCTTGCCGTGGCCTGGACCCTGTCCGCCCAGAAGACCGTCACGGGCGTGGTGACGGACGAATCCGGTGAGCCGCTCATCGGGGCGGGTGTGGTGGTCGAGGGTACGACCGTCGGCACCATCACCGGCATCGACGGCGACTACTCGCTGACCGTCCCCGCCGACGCGGTGAACCTGGTGTTTTCCTTCATCGGACTGAGCGACCAGACGGTCGCCATCGGCGACCAGACGGTCATCAACGTGGTCCTGAAGGAAGACTCGACCTTCCTCGACGAAGTGGTCGTCGTGGGTTATCAGACGGTCAAGCGCCGCGACCTCCTCGGGGCCGTCGCTTCCGTGGGATCCGACAAACTGACCGAGCAGCCGGTGACCTCCGTCTCCCAGGCCCTCTCCGGAAAGATGGCGGGCGTGTCCGTCGTCACGACGGAAGGCGACCCGGACGCCGACGTGAAGATCCGTGTCCGCGGCGGCTCCTCCATTACCCAGGACAACAGCCCGCTGTATATCGTGGACGGTTTCCCGGTGGAGTCCATCAATGACATCCCGTCCTCCGAGATCCAGTCCATCGACGTGCTGAAGGACGCTTTCTCCACGGCCATCTACGGCAGCCGCGGCGCGAACGGCGTCGTCATCGTCACGACCAAGAGCGCCGAGAAGGGACAGAAGGTCTCCGTGAAGTTCAACGCCTACTATGGCCTGAAGAAGATGGCCAACGCGGGCGCGATCCAGGCGATGGATCCCGCGAATTTCGTGAAGTTCCAGTACGAGCTGGCCTCCATCCGGGGCAATGTGGAGAACAACTACAATCCGTACTTCGGGTACTTCGGCGACATGGACCTGTACCAGAACCTCGCCGGCAACAACTGGGTGGACGCCGTCTTCGGCAAGGTGGGTTCCTCGATGAGCGCGGACTTCTCCATTTCCGGCAGCGGTGAGAACTACAACTGGACCCTGGGCTATGCCCACACGGGGGACAACGCCATCATGGTGGGTTCCAACTACACCCGTGACAACCTGAGCTTCAAGGGGAACTTCAAGACCTCCAAGAACACCAGCATCGACGCCAACATCCGCTACTCCCGCGTGAATACCCGCGGTTCCGGCGCGAACGGCATCAACGACCGGGCGACGACTTCCGGCAACGGCCGTCTCAAGCACGCCGTTTCCTATGCGCCCATCCCCGTGGCGGCGATCACGTCCGATTCCGACCTTGAGCAGGACTATGGCGACAACGCGCCGCCGCTCCAGTCCGTCGCCGACAACGACTCCCGGCGCATCCGTTCCACCTGGAATGCCAATGCGGCCTTCAACTGGACCATCATCGACAACCTGCGCCTCAAGATCGAGGGCGGCCTCGAGGACTACCGCCAGGGCGACGACCGTTTCTACGGCCTCACCACCTACTACGTGGCGAACCAGTCCACCGTGAAGAACACGCCTTCCACCGAGCACAAGGAGACCTTCCGCACCCGCTATCGCAATACGAACACCCTCAACTACGATTTTGCGGATCTGATCGGCAGCAGCGACCATCAGCTGACGGCCCTCCTCGGTGAGGAGATGACCATCACCAAGAGCAACACCATCACCGACCTTGTGGACGGCTTCCCGGTCTTCTACGATGCCGCGATGGCCTGGAATTTCATGTCTTCCGGCGTCCCTGCCTCCAGCAACAACTACTACAGCCCGGACGACAAGCTCCTTTCCTTCTTCGGCCGCGTGAACTATGACTACAAGCACCGCTATTCCATCGGTGCCACGCTCCGTGCCGACGGCTCCTCCAAGTTCGCCCGCGGCCACCGCTGGGGCTTCTTCCCGTCCGCGGCGGCTTCCTGGACCATCTCCAACGAGTCCTGGATGGACAATGCCCACAGCTGGCTGGACCAGCTCAAGCTCCGCTACAGCTTCGGTACCGCCGGTAACAACAACATCCCTTCCGGCCAGCTGATGAAGCAGTACGCCTCTTCCACCACCTCCTGGCTGTCGATGACCCAGAACATCTTCACCGCCGGCAAGGTCATGAACAATCCGGACCTGACGTGGGAAACCACCTATACGCACAATATCGGTCTGGACTTCAGCCTCTTCCAGAGCCGCCTCAGCGGTAGCATCGAGGCCTACCAGAACGATACGAAGGACCTCCTCATCAACTTCCCGATCCCGGGCTCCGGCTACGACAGCCAGTACCAGAACGTCGGTTCCACCCGCAACCGCGGTATCGAGCTCACGCTCAACGCCCCGATCGTGTCCAACAAGGACTTCTCCCTGAACATCGGCGGCAACATCGCCTACAACGTCAACCGGGTCACGGACCTCGGCGGCCTCGAGGCCATCATGGCCCAGTCCTACTGGGCTTCCACCGAAATCGGTGACGACTACATCGTCCAGGTGGGCCAGCCGCTCGGCAACATGTACGGCTATCTCAGCGACGGGATGTATACTCCCGACGACTTTACCTGGGACGGAGCCAACTGGGTCCTGAACGAGGGCGTCGTGAACAACTCTTCCGTCATCGGCGCCACCTACATGCGTCCGGGTGCCCTGAAGCTCAAGGACATCACCGGTGACGGCAAGGTGACCACGGCCGACCGCCAGGTCATCGGCAACGCCTCCCCGGACTTCACCGGCGGTTTCAACCTCTCCGGCTATGCCTACGGCTTCGACTTCAGCGCCAATTTCAACTTCATGATCGGCAACCAGGTGTATAACGCTAACAAGGTGGAATTCACCTCTTCCCGCAAGTACTACAACCGCAACCTCCTGAATGCGATGGATGTGGACAAGCGCTGGACCAACATGGACTGGGCCACGGGCGAACTCATCACCGACGCGGCCACCCTGAAGTCCGTGAACAGCGGAAAGACCATGTGGAACCCCGCCATCGGCAACGCCGTCTTCAGTGACTGGGCCGTCGAGGACGCTTCCTTCCTCCGCATGCAGAGCGCGACCATCGGTTACACCCTTCCGGAGGATCTGACCAAGAAGATCCACATGCGCAAGCTCCGCGTGTATTTGACGGGTACGAACCTGTTCTGCCTGACCAAGTACTCCGGCTACGACCCGGAAGTCGATACCCGCCGCGCCACCCCGCTCACCCCGGGCGTGGACTACTCCGCCTATCCCAAGAGCATCGGCTTCGTGGCCGGTGTCAATGTGACCTTCTAATCCGCATGCAGTCATGAAAAAGATTCTTTATATCCTTTCTGCGGCCGTCGTCGCCGCCACAGCGGTTTCCTGCGATAAGTTCCTGGATTCGAAGTCCCCGTCCACCTTCGACGCGGCGACCGTCTATTCCAACTACTCCCTGACGGAGAACACCATCTTCTCCATCGCCCAGTCCTTCGGCGAGACGAACAACTATCGCGGCCGTTACCTCTCCTGGATCGGCCTGAACAGCGACATCGAGTGGTACAACACCTACAAGCCCACCGACGAGAAGTATCAGATCGCGGCCTATGCGCAGCTGCCGAACAACAACCAGCTGAACCTGAACAACGGTCCCTTCGCCAAGATGTACGAGGCGGTCGAGCGGGCCAACCTGGTCATCGAGGGCATCCGTGAATACGGCAACCCCGAGGAGGACAAGGACATGGCTTACCTGCTCGGCGAGGCCCTCACGCTCCGTGCGATGATCTACTACGACCTCATGCGCGCCTGGGGCGACGTCCCGGCCCGTTTCGAGTCCACCACCAGCGAGACCATCTACAAGGCCAAGGAGAGCCGCGACGTGATCTTCAAGCAGCTCCTTTCGGACCTGGAAGAAGCGATTCCGAACCTTCCTTATCCCGGCGCCAACGCCACGACGTCCCGCACCGACCGCGTGAACAAGCTCTTCGCGGAAGGCCTCTACGCCCGTCTCGCCCTCATGGCCTCCGGCTATGCCCAGCGTCCGGACGACGGCATGGTGGGTACCGGCGACCTGGGTACCAACCGCATCACCACCGACCAGGAGCTCCAGAAGAGCGTCCTCTATCCCAAGGCCCTCGGCTACCTGAAGGATGCCATCGACTCCGGTTCCGCCTCCCTGGAGGACTTCGAGACCCTCTGGAAGAACCAGAGCAACCAGGACAACCTCGTGGCCGGTCCCGGATATGAGACCCTCTTCGTGATCCCGTTCTCCGACGGCCGCGGCCGCTGGAACTACACCTTCGCCGTGCGTTCCGAGGGTTCCTCCTATGCGGGCGGCGCCACCGTCACCCGCGGCGGCGATGCCGGCCCGGTCCCGACGATGTGGTTCGACTATGACAAGAACGACGTCCGCCGCGACATCACCTGCGTCAACTGGCGCTGGAATGCCGACGACGAGCCCGAATTGGTGGGTATCCAGCGCTGGTACTTCGGCAAGTACCGCTGGGACTGGATGACCCGCAATCCCTACAAGGGCGGCAACGATGACGGCGTGAAGCCCGTCGTCCTCCGCTACGCCGACATCCTCCTGATGGCTGCCGCGATCGCCAACGAGCAGGGCGACCTGAACTATGCGAAGGAGCAGCTCCTGAAAGTGCGCGAGCGCGCCTTCAAGGGCCACGAGGACCAGGCCGAGGCCTATGTGGAGAAGATCACCTCCCAGGAGGCGATGTTCGACGCCATCGTGGACGAGCGCGCCTTCGAGTTCTGCGGCGAGATGACCCGCAAGTTCGACCTCATCCGCTGGGGCATGCTCAAGGAGAAGATGGACGAGGCCAAGACCAAGATGATCCACCTCCGCGACCGGACCGGCGAGTATGCCGACGTGAACCATCTGGGCGACTTCGGCGATGTCTATTACCAGGTGGACGGGAAAAACCTCATCGTTTACGGGTTCTCCGGCGAGGCCGTCAAGCCGGCCGGTGCCTGGGAGAAGAAGGCCGACTACTTCGGCAAGACCGTGGACAGCAAGGGCGCCGACACCGGTCTGTATAACGATCTGGTCAACGGCATCTACTACCGGGATCCGGAGCAGTACATGTTCTGGCCCATCTACAACGACACGATGACCAACAGCCAGGGCCGCATCAAGAATGACTATGGCTACGAGAGTCTTTAATACCGACGCGATATGAAATACAAGAATATACTGAAAGCTTCCCTGGCCGTCCTTCTCGGCGCTTCCGTCCTTTCCGGCTGCGCGCAGAAGGAGTGGAACGAGATCACCGAGCTGAATCTCGCCCGCTGCCTGACCCCGGGCAACCTGGCGGCCCGGGTCGATGCTTCCCTGGGTGACGTCGTCACCTTCGACTGGTCCCTGATCAAGGACGCCGGCGGCTACGAACTCGTCGTGTACACGGACGAGGCGATGACCCAGGTGGAGAACAGCTGGGCCCTCGAACCCGGCGAGGTCCCCTTCACGACCCGCCTGACCGCGGACCAGAAGTACTGGTTCACCGTCCAGGCCTACCGGGTGGACGCGGAAGGGAACAAGGTGTCCGGCACCGAGTCCCATGTCTCCGTCTATGACGGCTCCATCAAGACCTATGCGGTGAAGGACAACCTCTATCTGGAAGTCACCGGCCGCAGCACCTCTTCCGTCTCCCTCGCCTGGAGCAACGAGGTGGAGGATTACACCGAGGTGACCGAACTGAACGCCGTTCCCGTGAAGGGCGGTTCCACCGTGAAGAAGGAACTCTCCGGCGCCGAGGCTTCGGCCGCCGCCGCCACCATCGGCGGACTGGATCCTTCCACCGAGTACCAGATCACCCTCTTCTACATGAGCGCCTCCCGCGGTACGGTCGATACCTGGACCAAGGCCGAGCAGGGGAGTGCCGTCACCATCTCCACTTCCGAGGAACTCAAGTCCGCGGTGACGACGGGCGGTAACTACTACCTGCCTTACAGCGAGGCGGGCTATTCGATGGGCACGGCCGAACCGGCCTCCGACCTCACCCTCATCGGTGAACTGGCCGCCGACGGCACCAAGCCCGTGGTGAGCGGCAAGATCGCCCTGACCGCGGCCCTTGAGGCCGGCAGCAGCCTGTACTTCGAGAACATCAAGTTCGACGGGGCCGCCGGCTCCCGGATCGTGGAGCACACGGGCGGTTCCCCGGTCCTGGAGAGCATCATCTTCCAGAACTGCGAGATCACCAACTTCCTCGGCGGTTTCTTCTACGGGAACAACGACAATGTCGTGAAGATCGGCACCTTCAAGTTCGACTCCTGCGACATGTACGGCATCATGGGCAGCGGCGGTGACGCGGTGGATATCCGCAAGACCACTGAGATCGACGAGATCGCCTTCGTCAACAACACGATGTACGACGGTATCCGCACCCTGTTCCGCATCGATGCCTCCGACGCCATCAAGATCGGCCATATCGACTTCGAGAACAACACGGTGAAGAACATCGCCACCATCGACGACGGCAACAACCGGGGTATCTTCGCCGTCCGTGTCCCGCACGAGATGACCCTGAAGAACAACCTCTTCCTGTTCGAGAACGGCGGCAAGGACGACGGTACGGACCGCGCCCAGCTGTTCCAGAACAACGCGAACACCGTGGAACCGACCTTCCGGGCCGCTTCCGGCAACTACACCTATGCCCATGGCGAGAACTTCTTCGCGAAGGTCTCCGCCCAGACCGCCGGCTTCGTGACGATGAACGTGGACCCGTGCTACAACTCCAAGGGCAACTTCTTCCAGCTGGCCGCCCAGGACCTCATCGAGGGCAAGGTGGGCGCCTCCAAGTGGTGGATCCAATACGTGGAGAAGCCGGAAGACCTCACCCAGCACGTGATCACCGGGGCCCATACCTGGAACCTCCAGGATGCCAGCCTCTTCGCCGGTGACGTGAAGAACTCCCGCGTCCGGGACGAACTCATGCTCGTCGGTACCGAGGCCACGCCGCTCAACGCCGACGGCGCCATTACCTTCAAGCAGGCTTCCGTCCTCACCCGCAAGGGCGTCCCGACCGAGGGCTACCTCTCCTTCAAGGTCAACGCTCCCGGCTCCGTGGATATCCTCCTCAGCGACCCGGCCAAGACCGGCGCCAGCGTGGTCGTCGCCCTGTATGACGACGGCGGCCTCTCCGTCCAGGGCAGCGTGGGCGTTTCCGCCGCCAACCCCGGCGTCCAGAAGGTCGTGATCCCCGAGGTCGCCGGCGAAGGCACCGTGTACCTGTATTCCAACGGCAACGTAGCCATCTCCAAGCTGGGCTGGAGCAAGGATGTCCTCGCCCTGGACAAGGTCCTGGAGACCCCGAAGCCCGTCGTGGAGCCCGCCACCCTGACGGAAGGCGATGCGACCGAGGTCGCCATCACCTGGGAGGCCATCCCGAATGCCGATCACTATGTGGTCGTGTTCAACAAACGCACCCAGGATCCGCAGACGGAGACCTCCTTCACGGTTCCCGCCGAGGATATCGCCGAGCTCAAGGCCGGTCTGTACTCCTTCACGGTGCAGGCGTTCCCGTCCGACATCGACCTGTATTACCAGGAGTCCGAGAAGGGAGGCGCTTCCTTCGCCATCCAGCCCAAGGGCGGTGCCGGTGAAATGACCGAGGTCACCCTGACCTGGGACTTCTCCGCGGCCGACTGGCAGGAGCAGTTCGCTTCCTATGGCGCGGCCAATACGGATATCACCAACTGGGATATCACCTATGATGGCCTGACCCTGCACTCCGGCTCCAAGAGCAAGTACAACACGACCTTCTTCCAGTTCGGTGGCAAGAGCGGCGACATGGACCGTTACTTCAAGTTCACGGCTCCCGAGCAGGGAACGCTGAAAATCACGTCCTCCAACACCGGCAATTCCGCGGCAATGGACCGTACGGTCGCCGTGACTGTGGGTGACGACAAGCAGGCGCAGCCCGGCGGCTTCTCCGCCGGCGCTCCCGAGGTGCTGGAGTTCAGCATCCCGGCCGGCGAGGTGGTCATCACCGCTCCGGAGAACGGACTCCGTTTCTACAAGATCGAGTTCACGTACATGTCCGGCGCTGCGGCCGCCGTCGAGTATGACTGGGATTTCTCCGCTTCCGACTGGCAGGAGGCCCTGGGCGCCCTGGGTGCCTCCGGCGCGGATATCACGAACATCGACCTGACGGTTGAGGGTCTGGCGTTCCACTCCGGCTCCAAGAGTAAGTACGGGGCGAATTACATCCAATTCGGCGGCAAGAGCGGTGATATGGACCGTTACTTCAAGTTCACGGCCCCCGACCAGGGAACCCTGAAAATCACGTCCTCCAACACCGGCAATTCCGCGGCGATGGACCGTTCGGTCGCCGTGACCGTGGGTGACGACAAGCAGGCGCAGCCCGGCGGCTTCTCCGCCGGCGCTCCCGAGGTGCTGGAGTTCAGCATCCCGGCCGGCGAGGTGGTCATCACCGCTCCGGAGAACGGCCTCCGCTTCTACCGGATCTACTACACGAACCAGTAGTCCTTATTCCAAAGGGAGCCGGGGGTGATACCCCGACTCTCTTCCAAAGATTTCTCCACGCGCTGCGCTTGGTCGAAATGACAGTGGGTGTCATTTCGAGCGAAGTCGAGAAATCTGAAACGTAACCAAAATACACTGTATATGAGTTTCATCAACGACAATTTCATGCTCCAGACGGAGACCGCCCGGCAGCTCTACCACGAGCACGCCGAGAAGATGCCCATCATTGACTATCACTGCCACCTTGTGCCGCAGCAGATCGCCCAGAACATCCAGTTCCGCGACATTACCCAGCTCTGGCTGGTGGACGGTCACTACGGCGACCATTACAAGTGGCGCGCGATGCGTGCGAACGGTGTGTCCGAGGATTATCTCACCGGCGGCAAGCACACCGCCTGGGAGACCTTCGAGAAGTGGGCGGAGACCGTTCCCTATACCATGAGGAACCCGCTGTATCACTGGACGCACCTGGAACTCAGCCGCGTGTTCGGCATCGACAAACTCCTGTGCCCGGCGACGGCGAAGGA
>Ga0247611_10010853_pt1 | contig 10626 bp, 28 predicted proteins | sample 177DNAGHGhighgp2_FD_192422 | JGI IMG/M metagenome (GOLD analysis project Ga0247611, IMG submission 192422) | Sheep rumen microbial communities from Palmerston North, Manawatu-Wanganui, New Zealand - 1770 DNA GHGhigh gp2 | ecosystem: Host-associated > Mammals > Digestive system > Stomach > Rumen... | reverse complement strand
GACTTCTGGTTGCGGTAGCAGGACTCAAGCGCACGCTCTGCCTGGAATCGCATCTTGTAGGCACCGACAAGCCTTGTCTCGATGCCAAGTTGAGTCTCGTTCGTCTCGATGAGTACGTACATCTACTCTCCAATCAGCTAGCTCATTGTCAGGATTTGTCCCGTGTACATGTCGTATTCGCATCCTGCCACGCCGGCGTCTGGCAGCTTCTCATAGAGCCAGTCGCATGCCTCGCGCATCGTGTTGAAGAACACGTCGTAGGCGACGATGCCAAGCTTCTGGCGCATGTCTCGGTCAAGATGGACGAATGACGGTCCCTTGAGGTCGTAGATTGAGCTAGGGCTGATATCTCCGACGTTCTTGCTGCCAACGTAAATCTGCATCGTGGTCTCCTTACATGTTGATGAGTGTCAGGTATACGTCGTAGCTCTTGTGGATCTTGCTTGCCAGCTCGAACCACGTCTTGGCACGGAAGAACATCATCTCTCGGCAGTCGTTGGGCTCCTCAAGCCAGATGCTGACCTCCTTGAGCTTGCCCATCGGGTGTGCCTTGACCCTGTAGTGCTTGCCCGTCTTGCGCCACATCTCGTTTGCGATTGTCTCTGCGGCCTTGATCGCGTCTGTCTTGTTCATCGTGTCCTCCTAGACGTTGTACCAATGGCTGTCATCGTTCACGGTCACGTACTGCGTGCTCTGTACTTCCTCGTGCACGCCATCGAATGCGTAGACGTGCACCGGCTGGTAGTCAGGGGTGTTGCCGCCATCGTAGTCGTCATCCTCGTCACGTCCCACGATGGCGAGCTGTAGTAGCTTGCCATCGTCTGCTACAAAGACCACCTCGATCTCGTCAAAGATTCCAGGGTCACCACTGGGAAACGCCACGAGGTACCCGCCCTTGCACTTGAGCACGAGCTGTGCGCAGGTGTTGAATGACACGTTCTTGATGAACTGTGTGCTCACTGCGTAGTCGCCTGGGTTGTTGAGGTTGAGTTCCTTCAACCTCTCGACTGTGATCTGTCGGTCGTTTGCCTTGATGTCGTTTGCCATCTCGTCCTCCCTACAGGTTGTTCTCAATGTTGATGTTGATGGTGGCACGCTCGTTGTCGCCATTGGTTGCCCAGACTTCCTCGACTACGCATCCGTCGTAGTCGTTGCCGATGTTGTCTACGGTGTCGAACAGGATGAGAGTGTCGTTGGCATCGTAGATTGCCACGGCCTCTCCTGATTCCAGCACGTCCAAAAGCTCGCCAAGAATCATGATTGGTCCTCCTTGCTGACAAGGTTGCTCAACTCGTCCTCAAAAGCGTGTACTTCCCACTGTGATGTGTCACAGGCACGAACCAGATACATCGGACCCGTCTCAAAGAGGTCGGCTTCCTCGTCGGTAAGTTTGCGAATTACCTTGCATTGGGTACCGTTCTTATAGACAAGGTCGCTTTGAACGGTGTTGAATGTGACAAGGTCGTTCTCCTTGTATTTCCAATCCATCGTTAGTCCTCCTTCTTCTCGTAGCGGTACACCTTCTTGACCTCAAGCATTATCTGCGGCAACAAGCCGCCTTCCTTCCACTCGTCCCACAGGACGTACCCGTTCTGGTCACAGAACTCCATGGGGAATGCCAGCTCCTTAATCTCGTAGTCGGTGGAGCCGTTCTCGTCGTGCGAACTGATGATGATCTCCTTGCGAAGCTCGCAGAGAGGTTGTTCCTCAAGTCGGTTAATCAAGTCAAGCCAAGTCATCGTTAGTCCTCCTTCATGACGTAGCTTCTAAAAATGCGTGCCGTGTCATCGTCATCTAATCCCTTGTACATGTAGTCGTATGAAAGCAGGTAGTGTTCCTCTCCCGATACAAACCGAACATCGGCCTCCTCGTACGGGCCGAACGGAGAGCTGCCTGTCGTGGCGCCGATGATGAGGTTGGCCTCGCATCCGGTGAGCGCCAACACGACGCTCAACACGTCGCTCTGATGCATCATGAATGCGACGCGAACAGGAACCTTGCAGTTGCAATACTGCCAGTCATGTGTTGTCATCGTTAGTCCTCGTTATCGTGATGCAGGTTGCTCAGTGCGATTGCGTATACCGCAGCGGAATCCCAATCCTTGCAGGCTATCGCCTCGTTGAGACGTGCGAGGTACACGTTGTGATGCATGTCGCTTACGACGTGCTTTCCGACGTACCTCTCAAGCTCGTCCGCACCGAGCGTGACGTCGAAGCTGTCATCCACCTCATCAGCTTCCGCATCGGTGTAGTCGTCGGCATCGCCAGACGTTATGTAGCTTGCCCATGCGTCGTTCAGCTTCTCGCTGATGAACTTGTCACTACAGATGAGCTCTGATGCGATGTCATTGGCAACCTTCCCGTCAGGCGCCGCTATGGTGTATGAGGCATAGGTGGTGACTCCAAAGGTCAACTCGTACTTAGGCATTTCGTTTCCTTTCTCTCGTCGTGAATGCCCAGCGAGCGAGACGCTCGTCAAAGCGTCCCGCCTCGACGGACAGTCGCTAGAACTCGTAGCTTGGGTCGCTGTCATCCAGAATCTTGAGGTGCATGTCCACGTACTTGCCGTAGATGGTCGCTCCCCATGACAGAAGCACGCTCTCAACGTCCTCGTTGTACTCGCGCTCCTCTTCCAGCAGGTCCTTGTACTCCTGCTTCATCCTCTTACGTGCGTCGTATATCTCGCCGAACACCCCGTAGAGGTAGACGCTTGCCTCTCCGTCGTGACTCTTGCTCAGTCCAAACAGTACGTACATCGTTAGTCCTCCCAATCGGTCATGTCGTAGCAAGCATCTTCCTCTGGTGCGCTCGTTGAGCATCCGCATGATGGGCACTGCCACTCGTTCAGCGACACTCGGTCAAGCATCACGTACTTGTCCTCGAACTGGTCACTGCAATCAGGGCATGCCCAGCGCTGCCTCAGAGTGCTGATGAACTTGCCCTTGCGACGGTTCAGCACGTCACGCATGGCCTTGCGTGCCGCCTCCGCCGCATCGGATGCCATCTCGTTCGTGATCTCGTACAGAAGGTCAGGCGCACCATCTAGGCTGTTGTACGTCTCAAGAAGCTCGTCACCATCGGCCCCTGCGAACACATCAGCGTCAAATTCCTCGTCTGCCATCTCGTTAAGCTCGTCAATGAAGCACATCGTTCTCTCCTTAATGAAAGAGGGCACCACGTGGATGCCCTCGGCTTGCATGTTATGTTGGTTGCTGCTATCGCAGCCCCTTGTCATGCTTCATCAGAATCTCGTTCATCTCGTCCTCGTCCATGTCCTTCCAGTAGCGGTTGCCGTCGCTGTAATCGATGTACGTCGCATCCTCGATGATGCCGTCTATGTCGAAGTCATCCCGATAGTCCCCGAGAAGGGCTTCCAGCACGTCCTCTTGAAACAGTGCCTTTGCCATGTCATCCTCCATTCGATTGGCTTGCCGTCAATCCTATCACCTGTTGTCGTTGATGGTTAGCACGCTTCCTCATCGTCGGGAGCCTTACCACATCCCTCGAACTCCCAATACTTCGTGCGGTATCCCTCGTAGTCGGTATTGAACGAGTCAATGACCCCGTATGAGAAGTCATCGTCATCCCAAGCAAGCTGCCGTGCCTTCTCGACGGCCTCCTCCTCGGTGTCCGCTTCGATTACACGGTCAGTGCTCAGTGTCGTGCTGATGCTCACGTAGAACTTAGCCATCGTTGGCTCCTATCGGTTGTCGTTGATGACATACACACCAGTGAACTCGTACTGGTGCTCAAACTCGCTGTCACACGCCTTGCACCTGTAGTGCAGGTAAACCATGTCCGGCGAGTAGTCGTTGTCCACGTGCTCTATGCTCGTGCTGCCGCAGCATGGGCACTTGTATTCGCTCACGCTCTCGTCACGCTCGCCTAATGGGTTGCGTGCGCTTGTGAAGTCTCCTGTCTTGTTGGTCATTGCTAGTCCTCTCTTTCGATTCCATAGGTAGGCACAAGGTCGTAGTTGCGTAGGGTAAAGAACGCATCCAACGCCTCTCGGCAGTTGTTAAGCTCCTCGTCGCTGACCTTGTCGCACTCGATGATGTGGTTGGGATGGTTGGGCGTTGAGAAGTCGTAACGCTCGATGTGCCGTCCGCTTCTCGTAAGGCAGACGCAAACCCTCTCGCCATTGCGGCGGAAGCAGATGGTGAAGAACGTCTTGACACCGTAGATCTTCTTGTCGGTGTAGTCCTCACGCATGATGTACTCGATTACCATTGCTAGTCCTCCCATACGTCTACAAACTCGATGCCCCAGTTGGATGCATTGAGCTTCGTCATTGCGATTGCGTTGTCCATTACGTGGTTGACAAGCTCGCCATCCTTGGCGCCTGCGCCATCGTTGTATACAAGGATGCTGAGTCCGTAAGTGATTGCGTTGGTGACGTTGTAACAAAGCCAGTTCACAACGTCCTCGGTGCAATACTTCAGGCCCAGAAGGTAGGGCTTCGTCCATTCCTCCATGACGGCCACCTTGTGCAGGTGGTCGATATAGCCGTTGATTAGCGCATCGAGGGGGTCCTTGCCAACCCACTGTCCCACAAGGCCCTCAATCTCCATCTCGCAGACCCAAGGCTCGTACTCCATGTCGGTGCAGCCTACCCATGTGGTAACCGTTCCATCGACTCGGCGATAGACCTTCGTTCCCTCCTTGAGGTCGATGCCCCAGCCGTACTTCTGGTAGCACTCGTTGGCATCCAAGACCTCAAACCCATACTTCTCAAGCATTGCCGTATCCTTTCTTCTTCGGTGTCTTACACGGCAAATGGGCCACTCGTTGCCAAGTGGCCCATCGTGCCGAGTGCTGTATGTCCAACAGCCTAGTAGGTCTTGCGCTCGTAGATAACGGTCTCGTTGTTCACGGTGAACGGGAACATCTTGGGGAACACGTTCTCGCCATCCTTGGCAGACCAAGTGAAGATCACCGAGCAGCGGTAGGTGTCCTTCTCCTTGGTGTCACGTTCCTGCCTAAAGCTCTGGGTCATCGGTCTAGTTGTCATGCTCGTTCTCCTTCTCTTTCGTCATGTGCAGCAGCATGGTCAAGTCTACGCCCTCAATCTCGTGCATGTACCTTGCAAGCTCTGCCACCGTACCTGCATCGTAGCCGTGCGGCGAGAGCTGCCAGCAGTCGGTCGTGTAGACGTCCTCCATTAGCTCGACCAGGCTGTGATAGCCCGTGTAGAGTGCATCGCCGAACTGTATGCCGTCGGTGAGGTCAGGCATGTAGAAGCTCATCAGCAAGCCTACGCAGCCTTCCTCCACCTCGTCATCGTCGTACTCCCTGGCAGTGAATATCCACTCGCCATCCCAGAACACTCCCTCGTCGTTGTACTTGGCCTTGGATGGGTCAAACTTGCGTGGGAACTTGTCATACTTCGCCATCTCTATGCCGCCTTTCTAGGCCGATAACGCTCGGCCTTGTAGGACTCATCAAGGAGCAGCCAAGACTCCATCGTGTCCCAGTCATCGACTGGGAACCACTCGCCCATGTCCTCAAGGTAGACCTTCGTCGGGTATCCGTCCTCGCACCTGATTCGTGCGGACGGTATGCCAAACTTGCTCTGGTACTTGGGAGAGCGGGTGAATATCTCGCCCTCAACAGGCACAATGACGAAGATGTCACCCTCCCTGTGCTCGTTCTTGTTGCTCTTGAGCCTGTAGAACCGTCCGTCCTTGTACAGCACGCTCCTAGCACGCTCGTACAGCGCCTTCTTGCGCCGGCGGGTGCAGAGCTTGAGCTTGTAGGCTCGCTCCATCATCTTGGGGGTGGCCCAAGACTTGAACACCTCGCAGGTGTACCAAGAGTTGAGGAATCGTTCGCCGTTGACTTTGATTGCGTTCCCCGTGCGCTTCTCGGGGTTCATGATAGGGTCGTTCAATCTGAACACAAGATCACACATCGTGTCCTCCTATGCATGGTAGCGAAGCTCGTCTGGTACCTCCGTCTCGTCAACCAGACGCAGCTCGATGGTCCACTTGCCCTTCTTGCTGTGGAATGCATTGTGCGCAGAGACAGACAAGCGCTCGATGTCCTTGCTGTCACTGTTGAAATCGACTGACAGCTGGTCACCGTTCCAGTCGATTGCGATTGCGGTATGCTTCTTCATGGCTCGCTCCTACGCATACCGAAGGTTGAACAGCTCGTCGCGTGCCGTCTTGAACACGATGTGCATGTCCTCGTAGAGCGACGGGCGGATGAGCTCTCGGCTCCATGCATTGGGCTTGCCCGTCTTGTACTCGATGCTCGTGACGCTTATGGCATCGTCACCCAACTGCCTAGCCACGGCCCTTCCAGCGGCCTTGAGGATGCCCTTGCGCGTCTCTGCCTTGGTGTCGAACTCGATGGTCGTGTTGCCGTAGAGCTTCATGACCCACGCCTTGCAATGCTTCACCTTTGCCATCGTCGCTCCTCCTAAGCTGCGTTGTTCATGTTGTGCTCGGCAATCTTGCGTGCAACCTCGACCCGTTGGTCACGGAGTCGCTCAATCATTGCGTCGATGCCGTCAAGGTCACGCTCAAGAACGTCTAGGTCGTTGGTATGTGCGTCCATGAACTCGTCCAGGCTGTCGAACTCGCACTCGTTGAGCCCGCCACAGTTCCATGCGATGCCCTCCACGTCGTTGCCGATGAACCCGCAACAGTCATCGATAGCCTCGCCGAACTTGTCATAGGTCGTGAACATATGGCAGTTGCCGTTCGCCCACTCGTTGTACTCGTCAACCTCGCCAACAAGGCACTCTCGCACGGCGTCACGCACATCCTGCGTGACCTCATCAATCATGCGATACTTCTTAATCTTCTCGTTCGTTGCGAATATCACGCCGGCAATGCCGCTGTCCCACGGATCGCAGAACGGGTTGGCATCTGATGCCTTGTAGCAGACTCCGCTATGGTCATACGCATAGACCAGAAGCGCGACGCCTCGGCATGCGTTGAATTTGCCGACGAACTTGGCGGGGGAGTCGTTGACATCCTCAAGGCCGTACTCGTACGCAAGGCTCTCGATGCTGTCAGGGCGCCCATCGTCGGGCGAGTTGTAGCCGCGCATCCAAGTGTAGAAGGTGCCGAGGTTGTCCCACTCACGTGGGCTTGAGCACCAATCGTCATGCTCGATGTGAACAAGGTTGCCATCGTCGGTCAGGTAGTACTCGTTGTCGCTGATGTACTTCGGAGTGCTCATTTCTTTTTCTCCTTCTCTAATGGAAAGGGCACCCGATTGGATGCCCTTTGACTCGTGTATGTCGGTTGGTCCTAGTCGTTCTCGATGACGTCTTGCACGCACTCCAATGCATCCTGCATCGTCATAAACCATTCGCCAGTCATGAAGCTGTCAAGATCCGTAAGACTGCCGCTCTTGGTCTCGACGCAGGCGCAGAGTGAGTAGCGTATCCCCTCGGTCGTGTTGTGCTGCCTGATGTCGATGTACTCCGCATCTTCGTTTATAACGCGGAAGTCCTCTCCAACTTGCATTGCTGGCTCCTTTCTTCTTCGCCTTTACCAGCAGTGAGGACACTCGCAAGTGCCCTCACTGCCGGTGGCACCCACATGGATGCCACGGCTTGATGCTATCCGAACTCGTGGATGGACTCTAGGACCGCTCCCAGATGCTTGTAGAACGCTCCCTCGCAGAGAATGTCCATCTTCTCGTTAACGTCATAGCTCTCGTCGTAGACGTAGGCCATGAGGTCGCTTATGTCATTGACACTCAGACCGCCGGGCTCGTCCTCGTCGTATGCCTCCGTGAGGTACCCGATGGCAACCTTGCCGTTGTCGGCCCACTCGTACACGTCCCAAGTGTTCACGTCAACATCGGGGTCACCGTCAAAGATGTCGATGATCACATCGTGAATCTCGTGGGCTACCTTCTCACCTTTCGCAGCGTTGAACATCGTTACCTCCTATCGGTTGGCCCAGTAGCCGCTGGACCATATCTTGTCGCGATAGCGCTTCCAGTAGGACTCAAGGCGCTTCTTGTATGCCTCGGTGAGCTTGTCTAGGCACTCGCAATACTCGATTACCTCGGACTCGTCCATGTAGAGACGCATCTCCTGCTTGTAGAAGCCCTGATAGTCCGAGAACTCGTTGAGTGCTTGGAACGTTCCCAGCACACCCTGGTTCTTGCAGTCGTAGATGAAAGGCTTGTCCAGCATCAGGTGCCACAGCTCGATGCGCTCGCCGTAGTGATACAGGATGCTGTTGGGTGCGTCGTAGCGCAGGTTGTAGTCCATCCACACCCGCTTCTTTGAATCCTCGCCGCCGCCCATCGGGTCCGAGTACTCGTCATCGTAGTAGACCGTGCTCTTGATGCTCGGGCGGTCAACCTCGACGGGGATTCCGAAGCTCGTCATGATGTAGTCGCACTTCATGAAGTGCTTGCGCCATCCGTTCTTGGTGAACTGGGCCGTGCTCGACATGTGGCCGTTGATGCCGCCTACCCACAGCTCGTCCTTGGCGTCCCTCACAAAGTCGAAACGCTCGATGAGTGCTGCCTTCTCGGCCTTGCCCATGATGTATGCCATTGTTTCCTCCTTATGCCGCCTTCTCGTCATGCTTGGTGTAGTATCCGTACTTCTCAAGAATCTCGATTGCCGTGTAGGTGTCATCGTCGGGCGTGTCACCCTGCGCCATCAGGTACCCGTTCTCGCAGAGGGTATCGTCTGTGCTACGGGCCAATGCCTCGTAGTCGAAGTAGTCCGTGTAACCGCGCTCTTCCAGGATGTTCGCCAAGTCGGGGTCGTATGCGTTGAGGGTTGTGCGTCCGTACTTCTCATCGACGCTCATCCAGTCGCAGTCGTAGTCGTACTGGTAGTAGCTGATGTCGTCGGCATTGATGAGGATGTTCGCCGCTTGCAGGGGATAGACGCTCGCCTCATGCTCGATGTATGCCTCGGTGGCCTCAATCTGGCAGTCGGTTGCGCTCTCGAAAGCCGCTGCAAGTGCGTTGATTTCGTCAATGCCCATGTACTCGCTCAGCTGCACGCCCTCAAGGTCGCACTCGTAGTCAAAGCAGCCAACTTCCTCGTTGAACGGGTTCACCTTGCAAGCCTTGTTGATTCCCTCCCAAAGCTCGTCGTGATCCATCGGCAGGCTGAACCAGTCACCCTCAAGGTAGCCGGCGTTGTAGTGCCCGTAGCTTCCAACCAAGATGCGGACAGGCTTGGACTCGTCGTAGCTCATGATGTTCTCCTTCTTCTTCGTATGCTGATGCCCAGATGGCATCGGTTGACGTCACCAATGGCGCCCATCGTTGCTATCTGCGCTCGCGGCTGGGGAGGTTCTACGGACTGCCCCGCGTGGACCTACACGCTTCCTGCTCTGCATCTACCGCTCGCTATGTGGACTCGTACCTATGTCATCCGTCCCCCAATCGTTAGCAATTACTAGTGATTATGCGGGGAAACACTAACAATCGCTAACGATAGGGGAACGGATTCACATAGACTTCACTAGTAATAGCTAGTGGCTAGCTCGTTAAGGCCCTTGTAGAAGATGGCCTCCATCAGTCGGCACCACGGCACGCCATCCTTGCGGGTGTAGATTCTCGTATTGTGGGACTCGGTCCAGTCCAAGTGCAGCGACTTGAAGTCGTAGTCCTCGCCATGCTCGTCCTTGAGTGCCCGCACAATCTCGGCGTTGCGCCGATGCTCGGCAAGGATGATCCGAATCTCCTTCAACGTGGCCTTGTAGTCACGTGGTATCGCATGGGCCACACGACGAACGATGCCATCCTCGCAACGCTCAAGGCGGGTGTCAACATAGGGCTCGTTGACATAGTCACGGGCGATTCTCGCCGCCTCTTCCAGGGTGTACTTGTACCTCATGGCTACTCTCCAATCGTGGCGACAATCTCGCCGCCTATCTCCTTGGCATATCTCTCAAAGTCGGGCTTCTCGTGCCACTCCTTGAAGGGCAGGTAGTGCCAGATGTTGCCCATCTCGTCGCACCCAAAGACCATCGTCTCGGGGTACTTCACGACTGGGGGCTTGGGGTTGATGAAGCTCATCAGCCCATAGTTGAATGTGCGGGTTGCTCGGTTGCGCCTGACGGTAACAGGCTCGTCAAGACGGACTAGCAGCATCGTGTCCTTCATCGTTACCTCCCTAGTAGAACACCGAATAATGGCCCCAGTCGTAGATTGCGTGCCATACCTCGGCATCGCCAGCGAGCATCAGAAGCGCGTTGTACACCCCGAATGCTCGGTCGTTCCAGAACTCGCAGGTCATGGTTGCGAGGTTGTTCAAATCGTCACCGTCGTACTCGATGCCTAACGCCCCGCAGAGCTTCGCTGTCCATGCGGTCACCATTGACTCGCAGATGTCTTGCAACAGGACCTCATAGCCCTTGGCTCGCGCCCACTCGATAGCCACGTCTGCCAGGGGGTCCCATTCTTCGGGCTTGTAATACATCGCTAGACCTCCAAAGACTCAAGATGCTCGCTCAACTTGTCGCAAGTTGGCAACGAATCCAAGAATGCATTCGTAAAGTGCACCAGCGGATAGGTGGTGAACCCCGAACGCTCGCTGCCCATCAGAGTCGCATCGCCCCTAGCGATGAGCGTGTCGTACAGGTCCTTGCAATAGGTCGTGTCGATGCACGCCATGTTCGGGGGAGGATAG
>Ga0247611_10010852_pt1 | contig 10626 bp, 7 predicted proteins | sample 177DNAGHGhighgp2_FD_192422 | JGI IMG/M metagenome (GOLD analysis project Ga0247611, IMG submission 192422) | Sheep rumen microbial communities from Palmerston North, Manawatu-Wanganui, New Zealand - 1770 DNA GHGhigh gp2 | ecosystem: Host-associated > Mammals > Digestive system > Stomach > Rumen ... | reverse complement strand
ACCGCAGCCGGTTCAGCCGGAACCCGCACAGCCTGCACCTGCAGCGCCAATAGCAGAACCTCAGCCAGCTCCTGCACAGCCTGTAGTTGCTCAGCCTGTAGCTGCACAGCCTGTAGCTCAGCCTGTAGCTCAGCCGCAGCCTGTACCTGCAGCACCTCAGCCTCAGTATCAGGCTCAGCCCCAGCCTTCACCGGTGATCATTAACTATACTCAGCCGGAGAAGACAGACGGATGTGCTGTAGCAGGTTTTATCGTTTCACTTGTATCAATACTCTGCTGTGGTTTTACGAGCCTTATCAGTTTGATCCTGTCGATCATCGGTATCGTAAGATCAAATAAGCCGGGACGCAAGGGTAAGGGTCTTGCAGTAGCAGGTCTTATCATTTCCATCATCCTGCTCCTTGGCAGCTTGGCATGGTTTATTTCAACTGTTGTTATTGGCGGCATGTCTTGGAATGAGATACTCAAGGAAGCCGGAGTCGAAGACATTTATGATACTGACAGCAGCAGTCGTAGAAAGCACGATGACGACGACGATGATGACGATGACGACGATTATGACGACGAAGACGATGTTGACGACATCGACGATGATGACGACATCGATGACGATGATGATATCGACGATGATGATGACGATGACGAGGGCGGCAGCCGTCCTGCAGGCGCTCTGACTTCATTGGGTGACAGCGTCAACGGTACTATCGATCTGACAGCATCAGGCACATGGATGCCCTGGACAGAAGCTAACGGCGGATGGCCCGCAGAGGTTATCGCGGATGATCAGGCTTTCAATTCAGATACAGGTTCCATTATCACAATGCTGACATATGATATTGAAGGCGATCCCGAGACTATGGCTCAGATCGCTTTGCAGAACATGGATAACAACAACTGCACCGGAGTTACCGGAGCACGTGTTCAGATCGGCGGATATGATGCTGTTCAGGCATATGGTATCTATCCTGATCAAACCATCTTCGTATGCTGGTATTTCAGAGGTGATGACGGATATCTTCACTATATCGCTGTTGAGTTCACAGAATCAGATTATGCAGCATTCCAGATGTGCGAGGATACTTATCACTTAGACAGATAAGATACAGAACAGGAGGATTATATGTTTATCAGTAATGACATCACATATGTAGGAGTAAATGACCATAAGATAGATCTTTTTGAAGGGCAGTATGTGGTGCCTAACGGTATGGCATATAATTCATACGTGATCCTCGATGAGAAAATCGCGGTAATGGATACGGTTGACAGGAATTTTACTCATGAATGGCTTGATAATCTCGACCGCGCCCTTAACGGACGCAAGCCTGATTATCTTGTCGTTCAGCACATGGAACCTGATCATTCCGCAAATATAGAGAACTTCATGCGCAATTTCCCTGACGCAACGATTGTGTCTTCCGCTAAGGCATTCACCATGATGAAGAACTTTTTCGGAACGGAATATGAGGACCGCAGGATCGTTGTGGGCGAGGGAGACACGCTGTCTCTCGGTTCACATACACTGTCCTTTGTTGCGGCACCTATGGTCCATTGGCCTGAAGTTATCATGACATATGACAGCAAGGACAAAGTGCTTTTCTCTGCTGACGGATTCGGCAAGTTCGGAGCACTTGACGTGGAAGAGGACTGGGCATGCGAAGCGCGCCGTTACTACATCGGTATAGTCGGCAAGTACGGCGCCCAGGTTCAGTCAGTCCTGAAGAAGGCAGCCAACCTCGATATTGCAATCATCTGTCCTCTTCACGGTCCGGTCCTTACAGAGAACCTGTCATATTATCTCAAGCTTTATGATATATGGTCATCATACGGCGTTGAGACAGAAGGCATTGCCGTCTTCTATACATCAGTCTACGGACATACCAAGGCTGCAGTAGAGCTCCTTGCTGAGAAGCTGAAGAGCAATGGCTGCCCAAAGGTTGTCGTAAACGATCTGGCAAGGGAAGACATGGCAGAGTGCGTCGAGGATGCTTTCAGGTACGGCCGTATCGTTCTTGCAACCACAACATATAATGCTGATATCTTCCCGTTTATGAGACAGTTTATCGAACATCTCACAGAGAGAGGATTCCAGAATAAGACTGTTGCAATGATCGAGAACGGTTCATGGGCACCCCAGGCTATCCGCACCATGAAGGCGATGCTGGAGAAGTCCAAAAACATCACTTACACAGAGAATAATGTTAAGATCATGTCTGCTCTTAATGACGATTCCAAGGCACAGATCGATGCTCTGGCCAAGGAACTCTGTCAGGATTATCTGGCACAGAAGGAAGACACTGCCAATAAGAATGATCTTACAGCTCTGTTCAATATCGGTTACGGTCTTTATGTTGTCACATCCAATGACGGCAAGAAGGATAACGGTCTTATCGTAAATACGGTTACGCAGGTTACGAATACCCCTAACCGTATCGCCGTAACGATCAATAAGCAGAATTATTCACATCACGTTATTAGCCAGACAGGTGTAATGAATGTTAACTGTCTGTCTGTTGAAGCGCCGTTCAAGGTTTTCGAGAACTTCGGATTCCAGAGCGGACGCAGCGTTGATAAGTTTGCAGAATGTGAGAACATCCTCCGTTCCGACAACGGACTGGTATTCCTTCCGAAGTACATCAACTCCTTTATGTCTTTGAAGGTTGAAGACTATGTAGATCTCGATACACACGGCATGTTCATCTGTTCCGTTACGGAAGCACGTGTGCTGTCTGATAAGGAGACAATGACTTATACCTATTACCAGAAAAACGTAAAGCCTAAGCCTCAGACAGAGGGCAAGAAAGGATGGGTCTGCAAAGTCTGCGGATATGTTTATGAGGGTGAAGAACTACCCGACGATATCGTCTGTCCGCTCTGCAAGCATGGTGCAGCCGATTTTGAACCCATAACCTGATGGATAAAGAATGAATAAGAATAATAAACTGATAACTATTCTTTTGAGTACTGCCGTTTTTATTATGTTAACGGCAGTATTTACGCGTACCTTTATACGTGCCGGTTCAGTTTATTATTACTACTTCAAAATTGACGGGGATCTGCGCGATGTCATTGTAAATATTGAAGATGAGAACGTTGTAAAATACACGGGAAGATCAGATGTACGTTCACGTGAGATGCTCGTGTTCGAGGCTCAGTCTCCCGGTGAGACGGATATCAGTATCTATGTGACAACGGAGGAAAACCCCGATGAGTTGTTTCCTTTGTCATCCGCGCCGCTTCATCTGACTGTTACTAAATACAATTTCATTTATACCGATTCATTCGGGTTCTCGACATTCGGAGTTATCGCACGATACTTTTGCGAGATCTTCTTTGTTGCTGCGGTCTTATTCCTGTTTTTTTATCAACGCAAGTACAATGAGAGTCCTTATTCACACAAGGCAATTCTTTATCAGGGACTCGGACTGTTCTGCCTGCTTACGTCTATAATGTTCTTATATTTTATAGGGTCGAGCTCATTGAATCCCGAGAACTATGATGCAACATCTCTGTTCATGTTTGTAAGTTCAATGCATTCGATCCTGATATTGTATACCATGCCGTTCATTGTGCTCTTTGCCCTGTTCATGATGATCAGCAACATATCGCTTATAAGGCACGAGGGATACAGGATCTCTAATCTGCTGGGATTCCTTATCAGTTTTATGCTCGGAGCCGGAGCCATCGGATGTTTTGTGATAGATAATCTTATCCAGGTCGGCATTGGTGAACGTGTATCTGAGATCATTCCCGCAACAACTGTTGTATTCATCAATTCTGCATTTCTTTATTTTGAATGCTACCTGATCGCGACATTCTACAACATGTTCAAAACGGTGCATAAAAAGCCTGAATACGATGCAGATTATATAATCATATTGGGGTGTCAGATACGCAAGGACGGAACACTTAAACCTCTTCTCCGAGGACGTGTCGATGAGGCTGTAAAGTTCTACCGTGATCAGGCAAAAGCAAATGACAAGAGAGCGGTATTCATTCCGTCCGGAGGACAGGGCAGCGATGAGATAATGTCAGAAGGGGAAGCCATGGCAAACTATCTGAGAGAGCAGGGGATCCCTGATGCGTATATCATGCCCGAGACTAAGTCATGTACGACTTACGAGAATATGATGTTTTCCAAGGAACTCATTGAGAAGGATGCCGGCTCACGCCCCGTAAAGACAGTCTTTGCCACAACGAATTATCATGTGTTCAGGGCGGGTGTCTTCTCTCTTCAGGCAGGACTTAAAGCGACGGGGATCGGCGCAAAGACGAAGTGGTATTTCTGGCCTAATGCCATGATAAGAGAACTCGTTGCTCTTTTAACTTCAAGTTATAAACTTCAGATCATTGCAGTCATTCTGCTGCTCATCGAATCTTTTGCCATAGCTAATATAGGTCTTGTATTAAGATTCCTCATTACTTAATGTGATCTACTGTTGACAAGAGTAATTTGGCGGTTTAAAATGACACCGTGTCATTTATAAGATGCGGCGGAGGTTTATATGCCCAGAGTCAGTGAAGAATACTATGAGAATAAGCGCAGAGAGATAGTCGAAGCTGCCTACCGCGTTTGCTGCCGCAAGCCGATATCGTCTGTGGAGATGAAGGACATCATTGCCGAGACGGGTTTCTCCCACGGCGTAATCTACAGATATTACAAGGATCTGGATGAAGTGCTGAAGGATCTTGTCATAACGATAAATTCCAACAACAAGGTGGATGACAGGATCGATGCGATAATGGCCAGAGCAGACATCAGCGATTGGGAGAGAACGGTCTACGAGATATGTGACATGCTCGCCGATTATATGGAGGGTGTCGGAACGGATCTTCTTAAGGTTTGCATATATAGTGACATGCTTGCAATGACTGATCCGGAACGTGCGATGAACATCGCAAAAAGGATCGGAAAAGACGAGCAGAGTCCGCTGCTTTATGCGGCAGGAATTACAACTGAATTCTTCAATGAAGTCATAAAGAAGAACAAACTCAAACCCGTATCTTCTGTGGATGAGATAGTACAGTTCTTTATCGTAAACTATCACGGGATCCAGTCCGGATACGTATTGACCGAGTGTTTTCCGGTGGAACATGTTGAAGGAAAATACAGACCGCATGACATGTTCAGAAACCTTGCGACATCGGTGGTGCTGATGCTTGGCGGAAAGGCGAAGAAATGATCTTTCACACATTCGGAAACAAAGACAATAAAGCGGTAATGCTGATACACGGCATGCTTACTCCATGGCAGATCTGGAACAGGGCAACAGAGCATTTTGCATCTGAATACTATGTTGTTGTTCCTGAACTTGATGCACATACGGAAGGTGAGATAAGCACATTCAATTCTTTTGAAGAAGAGGCACAGAGGATCGGTGATTACATCAGGAATGAACTTGACGGGAAAGTATTTCTCCTCGCAGGTCTGTCGATGGGCGGAAGGATAGCAGCAACTGTTGCATCCGGCCGTGATATAAAGATTGATAATCTTGTAATCGACGGCGCACCTCTTCTTAAGGTCAACGGCCTGATGAAGACCATAATGAAGAAAAATTACATCAGCATAATCGGAAAATCCAGGGCACGCGATCCCAAGGTCAGGAAGAGCTTCACAAAGGATTTTCTCCCCGGAGAATTCTGGGACGATTATCTGAAGATCGCAGACAATATGGAAGATATATCCATCACGAATATTATCGACGGAGTTTTTACTGATTTTGATTTTATTAAGTATCCCGAAGACATGAGGATCCTGTTCATGCACGGCACGAAAGGGAACGAATCCGTGGCACGCAAAGGTGCATTAAAAATGAAGGATCATAATCCTCATATGGAGATAAGATGTTTTGATGGGTTTGCACATGCGGAACTGGCATGCTTTAAGCCTGACAAGTGGATAGAGGAAGTTGAGGGATTCGTAACATGATCGACTACATAAGAGAGAATCTCAGCTATTATCCGATGTATTACAGGATGTTCAGGGTGAAGAGGGAATTTGTTCCTGAGAGAGTTGATTTCGGTGAGGATAAGAACCAGTATTTTCTGTATTATGAACCTGCAAATGTGATAAGCGATAAAGTGGTGATATGGATACACGGCGGAGGCTGGAATGCGGGCAATCCGCAGTTCTTTGACTTCGTTGGACAATATATGGCAAAGAGCGGTTACAGGTTTGTATCAATAGGTTACCGTCTGTCTCCTAAGAACAGATGGCCTGCACAGATAATTGATGTTTGCACCGGATATAACAAGGCAATCGAATACCTGAACGGCAAAGGGATAGACACATCGAAAGTAATAGTTTCCGGACCCTCTGCCGGTGCGCATCTGTCATCTATCCTGTGCTTCAGCAAAGAGGTGCAGGAGGAGTATGGAGTCGATGTCAGCAATGTCATCGGATACGTTGGATTCGGAGGACCGTACTGCTTTAGAAAGAGCCAGACCATGACGGTGAATATGCTGACGGGGATGCTTTTCGCGAAGGGGTATGACAGGTCACGCGGCGAACCGCTTTCGCTTTTCTCAGGCAATAACATTCCGATGCTGCTGATACAGAGCAGGCACGATTCGATCGTGGAGTTTGAGTGTGCGGAGGAACTGGCTGACAAGGCAAGAGCTCTGGGCAACAAGTGCGAGATATATGAGGTGGAAGATAAGAAGAATACGCACTCATGGTATACTGCCGGATGCTTTCTGTTGAGCCGCGAAGAGAATAAGACATTGAATAAGTTCATGACGTGGATAGAAGAGATATAGGTGATGTTGACATCTTTATCTTATCAGCGCTTTCGAGATAATCTGTGAGACTGCAAGGTCTATAGCGATGTCGCCAACGGACATCTGGTTATAACTCTGTAAGATCGTCATGATGGATTTAGATTACTGATAGACGGACAATAATACCTATTGACATAGTAGGTAAATGATGATAGAGTTATCGCATTATTATCGGGAGGTATTACATTATGCGTTGTATGTGCTGTATGTGTTGCTGTTTTATTCTCCCGAACAAGACCGGCGGAGTCTGACCGCCTGATGGCATTAATTCAAGGTATTGTCGGGAGTTCTTTGGAGCCCCCGTTTTTTTAGGAAAGGATAATCAAATGAGTATAGTAAATGATATTACCGAATTTATACGTAAAGGTGAGACTGACAGTGAAGCGCTCGGACTTGAGATCGAGCATTTTGTGGTTGATAAAGACGGTGTTCAGATTGGCTTCCATGAGGTATCTTCACTTATTGAACAAATGGCAGATCTCCTGAAGGCGGAGATAATTAAAATGGATGGTTTTCCCGTCGGGTATATCACTGATGAGTATTCTATAACACTTGAGCCAGCATGCCAGTTTGAGATCAGCATCAATCCGTTCTCTGATATCTCAAGAATAAAGGAAATATATGATGAATTTACCGGTCTCTGGACACCGGTCCTTGCGGCGAGAGGATATCACATAGAGACTAAGGGAAATCTTCCGTCAGTTGAGAAAGGTATCGTAGACCCGGATGAGATCACACTGTCGCCGAAGAAAAGATATAAATACATGGATGAGTATTTCAGAAATACAGGCAAGTACGGCAAATATATGATGAGGGCATCTGCTTCGACACAGGTGTCGGTAGATTTCAGGTCAGAAGAAGATATGATCCGTAAGCTCCTTGTACTTCAGAAGATTTCTCCTATCCTTATGATGGGAATGGAAAACAAGTCATGCCCTGATTCCACACTCAAAGATAATCCGGGTAAGCCACATCTGTTCAGGATTCAGGAGTGGGATGATCTGGATGATGACAGAACGGGTTTCTACCCGAGATCATTTGAAGAAGATTTCGGCTATAAAACGGTATCTGAAGTGATTTATCATACACCTTTAATATTGCTGACTGACAGAGGCGAGACCACCGGGGTCGGATCACAAACAGCAGAAGACCTTGTAATCAGTGGAGTGATACCGGAGGACAGTCTTGATGATGTCCATAAAGAAAAACTCATAGAACATTTTATCTCAATGGGATTTTTCCATTTCAGAGTAAAGAAGTATATTGAGATCCGTGTGGCTGACAGTGTACCGATCGACCGTGCATTGGGGTATGTATCTCTCATTAAGGGACTGGTATACTCTGATGAGAATCTTGGAAGACTGGAAAAGCTTCTTGCTGACGTGGAAACTGCCGAACAGGTTCAGGAAGCTGTCGATGCGGTCGAGACTGAAGGATTCGACGCCAGGATCTACGGAGATGTGGCAGTATCGGAATGGGGTGAACGCCTGGTTGAACTGGCGTTGAGCAAACTGTCAGGAACTGATAAGGAGTATTTGGAGAGTGTGCGAGCTTTTTGGAATAACGGCTGACAGCAAGATACATATAAATGAGTATTTAACCGTTTTCTTCGGACACAGTGTGGAACACCGGCACGGCTGGGGCACAGCATTGCTCGATGACAATGCTGTAGCTGTTGAGAAGGAACCTGTTCGTGCCGTTGACAGTAAGTATCTGAAGAACAGACTTACAGGTGACATCTGGACATCCAGATTTATGGCACATATACGCAAAGCAACGATCGGCGATGTCAGTTTTAACAACACACATCCTTTTGTTAAGGCAGATTTTTCCGGAAATAAATGGGTACTGGTTCACAACGGAACGATATTTGAATCTCCGGAACTCAGCAAATATCAATACATTCAGGAAGGTTCAACTGACAGTGAGAGGATCCTGCTTTATATTGTTGACAGGTTCAACGGTTTGGGTTCGGACGCAAATGACAGTGACAGGTTTAAGCTGATCGATGAGATAGTACACATCCTCACGCCGGGCAACAAAGTCAATTTTCTGCTGTATGACGGATCTTATTTTTATATTCACAAAAACGAACCCGGAACACTTTACCGGAAAGAAAAGGATGGTGCAGTGTTTTTCTCAACCCACCCGCTGTGTGATTCAGGATGGGAGGAAGTAGATAAGAATACATTATTGGTCTACCGTGACGGAAAACTGGAATATAAGGGAACACGTCATGAAAATACTTATCACCATGACGAATCTAAAATGCGTCTTATCTACATGGATCATGCGATGTTGTAAATAACTTTCAGTAAAAGACAATACCCCCCTGAAGCATTCCGCTTCAGGAGGGTATTTTTATTTAATGCAATACGGGTTTATTCTACGTCCGCCAATGCTGCGAAGTTCTCTTCACCTGTTCTTATCTTAACGACTCTGTCTACGTTATATACGAAGATCTTGCCGTCGCCGATATGTCCTGTGTAAAGTGCCTTCTTAGCTGCATCGATTACCTTGTCTACAGGTATTGTTGATACGACAACTTCTACCTTTACCTTAGGAAGCAAAGTGGTATCGACTTCGACGCCTCTGTACTTCTCGCCGGCGCCCTTCTGTACGCCGCAGCCCATGCACTGTATCATCGTAATACCGGTTACACCGATATCGTTCATTGCCTTCTTCAGCGTATCGAAGCGTGACAGCTTAGCGATGATAACAACTTTATGGATACCTGTATCGTAGTTGGGTACAACTGTGTTGACTACAGGTACTGCTGCATCCTTCAATGTCTCAGATGCTTTCTCGAACTCAGCAACACCAAGATCTGTGTTCTCGTTTACTGCCATCATGTTGTCTGTTGTATCCATGATGGAGAAGCCTGAGTAAGCAGATACGAGGCCGTGCTCTGTGATGTCGAGACCTGTGATCTCTTCTTCCTCTGAAGCTCTCAGACCGATGATAGCCTTGATAGCAAAGAATGTGATCGTGATGGTAACTGCTGTCCATGCTGCTGTAGCACCCATACCGATCAGCTGTATTCCGAGGAGCTTGAATCCGCCGCCATAGAAGAGACCTGTCATTACGTTTCCTGCGGAATCTGCAACTGAGTAGCCGGGAACAGAATCTGTAGAGAAGAGACCTACTGCGATCGTACCCCAGATACCGTTCATCATGTGAACTGCTACTGCACCGACGGGGTCATCAACATGGAGAACATAATCGAGGAACCATACGCCGAATACAACGAGGAGACCTGACACGATACCGATGATCGCTGAACCCAATGCATCTGTTGTATCACAGGGAGCTGTGATGGCAACGAGACCTGCAAGTGATGCGTTGAGACACATGGATACATCAGGCTTACCATACTTGATCCATGTGAAGATCATACATGTTACTGTTGCAAGTGCAGGTGCGATAGTTGTTGTTACAAAGATTGTTCCGAGCTGTTCGAGTGATGTTGCGGCTGCACCGTTAAATCCATACCATCCGAGCCAGAGGATGAATACACCCAGAGCGCCGATGGGGAGATTGTGACCGGGGAAAGCATTGATCTTTGTTACTTTACCGTTCTTGTCCTTGACGAACTTACCGATACGGGGTCCTAAGATAGCTGCACCGATCAGGGCTGAGATACCGCCTACCATATGGATACAGTTGGATCCTGCAAAATCGTGAAATCCCATCTGGGCAAGCCAGCCGCCGCCCCATGTCCAGTGTGCTTCGATAGGGTATATAACTGCTGAGATAACACCGGAATATACGCAGTATGAGAGGAACTTTGTTCTCTCTGCCATAGCGCCCGATACGATCGTTGCAGTTGTTGCACAGAATACGAGG
>Ga0247611_10010851_pt1 | contig 10626 bp, 17 predicted proteins | sample 177DNAGHGhighgp2_FD_192422 | JGI IMG/M metagenome (GOLD analysis project Ga0247611, IMG submission 192422) | Sheep rumen microbial communities from Palmerston North, Manawatu-Wanganui, New Zealand - 1770 DNA GHGhigh gp2 | ecosystem: Host-associated > Mammals > Digestive system > Stomach > Rumen... | reverse complement strand
AGTTATGCATGTCAGAGCCGTCAACAGCAATGGGCTTGAGCTGGCCTTTAGTAACACCCTTAATGATGAGATACTTGAACAGAAGGAACTCGTCATAGTTGGCGGCAGTATAGACAGCATCAACAATGTAAGAAATGAGATTAGTAACACCCTCTGCGTTAAGAAAAGCCTGCTTGAGCTTTTCCATACTGATAGAAACAGGGTAAATAACCTGCCAGTTCATAGCATGGAAAGCAGACTTCACATTAGGCTTATACTGCTTGAACTCACGGGCTTCTGCCTTTTCCTGAGAGAACGTGAAAGCCTTAGTGATACCAACGAAAATATCTTCGATAGTCTCACCATAGTCAATCATGCCCTTCTTAAGTCTTTCATAAGGGTTATTGAAAGTAGCAGACTGAACACGAACAGCGGCGATACGGTTTACCAGAGCATTGATAAACTCATTCGCCATTGCGGGAGTACCATAGAGCACTTCACCAACGCGAGGAATATCAACCTCGGTCTGTACTTCGGGAATCTGATTCTGGTAAGCAAGAGACGCATTTTCACGAATAACGTTAAGAATATCAATAGTAGACGCATTGAGCGTAGTAGCGGCAATTCTATGAGCCATTATTTATTCACTCCTTCTTAAATAAATCTTCATACTTTCTGGGCTTTTTGGGTTCACCATCATCCCCATCATCTGAGGGGTCTTCCCTTTTACCCATGAAAGCATCACGGTATTTTTTTCTCCATGACTTATCAAGTTCATCTTTTTCTTTCCTGAGCGCCGCAATGGTGTCAGCACCATTATCGGCAAAGGTGTCCTTCATGTCGGTCATGAAGTTCAGTACATTATCATCAGTATTGTCCTCACCAATGATAGCACTGAATTGACTCATTAGTTCTTCCTGTGTTCTTACCATTGTTACAATCTCCTTTTCCAGTATGGTTTTAAGTATAATGTAAAATTAAACGTTCCAGAATTTACAGGCATAGGGCCAGGCGGGTTAGTCATGAGATAATCATACCAAGTTCTTGCATTTGCTTGACGGGCTTCTTCTCCATCAATACCGCGTTCATAGTTCTTGAAGAATGTAAGAGCAAGCGTCTCAGGTTCAGCCCTTGAGTGAGTAAATTCCTCAAAGGATAGCGGATATGATTGCGTTGTTATCCATTGATAACCTTCACCCATTTCAAGCTCAAAAAGAAGTCTACCAAGTTGTTTGTCATAGTTGGTTCTCCAATCTGAGCCAGCCCAGTTAGCATATTTCCACCATGGTGTCCATTGCACAAGACCAAAGCCGATATTGCTTTCATCATAACTTTCAATGGTTCTTCCAAGTTCCCATTGTGCGGGGTTAAGATATGACTCAGCTTGCATATTTCCAACAACAGCGGCTATAGCATTGTATGTCCAACCTTGTCTGTTGAGATATGATGCAATAATTCTGACGTTCTGTGCTCTTTGTTCCTGAGTCCAGTTTTGAGCTTGATTACCATTTGTCCAAACAGCAAGCCAGTCAGCCATCAGAATCACCACTAACAAAGGTAAGTTGAATTGAGTTATACTTATTTAGGTCTACTGTTATTTCAAGCGTTTCAGTGCCATGAATTTCAATAGGAACAAGTCCATGTTCTTTATCGTATTCCTCGGCACGTTTCAAGATTTCGTCAATGGGAAGTTCATCAGCAATGGCGTTAACGATAGACATTACTTTGTCATAATCGTAGCCAGCTTCAATAAGCCTTTTCTTGCACTCAAGATTTTCTCCCCATTTACCTTGAAAAATTTCTTTTGCTATTTCCTGATTTGTTTTCATGAATATCCTCCTTTGTCTTTCATAGGAGAACTGGAAAAGTTCATTCAGAATCCTGCATATCTTTCTCATGTTTTCCAGTAATATCAGGCTCAATTTTCGGGAGTTTTTCATCGGCAAAGACTTTACTGAGAGCTTCGCGCAAATTAGGGTTCATTGCGCAAATATTCTCAATAACACTTGCCGTTTCCATTAGTACGATGTAAGTAGCAATAGCTCCAGCAAAAGGCACGTCAATTTTTAATCCAATCATCGGCAAAGTGTATTGACACATATAGCCAAACAGTTCCGCGAGGATTTCACCAATCTTTCTAAGAAGACCAGTACGCATTATTGAACTATTAAGAGTTGCAGTAATGTAAGCCTTTAGCCAGCCAGTGAGAACATCGAACGCAATGAAAGCAATGGTTACAAGCAAGGGTATAACGTTCAAAATCATATCCTCCTTTCCATCGTATTCCCTATTAAAAAGTATATCATACTTGACATAAAAAGTCAAGAATGATATAATATAGTATAAAATAGTTTTGGAGATGATCTTATGCCTAAATACTACGATGGAACTAAACTGCTGTCAATGAAAGATCTTGACGGTAATACACCTGAGATATTCATGGTAACGTCAAACAGGACAGCGGGAAAGACTACTTATTTTAATAGACTTGTATTCAATAGGTGGTTAAAGAACAAGTCAAAGTTCATGCTTGTTGATAGATTCAAGGATGAAATGGACGGTATCGCAGAAAGATACTGGAAGGATATTAACGGTTTGTTTTTCCCTGAGTGGGAAGTATTCAGCAAGAAACAGGCTTCTGGAGCTTATCATGAATTGTTTGCAAGAAAACTCGGTGAAGAAGTTGCTGAGAGTTGCGGCTATGCTGTTGCGCTGAATAGCGCTGATAAACTTAAAAAACTGAGCCACTTCTTTAGTGATACAGACTGTATGCTCTTTGATGAATTTCAGAGCGAGACTAACCATTACTGCCCTAATGAAGTAAGCAAATTTCAGTCGCTTCATAAAACAGTTGCACGTGGACAAGGCAAGCAGAGAAGGTATGTACCTGTTTACATGTGCGCTAACCCTGTTACAATTCTAAATCCATATTATGTTAATATGAATATCTCAAGCAGACTTAACAGCAAAGTACGATTCTTAAGAGGGCATGGATTTGTGCTTGAACAGGGGTACAATGAAGACGCCGCTAATGCTCAGAAAGAGGGCGGATTTGATGCCGCCTTTAGCGGGAGTAATTATCAACTATATTCAGCGGAAGGAACTTACTTAAATGACTCAACTGCTTTCATTGAAAAGCCTAATGGTAAGGGACGTTATCTTACTACCATTCGATATGAAGGTTGTGATTATGGTGTTAGGTCTTTTGATCATGACGGTATTGTCTATTGTGATAACAGACCGGATAACAATTTCCCGACCAGAATTGCAGTTACCACTGACGATCATAACATTAATTATGTTATGCTTAGGAACAACGATTTGTTCATATCTAATATGAGATATTTCTTTGAAAGAGGATGTTTCCGATTTAAGGACATGAAATGTAAGGAAGCCGTGTTAAAGCTACTTTCTTATTAATGGTATCTGCATCTGTTTTCTATGATTGAGAATACGGGAGGACACAGTTGGAATACACTGCCCGTTCAGTCTTGTCGGTGTTGTCAACCGCTTTCATAGTACAGATGTTACAGATATAAAGAGCCTTACCAGTAATGGTAAGGCTCTCTTGTTATTCTATCTCTTTAATGGTGTAATTTCGATAGATTCAATACCAGTTTCGTCTATAATTAAGCAACCATTTGTTGCATGGAAAATGGTCAAGCATTTAGGGTGCGTAATGCCAAAATCAAAAGCAATTACATCACGCTCAAATCTGTCACCATTCCATATCATAGAAATGTGATAAAGATTAGATGGAATCATTGCGCTCCCTCCAATGCTGTTTTCTTGCCAAACGTGAGCGAATATCCTGCGGCTTTTTGTGCTTGCCTTTGAAGGGGTCAGATACTACCGCATAACGGTCAGACATACGGAAGGTGAAAGTTACATCAGATTTGCGATAAGAGCCATTAACCATTTGCTGGGCCATTTTGTATATCCTCCTTAATTATTTCTGCATGTGTATGTAGCCAGTAGTGCCAGCATTTGTAACAATCCAATTCAATGTTATCTTTTCTGCATCTAATAGGACGTATTTCGTTATCTACTATTTTAATTGGACAACCCTGTTCAAGTATTTTTGCTAAATTGCGTTCACCCTTCTTTGTTAGCTGGATTTTTATTCCAAGCTGTTTCATTTGTATTGGTGTAGGTAATGACATTAGCACCCCTCAATATATGTCGCGGCTTCATCAGCAACATGAAGTAGCCATGCAAGTTTATTGTTACTGTACACTTCACCCGGGTTACTGTACTGAGACTTGTCCCATGCGCCCATGTGATGAAGGATAGCGGCAAACTCTGTTTCGGTGAGCTTCATGAACTGCATGACACGGTAACAAGAGCAAGCACCATGAGATGCAAGAGTTGTAGAGCATTTTGCACGATATTCTTCTACCTGTTCCCAAATACCAGTATCAGGGTTTTTGACGTTACGGAGATAAGGCTCATAGAAGTTTACTTTGCATAGGTCATGGAATAAACAGACGATAGCAGATTCTTCTAAAAGGGTGGTATTTGAAGCATCATAACCATAACGTGGGGCAATGTTCCAGAACTGCTGATAAACATTTAATGAGTGCTCAACAAGTGCTCCCTTATATGAACCGTGATAACGACCAGAACAAGGTGCGTCATAGAAGTCAGTAGTAGCAAGCCAGTCAAGTAATTCTTTGATACCGGGACGGTGAATAGCTGTAAGCGCTTCTGTCTCGAAGATGAATTTATTGTTGTCAATCATTTGAAAGCTCCATTCATTAAAAGAATAATAAAAAGGATTAAGCCACAAGCCGTGCCAATTAACGTTAAAATATCGTTAAGTGTTATAACAATCATAGAAAAAATACGCTCCTTTTCATTGTGTAGTAATCTGATTTAAGAACGATACCGCCGTCTATGTGTTTTGGCATAAGTTTTCCCGGTACTTTTAGTCCTACTTTGAAGTCTGCTATTGTACGGGTTTCGAAGAGAAATAGTGTTTCTTCTGGTGTGAGAGGTTTGTGATGCAATGTAATGTCAATTCCTTTCTCTAATAGTTTTGATACATATGGTTTGAATGAGTGAAGAAATAGTTCCTTGCAAGTGTCTGGCATACCTGCGCATTTAACTTCCCAATGCGGATTTGAAATTGGCTCAAGGTTTGCATGAGTCATGCGTTCTGCGTATGTCTTTTGCCTGATAAAGATTGCTTCATCCCAGCATGATTCAAGTTTCCAGCAACAGAAAGCATTGTTATCAACCTTAATCCCTTTCAATTTCTCGGGAGGAAGATCGCAATGGATGCTATCAGTATCAGCATAAATGAAGCCATGTGCGTTAAGTCCATAGTAATTCTTTTGCGCCGCCCGTATTGTGAAGTTACGGGCATAAGATGTAATTGCAGAGCCAACCGGAATAAATCCGGGTTTCTTCATGTTCTCTATTACCGTGAAGTAGCCAAGACTGTTATCGGGTTTGAGATACGCAACCTTGAAAGAGGAATCCGTTGACGTTGCCATTTTGCCGTAAAGGTTATTAAGAAATAATTTTGCGATTTCCCTTTTAGCACCTTTGTTATGCATTTTAATCTCTTTGTATTTGTCGATATACTCATCAAAAATTCCCGTATAGGCTCTAAAATAACACCCATCAAGTATTGCGCAGTTATACAATTCATATTGTTCAAGTATAAGGGCAAAATCTGTTTGCGTAAGTGTAAGCACAACTGAGGTATCTGTGATTTCACCATTAAGCTTTTTCCTTTTGGTATGATATCCATCGTCAATAAGTGAATGTATATCAGAGGTTCGCAACCACTTGTTTGGTTGATAGTAAGGGCTATTTTTGATTTGAATACAAGGCAAATGTTTTGGTCTGATTTGAAATTCTGTGCGGATTCTAATAAAGTAATAGTGTTCACCATCCTTTGCTTCATCAGGAATGTAATTTCCTATCCAGAATTGCGGTAAACCTATTGGGTAAGCGTTACCTGATTCGCTATGCATCATTGATGGGTAAAGTGAGTTAACGTCTGCTGTTGTACCAATGGTAAAATCTTTGTCATTATCTTTGCAATAATGATGGCCAGTTTTTTCTTCAACTGCGTAGCACCACCCGCCACGATAAGAATTGCGGATATAATCGCCAACATTTTCAGCTCCAAATGTTTCTTTGTCAATTGGAATGTCGTAGAGATTAGGAAAGTGATCGTCGAAGTCAGGAAAAGGATTGAATTTGTTCTTGTATTCTTGAAGACAACAAGCGCCTATTGTGAGTCCTGTATGGCCTTGATTGTACATAATTTCAAGGGCTTCTTTGACTACAAGAACATCATTAGCAATGTATTCCTTTTCCTGTTCAGTTAATTCTTGTCCTGCACAACGATAGCCAGTGTATTCTATGGAAGTTTTCTTGTGCTTAGTACCAAAAGATTCACCAATGCGCTTGACGGAAATGGGGAGAAGTTTAAGAGAGTCACGAAGTTCGATATAATTGCGTCCATTCTTAAGGGTTATACTGTACCACATTCCTTTGTCTGATATGGAGTAGCGGAATGTCCGGTCTTTCATGAACTTCTTTTCAATGAAACTGCCAACGGCTTTTGTGGGGTCAGGCTGTTCAAAGGCTTGCTTGAAGTCTGTTTGGGTTAGTAAGTAGTGAATCCAAAATTCACCGTCAAATTTGATGTTATGGAAGTAGACGATGGCGTTGGAATCAATGGAGAGGATGTAGTCAAATAGTTTGTCGATAGAATTGAATATCTCTACATCATCTGTAAATAGCTCAACTATAGCGGCCGCCCAAACTTCCGTGCGCGTTTGACCTTCGTACACTGTTGTTTCAAAGTCTGCGCTGAATATGCGCGATTTTACTCCTGCTTTCATTAGTCATTAAAGTCGAAGCTTACCCAACCTTCTTCGTCAAGACGTTCAGCCTGAGATTGGTCTAATGGTCTATTAAGATTCAGTACAGTAGCAAACTCGGAAAGTGCGCCAGGGTCTTCTTGATAAATCTTACCACCTTTTCCACGATAACCTGTCATAGCCTTCTGTGCTAAATTGTTTAACCTTGATGCATTTTGCTCAAGATAATTTAGATATTCGCCGTAATCACCATAAGCGTCAGCGGCTTCGAGAACTAACGATTGAAGCTGTTCACGGACACCATCTAATTCTCGGTCAACTGTAATGCTGTCGATATTGGCATCAATCCATGCTTCAATTTCGTCACGACTTACAACGGTTTCTGTGTAACCATCTTCGTCAGGTTCTTCCCACTCGGAGTGCTGTTCTTCCCATTCACGGTCATAGTCTTCACCATAATCAGGATTTTCATAAAAATCTGTTTCAGTTGGCGGGGTGTATACAGGTTTAGGGGTGTAAACCGACGGCGCACGGTTTTCGTACTGAATTTCATATTCCTTGCGTGCTTCTTTTTTCTTGCGCTCAGTGTACTGAGTCCACTTCTGTTTTTCAAGTCGTTCTATGGATTTTTCAGAAATATTTTTAGTATATTTTACTTTTGGTATTTGTTTTACTACAGCGTGAAATTTTTTAGTCCAAGATTTAATTCTATTTTCGTAACGTCTGTATGCTTCTTCATACCGCTGAATTAAATCCTGTTTAGCCAAATATTATCACCTTACTTTGCGTTAATACGACAAAATCCCTATCAAGGAATGATAGGGATTTTATCTTTACAAGGTGCTGAGTAGATTAGAGGGCAAGCGCGCAGGTAATAAAGGATTTACCTTTGTAATTCTGAGACGGCTTCTTGAGCACGTCAATAGAATACTCCTCACCAGGCGCTTCGGCGGCCATGGTGTCGAAAATGTCCTTGAAACTGGTGAAGAAAGACTCAGAGCCAGTTACAAACTTGTTCCCGGCGCTGTCAATCAGGACATACTTGATATAGTCCTTGTCCTGCTTCGACTTTTCGTTGTGTACGTCAAGAATGACGTAGGCAACAGGGGTGATGGTGAGCACATCGACATCATTCAAAGCAGAGTCAAGGGGCGTCGCGTTGGAATAATCCTTGAGCGCGATTTTCTCCTTCGCACTCAGCTCCTTGCTGGATTCACGAATTTTTACGGAATAGCCTTCCATTATTTTTCTCCTTCTTAGTTATAGATTTGTTTGAGTTTAAGGGTTAAGCTTCGGTGGTATTTGCGGTAAGAGGTTTGCGAGTCTTCGGGTCAAGCTCGACAGCGTTCGACATGAAAGCATCAAGGGTAAGGCCGTAAACCTTTTCGTCAACAGTAACGCCAACGATTTCGATGAATTTGGTCTTGTCGCTGTCCAGCTTTGCCGCAACAGCTTTTTCAAGCTTTTTGGTATCAGTAATAACAGGACTGATGACAACAGTAGTGTTACTTGCTTCGGCAGTTTCCTTGTCAAAAACAAGGCATACCACATTCTGCTTACTGATAGTGCGAGTAAAGGGATACTTCTTCATGATAGCTTTGCTCCTTTCTTTAGTAATAGTTGTGTGCATGCATTACGGATTGTTGCGGCTTAACGGAGTTGCACCGTTGTACACTGTGAGCCGCATAAAGTGGCGCGTCACCCATCGTGCCATAGGTTATGGACGCGCCCACGCAAGATGATGTACAGAAACTTGCGCGGCGGGAAGTTATGAGACACGCCATCCCGCATAAGTATGATACCATAGATCGATGGAAAATGCAAGAAGAAAATGCAAGAAAGATTGACAAAAGTTTAACAATGTACGAGCGTGGGGTAAATGGTAGAGCTGTTAAGGCTCTACCATTTCAGACGCTTTTTTGTCACAGTACATGATCGCCTTTGAGACTGCTGTGCAGACGCGATTATGTTCACAGTCTTCACAGTGAGTACAGTAGCAATCAATTGGAGCGACAACTTTTAATCCTTCAAGCAAAATGCGTGATATTTCACGCATGTCCTTTGCTGTGAAGTTCGCAGAATAAACTCTAATCATTTTAATATCTACTGTCTATATGCTTGTCACTTGTTATGGTGAATACTTGGCCTTTTATCGTAATTTGGAATTCAACATCACTAACCCATTTTATAGGCAAGTTTTCAAGCCTTGCGCGATTCAGATACACGTTCCACCAATTGTCTGAAACTGCTTTATAGAACATTTTCCCATCTTTGATGCAAGAAACGGTTATCATTTTTATCCCTACTTTCATTTTTATTTCACAGTGTTCTCACAAGCACACATGGTGCTTGTGGCCGGGTTTTAATCGGCGTAATGCTGGTGATCAACCATTTTCTTCCCGTACTTACGAAAATCTGACTCACTCATAGCATAAAGAGCTTCAATCGGCTTGAGATTTTCAATGGTAATTGCTTTTTCGTTTTCAAGCTCAATAGATTTTGCATACTTGTCAAGCTTCTTTGCCATATCAACAGGGACAGAAACAGAACGCTTGCACAATTCATGGTTATCCGTGGACATGTAAAGATAGTCCCCGATATAACCCTTGACAGTTTTTGTTATCATGTTGCGTGTTTCCTTGCCGCGCTGTTGATAGGGCCTTGCATACTTGAGAAAGTCATTTTCGTCCATGCCATAAAGTGTGGTTTCCTTGTCAATCTTGCTGACTTCAACGAGCTTACCGGAAATGATAGAGGGATTGCGGCGAATATACTTTTCCGCCGCGACAGGGTTGCCGCAAGAATCAGGCAAGGCGATAATGCAGTCGAGCAAAGCGCCGCTTTCATAGACTTTGCAAGTGGCAAGAGATACGGAAAAAGTACGGGTGATAGTGTTACGCATGATTGTGTTCTCCTTTATAAAAATATTTTTATTCAATCACATGTGTGATTGTGAGAACACTGTGATTATACAGGCGGCATATTTGAGCGGCAACACATTATAATTTATCTGTAGGTATATCTTTTTGCGGGATAAGAAAGAGATACAGCATAATCATTGAAAAATTTTGAGATATGCTGTGCACTGGTCGCCGTATAGCCGTAAACCTTGCGCAATACATCACATTCTGTGCCAATGTTTCGATTGATACTTGCCACAATAGTGTTATAACTGCGCAACAAGTAATAGTTTTCTGTCGTGATAACCTCAGCTGTGCAAGAACGCAAGCGCTTTACAGAATAATCAACACTTTCTTGATATTCTTTCATAGCGCGTTCAAAGTCACGAACCGCAAGATTATTGATAACATTTTGATTAGTTTTCATTGTTATTCCTTTCTTGCCGCTCAAATATGCCGCCTGTTTTTGCTTGCCCTTGCTTGTGCGCGTCCGCACAAGTCAAGTTTGACCGATACTTGCAAACGTTGTCCCGCTATGATGTTTAAGGCGGGTTTAATTTTGCGTGTGTCGTTATCACGCTACGCCATTGCATTTTAGGCATAAACAATGGTACAAACCAGCTTGTTTTTCCTTAATCTCACAGCAAAACAAGCCCATAAAAAGCCATGCGTACCCGCGCGCGATTAAGCATAAGCAGGCCATGCGATGTAACGAATAGCATGATCACGGCAAACGTTTTAGTTGTTTGCAACACTACAGATCTTGACGCTATCTGTGAACGTGTGACGCGCACAAGCAAGGGCAAGCATATTCAATTTTCAAGGTGCCGGGCGCCCACGCCGCCGGGAACAATCACTTCCAACTGATCAAGGCCAACCCACCGGGGGTACCGGGTATCACCTAT
>Ga0247611_10010850_pt1 | contig 10629 bp, 7 predicted proteins | sample 177DNAGHGhighgp2_FD_192422 | JGI IMG/M metagenome (GOLD analysis project Ga0247611, IMG submission 192422) | Sheep rumen microbial communities from Palmerston North, Manawatu-Wanganui, New Zealand - 1770 DNA GHGhigh gp2 | ecosystem: Host-associated > Mammals > Digestive system > Stomach > Rumen ... | reverse complement strand
ACCGCTCGGCCTGCTCGGCCTCCAGCTTGTAGGACTCAATATTTTTGACCTCAGTCTGGATTGCCTCGACCACACTTTTCTCGTTCTGCCAGCGGGCCTTCATCTGGTCGCGCTGTTCGCTGAGTTCGGCCAGTTCCTGATTGAGCTGCGAAAGCTTGTCTTGGTCGTTTTCACGTTTGATGGCCTCTCGCTCGATTTCCAACTGGCGGATGCGGTGCTCGATTTCGTCTAGCTCTTCGGGCACAGAGTCAATCTCGATGCGCAACTTGGCGGCCGCCTCGTCAATAAGGTCGATGGCCTTGTCGGGGAGGAAACGGTTGCTGATGTAGCGGTTGCTCAGCTCGGCGGCTGCAATGAGGGCGTCGTCCTTGATACGCACCTTGTGGTGCACCTCGTAGCGCTCCTTCAGGCCACGAAGGATGCTGATGGTGTCTTCGACACTGGGCTCGTCGATAAGCACACTTTGGAAACGGCGTTCGAGGGCCTTGTCTTTCTCGAAATATTTCTGATATTCGGCCAAAGTGGTAGCACCAATGGCGCGCAGTTCGCCGCGGGCGAGAGCGGGTTTGAGGATGTTAGCCGCATCCATGGCTCCTTCGCCGCCACCGGCACCCACTAGGGTGTGAATTTCGTCGATGAAAAGGATGATGTCTCCGTCGCTTTTTTCCACCTCCTGAATGACACTCTTCAACCGTTCCTCGAACTCGCCCTTGTACTTGGCTCCGGCCACTAGGGCACCCATGTCGAGGCTGAAGATGGTCTTATTTTTCAAGTTCTCCGGCACGTCGCCCGAAATGATACGTCGGGCAAGGCCTTCGGCAATGGCGGTCTTGCCAACGCCAGGCTCGCCAATAAGGATAGGATTGTTCTTGGTGCGGCGCGAAAGTATCTGCAGCACACGGCGTATTTCGTCATCGCGGCCGATGACAGGATCCAACTTGCCGCTCTGTGCCAGTTGGTTGAGGTTCTTGGCATACTTGCCTAGGGCGTTGTAGTTGTCCTCAGCGCTTTGGCTGGCCACCTTGCTGCCCTTACGCAGGTCGGCGATGGCGGCCTTGAGGCTTTTCTCTCCCACACCAGCGTCCTTCAGCAGGCGCGCTAGTTCGTCGTTGCCCGAAAGCAAACCCAGCAGGAGATGTTCGATAGATACAAAGTCGTCGCCCATGGCCGAGGCCGTCTGCGTGGCTTTGACCAAGGCCTGATTGGCGGCACTGCTTAGGTACTGGTCGCCGCCGCTCACGCGGGGCAGCCGTTCCAACAGAGCATCCACTTGCTGGCCAAGTCGCGGAATGTTCACCTCCATCTTCTTCAGCAGATAGGGGGTCACATTCTCATCCACCACCAGGATGCCTTTCATCAGGTGGGCCGTCTCTATGGACTGGTGCTGACGTCCCATGGCAATCTCTTGTGCCTTCTGTACGGCTTCTTGAGCCTTGATGGTAAAATTGTTAATATTCATAATGCTATATTTTTATTTCTGACCCTGATTCCATCAACTAATGCACCAAACCCCGCAATCGGCCATTTTGTCAGTCTTCAGGAGGTCATGGAGCCGCCGAACGAGACATTATGGCACAAGTCATTAGCTGTGAGAATGGCATTCCCCATTTTTGTGGAAAGGAACGCGACTTATATGGGATTTATCGAACCCACCCCCTTCCTCATTTACTAAAAAACTTGTATGCTTAAGAAAAAAAAGTATCTTTGCAAAACAATTAGCACAACGACACCATGAACAAACAAACTAAAAATCAGACATTAACGAAAGCATTAGCCCACCTTGCTCCCTCGCGTTTGGGCATAATGCTACTTCTGACCCTACTGCTGCCAGCTGTCTCATCGGCCCAAAGCGAAATCACTCACCGTGTCTCCGCTGCACAGATGGGCTACCATGGGAATGTTAAATTTATACAGAACAGTGCATTATGCACCGACTCTGCCTACCGTTTCTTCATCACCAAGGCCGAAGCCTACAACTCCGAAGGGCTGCGGACCGAAGCCTCCACAGCCGACATGCTCTATCAGCAGGACGAGTACTATGAATATGACGGACAGGGGCATTTGCTAAACTATGTATTCAAAAGTGGTAGCCGTGACAGCGTGGTGTTCCACTATAATGTCGATGGCTGCCTCAATGCCTTTGACGAATATTTCCTCAGTGAAGACCCCACTGAGGGCAACAGTCTCACCACCAACACCGTGACCTGTGACGACCAATGCCGCGTTTTGAAAAGCATTTCGGTATGGGAGGACACCGTTACTTTCAGCTACGACACGTTGGGCCGTCTCGTCGAGAAAAAGCTCCCAACAAAGACCACTATTACCTATCACTACGACAAGCAAGGCCGACTGGAACGGATGCACACCACGGGCGAGAATAATCCCGGCACCGACGACCACTTCCGCTACAACGACCAGGGTGACACGCTGGAGATATGGCACACCAACTGGGAGCATATAGAGGGTGAAACCGGGGCCCACGAGGTGGGCGAGCACAAACACTTTGCCTATAGCCGCTACGACGAGCACGGCAACTGGCAAGAGGCCGAAGTGACCGTGCGAATCTCTCTTGGCCGCCCTCGTCCCTCGGCGCCGCCCGCCTACCATTATTACAAATACCGCATCATACGCACCTTCAGCTACTACGACTAACCTCACCACTCCCCTACCCAGCTCCTAAACCTCTTTCTCACGGCACCCAGCCAGCACTCACGCAATTCCTCACCTACTTCTAACCCACTCACAAACCGCCTCCAATTCATTCGCCCCTTTTTCCCACATCCTCTAGAACGGCTCCATTCGGCTCTTTGAAGGTGTTCCACATCCAATGCCACTACCTTGAACAGAGTCCGTAGATACTTCGCCATAGTTCCGTCGTAAGCCTATCCACTGCGACAGAAAGACCGCGTAATTACAACGTTTTTCCCGTAAAAGAACGAACAACCTGTCGAAAACCCAACCCCAACCCCCCCCCCCCCCATGAGACCCACCACTAAACTAATTGTCACAAAAAAACTCCCCAATTCAGAAAAATATAGTATTTTTGCAACGAAAAATACACTTATCACTACAGCTGTGAAACAAAAAGATCACTTATTCAGACGGGGAGTCATTGGGGGATTGGTGCTGGTGTTGCTGCTGGTGTCGGTTTCTCAGAAGTCTATGGCCCAAGACAATAAGCCTAGCATCGATTTCTTTTCGGGAATCGATGTTGGAATAACCGACTATACTTTCTACAGGCAGTACAATGTGCTGTTCGGATTAACCCCAGGTTTCAAATTCGACATAGGTCACCACTGGCTGCTTTCTGCCAAAGGCAATGTTTGGCTTGTGAACAATTACAATAACAATCTCAAGCGGGCCTACCTGACCATGTTTGTGCTGAGCAAGGAGTTGAAGGCAGGACCTGTCTACCTGAAAGGAAGCGTTGGTTTGTTCAGCAATGCGCGCTACGGATTTGACCTCAAGGCCTTTCTTCCGGTCACCCAGTGGCTGGCCTTTGAGGCGCAAGCAGGCATCACTGGACTGTTGACTATGGCTGGAGGCTGGAGCATGAGCCCCATCGGGAGGTTCTCCGGCACTATTGGCAGCGACATTTATATTCCTAAATGGAACACTCAGTTCCGCGGTGTGATCGGCACCTACGTCTATCAAGACTGGGGATTCGAAGGCGAGGTGATGCGCCATTTTAACCACACCACGTTGGGGCTGTATCTCAAATGGAACAATATAGCTGGACAACTGAACCAAGAGGGCATCACTTTGGCCCAATCGCTCAAGAAAGGTATGGACGGCGGCTTTCGCGTCACCATTATGATTCCGCCATATAAACGCACCCACCGCACGGTCAATTTCCGCCCTGCATCTAACTACAACCTCATCTGCCTAATCAGAGGGTTGAATATCTACCGCGATGCAAACCAACTCTACCGTACCGACACTGAGGAGAATATGCGCGACGGATGGTTCAGCCGCGACCTGCTGCAATGGGGCAGCCACACGATGGAGCCGGACTTTATATATCAAGGAAAGGAGGATAAAGAATGAAAAACTTTGCTAAAGCCCTCATCTTGATGAGCGCGATTGCTGTTTTCCCCTTCATAGGCCACGCCCAGCAGTATACAGGCATTTCTGGTTTTTTGCACATCCCCTCTGCCGAAATGAACTACGAAGGCGATGCCCGCATTGGTGCCCATTTCCTCCACATGTCCATGACCCCCGACACTGGTTTCCTCTTCAGAGGCGAAAAATACAACACCTTTGATTATTATCTCAGCGCTACCCCTTACCGTTGGCTGGAGCTGAGCTATACTTGCACCAAGCGTAAAATCGTCCGCCCAATGATAGGTGACATCGTGTATGGGGCCAAAGACTGCTACCTCTCGGTCAAAATCCGCCCGCTGGAAGAGGGCAAATACTACCCTGCCATTGCCATTGGCGGCAACGATTTGGGAACAACAGTATTCAACAAAGATAGGTCTGACGTTCAGCTATACTTTTCCAACTTATATATTGCTGCCACTAAGCATTTCAGCTTCGGGGGCAACGAATTAGGTTTGAATCTAGCCTACCGCCATTTCTTCCGGGGGTACAACAGCAAGTGGAACGGATTTGTGGGAGGCATCTCCTTTCGCCCTGCCTTTTTCCCTCAGGCGCGAGCAATCGTTGAGTATACCGGTAATGAACTGCTTGTTGGTGCCGATGCCCTGCTTTGGCAGCATGTGCTGATTCAAGCCAGCATGAAAGACTTCAAATATTTCAACTTTGGCCTCTGCCTCCAATTAAATATGTTGGGTAAGAAATATTTATACTGATATTGTTAATTGATACCAAAATATAACGGTGAATAAATATGTTCAAAAAAGAAAGAAAAAAAAATTGACAATTAAAAAAATGTTTGTATCTTTGTATAGTTGAATATAGATGAAAAAGGCATGAGAAATTCATGCAATTTTCAAATATACAGGCAACTAAGTAAGCACACAATAGAATTAATTAAAAGTAAAAAAGTAAAAATACATTTCGAAAATGAAAAAAATGAGATTATTCCTAATGGGCACCGTGACTTGTCTCGCCATGTTTGCCACGTTGAGTCTCACCTCCTGCAACAAGGAAGATGTTTCCTATAATCAGGAAGAAGAAGAGGTTCTTTTTATGGGAGTAGACGGTAAAGACATGAATATTCAATGTCCTTTATGTCATCAAGACGTGCTTCCAATGCATTACCATTCCCATTTTTATAGTGATGGCATTTGCCCTATTGGCGAGGCTTGCTCTCATTGGCAACGTAAGCACTGGCACATATTCCAAAATGCTACCAGCGACTTCACCGGTGGTACTTGGTTGAGACTCACTACTCACTACGGACGCACATTTCCTGCTGAAGGCGATCATTCGGGCGTCATCGTGGCTCCTCCAACCAGTCATTAATAAGTTATAAAAAAAACAAAAAGAGATGCGCATTTGATGTGCATCTCTTTTTTTTAATCCATTTAGAGATTAGAGTTCTGATGTAGTGGAATAGATTCTTTGCAGAAGTGCTTTGATATCTGCAGTGGCATTTGGACGATGAAGTTTCTCTGCTGGAACAACCTCACCATTTACAATATCAAAACGTGTGCTGCCACATGTGTCTATTAGATTGACTCCGTTTTTGTAGGCATGCATTATCAAGGAGGGCTGATAATTTGCACTTAGGACATTACGACTGAAGACAAAGTCTCTGGCATCCAACCCCATCTGGGCCATTAAAGTAGCGGCCAGGTCACTTTGGTTCATCAATTTGTCAACCTCTTTGGGATATTTAACCGCTCCGCCTAACCAAAGAATAGGAATGCGGGCTGTCTCGACGCTATAGGTATAGGCATCGCCGTATGCAACGCCATGGTCGGGCACAACTATCATAAGCAAGTCATCCCAGAGGCCTCTCAATTTAAGATTCTGAACAAACGTATAGAGGCAAGAATCGGTGTAGGCAAAAGAATTAGCTTTATCGTCAACCAACCGGCGGTATGGCACCACCCAAGGCTCATGACTGCTAAGCGTCAGATATGTAGCAAAGAAAGGAGCACCGGGCAGAACATTGGGATTTAAGGTGAGCAGATATTCGTCGTCTGCACCCCACTTACTTTGGTTCGGTGCCCAAGCATAATCCTCCCCTCCTTTCACATGATAATAGCCTGTCTCAAAAAGATAACCACGCATGTTGGTAAAGTCGATGTCGCCACCATAATAAAAGGCAGAGTGATACCCCTCAGAATCAAGATGTTTTGCAATCGATGGAAGATGCTTACAGCGGCCACTCATTTTCATTACCGAAGTGGTCGGCAATCCAGGCCAACCATTCAAAATTGACACCAACCCACGGTCAGTACGGAAATTATTGGCATAACACTGTGAGAAATAAACCCCTTCGCTCTTCAGTTTCGCAAAAAATGGAGCTACACTATCATTTGCCGTCATCAGGTCGCCACCACCCTCCCAAATCACTAGAATGATATTAGGACGTTGTGTATTAAGCAACGTATCGGCAATATCAGGATAACTATCGTAAACTCCTGCCGTCATCTGCTCCAACATTTCAGATGAATAGAAAACGAACTCGTTCGCAAGATCTTCACTTTTCGTCATTGAATGCAAAACATTGAATGCAGGATTCAGTGCAGCATGGTTGAGAAACTGTTTTTGTGAGAAATAGACATAACTAGGATTAGCCGTCGACTCCTGCACACCTCCACGCATACCAATGAAGTTCACACCTAAGAGCAATACTATTACAACAGTTCCCAGCCACTTCTTTTTCACTCTGTGCATCATCTTTGGAGTAGACCAACGTAGCAGCGCTACCTGTCCAGAAGTAAGCAAAGCGATAGCAACAATAGCCAGCAAAACCAATCCAAAAGAAAGGCTTACTAACATGTCCTTGGGATTTTTGGCATAAATGAAATCAGCCGCGTCGAGTTTTGAGCCCCAATAATTGTACAGAATAGCATCTGCCAGAAAAGCAATAGTGACAATCAGACTAGCCAGAACAAACCACCAAGTAAGCATCTTTCGAAGATTGACCCGTCTGAGCCATAATGCCACTGCCATCATCAGCAAGGGCACTATCATTAAATAAGAGGTGGCAACCGAATCCAAACGCAAACCATGCCAGAGAACCAACAAAATATCCTTAAAGGTGACCCCATCGGCATAAGAGGAATTAATTGCCAGAAACAATAGTTTCTGAAGCACGAACACCAACAGAAACGAAAGATAAAGTCTGACAACAGTAACTAGGTATTTTTTCACTTATTTCCTTTTGCAAATTAATAAAGCCACACGTGGTGGCTTTGAGCATTATGTTAATACAATGATTAAAAACCTTCCGGATTGAGTTTCTGCCAATTCCAGGAGTCTCGAACCATTTCTTCAATACCATACTGGGCTTTCCATCCCAGCTCCTTTTCAGCCTTAGCAGGATTGCTGTAACATGTGGCAATATCACCTGCACGGCGGGGCTTGATGCTATAGGGAACCTTCACACCGTTAACCCTTATAAAGGCATTGACCATGTCTAGAACGCTGTATCCGTGGCCAGTGCCAAGATTGAAGATTTCCAGTCCACATTTGCGTTCTATTGCTTTCAGGGCGCAAACGTGTCCCCGAGCCAAGTCCACCACATGGATATAATCCCGTACACCGGTGCCGTCGGGTGTGTCGTAGTCGTTGCCGAAGACTCCCAATTCTGGACGTTTTCCTACAGCCACCTGAGTGATGTAGGGCATCAAGTTATTAGGTATTCCGTTGGGATTCTCTCCGATAAGCCCGCTGGGGTGTGCTCCGACGGGATTGAAGTAGCGCAACAGCACTACATTCCACTCAGGGTCGGCTTTCTGCATGTCCATCAACACCTGTTCCAACATGCTCTTAGTCCAGCCGTAAGGGTTGGTGCACTGGCCTTTGGGACATTTCTCGGTAATAGGAATCTCCACGGGGTCACCATATACTGTCGCGCTAGAAGAGAAAATAATATTTTTACATCCATGATTTCGCATGACATCCACCAAGGTCAACGTGCCAGAAATATTGTTTTCATAATACTCCCAAGGCTTTTCCACACTTTCTCCCACAGCTTTTAGCCCAGCGAAATGGATGCAGGCATCAAACTTCTGTTCTTCCATCAATTTATTGAGTCCACCACGGTCACGCACATCCAATTCATGAAAAGGAATAGAATCCGTTCCAATAATCTTTGCCACACGGCGTAGCGATTCTGGATTGGAATTACTGAGGTTATCCACAACTACTGCGGTATGACCTGCAGCATATAACTCTATTAATGTATGGGAGCCAATAAACCCAGCTCCACCGGTAACGAGAATGTTCATATATTTGAATATTTGCTCTATTTTAAATAATAACGAAGACAACGAGTAATTATTTCATCATTTCAATAAATTGCTGTATTATTGCAACGTTTTAACAAAAAACAATTCTTTTGAGAACAAAATCATTTAGAAGTAGAGAAACATAGTGGGCATTCACTCTTCTGGCAATAATAGAAATGGGTTCAATATGAACAAAGAAAAACAAAAATTGAACGATAACTCATTATTATTCCATGAAACTATCGGTCTTCATAAAAATAAAAAACTTGTCAGTTCGTTTTTTTTATGTACTTTTGCAGATGGAAAAAAGACTCATCGCGAGTAGGTGAGCCAACATAGTATTAACAAAGCATTACTATTATTTCGCGTCGACCGAAAAACCCGGCAAAGTTATTTTGGAGATAAGACACCTAATGATAGTGTGGTTTCCGTGCAGACGGGGACATTTTCCGCAATATAGAATGCTCGCATTTTCGTGAGTTTCTTAGTGGAAAAAGGTCTCCTTGCCGGGTTGCCTTGGTACGCGATAAGAAGCTCACGCTTTTTTGTCGCCCAACGCCGATTGGTAGCAATGCATAAAAAAGCTAGCAATGGCAGACAACAGAAACCTCAATGCAGCATTAAAGGCTAACAAAGATGAGTTCTACACTCAGATTGACGATATCAGCAACGAATTGAAACATTACCGCAAACACTTTTACGGCAAAGTGGTGTTTTGCAACTGCGACGATCCCTACGAGAGTAACTTCTTCAAATATTTCGCACTTAACTTCAATAGTCTAGGTTTGAAAAAGCTCATAGCCACATGCTAAGATGGATCACCTGTGATGGGAAATGAACTATTGCTTAAGTTCGACTCTCCAGAAACTGAACCAAAAAGAATAGCATATAAAGTAGAAATAACAGAAGTGGATGACTATAATGGCGATGGCGCAGTGAATCTCAGTGATGTTGCCTACCTACTGCAGAACAACAAAAATGTACTCTCACGTTTACATGAAAATGGCGATTTTCGAAGTACTGAATGCATCGAGTTGCTGAAACAATCGGATATTGTTTGCACTAATCCACCCTTTTCACTATTCCGTGAATATGTGAATCAACTTATTATGTATAGAAAAAAGTTTCTGATAATAGGTAATTAAAATGCGATTCATTATAAAGATATTTTCAAATTAATCCAAACCAATAATATTTGGTTGGGTTTTGGTTTTAAAGGAGGGGCTGCTCATTGCTATTCTATCTATAAAGACACTGCAAAAGCTACAGATCATAGAGAAGGTATGATACGAGTGTCAGGGGTAACATGGTTTACTAATCTCGATATAAATAAACGACATGAACCTCTTGACCTATGGAGAAAATATACGCCCGAAGAGTATCCTACTTATGATAACTATCCAGCCATCAATGTTAATAAGACAGCAGAAATACCTTACGATTACGATGGAATAATGGGGGTTCCTATCACCTTTATGGATAAATATAACCCTGAGCAATTCGTGATTATCGACACAAGTACGACAGCAATGCCCAAAGGTGCCCCTTACATAAATGGGAAAAGAATTTATGAACGCATATTAATCCGTAGAAAAAAATGAAAATAGAATTGAATCAAGTGACCATCCGCGAACTGGTGGAAGGATATGCTGACAACAGTGCAACAGAAGAAGGCATTGTCGGATATGGCGGACAACTCAACATTAGGCCTAAGTATCAACGAGAATTCGTATACGACGAAAGGAAAAGAAACGCCGTTATGGATACGGTATGGAAAGGTTTCCCTCTCAATGTAATGTATTGGGTACGAAATGAAGAAGGCAATTATGAATTACTAGACGGTCAGCAGCGTACTATAAGCATCTGCCAATACGTCTGGGGCGAATACTTAATGCTTTTCGACGATAAATTACTGGGATTTGACAACCTCACAGTTGAGCAACAAGACCGTATCCTAGATTATGAACTACAGGTATACATTTGCGAAGGAACTGCTGACGAGCAACTCAACTGGTTTCGCATTATCAACATCGCAGGTGAACGCCTCACCGATCAGGAATTGCGGAATGCTATTTACAGCGGACCGTGGATAACTCAGGCTAAGCGACGCTTCAGCAAAACAGGTTGTGTGGCCTACCATATGGGCAGCGACTATATGAGTGGATCCCCAATTCGACAAGCCTATTTGGAGTCGGTTTTGAAATGGATTAGTGGTGGTAAAATCGAAGAGTACATGGCGCTCCACCAATACGACACC